>Ga0335081_10004679_pt1 | contig 21607 bp, 15 predicted proteins | sample Lox_Sample_35_FD_206713 | JGI IMG/M metagenome (GOLD analysis project Ga0335081, IMG submission 206713) | Soil microbial communities from Loxahatchee National Wildlife Refuge, Florida, United States - Lox_Sample_3.5 | ecosystem: Environmental > Terrestrial > Soil > Wetlands | place: USA... | reverse complement strand
CCGCTCCCGGACCACCGGGAGGCCGGCGCGCGCCGAGCTCCTCGCGTGGAGGTCGCGCACCGCGTCGCCGGGCCGGTACGGCCGCACGCCCAGGAACTCGGTGGAGTCGCCGGTCTTGGAGGCGAGTGCCACCCCGCCCGACTGATAGCGCCGGCCGAGCGGGAGGGTGAGGCGGGCGAGGTTCGCCACCCGCGGCACCACCACGAAGCGCACCCCGGGGCTCTCGAGGAGCGGCCCTACCGCCAGCCCGAAGGGGACGAGCACCCCGACGCCGAAGGGATCGAGGTGGTGCTCCCCGCGCTGCCGAAAGCGCGCCCGGAGCTCGGTGCCGCCCCGCCCGCGCGGGGCCACCCCGCCGATGAGAGGCGATCCCTCCACCCAGGTGCCGTCGTAGGGGAGGAAGGGTCGCCGCACGTGGAGGGTCGGGAGCGCGGTCCCCGAGGGGTTGGCGCAGCTCACCCTGAAGGACACCTCCTCGCCGACCGCCACCGCGCGGGGGGAAAGGACCTCGAGGCGCGCCCCGGTCAAGGGGAGGCGCCTGCCCACCAGCACCGAGGCCGCCACCGCGGCGAAGAAGAGGGCGAAGAGGAAGTGCGCCTCGGTCCGCCGCGCGTCGAGGCCGAACACGCCGGCGAGGAGCGCCAGGGTCAGGAAGAGCCGGCCGTCGGGGGTGGTGGCGGCGAAGAGGCGTTCGAGCGGGCGGAGGGCGCGGCCGAGGCGGCTCTGGCGCAGGCGGTCGCGCCCGTCCTTGGTGGCCGGGATGAGGACGTGGTTCAGCCGAGCGAGGTCGAGCTTCACGTCGGAACGTCCACCGAGGCGACCACCTCTGCGATGGTGGCGGCGGCCGCCGTCCCGCCGTAGCGGGCCTGTGCGGTGAGCTGGATGCGGTGCGTCAGCACGGGGGCGGCGGCCGCCTGCACGTCCTCGGGGTTGACGAAGCTCCGGCCGGCGAGGAAGGCCCGGGCCTGGGCCACCCGGAAGTAGGCCAGCGAGCCGCGGGGCGAGACGCCCAGCGCGAGCTTGGGGTGCTCGCGCGTCCTCGCCACGATGCGCAGGAGGTAGTCGGCCACCGGCTCCTTCACCAGCACCTCGCGCACCGAGGCCTGCATGCGGACGAGCTCCTCGCGCGTGCAGACGACCTCCACCTCGTCGAGGGGGTCCCGGTGCTGGCGGGCGAAGAGCATGGTGCGCTCGTCGCCCGGGGCGGGGTAGCCCACCCCGATGCGGACGAGGAAGCGATCGAGCTGGGCCTCGGGCAAGGGATAGGTCCCCTGGTAGTCGGCCGGATTCTGGGTGGCGAGGACGAAGAAGGGGGCGGGCAGCGGGTGGGTCACCCCGTCCACCGTGGCCTGGGCCTCGTTCATGGCCTCGAGCAGGGCCGACTGGGTGCGCGGGGAGGCGCGGTTGATCTCGTCGGCGAGCAGCACGTTGGTGAAGACCGGGCCGCGCCTGAACGAGAAGGTGCCCTCGCGCGGATTCAGGATCTGCGAGCCGAGGATGTCGCTCGGCAACAGGTCGGGGGTGAACTGCACCCGCGCAAAGGCGAGGTCGAAGGCGCGCGCGAGCGCCTTGGCGAGGGTGGTCTTGCCCACCCCCGGCACGTCCTCGATGAGCACGTGGCCGGCCCCGAGGACCGCCACCAGGAGGAGGTCCACCACCTCGTCCTTGCCCTGCAGGACGCGCCCGAGGGCCTTGCGGATGCGCTCGAGGGCGGGGAGCGGTTCGGCCATGCGGGCCATTGTAGCCAAAGTGATGCTCCGCCTGGCCGCTCGCCGAGGAGACGCCCTCGCGGGCGCCCACGGCCGGCCCGTCGGCCCTACCGTGGCGCCGGGGGTAGGGAGGGCTCGGCGGGCGAGACCGCGAGCCCGGGCGCTCTCGGGAGGGCTCCCAGCGCCGCGCCCCCGACGATGAAGGCGGTGGCGGCGGCGGACTTGAGGGTGAGCTCGCCCTCGCCGAAGAGGGCGATGAGCAGGGTCGAGAGGAGAGGGGTGAGGTAGGCGAGCGTGCCGATGACCCGCGGGTCGCCGGCCTTGAGCGCCCGGTCCCACAGGTAGAAGGCGGCGCCCATGGGCCCGAGGCCGATGAGGAGCAGGGCCGGCACCTCGGCGAGGGCGGGGACGTAGCGCGGCTCGAAGAGGGCGTGGCTCGCGAGCGACAGCGCGCCCGAGACCAGGCAGAAGGTGGCGATGGTCGAGGTGGGGAACTCCCCCAGGCGCTTCGTGAGCAGGGAGTAGGTCGACCAGATGAGCGCGGCGGCGAGCGCGAGCAGGTACCCGCCGGCGCCCGTCCACGAGAAGCCGAGGCGGCCCCCGGTGACGAGGAGCGCCGCCCCGCCGAAGGCGAGGAGCGCGCCCAGGACGTGGCGCACCCGCAGGCCGGTCCCGGCCACGAAGAGCGGGCTCAGGAGCACGATGAGGAGCGGCCACAGGTAGTTGATGAGGTTCGCCTCCACCGGCGGGGCGAGCCGCAGCGCCATGAAGAGGCAGAGGTGGTAGGCGAAGAGGCCGTAGATCCCGAGGAGCAGGATCCTCGGCCGCACGCGGAAGGAGAGGCCGCGCCACCCGACCGCCGCTCCGAGCAGGAGCGCGCAGCCGACGAGCAGGAGGGGCGGCAGGTGGCGCAGCCTGAGCCCGAGCAGGGCGAGGGTGCTCCACAGCGCGATGGCGAGGAGCGCGTGGACGACGGCGCGGCGCTGCGGTTCGTGGGCCAAGCGGCGATTCTCGCACGCCAGGACGCGCGCTGGCGACCCGTCCCTTCCTCGCCGGCTACTCCCTCGCCGAGCGGTAGGTCGCCCTGAGCACCGGGTAGAGCGCGGCGTAGAGGCGGTACGTTCGCTCGTAGGCCGCGCTCCCCTCCGGGAAGTGGAGCGCGGTCCCGGCGCCGGCCAGCCTCGCCGCCTGGGCCTCCAGCGAGTCGTAGAGTCCGAGGGCCTTGCCACACAGGAGGACGTTGCCGAGGTTCCCGGGGTCCGGGGCGAGGACGGTCGCGATGGGCCGGCGCACGATGCGGGCCAGGATGGAGAGCCACACCGGGCTCCGCATCCCTCCCCCCACCGCCCGGATCTCGCCCAGGCGGACGCCGAGCGACTCCACCGCCTCGACGTTCTGGCGGAAACCCATGGCCACCCCCTCCATGACCGCCCGGACGAAGTGGGCCTTCTTCGTCTGGAGGCCCACCCCGAAGAAGAGCCCGCGGGCCAAGGGATCCCAGTGGGGCGTCCGCTCGCCGCACAGGTAGGGCAAGAAGACCAGGCCCTCCGAGCCCTCGGGGACGCTCTCCGCCAGCCGGTCGTACTCGCGGAACACCTCCTCCTCGAGCTGCCCCGGGGCCGCCTCCGGGTCGAAGGCACGCCTGAACCAGTTGAGGGACTCCCCGGCGGTCTGCATGATCCCGAGCGCGATGAAGCGCCCGGGAAGGCAGTAGCTCCAGCAGAGGGTGCGGCGAGCGGGGTCGGGCAGGGGCCGCTCGGAGCAGACCGTGATCACCCCGGCGGTCCCGCTGATGAGCGCGGCCTGCCCGGGCCGCACGATCCCGGCGCCGAGCGCCGAGGCCGAGTTGTCGGAGGAGCCGTTGGCGACCGGGGTGCCCTCCTTGAGCCCGCTCTCCGCGGCGGCCCGGCCCGTCACCCGTCCGGCGATAGTCGCCGAGGGCCAGACCTCGGGGAAGAGGGTCGGCGAGAGATCGAAGTAGCGGAGCAGCGCCTCCGACCAGGTGCCCCGGACCACGTTGAAGAGCAGGGTCCCGGTCGCATCGCTGGGATCGGTGGAGAGGCGCCCGGTGAGCCGGTACTTGAGGTAGTCCTTGGCGAGCAGGATGTGGCTCACCCGCGCGAAGAGGGCCGGCTCCTCCCTCTTCACCCACAGCACCTGGGGCGCGGTGTAGGTGGTGGTGGCGAAGTTCTGGCTCTCCGCGAAGATGAGGTCCCGCCCCTCGCGGCGCGCCTCGAGCTCCAGGACGATGGCGCTCGCGCGCTGATCCATCCAGGTGATGGCCGGCCGCAGCACCGTGCCGGCGCGGTCGAGGTACACCTGCGTGTGCATCTGCCCGCAGATCCCGATCCCGGCCAGGCGGGAGAAGGCGGTCGGATGGGCCGCCTTGAGGGCCGCACATCCGTCGAGGAGGGCCCGCCACCAGGCCTCGGGATCCTGCTCGGCGCGGCCCGCGGCGGGCGACAGGATCGGGTAGTGGCCGCCGGCGCTCCCGAGGAGGCGGCCGTCCTCGAGAAAGAGCGACACCTTGAGGGCGGTGGTCCCGACGTCGATGCCGAGCAGCGCGTCCATCCGCTCCCTCCTCATGGAGAAAGGGGGCTCCCCCGCGTCGGCGCGCCCCCGCGCTCGAGGAGGGCGCGCGAAAGGCGGCCGGGTGAGGATGGGCCCTCTCTACCAGGTCCCGGCGGCCGCCGGCCACCTCCCGAGGAGGCGGGGCAGCTCCGAGGGCTCGGGCTCCGCTTCACAACCCCGGCAAGGCGTCGCGCCGGCCCGGGTAGTTCCGCACCACGATCTCCGCAGCCCGCCCGCGCCGCGCGAGGCACCCGCCGATGAAGCGGGTGACGCGGAGCTCGTCCACGAGGTAGCCCCGGTACAGCTCGCGGGTGAGCGGGCAGTCGGCGTTGCTCGCCATGACGAGGCAGCCGCGCGCGTCGAGGCGGCGAAAGAGGTCGGCGACGCGGTGCTGCTCCTCGAGGGAGAACCCGTCGGGCTGGTACTTGAAGCCCGGCCCGCCGTTCAGGCCGGCCGGGTAGGGAGGATCGAGGTACACGAAGTCGCCGGGGCGGGCCCGCTCGGCGCAGGCCGCGAAGTCCTCGCAGGAGATCTCGGCGCCCCGGAGGGCGAGGTGGGCCCGGCGGAGGAGGTCGGGCTGGAAGTACGCCTCGCGCGCCTGGTCGCCGTAAGGGACGTTGAACAGGCCGCGCCCGTTCACCCGGTAGAGCCCGTTGAAGCAGGTGCGGTTCAGGTACAAGGTGCGCGCCGCGCGCTCGACCGGCGCGAGCGCGCTCGGGTCGAGGCCCCGCACCGCGTAGAAGCGCTCGCGGGTGTTCTCGTGGCGCCCGAGGGCCGAGACGAGCGCCTCCGGCTCGTCCCGCACCGTGAGGTACAGGTTCACCAGCTCGGCGTTGAGGTCGCTGAGGAAGCTCCGCTCGGGCCTCATGGCGAAGAAGAGCGCTCCCCCGCCCACGAAGGGCTCGTGGTAGCGCGCGAAGCGCAGCGGCGCGAGCGCGGCGAGCTCTTTCACGATGAGCATCTTGCTGCCGGGCCACTTGACGAGCGGGGAGAGGTTCCGCCCGCGCCGCCCGCGCGGCGGGCGGGCCGGCCGCGGCGAAGAGGGCGCCTCGAGCACGGCCTCGAGCGCGAGCTGCCGAAGCCCCTCGGTCGCGAGGCGCGCGGCGAGGCCCGAGGCCCCTCCCGCCACCTCCTCCAACGACGCCCCGTCGAGGCCCCGCGGCCCGTCGCGGCCGCCGGTCGGAACTCGCGCCATCCCCCAACCCCTCCACGCCACCCCGACCACGAGAGCCCCGCCCTCTACGCCACCACCTCGATCCTTAGATCACCCGGCGCGAACCCTGTCGATCCCCTGAAGGGGGCGCGAGGGCGCTCGCGCCCCCTTGGCCGCGGCGCGGCTCGCCGCCCCCCGCCCTCGTGAGCGGTGAGCTCTCCGTCCCTCCGGCCCCGCCGTCGGGGGCCCGCGAAGCGTCGCGGAGGGTGCGATCCTTGGGGGTGCTCCGCCCGGTCGGCGCTCGCCTCCCGAGGGAAGGGCGCGTCTCGCAGGCATCGGCCTGCCCGGTCCCCGTGCAGCGCCCAAAGGGGCGGCCCGAATGTCGCCCCGTTAGTTTGCTGCCATGCTCGCCCGGGTGGGGCAGGATTCTTGCACCTTCCGGGGACTCCATCCGTGCGCCTCCTACTCCAGCATCGAAGTCTCTACCACTACCCGCGCCCGGCGGCCCTGGGCCCGCACCAGATCCGCCTGCGCCCGGCGAACCACGCCAAGGCCCGCATCGAGAGCTACGCGCTGCGGGTCACCGCTCCCGGAGAAGTCCGCTGGCAGCAGGATCCCTTCGGCAACCACGTGGCCCTCGTCACCTTCCGCAAGGAGGTGCGCCTGCCCGAGCTGGAGGTGCTGGTGGAGATGGCGGTGGACATCCGCCCGGTGAACCCCTTCGACTTCTTCGTCGTCGATCGCTTCCAGGAGGTGCCCTTCGCCTACCCGGAGGAACTCGCCAAGGACCTCCAGCCGTTCCTCGACCCTCTGGACCCCGCGCTCTCGGGCGGGCCTCGCCTCGCCGCCTTCCTCGCGGAATTGCCCTCGAAGGGCAACACCGTCTCGCTCATCGTCGAGCTGAACCACCTCGTCAACCGGAGGATCCGCTACGTCATCCGCGAGGAGCCCGGCATCTTGACGCCCGAGGAGACGCTCGGGGAGGGGCGCGGCAGCTGCCGCGACTCGGCGGCGCTCCTCGTGGCGGTGCTGCGCTCCCGCGGGCTCGCCGCCCGCTTCGTCTCCGGCTACCTCGTGCAGCTCACCGACGAGGGGATGATCCCGGACGAGCCGCGCGGCGTCGGCCGCGACGTGGTCGACCTGCACGCCTGGGCCGAGGTCTTCCTGCCGGGGGCGGGCTGGATCGGCCTCGACGCCACGAGCGGGCTCTTGTGCGGCGAGGGGCACATCCCGCTCGCCTGCGTGGCGCAACCGGCGCTCGGCGGGCCCATCGTCGGGAGCTCCGACGTCCTCGCCGACCGGGTGAGCTTCGAGACCAAGGTCGGGCGGCTCGGGCACGAGGCGCGCCCCACCACGCCCTACCGGGAGGACACCTGGCAAGCGCTGCTCGCGGCCGCCGACCGCGCGGACGGCGCGCTCACCGCCGCAGGACTCAAGCTCACCGTCGGCGGCGAGCCCACCTTCAACTCCCGGCTCTACCCCGAGGCCCCGGAGTGGCGGGGCGAGGCCCTCGGGCCGACCAAGTGGGCGCAGGGGCTGCGCCTCGCCGACGCCCTGCGCGACCGGCTGGCGCCGGGCGGGGTGGTCCTCAGGCGGGCCGGCAAGTGGTATCCGGGCGAGAGCCTGCCGCGCTGGGCGCTCGACGTCGTGGGGCTCCGCGGCGGGGTGCCCTTCTGGTCCGGCGGCGGGAAGCGGCGCCTCGCCACGACCGAGGCGGCCGAAGCACTCTCGCGTGCCATCGCCAGGCGCCTGGCGGTGGACGAGGGCGCCGTCCTCCCGGCCTACGAGGACCCCTGGCACTACGTGCGCGAGGAGGCCGACCTGCCGGCGGCGGCCGACCCGCGCGAGGCCGACCTCTCCGACCCCGAGGACCGGCGCCGCCTGGCGCGGGTGCTCGACCGCGGGCTCGCCACCCCGACCGGCTTCGTCCTCCCGCTCGCCTGCGAGGTGGCGGCCTGGAAGACCGAGCGCTGGCGGTTCCGGCGGGAGCGGCTGGTCCTCATCCCGGGCGACGCGCCCGCCGGGCTGAGGCTGCCGCTCAAGGCCCTCGGCGGACCGCCGCCGGCCCCGGTCCCGGTCGAGCCGCCCTACCCGGTCGACCCGCGCACCGAGGAGCTCGCCCAGACGCGCGAGCGGGAGCTGAAGGAGATCGCGGAGCTGGCGAGCGCCCAGCTCGACCGGCGCCGTCCGGCGCGGACGCCGCCCGTGGCCGCGGTGAGGACCGCCCTCGCGGTGGAGCCCCGCGACGGGGAACTCTTCGTCTTCTTGCCCCCGTCGGCCTCCTCGGCGGAATTCACCCACCTCGTGGCCGCGGTGGACGCGGCCGCCCGCGCGGAGGACCTCGAGGTGCGGCTCGAGGGCTACCCCCCGCCCTGGGACGCCGAGCTCATCCGTTTCACGGTCGCCCCCGACCCGGGCGTCCTGGAGGTCAACCTGCCGCCGACCGGCACCGGCCGGGAGCACGCCGACCTCATGGCCCAGGTCTTCGACGCGGCCCTCCACGCTGGACTCCACTCGGAGAAGTACCTCATCGACGGGCGCCAGCAGGGCTCGGGGGGCGGTAACCACATCACCCTCGGCGGGCCGACCCCCCTCGAGAGCCCCTTCCTCGTGCGCCCCGACGTGCTCGCGAGCCTCGTCACCTTCGTCCAGCACCACCCGGCCCTCTCCTACCTGTTCGCCGGCCTCTTCGTCGGCCCGACCTCGCAGGCGCCACGGGTGGACGAGGCCCGCCACGAGTCGCTCTACGAGCTGGAGATCGCCCTCCGCCGCCTGTTCGAGCGGGGTGAGCCGTCCTCGCCCTGGCTCGGAGACTGGCTGCTCCGCAACCTGCTCCTCGACCTCTCCGGCAACACCCACCGCGCCGAGATCTCGATCGACAAGCTCTTCGACTGGCGCACTCCCCACGGCCGCCAGGGTCTCCTGGAGCTGCGCGCCTTCGAGATGCCGCCGCACCCGCGCATGGCGACGGCGCAGGCCGTCCTGGTGCGCGCCCTGGTGGCGGCCTTCGCCGGCGAGCCCTACCGGCACCGCCTGGTCCGCTGGGGCACCGAGCTCCACGACCGCTTCCTCTCGCCCTTCTGGCTGTGGAGGGACCTGGAGGAGGTGCTGGCCTTCCTGGAGGCGCGCGGGGTGGCGCTCCCCGCCGAGGCCTACCGGCCCTTCCTCGAGTTCCGCTGCCCGGTGGTGGGTCGGCTCCAGGTCCATGGAACGGTCCTCGAGGTCCGCAACGCGCTCGAGCCCTGGCCGGTCCTGGGCGAGGAGCCCGGCGCGGCCGGCACCGTCCGCTTCGTCGACTCGTCGCTCGAGCGGCTGGAGGTGCGGACCGAGGCCCTGCGTACCGAGCGCTTCAGGGTGCTGGTGAACGGCCGGGTGCTGCCGCTCCGGCCGACCGGCACCGCCGGGGAGCACGTCGGGGCGGTCCGCTTCCGGGCCTGGGCTCCGGCCTCCTCCCTCCAGCCGCACCTCGGGATCCACCATCCCGTGCGCTTCGACCTGTGGGACGACTGGGGGCACCGCTCGCTGGCCGCCTCCGCCTACCACGTCTGGCACCCCGAGGGGCGGGCCTTCGACGCCGCCCCGCTGACCGGGTTCGAGGCCTCGGCCCGCCGCGCCCAGCGCTTCACGGTCGAGGGGCCGCTCCCCTTCAACTTCGAGCCGGCGGCGTCCCCCCCGCACCCCGAGTACCCGCACACCCTCGATCTGCGCCTTTACCCCGGGGACCGGCCGGTCCCCGAGCCGGAGGAGGACTAGGAGGGGATGCGCGATCTCTTGGGCGAGTGTCGGATCCAGGACGAGGCCCTCCGCCGGGCCGGTCTCCAGATCTGGCTCGGCGCCGAGCCGACCTTCACCGATCGGCTCTCCCAGGAGACAGCCTGGCTCTCGCAGGTCGAGGGCGGCGAGAAGCAGGCGCGCGCCCGGGAGCTCCTCATGGCGCTCTCGGCCCGCCTGGCGGAGGGCGGACGGCTCCTCCGCGCTATCGGCCGAAAGTACCCCGGCGAGGAGGAGGCCCGCTTCTGCCTCGGGGCCCTCTACCGCCCGAGGGAGGCGCCCGGGACGAGGGGGGCGCTCGACCCGGCAGGCCTCGCCGGCCCGCCGGTGCCGGTCCCCACCCCGGCCGAGGGCGAGCGCTGGTTCACCGTCACCCCCGACCCGGGGGTGGTGGAGGTGAACCTCGCCCCGGCGCCGGACCTCGCGTCTTTCGCGGTCCACGCCGAGGCGGTCTACGCCGCGGCGGCGGAGGTGGGCCTCTCGGCCGAGCGCTTCCGGTGGAACGGGCAGGCCACCGATTCCGGCGGCGGCGGCCAGCTCACCCTGGGCGGCCCCTCGCCCCTCGAGAGCCCCTTCTTCCGCCACCCGCAGCTGTTGCCGGCCATGGTGCGCTTCTTCAACCGCCACCCCTCGCTCTCCTACGCCTTCGCGCCCGACTGCGTCGGCAGCGCCAGCCAGGGCCCGCGGGCGGACGAGGGGGTGCGGGAGCTCTTCGAGGAGCTGGGGGTGGCGCTCGACCGGCTGGCCGGGCGCCCCCAGCTCGGCCCGGACGAGCTGTGGGCCGAGCTCGCGCCGCTCCTGGTGGACGCCTCGGGCAACTCCCACCGGGCCGAGCTCAACGTGGAGAAGCTGTGGAACCCCTACCTGGCGGGGCGCGGACGGATGGGCGTCCTGGAGCTGCGCGCCCTGCGCATGCCGAGGACGCCCGAGCGCCTCCTCGCCCTCGGGGCGCTCTTCCGCGCGGTGGCGGCCCGGCTGGCGGTCTCCGGCTACGGAGAGCCGCTGCGGGACTGGGGTCCCGAGCTGCACGACCGGGCCTCGCTCCCCTTCTACCTCGAGCAGGACCTGCGGGTGGTCCTCGAGGATCTCGGGGAGCACGGCTTCGGCCTCGGCGAGGGGCTCGAGGCGGAGCTCCTCGCGCCGGTCCCCGAGACGGCGCGGGTGGAGTTCGGCCGGGCCACCCTCGAGGTCCGCCCGGCGGTGGACTTCTGGCCGCTCGTCGGCGACGTGGCCTCGCAGGAGCGGGCCACCGCCCGCACGGTGGACTCGAGCTCGGAGCGGGTGGAGCTCCGGATCACCTCGCCCGGCGCTCCGCCGGGGCGGCTCGCCGTCCAGGGCGTGGCGGTCCCGCTCGAGCCCGGCACGGGCGCGACCTACCTCGCCGCCGTGCGCTACCGCGCCTTCCTGCCCCACCCCGGGATCCACCCCGGCCTCGGCCCCCACGATCCGCTGGTGGTGCTGTGGGAGCGGCGCGGCGAGTCCGTGCGCCTGGAGCTCCACGGCTGGAGGCCCGGCGGCGGGGCCTACGACGCCCTGCCGCAGGACGCCGCCGAGGCCGAGCGGCGCCGGCGCGAGCGGGTGGTGGTCCGGCCGGGGCGGTTCCACGCCGCCGAGCGGGCGCCCTCGCCCCGCCTCACCTTCGACCTGAGACGCCTGACCACCGCGCTCCCCACCTGATCCCTTCACCCCGCCTCGAGCCATGGACGAGAGCCCTCCCATCTTCACGAGCTACCAGGGGTTGCCCGGCACCTGGGACGAGCTGTTCACCGGCGCGGGCGCGCCGCGCCCCCCCTTTCGCCGGGCCGTGGCGGCCCTCGGAGCGCGGGCGCGCATCGAGTTCGCCACCTGCCAGGCGCTGGCCGAGCGCGCCCTCATGAACCAGGGGGTGACCTTCTCGGTCTACGCTGATCAGCGCGGCACCGAGAAGATCTTCCCCTTCTGCCTGGTGCCGCGGATGATCTCGGCCGCCGACTGGGCCCACCTGGAAGCGGGCCTGAGGCAGCGGGTGACCGCGCTCGAGCACTTCCTCGACGACCTCTACGGCGCGCAGCGCATCTTGCGCGAGGGCGTCGTCCCGGCCGACCTGGTGCTGGCCTCGAAGAGCTTCTTCCCCCAGCTCAAGGGGGTGAAGCCGTCCGGGGGCGTCCGCATCCACATCGCCGGCATCGACCTCGTGCGGGGCCCCGACGGCGTCTTCCGGGTGCTGGAGGACAACCTGAGGACGCCCTCCGGTGTCTCCTACGTGCTCGAGAACCGGCTCATCACCAAGCGCGTGCTCCCCGACTGCATCGACGCCGCCCGGGTCCAGCCGGTGGACCTCTACCCCTCGCGGCTCGCCGACACGCTGCGCTCGGTCTCCCCGGTGGACCCGGCCCGGACCACCGCGGTGGTGCTCACCCCCGGCCCCTTCAACTCGGCCTACTTCGAGCACAGCTTCCTCGCGCGCACCATGGGGCTCGAGCTCGTCCTCGCCCAGGACTTGTTCGTCGAGCGCGACGAGGTGTACTGCCGCACCACCCGCGGGCCCCGGCGGGTGCACGTCATCTACCGGCGCACCGACGAGACCTTCCTCGACCCGGAGGTCTTCCGCAAGGACAGCCTGATCGGGGTTCCCGGCATCATGCGGGCCTGGGCGAGCGGGCGGGTCACCCTCGCCAACGCGCCCGGCAACGGGGTGGCCGACGACAAGGCGGTCTACCCCTTCGTGCCGGACATCGTTCGCTTCTACCTCGGGGAGGAACCGCGCCTCGAGCAGCTCCCCACCTACGTCTGCGCCCGCGAGGAGGACCGGAAGTTCGTCCTCGGCCACCTGGGCGAGCTGGTGGTGAAGGCGGTCGACGAGGCGGGAGGCTACGGGATGCTCATGGGGCCGCAGGCGAGCTCCGCCCAGATCGAGGAGTTCCGCGGGCGGGTGGCGGCCGAGCCGCGCAAGTACATCGCCCAGCGGCGCCTCGACCTGTCGACCTGTCCGACCTGGATCGGCGGGCGCGGGTGCGTCGAGCCGCGGCGGGTCGACCTGCGGCCCTACGTGCTGAACGGCCGCCAGGGACCCTGGGTGCTGCCGGGCGGGCTCACCCGGGTGGCGCTGGTGGAGGGCTCGTACGTGGTGAACTCCAGCCAGGGGGGCGGTTCCAAGGACACCTGGGTCCTGAAGGAGGAGGCGTCGTGATCTCGCGGGTGGCCGACCACTGCTTCTGGCTGGGCCGCTACCTCGAGCGCGCGGAGTCGAGCGCACGCATGCTGGGGGCGACCCGGAACCTGGTGCTGGACGCCGGGCTCAACCCGCGGCACGTCTGGCTCCCGGTGATCATCGTCGAGGGCGAGGAGGAGCGCTTCCAGGCGCGCCTCGGGGCGGCCGCCGCCGAGAACGGCGAGCAGGTGCAGGAGTACCTCACCTGGGAGCGCGACAACCCCTGCTCCATCTGGCGATCCCTCTCCGCCGCCCGCGACAACGCCCGCTCCATCCGCGAGGTGGTGAGCCTCGAGACCTGGGAGGCCCTGAACTTCCTCTACCTGTGGGCCGGCAGCGCCCGGGCGCGGGCGGAGTGGCGCGAGGACCGGCACGCCTTCTACCGGCGCATCAAGACCTCGGCCCAGTCGATCCAGGGCATCGTCCGCGGCACCATGCTCCACGACGACGCCCTGCACTTCATCGAGCTCGGCATGCTGCTCGAGCGGGCCGGCCAGACCGCGCGCATTCTCGACGTGCACCACCACGCCTTCAAGGCCCTCGGGGCCCACGACGTGACCGAGACCGCCCTCGCGCTCACCCTGTTGCGGGCCTGCTCCGGCTTCGAGCCCTTCATGAAGCTGCACCAGGGCCAGGCGAGCTCGGACGAGGTGGCCCGCTTCCTGGTCCTCGAGCCGCTCTTCCCCCGCTCGGTGCGCTTCTCGCTCCAGGCCGCCAACATCCGCCTCTCGCGCATCCGTCCCCCGGCCGAGGAGGAGCTGCCGGGGGAGGCGGTCCAGCTGCGCCTCGTCCGGCTCGCCGCCTGGGTCGAGGGCCGCGCGCTGGACTTCGACCCGGGCCGGCTCCACGAGTTGCTCACCACCGTGGTCGACGAGACCTCCGGCATCGCCGAGGACATCGGCCGGGAGTTCCTGGGCTACCCATCCCCGGTGGCGACCGAGGCGCAGGCGCAGTAGAAATCGCCGGATATGCCCAACCTCCTCGCGATGTCCTTCGAGGGCGAGCTCGCGCCCTCCTTCGACCTGCGTTGCCTCCGGGAGGGCGAGGTCCCCCCCGACGGCTGGGGCATCGGCTACTACCCGGGCGGCGAACCCTCGGCCACGGTCCTGAAGGAGCCGGCCCCGCCCCACGGCTCCATCCGCTCCGAGCTCGTGAAGGCCTGGGAGCACCTCGAGAGCTCGCTGTTCCTGCTCCACATCCGGCGTGCCACCTGGGGGGCGCTCTCCGACGCCAACACCCAGCCCTTCCACCGGGCCTGGGGCCGGCGCGACTGGCTGTTCGCCCACGCCGGCTCCCTGAACCACCGCCTGCAGCCGCGCCCGGGGCCGGCCTTCGAGCCGGTCGGCTCCACCGACACCGAGCTCATCTTCTGCGAGCTCATGAACCGCATGGCCGACAAGGGCTGGAAGAGCCTGGGCGAGGCCGAGCCACGCACCCTGCTCGAGTGGCTGGGGCTCCTCAACGAGCACGGCAACCTCACCTGCGTGCTCACCGACGGTCACGACCTCGCCGTCTACTCCGATCGCACCTCGGCCGGCATCTACCTGTGGGAGGTGCTGCCGCCCTACCAGCGGCTCACCCTCGGGGACGGCGAGCTCCTCGTCGACCTCGGCAAGCGCGGGGTGAAGAGCCGCAAGGGGGTGGTGGTGAGCTCCCAGCCCCTCGAAGTGGACGGCCAGGCGAAGGACTGGCGCTCGGTGTCGCCCGGGCGGCTGGTCCTGGTGCGTCAGGGCGCGGTCCGCGAGGTGGTCGAGCCGCGGGACGCCCAGGGAGAGCAGCGGTTCTTGGCCGGTACCCTGCGGCGGGACATGCCGAGGCCGGAGCGGGCCGAGGTGCGCCGCTACCGGGTGCGCCACCGCACCGTCTACCGCTACCAGCAGCCGGTGGAGCGCAGCTCGCACGTCTTCAGGCTCGAGCCGGCCGAGGACCGCCTGCAGAAGGTCCTCGACTACCACCTCACCCTCTCGGTGGACGGGACCCACCGGGAATTCCAGGACGTCTTCGGCAACCAGACCCGCCGCCTGGAGGTCGACACCCCCTTCTCCGAGATGACCATCCTCGCCGAGTCGCGCGTGGAGGTCCTCGACACCGACCCCCTCTCCTACCGGCCGCTCCGCGAGCGGGCCCAGATCCCGGTGGTGTGGATGCCCTGGCACCAGCAGGTGCTGCAGCCCTTCCTCTTGCCCCCCGAGCTCGCCGAGAGCGAGCTGCGCGAGCTCAGCGACTACGCCATGAGCTTCGCGGTCCGCAACGACTTCGACCTCGTCGACACGCTCCTCGACCTGAACCACTCCATCTTCAAGGAGTACGACTACACCCCGGGAGTGACCACCATCCAGACCACGCCCTTCGAGGTCTACGTGAGCCGGCGCGGCGTGTGCCAGGACTTCACGAACCTCTTCATGTGCCTGGCCCGGCTGCTCGGCCTTCCGGCCCGCTACGTCTGCGGCTACCTCTGGACCGGACCCAAGCACGAGAACCAGCGCCAGGCCGAGGCCTCCCACGCCTGGGCCCAGGTGTACCTGCCGGAAGTGGGCTGGAAGGGCTTCGACCCCACGAACGGGATCCTGACCCAGACCGCCCACATCCGGGTGGCGGTCGGTCGCACCTATCGCGACGCCACCCCAACCTCCGGGACCATCTACGTGGGCGGCGGCGGGGAATCCCTGGCGGCGGAGGTGGCGGTCGAGTCCGAAAAGTAACCCGCCGAGGCGCCCGCGCCTGGCACGGCTGCGCGGCCAGCTCTATAAAGGGGGCCTGCCCTGCTGGCGGGAGGACCCCCTGCCGCTCCCGGCACTCGAGGTCTCCCGTACCGAGCGGATCTACGACCTGTCGATCGACCCCCGGGCCCCGGGCGGTCCCTTCTCCGGGGAGAGGCCATGCCCGAGATCACCGACGAGTACATGAAGCGGATGCTCGCGCAGACGCGGGACTACGCGGTGGTACTCCTCAGGCCGGGGCCACGGTACCGCGAGCCCGGCGGAGAAGCGGTCATCTGGGAGCACGGACGGCGGAACTTCTCCCTGCGCGCCGAGGGCCGCATGCCCATCGTCCTCCCCGTCCGCGGCCCGAGCGAGGTGTGCGGGGTGTGCGTGTTCACCGGCACGCCCGCGGAGGTGCGGACCATCATGGAGGGGGACCCGGGCGTGGTGGCGGGGATCTTCACCTTCGAGGTCTACCCCTGCAGGAGCTTCCCGGGGGACCGCCTGCCGGATTGAGGGGGGCACCGCTCGCGGACCCGGAAAGGCGTCCCGCGCCGCCGCCCTCCTGCCCCTCGTCCGAGACCCTTTAGCCGCCTCCGGGACGAGCCCCCTTCGCGCGCAGCTCGGCGGCGAGCTCGAGGACGAATTCCCACACCGCTGCCACGCGCGGCACCTCGCGCAGGGCGCGGTGGACGACGAGCCAGCTGTCGCCGCCCGTGAGGGGTGGCAGGCTGCGCCTCAGCTCCGGCGAGAGCGCCACCTCGACGAGCCCGGCCGCGCGCGCCATGGGGCCGTCCGCCACCACGAGCCCCAGGCCGGCCGCGGCGGCGGCCATCTGGGTGCCCATGTGGCTCGTGCGGAGCGCGACCGCCTCCGGCGGGACGCGCTCGGCCACCAGGCGGGCGGCCGGAAGGTGGGCGAGGTCCTCCGCCCAGGTGATGAAGCGAGCGTCGCCGAGCCGGCGCAGCCGGCCGAGCCCTTCCACGTAGGCCTTGGCGCCGTAGAGTCCGCCCACGGTCTCGCCGAGCGAGCGAGCCACGAGGTCCCCGCTCGTGGGCCGCCGCGCGCGCAAGGCGAGGTCGGCCTCCCTTCGCGTCAGGTCGGCGTAGGCGACCGAGGCGTCGAGGACGAGGCGCAGCCGCGGGTGCCGGGCCAAGAGGCGAGGCAGGGCCGGGGCGAGGAAGAACTCGGCCACGCCGGGCGGAGCGGTGATCCGCACCTCGCCCTCGGGCCGGGCCTCGCGCCCCTGCGCCGCCAGGGCCAGGCCGGCCGCGGCCCGCTCCATGGCCTCGGCGTGCGGGGCAAGCGCCTCGGCGAGGGAGGTGGGGCGTACCCCGTCCGGCGTGCGGTCGAAGAGGCGCGCCCCGAGGGCCACTTCCAGGGCCTCGAGGCGGCGCGAGACGGTCGAGGCGTTCACGCGCAGACGCTTTCCGGCGCCGAGGAGCGTGCGCGCTTCCATGAGCGCCAAGAGGACGCGGGCGTCGTCCCAGCGGAGGGCGGGGAGGGCGGGCGGCGCGGGGGCCGCCTTTTGCGAAAACGCAGGCCTGGGAGGCATTTATGCCTATTGTAATGCGTAATCGCGGGCAGCACATTGGCGGGGAAAGGGAGACGCCGCCATGGATACCCGAGGAACCGCCACCCCGCCGGGGACGACCCCGGCCCCTTCGCGCGAGGGGGAGCGCGCCGCCGCGCCGCTGCACGTCGTCTTCGGCGCCGGCCAGATCGGCACGCTCCTCGTCCGGGAGCTCCTCGAGCGAGGCCTGCCGGTGCGCCAGGTGAGGCGCGGGCCTGCGGGTGCGGCGCGCCCGGGCCTCACCTGGGCCCGTGCCGACGCGACCGACCCGGCGGCGGCGGCGGCGGCGGCGGCCGGCGCCGCGGTGGTCTACGACTGCACGAACCCGCCCGACTACCACCGGTGGGACGAGCTCCTCCCGCCGCTCAGGCGCGGGGTGCGCGCCGCGGCGTCCCGCGTCGGGGCGCGGCTGGTGGTGCTCGACTGCCTCTACATGTACGGCCGGCCGGCCCGGGCGCCCTTCGACGAGGACGAGCCCTTGCGGCCCTGCTCGCACAAGGGCGAGCTCAGGGCCCGCCTGGCGAGCGAGCTCTTCGAGGCCCATGCCCGCGGCGAGGTGCGCGCCACCTCCGGCCGGGCCTCCGACTTCTTCGGGCCCGCCGTGCCGCTGGCGCTGCTCGGCGAGCGCGCGCTGCGCCGGCTCCTCTCGGGCAAGCCGGTGGAGATGGGCGGTTCGCCGGACATGCCGCACAGCTACAGCTACGGTCCGGACGTGGCCCGCTCCCTCGGCGTGCTCGGGACGCACCCCGAGGCGGACGGGCGGGTCTGGCACCTGCCGGTGGCCTGGCAAGGGACGACCCGCGAGCTCGTGTCGGCCCTCGCGAACGAGCTCGGGGTGCAAGGGCGCATCCGGACCGTGCCGGACTGGCTGTTCCGCGCCGTGGGCCTCGTGAGCCCGCTCGTCGGCGCGGCCGCCGAGATGACCTACCAGTGGCGGGTACCCTACCTCCTCGACGACCGCCGCTTCCGCCAAGCCTTCGGCGTCGAGCCCACCCCCGCCGAGGTGGCGGTGGCGGAGACGGCGCGCTTTGCGAGGTCGCTCGTGGAGGGCCGGCGCGAGGCGGCGTAGCGGCCCGACAGCCTCCATCCCGCGGCCGGGGCTAGCGGCCCGGGCCCCCAGCGCAGGTGGTGAAAGCGCTCGGGCGCCGCCGCCCTGGCCTAGAGATCGCGCACCATGCGGAAGTGGACCACCTCCGCCTGGACGCGCTCCCACCGCCAGAGGCCGGGGCACCCGTGCTCGGCGGCGAGCTCGTTCACGAAGCCCTCGGCGCGCCAGCACAGCTCGTCGGGCAGGTGGCCCGCCTCGGTCACCTCGATGAGGTAGCGCTGGGCGTGCTCGGGATCCTGGCGCGCCGCCCAGCGGGAGAAGTTGAGGAAGCTCGCGCTCAGCGAGACGAAGAGCCGAAGGTCGTAGCCGAAGGCGCGGAAGCGCTCCTCGCGGGTGGTGGCGCGGGCGATCTCGGTCCGGCGCGCGTAGGCCACCTGCTGGTAGTGGCCGGACTCGAGGAACTGCCGGGCCGACCTCCCTCCGAGTTCACGCAGGTACGCGTCGCGCCCGCCGCCGGCCACGTCGCGCAGGAGCGCGTTCAGGCGGGCGTAGGTCCCGATGGCGTACCAGCCCGACGGGAGCGGGCGGTCGGCGAGCGCTCGGAGCTCCTCCGGCCTGAGCCAGCGCGAGAGCCCGTCCTTCGACACCTGGCCGGCCGCGAGGAGCCGTTCGACGTCCCGGAGGACCTGGGCGAAGACCGTGCCGGTGATGCACGGAGCGCCCGGCGAGCTTCCCGCTCCTCGCGAGGGGCGGCGAGCGTCGACGGGAGATGAGCGCTCCGATCCCACGGGGAGAGTTCCTGCACGCGGTGTACCAGCCGGAGGCAGCCGAGAGGCCTGTGCCCCCCCGACCGGACCTCCACGCGCCGGCTGGCGCGCGGTCCCGCTCGGCCGCGGAAGCGACACCCCCTTCGACGGTGGGTATGGAGCTACCCCGGGTAGATGGCGCTCCGCGGCCGAGTCCTTGCCTCGCGAGGTGGGAGAGGGCCGGGGAGCCGCCGCGGGGGAGAAGGGTGCCACGAGCCGGTCCTGCGCTCCCTTCACTCGTGGACGAGCTCGGCCACCGCGAGGAGCGCCGAGTCGAGATCGAGGCCCTCCAGCCGAGCGGCCTGCTGGTTCACGATGATGCCCGCGCGCGCCTGCCGCGCCACCACCGCCACCGCGAGGCCGGCCTCGGCGAGAGCCCGGGAGGCGCCCGCGCTGAGGGCGCTGTGCCGCCTGGTGGCCTGGGCCAGGGCGGGCAGCATCGGGGCGAGGGCCTCGTCGACGTACACCAGGGTGGCCGGCTTCTCGTCGAGGCGCGCCTCCAGGGTCGAAGCCTCGCGCAGGTGCAGGACCTCGGCCTTCACCGGCAGGCCTGCCAGCACCACCTCGCGCGCCACCTCCTCGAAGGCGCCGGCGAGCTCGGCGGCCCGCTCCTCCGAGGCGCGGTCGCCCTGCCGGGCCAGCACCAGCACCGACACGGTGGCGCCGGCCCGCTTGGCGACGTTGCGGTCGTAGGCGAGCACGCGGAGGAGGAGCAGGGCCTGGTGGCGTGGCGGCAGCTCGGCGGCCCGCGCCGGGCGCACGGCGGCGCCGGCCGCCAGGGCGGCGACGGCGAGGCTGAGGAGTGCGCGCCGGCGGGCCATGGTCCTCTAGAAGCGCCAGCGGAGGTCGGCGCGCACGGTCCGCGGTGCCTCCGGGAATTCCTCGATGGGCGCGAAGGTGTCCGGGGCCGGGCTGGGATTGGCGAGGCCGAGCGGGTTCAGGACCGCCACCTCGAGGGCGAGCCCGCTCACCCCCGGCAGGTCGAGGGCCGCCAGGGCGGCCAGGGAGTACGAGGCGGGGACGTTGGCGGGCTGCCCGGGCGCGACGCCGGCCGGGTCCTTGGTACGGGCCGAGAGGACCGCCGCGCGCCCGGAGATGAGGAGGGGCTCCCACAGGGCGCGCGTCGAGACCGCCAGGTTGGCGATGACGCCCGGGAAGTTGGGCCGGTCCGCCTGGCTGAGGCGCTGCAGGCTCACCCCGCCGTAGGCCTGCAAGGCGCTCCCGAAGCGCAGGGTGAGGGCGAGCTCGGCCCCGAGAAGATCGAGAGCGGTGGGAGAGTTCTCGGCGATCTGGCGGAAGTCGTCGGGGTTGGTGGGGTCGGGCGGGTGGTCGAGCCCGGGGGCAGGCACGGCCACGGTCGCGATGAGATCGCTGTAGCGGTCCCAGAAGAGGCTCAGGCCCGCCGAGGCCACCCCGGCGAACCGGTGCTCGTAGGCCACCTCCGTCGACGAGACCTTCTCCGGCAAGAGGCTGGGGTTGTTGAGGAAGGTGAAGTTGTCGGTGAAGAGGGCCTCGACGAAGGTGGGCGGACGGAAGCCCCGCGACCAGATGGCCTTGGCGGTGTCGTCCGGGGTCGGCTGCCACACCGCCGCCAGCTTGGGGGTGAACTGGCTGCCGAAGAGCGAGTGGTCGTAGAAGTTGAGCCCCCCGTAGAGGGTGAGGCCGTGGGCGACCTCGAGCTCGGCGGAGGTCCAGCTGTTGAGCTCGCTGAAGGTCCTCGTCACCCGGGCCGCCAGGGTGGGGATGGCGCTCGAGCCGGACTCGTGCTCGACGCCGTGCTCCTTGAGCGTGGCGCCGAGGTCGAGGCGCAGGAAGGAGACCGGTCGATAGTCGGCGCGCTCCTCGACGGTGCCCCAGCGGTCGTAGCCCTTGTCCTCGAAGAGGCCGACGCCCAGCGGGGGGTCGGGCAGGGCTCGGCCCGCTCGGCCCTCGAAGTCGTCGAAGGCGAGCCGGGTGGTGAGGGTGAGCGTCTCGTCGACCTGGCCCTGCCAGCTGGCCTCGGCGAAGCAGGTCATGCTCTCGTAGACCGAGCGGTGGTCGGGGCTGAGCATGCCGTTCAGGCCGGCGTAGGAGTGACCGCAGGCGGCGCTCCCGCCGAACCCGCGCCAGCTCCCCCGCAGGTAGCCGCTCTCGGCGTCGCCGAAGTCCAGGTGGCGGACGAGGCCGCCCGGCGGCGCGCCCGGCTGGCCGGCCGCCTCGGGGTAGGTGTAGTCGAAGCCGCGGCTCGAGTAGAGGTCGGCGGCGGCGGTGCCCTCCGCCTGCCCCCGCCGTCCGAACCAGGCGAGGCTCGCCTCGCCGGCCCGGACCTCGTCCTGTGCGGCCTCGCCGCCGGCCAAGGCCTCGACCCCGGGGGCGCCACCGGTGGTGACGAGGTTCACCACCCCGAAGAAAGCGGTCGGGCCGTAGACGCTTCCCACCGGGCCCTTGATCACCTCCACCCGCTGCACGGCGGAGAGCGGCAGCGGAAGGCCGCGGCTGACGTCGGTGCCCACCGAGTTGGAGATGGGGTGGCCGTCGATGAGGAGCAAGAGTCGGGTGGTGAAGTCCCCGATGATGCCCATCCCGCGCACCCCGACCTGCTCGAAGTTGCCGGGGTAGGTGAAGAGCCCGGGGACCGAGCTCAGCACCTCGGCCAGGGTGCGAAAGCCCTGCCGGCGGATGTCGTCGGCGGTGACCACGAACACGGTGGCCGGGGCCTCCGAGGCGCGCTCGAGGTGGCGCGTCGCCGCCTGGACCCGGAGGTCGAGCAGCGACTGGATGTCGATGGAGGAGATGTCGACCCGGTCGTCGGCCGCCCGCGCCGGCGGGCCGGGCGGGGCGAGGCCGAGAGCGAGCGCGAGCCAGGGAAGGGCCCACCGCCTCAAGTCAGGTGAGAGCCTCATAGATGAATCTCCTCAGGACGGCACTTTCGAAGGGCTTGTGGATGAGCGGCCCGCGCCAGGAGTTCACGAAGGCCTGCGCGCCCTCGGTGAAGGCTCCTCCGGTCATGAAGACCACCCGCCGCTGCAGGTCGGGGGCGAGGCGGCCGAGCGCGAGGTAGAGCTCGGGCCCGCTCATCTCCGGCATCATGACGTCGCACAGGAT
>Ga0335081_10004678_pt1 | contig 21607 bp, 20 predicted proteins | sample Lox_Sample_35_FD_206713 | JGI IMG/M metagenome (GOLD analysis project Ga0335081, IMG submission 206713) | Soil microbial communities from Loxahatchee National Wildlife Refuge, Florida, United States - Lox_Sample_3.5 | ecosystem: Environmental > Terrestrial > Soil > Wetlands | place: USA... | reverse complement strand
GCGAAGGCGCATGATCCGCCGCGCATGGCGGCGGCTATGCGGCTCGCCGTCCGCGCCGGGCGCGAGGCGCGGCTTGCGGGTCGCATCCCGAAGCGCACGCAAGCTGAACCATCGAGCCCGCAGCTTGGGTTGATTGGCGGGTGAGGCTTCCCGACCCGCCGCTGCTCGTCATCACGGATCGGCAGCAGGCACGCCGACCGCTCCTCGAGATCGCGGAGGCATTGTTCATCGGCGGTGTGCGCTGGCTTTCGCTGCGCGAGAAGGATCTGCCGGAAAGGGAGCGTCGCGACCTGCTCCGCGGACTGGTCCTGCTCGGCGAACGCTACCGTGCAACGATCAGCGTGCACGAAGACGTGGAAAGTGCGGCAGCCGTAGGAGCGCGTGCGGTCCATCTTCCCGACGGCGCCTCCGTCAGCACGGCGCGAACGCGCCTCGGCGATGTGCTCGTCGGCCTATCGGCGCATGACGCAGCAGGCCTCGCGCGCGCCGCGGCCGCCGGCGCCGATTACGCAACGCTGAGCCCCGTTTTCGTGAGCGCAAGCAAGCCCGGGTATGGTCCCGCGCTTGGTCTCGCAGTACTCGATAGCGCGGCGCGCGCGGCGCGCCTGCCGGTGCTGGCGCTCGGCGGCATCGACGAGCGCACTCTCGTCGGCGTGGTCGCCGCCGGCGCCGCCGGCGCCGCCGTGATGGGCGAGCTGATGCGCGCGGACAATCCCGAAGTCACCGCAAAGCGCCTCGTCGCTGCCCTGCGCGCCTCCCTTGCCGCCCGGTGAGGCGAACGCCATAGTCTCTCGCAGAGAGAGACCAACAAGGGATGGCGCCTATGATCGAGCTTCATTATTGGCCGACGCCCAACGGTCACAAGATTACCATCTTCCTCGAGGAGGCGGGCGTTCCCTACAAGATCGTGCCGGTCAATATCGGCAAGGGCGATCAATTCAAGCCTGAGTTCCTCAAGATCGGCCCCAACAACCGCATGCCGGCGCTCATCGACGACGATCCTGCGGAAAAGGGCGCCCCCATCAGCGTGTTCGAGTCCGGCGCCATCCTGCAATACCTCGCCGAGAAGACCGGCAAATTCCTGCCAAAGGACCTGCGCGGCCGCTTCGAGGTGATGCAGTGGCTGTTCTGGCAGATGGCGAATCTCGGTCCCGTCTCCGGGCACAACAATCACTTCGCCAACTACGCAGTCGATAAGCTGCCCTACGCGATCGACCGCTTCCGCAACGAGACCAACCGTCTCTATGCGGTGCTCGACAAGCGTCTCGCGGATCGCGAATACATTGCCGGCGCCTATTCGATTGCCGACATGGCGAGCTATCCGTGGACCGTGCCCTATGAGCGCTACGGCCAGAACCTCGACGATTTCCCGAACATGAAACGGTGGTGGCACACGATGCAGAACCGCCCCGCCGTGAAGAAGGCCTACGAGGTCGGGCAGCAATATCGCGGCGTGCCGGCGACCGATCCCGAGGCGCGCAAGGTTCTGTTCGGGCAGACTGCCGATACGGTCCGGCGCGCCGGCTGAGGCGCCGTTACTTCAGGAAGGTGTGAACGACCCGCACCGCCGCCGGGCCGATCAGCACGACGAACAACGTCGGCAGGATGAAGACGATCATCGGCACGGTAAGCGTCGCCGGCAGGCGTGCGGCCTTTTCCTCGGCGCGCAGGAGCCGCTCCTCGCGGAATTCTGCGGCGAGCACGCGGAGCGCCTGGGCCAAAGGCGTTCCGTAACGCTCGGTCTGGATGAGCGTGTTGACGACGCCACGGATCTCCGGCAGGTCGGTGCGCCGCGCGAGGTTTTGCAGCGCTTGCCGACGATTGGGCAGGAAGCCCAGTTCGACCGCGGTCAGTCCGAGTTCGTCGCCAAGTTCGGGGGCCGCGTGCCCGAGGTCGGCCGCAACGCGCGTCAGGGCGGCGTCGAGGCTCAATCCCGCTTCGGCGCAGATCACCAAAAGATCGAGCGCGTCGGGAAGCTGCTTACGAATGTGGTGCTGACGTCGCTTGACGATGCGACGCAACACCAAGAGCGGAAGATATGTCCCGGCGAAAGCGCTGCCGAAGGTCGTCGTGAGACGAATCATCGTCGGCATGTCTTGCTGCGTCAGGCACACGGCGAAGGCGGCGAGGCCAAGGATCGCGGGCAGCGCCAGGCGCACGCCCATGAGGATGGTCAACGCGTCCCGCGCGCGCCAGCCGGCATTGGCGAGAAGCTCGCCGCCCTTGCGTGCCTCCTCACCCGATAGGAGCTTGAGCCGCGCGAGCAGTGAGCGCAGCGAGCCAATCGGCGCGGTGCGCAAGTTGGCGATGCGTTGGCGTACCTGGAGCCGATCGGACCGCAGGTAGTCGCGGCGGCGCATGTGGCTTCGGACGCGCGAGGACATCGAATTCTCGGGCAGGAACGCCTGACCGAGGAGCACGAGCGTCACCAAAACGGCAAGTCCCGCGATGATCGAGAAACTCTGCTCGTCGAGATGCGCGGCGATGAGGTTCAAGGGGTTCATATCTCGAACCTCACCATCTTCCACATGACAAACACGCCCATCGACATCGCGGACGCGCCACCGCCCAACAGCATATTGCCGAGATGGTCGGTGAAGAGCACCGAGAGATAGCCTGAATCCGCGACCGACAGCACGACCATCATGATGAACGGCAGCGAGCCGATGATCATGGCGCTCGCTCGCGCCTCCGACGAAAGCGCCCTCACCTTGAGCCGCATCTGCCGGCGCCGACGCAGAATATTGTCGAGATTCTCTAGCGTCTCGGCGAGATTACCGCCGGTCTCACGCTGGATTGCGAGCGTGACGACCAGGAACTTCATCTCGGCGACGCCGCTGCGTTTGGCTGAATCGAGCAGCGCCTGCTCGATCGGCTGGCCAAGGCGGATCTGATCCGCGATCTGGCGAAACTCGCCGCCGATCGGATCAGGCATCTCGCGCCCGATGATCTGGAAGGACTCGGTAATGGGCAGGCCCGACTTGATGCTCCGCACCATGAGGCCGATCGCCTCAGGCAAGAGATTGCCGAAGCGCTTCGTGCGGCGCCCGGCGAGGAAACCCACGGCGAGATGCGGCAGCCACAGCCCGACCAGGAGCGCGATCGGCAGCGAAAGGAGCGCCGACAAGCCGCTCGCGAGCGCAACGCCGAAGGCCACGGCCGCGACCACGACACACGTGACGCCATAAAAGCCGATGCCGATATTGTAGCCCGTCCGTGAGAGGCGGTGGCGCAGCTCCTTCGGCTGCGGAGTCAAACGCTGCACGAGCCGGTCGAGCGTGCGCCGGTCGGAGAGATCGCGGCGCAGCTGCAAATCGTCGCTCGTCACCACTTCCCGCAGCCGCCCGCGCAGACGACCCGCGCGGCGCACGAGGCCCCCGCTGTCATTGTCGGCAAACGCGAACAGAAGCGCCACGACCACGATGAACAGGCCGCCCGCCAGGAAAAGCATCTGCGTCGTGTTCATTCGATCGCCTGAAGCAATGCCTTGTCGAGACCGAAATAGGCCGCGCGCGGCGTGAAATTCGGGCGCAGCCCGGTCGAATTGAAATGCCCCTTGAGGCGGCCGTCTGGCAACTCGCCTTCGTATTCGTAGGAGAACAGGTCTTGCGTCGTGATGATCTCGCCTTCCATCCCGACGATCTCGGTAACCGAAGTGACGCGGCGCACGCCATCACGCATGCGGCTCACCTGAACAATCATGTTGACTGCAGCGGCGATCTGGGTCCGCACGGCGCGCGCAGGCAGCGAAAATCCCGCCATCGACACCATGTTCTCAAGGCGCGTCAGCGCCTCGCGCGGGCGATTGGCGTGGATGGTGCAAAGCGAGCCGTCATGGCCTGTGTTCATCGCCTGCAGCATGTCGAGCGCCTCGGCGGAACGGATTTCACCGAGGATGATGCGGTCGGGGCGCATGCGCAGCGCATTCTTCACGAGATCGCGCATCGTGATCTCGCCCTTGCCTTCAAGATTGGGCGGGCGCGTCTCGAGCCGCACCACATGCGGCTGCTGCAGCTGAAGCTCGGCGGCGTCCTCGATGGTGACGATACGGTCGCCGTTGTCGATCATCTGCGACATGGCGTTGAGGAGCGTTGTCTTGCCCGAACCGGTACCGCCGGAGATCAGGATGTTGAGCTTCGAGCGCGCCGCGATCTTCAGCACCGTCGCCATCGCCGGCGAGACGTTTTGCTGGCGCGCCATCACGTCGAGCGTGATGCCCTTCTTGGCGAATTTGCGGATCGAGATCGACGGGCCGTCGATCGCGAGCGGCGGGGCGATGATGTTGACGCGGCTGCCGTCGAGAAGGCGCGCGTCGACGAGCGGGGTCGATTCATCGATGCGTCGGCCCACCTGCGTCACGATGCGCGCCGCGATGCTCATCACGTGCGCGTTGTCGCGGAACATGAGGTCGGTGAGCTCGAGCTTGCCTTTCCGCTCCACATAAACCTGGTTCGGCCCGTTCACCATGATGTCGGTCACGGACTCGTCGGCCAGAAGCTGCTCGAGCGGGCCGAGGCCCAGCATGTCGTCGAGCAGCACGGTGACGAGTTGACGCTGCTCGGCCTGGTTGAGCTGGATCTTTTGCTCGAGGAGAACTTCGCCCACGACGGCGCCCAACTGATAGGCGAGATCCTCGCGGCTCAGTTTCGTGGCTATCTCGGTGTCGATCCGCTCCATGACGGAGGGGTAAATGCGCGGGATCGCCGCCTCGATGCTGGCGCGGCTCGTCGCCTGGGTCTGCCCGCGCGTTTGCGCAACACGGGAGACCGGGGCTTGCTCCTCGAACGGAAGCGGCGCGGGCTCTACGATTGCGGACAGCGGCTCGTCCGGCGGAGCGGCTTCCTTTTCCTCGTCGTCGAAATCTTGTGCGAAGGGAGCGGCCGGAGCCGGCCGCTCGGCCTCCATGGTCCGTGGCGGCCGAGGCTCCTGCAATGATGCCGGCGGCGGGGACCCGGCCGGTTCCAACGGCGAACGGTCGCGCTCGCTGCGACGCAGTTGCAGGGCGTTCACGCGGGCGCTGAGACCGCTATCTCCGTCGCGAGGCGCGAACATGCAACACTATCCGAACCAGCGCCGCCAGCCGCTCTTAGGCTTCGCTTCCTGACCGGTGATGCGGGCGGCGATGCGGCGCATTTCGGCCGCAGCTTTGCCGGCCCCGTCCGCCGCCGGCAGCGACTTGCCGCTCACCGCCATCGCACGAGCGGCCTTGGCATCGTAAGGGATGCTGAAGTCGAGCGGCGCACCGAGACCGCGCTCGAATTCCGAGCGCCCGATCTCGCCGCGATGAACCGCACCCACTTGGCTTCCGACCGTGATGGGATCAGGTCCGCCGAGCGCCTTCACGAGGCCATTCAGGCGAAACGCATCGCGCAGCGCCGAGAGAGAGAGGTCGGTGACGACGAGAGTGCTGTCCGCGATGGCAAGGACGTGGCGCGCGGCAGCGTCGAGCGACCGTGGCACGTCCACCAGCAGGCAATCATAGTCCTGCGCCAGCGCGTCGATGAGCGCGTTCGCGCCTTCGGCTTCGAAACGCAGCATATCCTCAAGCGGCTCCTCGGCGGCGAGGATCGGCAGCCCCTCTTCGCCCTTGACCATCGCCGACGCGAGCAGCAGACCGTCGGTGCGCTCGGGATGCTCGAGTGCCTGACGGAGGCCGCGGCCGGGTTCGAGATCGACCGAAAGCGGCAGGTTGCCAAAATGAAGGTCAAGATCGACGACCGCGGTCTGAAGCTTGTGCTCTTGGCTCAGGATCCAGGCGAGGCCGAGACACAGCGTTGAAGCACCAATGCCGCCGCGCGCGCCAACGAACGCGTGGATCCTCGCGCGACGCTTGGCGTCGGGAGCCTCGGCGTCGTTGCGCACGGCACGTCGCAGCGCGTCGCACAGAACTTCGCTCGAAACCGGCTTCAGCATGTAATCGGCGACGCCGCGCATCATGAGCCGGCGGAACAAAGTCACGTCGTTGGCGGTGCCAATCGCGACGACGCGCGTGGCGCTGCCACAGCGCTTGACGAGATCACCGACCGCAACATCGGGCTCGGTCTCGTCGGCTATATCGACGAGCAGCACGGCGGGCGGACGGCCGCTATCGAGCGCGCGCGCCGCCTTCGCGATCCCGCCGGCGCGGACGACGGCATCGTTCCAGCCGAGCTGGGCTGCGGCACGGCTTGCCGCCTCGCGCGTCACTTCGTCGGCAACCAGCGCCACGAGCTTCGGCGCCGGAGTGTCGGCAGTAAGTTTGGCCGCTTGCGCCATATGCGTGATCCCTCTTACTGGCTCGGCGCCGGGCTCGAGCCGGCCGACGCCGACATGCCGCTCGAACCGCCGGAGGATGACGAGGCGCCACCGCTCGCGCCCGAGGACGAAGAGGAGGCGCCGCTCGAAAGCGGCTTCACCGCGCCAGTGCGATAGCGTTCCACCGCGTCGGCCGCCGGATCGCCGGCCTCAGGTCCAAGTTGGCGCCCGGTCGTGAGATCGCGCGGATTGGCAATCATCTGCGCGAAGTTGCTGAGGGTCGCGCAGCCATAATTGCTGCTTGTCACGCTGTTGCTGTGCGATCCTGCGGGATCATCGGACCAGTCCGGGCAGGCTGGCGGTATCGCGACATAGCGATCGACGAGCACCGCGACGTGATTGGGATCGAGGCCAGGCGGCGGCGGGACCGGCTCGGCGCCTAGCCCGTGCCGTGCGAGCAGGCTCGCGATCCGACCGGTCCGTTGGCTCGCCAACGGATCACCGGGCGCCGCCGCGACGAAGGCGCGGTCGCCTGGCAGCATGCCAGCTTGGTCGAGAAAGGCATTCAGCCGGGTTGCTTCCGACGCCGGAAGATCGGTGACGCCGGGCGCAAAGGCCGCCGCATACTGGACACGAACGTGCTCGACGCGGATCGACTTCCCCATCTCCGCCGGAGGCGGCAGGGGCTGTTCAGACGAGCAGTCCGTAAGCGCAGCGAGCGCGGCTAGGGCAATAAGGGTGCGGATAAGCATCGCGGGCCTCACTCGAGATCGAAGCCGACGGGGCCGACGAGATTCGAGGCGCCGTTGGCGGCAGGCGCGGGCGGCGCGTGCTGCTGGTACTCGCTGCCGTGGAGAACGAGTTGGCCATCGGTCGCCGGGACATAGCCATCGGTCGGCACCATGGCCCGGCTCGCCTCTCCGATCGGGTGGACGAGATAGGGCGTCACCAGGATCACGAGCTCCGCTTCATTGCGCTGGAACGCCTCGTCGCGGAACAACTGGCCAAGCACCGGGATGTCCCCGAGCCAGGGAAACTTATTGATGTTCTGCGTGACGTTATTCTGCAGCAAGCCGGCGATCGCGAAGCTCTGGCCGCTTGCGAGCTCGACCGTGGTCTCCGCCTTCCGCGTCGTCAGCGACGGCACGCTGATACCGTCGATCTGGATCGCACCTTGGGTGGAAAGCTCGCTCACCTCGGGCGCGACATGAAGCGATATGCGGTTGTCGGCGGCGACCGTCGCGACGAAATTGAGGCTCACGCCGAAATCCTTCCATTCGATCCCGACAAGGCCCTGCCCCGCCGGTACCGGCACTGGAAATTGGCCGCCGGCGAGGAAATTCGCCGGTTCGCCGGAGATCGCGGTGAGGTTGGGCTCGGCCAGAACCGTGACGAGGCCGTGATTGTCCAGCGCGTCGATGAGCGCGTTGAGGTCGTAGGTTCGCCCACGGACCCCGCCGAAGATGTTGTTGACCGTGCCGCCGCCGTTGAGGCTCGGGCCGAGGACATTGAAGCTGCCTGCGAAGTTGGTTCCACCAACGGTCGTCGCCGTGCCGGTCGCCGAAGTCGTGGTCGGCTGCGCGAAGAAGCCGCCGGCGCCCGGGGCGCCCGGCTGCAGACCCGAGAGCGTCGAAGCGGCACCGAGCACGCCGCCGGTCGCAAGGCCGAACACGACTGCGCCTTTGTTGGCTACGTTTTCCCAATTGATGCCGAACTGCTTCAGAATCTGACGATCGACCTCGGCGACGCGGACGCGCAGGTTGACCTGGTTGGGCGCATCGACTTTGGTCTTGTTGACGATCTGCTTCGGGTCCTTGACGAAGCGCGCGGCGATGCGGCGCACATCATCGCCGTCGGCGGCGGAATAGACGGTCCCGGAAATTACCAGCGAATCCGCCACGGCGTTGACCATCACCGTGCTCTGCGGAACGAGGTCGTGGATCGCCTGCGCCACCCGCTCGGCGTCGAAGCGCACACGCACCTGGGTGTTGAGGACGATTTGGTCCTGGGCCGTGACTGCGTAGAGCGTGGTCGTGCCAGCCGCTTTGCCGATGATGTAGACGAGCTCCGGCGACTTCACCTGGACATCGGCGATCGCGGGATCGGCGACGAAGATGCTGTCGACCGGCTTCGCCAGATGGACGAGCTGGCCTTGATTGACCGAGACATCGATGCGCGAGCCCGCCGCAGGCACGATCTCGCTCACTGCGGGCGGCGCCGCATGGGCGCCGCCGACAATGGCGAGCCCGAAGAGCGCCGTGAAGTAAAGCGTCAGCCGTTTCATTTCCCACCCCTCGCGAATTGCAGCTCCTTCACTTGCTCCCCGTGAATGACCGTCACCTTGAAATTGGTCACGACGGGCGGCGCAGGTGCCGCGGCAGTGGCCGGTGCCGGCTCCTTCTGCTCGGGCATGTCGATGAGATGCGTCGCGTCGCTGTCCCAAGTGTGGCTGTACTGAACGGAATCGGGAGTGTCGCCATGCGCGAGGCTCCGCAAGCTCAGCGATAGAGATCCAAGCTCGATCGCGACCGCGATCGTCTCCGCCTGTTTCGGGGTCACCTCGAGCGTGGCCGTCTTCTCGACAACGACGTCCTTGTTCTGATCGTCCGAGCGCTGGTCGACGGCGAGTACGCGCAGATCGGTCAGGAGCGTCTCGGCCGCGTGGCGCTGCATTTTGGAATTAGGTTCAGGCACCGCCATCGTTAGCAGCAGATCGATGCGGTCGCCCGGGAAGACGAAGCCCGCGAGGCCCGAGCTAACGGTCACCGTCACCGTGACCGCGCGATAGCCCGGCGTCAACACCGCGGCCATGAAACCGCGATCGCCCGGCCGCACGAGCCGTGTATCGGTGACGGGTTCGCCCTCGGCGACTGCCGAGCGCACCACCGCGCCGACGTAATCCTCTATCCGGCCCTTGCCTTCGACGATGTAGCTCGCGGCCACTCCGTCGGCAGGCCAAGCTTGCCAGCGCAAATTCTCGGGGCGCACGAACTGCCCGGCCGAAAGATTCGCCTGGGCGACAAGTACGTGCGGGCCCTGGTCGACGACAACAGGCGCTTGGACAGGCTCCTTCGGCGTAAGCCAGGCGCGACCGAGAAGCACGGTCCCGCCCGAGACGCAGAGCGCGATCAGAACGAACAGGAGGCGTCGGAACGACATGGCGATGTCTCAGCTGGGCTCGTTCGAGCAGGCAACATGATGCGGTGAGGGAGACAACAAAGCGTTAAGCGTGCTGGTCGTCTCGGCAGAGCACCGAAAAGGAGAAAGCCACCACACCCGATTCCGGGCGCGGCGGCTTTCCCGCGCTCCGGCCACTCAGAGGGCGCTGGCGACGCTGTTGAAGGTGCTCGTCAGCGACCCGCCGACCGAAGTCACGGCCGAAATGATCGCGACCGAGATGAGCGCGGCGATGAGACCGTATTCGATGGCCGTCGCACCGGACTCGTCCGAACGAAACTTGGCGAGGAACTTGCGCATCTGTATCTCCACTTGGTGAGGGACGTTAAATCCTGGGCGCACAGTCCCTAAGCGCGCGTTAACAGGGCAAGTAACAGCGAAATAGATCGTAAATAACGCGCCTCGATTTCCATGAACAATTCCCGCAAATTTTACAAAATTCGCCAGAACTGCAAATGTAGAGCAATCTCCCGAGCCAAGCCCCGGGCGGCGCAGCCTTAAGGCTTTGATCACCGCGTTGCAGCTAGTTTTGCTGGTCCCGTGCTTCTCCTTCCGGTCGAGATGTTTCCGTGGCCCTAGAGTTCCAAGCCGCCTCGCCTTTCGTGCGCGCGAAGGGAGAGCGCCGTCCTGCCGAGTGGATCCTCGGCGGGCTCGTAGCGCTCGCGATAATGCTGCGGCTCGTGCCGGTTCTGGTCTCGCCGAGCGTGGTGTGGGGCGACGAGATTTTCCAATCGACCGAGCAGGCCCATCGTCTTGTCTACGGCACCGGCCTCGTGCCTTGGGAATTCGAGCTCGGCATCCGCTCGTGGCTCTTGCCCGGGGCGCTCGCTGCACTGATGGAAGCGGCGCGCATCTTCGGCGACGGACCCGACTATTACCTGCCGCTCATTGCCGTGGTCTTCGCGGCGATCGCGGCCATTCCCGTCTACTGTGCGTTCCGCTGGTGCGAGCGCTGGTTCGGCCTCTCCGGCGCCGTCCTCGGCGGCTTCATTGTCGCGATCAGTCCCGAGCTCGTCTATTTCGGCGCGCGAACCCTTGCCGAGGTGCTCGCCGGCCATCTGCTCATCCTCGCGATCTATTTGATCGAGCCCGTCCCTGAGCCCGCCGAGCGTCGCCGCCTCGTTGCCGCGGGCGTATTGCTCGGGCTTATCCTCGCGCTCCGCCTCCAACTCGCGCCGGCGCTGGCGCTGGTCGGACTCTGGGCGATCTGGCGCGCGCCGCGCGCGCGGTTCTGGCCGCTCGCGAGCGGCTGCGCAATGAGCCTCGGCCTCGCGGGGCTTATCGATATGCTGACGCTCGGCTATCCGTTCGCGTCGCTCTGGCGCTATCTCGATATCAATCTGTTCGAGAATGTGAGCTCGCTGTTCGGCACCCTGCCGTGGAATTACTACCTGAGATTCGAGGTCGCGCTGTGGCAGGGCGGACTATTGCCGCTCGCCGTTCTCGTGCTCATCGGAGCGATGCGGCAGCCGCTGCTTTTTGCGACGGCCGCCATAATCATCGCCTGCCACTCGGCCATTCCGCACAAGGAAGCCCGCTTCATCTATCCCGCAATCGTCCTGCTCGCGGCGCTGGCGGCGATCGGCTTCGCGCAGGTCGCGGCCTGGGCCGAGGCGCGATACCGCGGCCGCGGCGCCAGCATCGCTTACCCGGCTCTGTGCGCCGCCTATGGCTGCTTCCTCGCGTACCTCGCCTGGACCGGCGAAACCATGGAAGCGCTGCGCGGCCTTATGCACCAGGACCTGCTTGCCGCACGTTACGTCGAGCATATGCCGGGCATCTGCGGCATCGGCCTTTACGGGCGCGAGGGCCATGACTGGGTCGAGTCGGGCGGCTACACCCATTTACAACAACCGGTGCCCATCTACTGGCCCAAGAACGCGCACGAGTTCGCGGCCACTGACGCCGGGTTTGACGTGCTCATCTCAAGCGCGCCGCCACCGGAAGGCATGGTGCAGAAATTCCCTTATGAGAAATGCTTCGGGTCCATCTGCATCGGACGCCGGAGCGGAAGCTGCGCTGCGGTACCGCCAATTTCGATGCCGATACCCGATCCGCTGCGCGACTGGGCCGCGGAGCGGCCGCGGTGATCACGCAGCTCCGAACCGGCGCCTGGCTCGACCGCGAACGGCTTGCCGGATACTGCCTTATCCTGTTCGTGCTCGAACTGCTGACGTTCCTCTTCATGGTGGCGGGCACGCACGGCCTCATTGTGCCGCTCGCCCATCCGACCACGACCGATTTCGTAAGCTTCTACAGCGCCGGCGTGCTCGCCAATCACGGCGCGCCCGCCCTCGCCTATGACCCGACGACACATTACGCCGTCGAGCGGCAGATCCGTGGGCAAGGGATCGACTATCAATACTTCTATTACCCGCCCGTCTATCTGCTGCTGTGCTCGGTCCTAGCGCGCCTGCCCTATATGGCCGCGTTCTTCTTGTTCGAGGCAACAACGCTCGCGCTCTTCCTCGCGGCAGGATGCGCGATCGCAGGCGAGCGGCGGCTTTCGGTGCTGCTGCCACTTGTCGCATTCCCCTCTGTCTTCTGGACGTTCGGGCTCGGGCAGAACGCCTTCCTTACCGCGGCGCTCTTCGCGGCCGCGACGCTCTCTATCGACCGTAGGCCGGTACTGGCCGGGCTTCTCTTCGGCGCGCTCTGCTACAAGCCGCATGTCGGGCTCCTCGTTCCAGTGGCGCTTGCCGCCTCGGGGCGTTGGCGTGCATTCGGCGCGGCCGCGGCCGGCGCGACCGCCTTGGCGCTCCTGTCGCTTGGCCTCTATGGCGCCGATTGCTGGCGCGGCTTTTTCGCCGCCGCCGGCCAGTCGTACGGCACCTACGTGGGGGGACGAATCGATTTTGCCGGCTTCGTCAGCCCATTCGGTGCGGTTCGCCTCGCCGCCGGCAGCCCGGCGCTCGCCTATGCTGTGCAGGCGGCCGCTATGGTCGCAGCCGTGACCTTCGTCGCAATCGTGTGGCGCCGGGAACTGGCCTTGCCGACGCGCGCCGCAGCCCTGAGCGCGGCGACGCTTCTCGCGGCCCCGGTGCTCCTTGTTTACGATCTCCTGCTGGCTGCCGTCGCGGTGTTGTGGCTTGCCCGCGGCACACGCGAGGATGGCTGGCTGCCGTGGGAGCGGACTGTGCTTGCTGCGCTCTTCTTGACGCCGCTTTTCGGCCGCAACCTCGCCGCGGCGCTGCACGTGCCCGTGCTGCCGCTTGCTGCCCTCGCACTCTTCGCCACCGTTGCCGCGCGGGCGCGCTCCGAGATCGTGCGCCGGAGGGGCGATGGTGTGACGCGCCGCGAACTTGCGGGCGCGGTCACTTCCTCCGCGCTACGAGTCGGGCTCTAGCACCGTGTCGTTGCGGCGACAGTTGATGAAATTTTTTTTAGTTCGCCGTCCAAAACTTGTTATTCGCAACGACGTTCGGATAGGATAAACGAGATACCTCTGCGGCCAACCGGTCGTCAGAGGCGATCGCCTCAGGTTCCTTCCGCCCGTGTCCCCTCTTCCTGCCAGAACTAGGAGCTTCTTATGAAGGCGCTAATCTCAGCGTTCGCTTTGCTGTCATTCGTCGCAGCGTCGACCGTGACCTACGCGGCAGAGACGCAGATGCAAAACCCGGGTTCCTCGCCGTCGGCATCCTCGATGTCGCAGCCCCAAGCCCATACCCCGAAGGCGTCGACCAAGAAGAAGACCAGCAAGAAATCTACCAAGAAGCACGTCGCCCACGCGAAAAAGAAGAAGACCACCGCCAAGAATACGAAAAAGACGACGATGCCGGCCGCTTCAAAGGGCTGAACGCCCCCCGAAAAGGAAAACCCCCGGGACGGAGTCTCGGGGGTTTTTTCATTGTGGGACGGACGCGCGGGGTCATTCGGCACAGCTGAAATAAAGCCGCTCAGGCACGAGGAGCGGGCATGCGGAAACGTCCGTGCTTTGCTTCTCGAAGCGCGGCTCAGCGCCGCTGCAGGCGTTCTTCGCGAGCGTGTGGAGCTGGTCGGGGCTGGTGGCAAGCCGGGAATAGCAGATGGTGTGCTGCTCCTCGCCGACCGGCGGCCCCTCGAACGCACCGCAGCCAGAGAGCCCGAGAAGCAGCAGAATGAGCACTCGATCGCGGGGACGGTGAAGATCGTCATTCGCCATGCTAGGCTTCTCTCCCGTAGCGGCCCGGCAGCCATTTGAGCAGGCGTACCGGGCTCCGTCCAATGCGGGATGTGCGCGATGCAGGACCAGTGGGCCGATAGTGCCGCGATCAAGGGCTATCACGCCCATATTTATTACGCGCCCGCGACACGCGACACGGCGGCGCGGGTGCGCGAAGGGATCGGCGCGCGCTTCAAGGCCAGACTCGGGAACTGGCACGACGAGGCGGTCGGTCCCCACCCGATCTCAATGTACCAGGTCGCGTTCGAAGCGGCCGAGTTTCCGGCGATCGTGCCATGGCTCATGCTTAACCGCGAGGGGCTGAGTATCCTCGTCCATCCCTTGAGTGGCGATGCTTATCTCGATCACGCGCGCTTTGCGTTGTGGCTCGGGACGCCGGTCGAGCTGCGCCTCGATGTGCTGAAGCGCCTCATCGAGCGAGGCGAGGCATGAAGCGCGTCGTAATCCTGCTGCTCGCCACCGCCATTGGCCTCGCCACGCCTGCATATGCGGCCGAGAAGGTACGCATCGGGCTACTCAAATTCTCCACCAACGGCCCGACTTTCATCGCGCTCGACAAGGGTTATTTCGCGGCCGAGGGCATCGACGCGTCACTCGTCTACTTCGACGCGGCGCAGCCCATCGCCGTGGCCGCCGTCTCGGGTGACATCGATGTCGGCGTCACCGGCGTCGCTGCCGGGTTCTACAATCTCGCCGGAAAGGGCGCGCTCGCCATCGTCGCCGCGCAAAGCCGCGAAGAGCCCGGCTATCCCAACAACGGCATCCTTGTCTCGAACCACGCCTGGGACGCGGGCCTGCGCGCCTACAAGGACCTCGGCGGCCATTCCGTCGCGGTGACTACGGTCGGCTCGCCAACACATTACGCGATAGCGATCCTCGCGGAGAAAGTCGGCGTCCCGCTCGACAGCATCCGCATCGTGGCAATGCAAACGAATTCGAACCAGATCTCGGCGCTTGCAGGCGGTCAGGTCGATGCCGGCGTCATCCCCGTGACGCTCGCGCTCCCTTTGCTCGACCGAAAGGAGGCGCACCTGCTCGGCTGGGCCGGCGATACGGCTCCGTGGCAGCTCGGCGCGATCTTCGTCAAGAAGAGCATGATCGCGGCGCACCGGCCCCTGCTCGAGGCCTATATCCGGGCTTATCGCCGCGCCGCGCGCGAATTCTACGACGCATTCCTCATCAAGGGGCCCGACGGCAAGCGGCGGGAAGGACCAGAGGCGCCCGCGCTCCTCGAAATCCTCGCGAAATATATCGGCCAAAAGCCCGAACAGATCGACCAGGGCGTCGCCTTCGTCGACCCTGACGGGCGGCTCCTCGTCAAGGACATCGAGCGGCAGATTGCGTGGTATCAGGCGCACGGCATGGTCGACAAATCGGTCGATCCGGCGACGATCCTCGACCTCTCGTTCGTCGACGGCCACTATCAGCGTTAGTCAGTCCTCGGGCTCGGGCAAGGCAAGCGCCGCGTCGACGAGCCGTTCGGCCCGCGCGAAATCGAAGCTGCGGTACATGTTCTGCTTCACGAGAAACGAGGCGCCGCCGTAGAACTTCTCGTATTGCTGATGCCGGCCGGCGAATTCGCTCCCGATCAGGTCCCAAAGCATCTTGAGCAGCCGCACGCGCTCTTTCGCCGGAAAGCCGGGCGAATGGACATAGCGCTCGAGATCGGCGGCGCTTTCGGGATTGGCGAAGTCCTTGAGCGAGGACGGCAGCGCGATCATCGCCCCGCCGGCAAGCTCGCGCGCGATCTCGACCATGCGCGGATTGAGCTCCGACTGGAGCGACATCACCGCGTAGAGCGCGGCGCGCGAGGGCCAGAGCACGCCCTCCTCGTCCGTTGTTGCCCCGGCCTCCTGCGCGATCACCATGTTCTCGACGATCGACACGAGCGCCGCCATCTCGCCCAGCATGATCTGCACCGGCGGCAGGCTCGCCGAGCCCGTGATCTCGCAGAGGCGTTTAGTCAATCCCGCGAGAAAGCGCAGCTTCACGGCATACCTGACCTGCGCCTGGTGGTTGCCATAGACATGCGACGGTGTTCGCCACCATTGGTCCCGGCACAGCGCGACATTGCGATAGACGAACACGTGCTCCCACGGCACGAACACGTCGTCGAGCACCACGAGCGCGTCGTTCTCGTCGAAGCGGCTCGACAGCGGGTAGTCGAACGCGCTCGTCGCCGCGGCGCCATAGGAGCGGCGCGAATAGATTTTAAGACCGCGCGCCGCGATCGGCATCGCGACGCTCAGCGCATAGGCCTCGTCGCCAGGTTGCAGCGGATGGATGCAGGAGAGATGGAGCCAGTCTGAAAGCGCGGCGCCGGTGGCGAGCTGCTGCGCGCCCTTGAGCACGATGCCGCCGTCGCGCTCCTTGACCACGCCGGCATAGAGCGTCGGATCGGATTGACGGTGCGCCGGCTTGCTGCGGTCGATCTGCGGCGGCACGATCGCGTAGCTGAGATAGAGGTGACGCTCGCGCGCGAATTCGTAAAAGCGCGTGACGTTTTCTGCCCATTGCGCGCCGGCGGCGGCGAAGATTCCTGGCTTTGCGGCAAATCCTGCGAAGAATCCGGCGACGTGATCGGGGGTGCGGCCCATGAGACCGAAAGTCGCCTCGGCCCAGCGCGTGCTCATGGCGCGGCGTGCGGCGAGATCGCTCGGCGTCCGCGGTATCTCCCAGCAGCGCAGGACCGGCTTTCCGGTGGCGGGCGAGGCATAGGTCATGACCGCGCGGTTCGCCGGATCGGCGGCGATATCGTAGAGATGCGCGATAGAGCGCACGGCAGCGCGGAAGGCTGGATGCGCCGTCACATCGCGCACCACTTCGCCGTCGATGAAGACGCGACGCCCGTCATCGCGGATGCCGTCGATATAGTCCGCGCCCGTGCGCACCCCGTCGCCTTCGCTCATGGCGGCGAAGTCTAAATCAGGCCGTGGCAGGCCCCGAGTCGTTTTTCCCCGATGGGGCGCGCGCCGGCCTGTGTTAGCGTGCGCGCGGGACGGAAATGGAGATGCCGAATGGCTGCGCGCGAGCTCACGGCGGGCGAAGTCGGATTGCCGAAATTCTCGATCGGAGACACCGGCACGGCCGACGTGTTCAGCCTCGAAAGCCATCGCCGCGCGCGCGAAGCGCTCGATTTCGGACTCTCCGTGTCCGACATCGGCTTCAACGTCTTCGTGATCGGCGACGATCGCGCGTCGCGCATGACGGCGACGCTGGCCTACCTCAACGAATTGACGCAGCATCGGGCGCCCGCGCGGGACTGGATCTTCCTCAATAATTTCCGCGATGCGGCGAGCCCAACTCCGCGCGCCCTTCCCGCCGGCATGGGACGGCAATTCCGCGATCGCATGGCGGATTTCGTGCCGCGGCTGCGCGAGGCATTTGGCGCCGCGTTCAGCGGCGAGGCGTATCAGGCGCGCTTCATGGCGCTGCGCGAGGGCGCGGAAGCCGCAGTGGGCGAGGAAATGGCGGCGCTGCGCGCTACGGCGCGCCGGCATGGCATGGAGCTCGTGGAATCTCCGGAAGGACCGCGTCTCGCGCGCCCGCAAGACGCTCCCGCCGCAGCACCCCTCGACGAAGCGGCGGAGCGCGAATTGAGTGCCGCCTTCATGCGCTTGCAGCGCATGGCTATCGAAGCCCGTGCCCGGCTCAACCAAGGAATCGAAGCGCTGAACCGCGCCATCGCCGAAACGGTCATCGTCCCCCTGCTCGGCGAGCTGCAGCACGAATTCGGCGCCGAGGGCGGCCTCGCGCAATGGCTCGACGAGCTGCGCGGCGACGTTATCGACAACCCCGGACGGTTTCGCACAACCTCGGGCGAGCGCGAGGGCGAGGCGGTCGAAGCGCCCGAACGGCGCTATGCCGTCAATCTCTTCGTCGATCATTACAACGACGTGCATCCGCTCGTGGTGCTCGAGAGCAATCCGACTTATGAGAATCTCTTCGGCCGCATCGAATACCGCCAGGCGCAAGGGACGATTGCGACCGACGTCACGCTCATCCGCCCCGGCGCACTGCACCAGGCGAACGGCGGCGGCATGCTTGTGCTGCGCGCGGAAGCGCTCGCTGCCAATCCCGCGAGCTGGTCCTTCCTCAAGGCGGCGCTGCGCGACGGCTTGATCCGCATCGAGGAGTTGCAGCGCGCCCAAGGGCAAGCGATCGCCGGCGCGCCGCAGCCGCGGCCGATCCCGCTCGATCTCAAGGTCGTGATCGTCGGCGCGCCGCGCTGGTACTCGCTGTTCTTCGAGGGCGATCCGGATTTCCACGTTTATTTCAAGATCAAGGCAGACATCGACAGCGACATGGCGGCGTCACCGGAAAATATCGCCGTCTACGCCGGCCTCATTTCCGCGATGACACGCGCCCGCGGCCTCAAGGATGCGAGCGCCGAGGCGGTCGGGCGCCTCTTGGGCATCTCGGCGCGCTGGGCCGGGCATCGCCAACGGCTCACCGCGCGGGTTGAGCTGATCGAGGACCTCGTTGCAGAGGCGGCGCCGCGCGACACCGCGGCCAAGGCCGTCATGCTGACCGAGTCATCCGTGCACGACACCTATACGGCACGCCGGCGGCGCAATTCGCGCATCGAGGACCGCATCCTTCGCGGCATTCTCGACAACGAGGTGATGATCGAGACGGCCGGACGCGCGATCGGCCAGGTGAATGGGCTCACCGTCTACGATATGGGCGACCGCCGTTTCGGCACGCCCGTGCGCATTACCGCGCGCGCCTCGGTTGGGCGCGCCGGCCTTGTCAACATCGAGCGCGACGTGGCGCTGGGCGGCCCGATCCAGCAAAAGGCGGCGATGGTGCTGCAAGGATTCCTCGCCGGCTCCTTCGCGCAGGTGCGGCCGCTGTCTTTCACGTGCTCGATCACCTTCGAGCAGACCTATGGCGGCGTCGAAGGCGACAGCGCATCTTTGGCTGAGCTCATCGCCGTGCTGTCCGATCTGGCGCAGCTGCCGGTACGACAGGACATCGCCATCACCGGCTCGATGAACCAGGCCGGGATGGCCCAGACGATCGGCGGCGCCTATACCAAAATTGAAGGTTTCTACCGGCTGTGCAGCGCGCGCCCCGGCGGCCTGACCGGCGGCCAAGGCGTCATCCTGCCCGAGGCCAACCGCATGCACATCATTCTTCACGACGATCTCGCAGAGGCGGTTGCGGCCGGCCGCTTTCATCTCTGGACGGTCGCGACGCTCGCCGAGGCGGCCGAGCTGATGATGGGGACGCTCGCGGGAAGCGCCGACGCGGACGGCAATTATCCCCCCGACACGATTTTCGGCCGGGCGGCGGCGCGGCTCGCGACCTTCGACCGCATCCTCGCCGCGCGACGTGAACCGCCGGGTTAGCGCTCGGGCTTCGCTCCCGGAAGGCGCGGCGCAAACGCCTGCAGCCAGGGCTGCCACGCCAGTTCCATCATCCGCGCCCAGAACAGGAAAGGATTCGCCGCCTCAATGTGGTCGGCGAAAGCCGCAAAAGACGGCACGGCGCGGAGGCTCACCGTGAGTTGCTCCGCGCTTGCGTCGGGCGCGCGGCGATGGACGATTTCGATGTCGAGATTGGGAAGGCGCGCAGTGGCGCGCATCTCCTCGAGGTCTTGGGTCGGCATGAGCATACCGCTATCGCATGGCCGCTTCCGCGGCAAGGGAGACCGCTTGACGGGGACCTCGCGCTACCGGAAACTGACCGCGATTCCAAGGGGCGCCCCGCTAAGGGGCTGAGACTCCGCTCGAGCAGACCTGCGACGCGGGAACCCTTCGAACCTGATCCGGCTCGTACCGGCGTAGGGACAGGAACATGAAACGCTATCCCCTTACGCACCCGGCCTGGATCGTTTGACGAGGCGTATCGCCAGGAGACCGTCATGCCCGAAGGCACGTCGAGAGATATGTTCAAAGTTTCGACCGGTCCGCTGCCCGCGTCGCGCAAGACCTATGTCGGTGGCAGCCGGTTCGCCGACGTTCGCGTCGCGATGCGCGAGATCGACATCACGCCTTCGGCCAAGGAGCCCCCTCAGCCGGTCTACGACCCGTCGGGGCCCTACACCGATCCTGCGGCCGCGATCGATATCCGCGCCGGGTTGCCGCCGCTGCGCGAGAAATGGATCCGCGCGCGGAGCGATGTCGAGGAGGTGGTGGGACGCAACATCCGGCCGGAGGACAACGGACTCCGCGCCGACGAGGAAAGCCCCGTCCCGGCCTTCGACCGCGCCATGCGGAAGCCGTTGCGCGCGCGCGCCGGGCATGCCGTGACACAGCTCGCCTATGCGCGGCGCGGCATCGTCACGCCGGAGATGGAATATATCGCGATCCGCGAGAATCTCGGCCTCGCGCAGGCGAAGGACAAGCTGGTGCGGGACGGCGAATCATTCGGCGCCGCGATCCCGGACCACGTCACGCCCGAATTCGTGCGCGACGAAGTCGCGCGCGGGCGCGCCATCATCCCGGCCAACATCAACCACCCGGAAAGCGAGCCGATGATCATCGGCCGGAACTTCCTGGTGAAGATCAACGCGAACATCGGCAATTCGATCGTCACCTCGTCGGTGGCCGAAGAGGTCGACAAGCTCGTGTGGGCGATCCGCTGGGGCGGCGACACGGTGATGGACCTGTCGACCGGCAAGAACATCCACACGATCCGGGAATGGATCATCCGCAACGCGCCGGTGCCGATCGGCACCGTGCCGATCTACCAGGCCCTCGAGAAGGTGAACGGCAAGGCCGAGGACCTGACCTGGGAAATCTTCCGCGACACGCTCATCGAGCAATGCGAACAGGGCGTCGACTATTTCACGATCCATGCGGGCGTGCGGCTGCCCTTCATTCCGCTCACCGCGAAGCGCGTCACGGGCATCGTCTCGCGCGGCGGCTCGATCATGGCTAAATGGTGCCTCGCGCATCACCAGGAGAATTTCCTCTACACGAATTTCGAGGAAATCTGCGAAATCATGAAGGCCTACGACGTGAGCTTTTCGCTGGGTGACGGGCTCCGGCCCGGCTCGACCGCGGACGCGAACGACGAGGCGCAGTTCGCCGAGCTGAAGACCCTGGGCGAGCTCACCAAGATCGCGTGGAAGCATGACGTGCAGGTCATGATCGAAGGGCCTGGCCACGTGCCGATGCACAAGATCAAGGAGAACATGGACCTGCAGCTCGAGCATTGCCACGAAGCGCCGTTCTACACGTTGGGACCGCTCGTCACCGACATCGCGCCCGGCTACGACCACATCACGAGCGCCATCGGCGCGGCAATGATTGGCTGGTTCGGCACGGCGATGCTCTGTTACGTGACGCCGAAAGAGCATCTGGGGCTTCCCGACCGCGACGACGTCAAGGACGGCGTGATCGCGTACAAGATCGCGGCGCATGCGGCCGATCTCGCTAAAGGCCACCCGACCGCCAAGGCGCGCGATGATGCGCTCTCGCGCGCGCGCTTCGAATTCCGCTGGCGCGACCAGTTCAGCCTCGCACTCGATCCCGAGACGGCGGAGAAGTTCCACGACCAGACTCTGCCGGCCGAGGGCGCGAAGCTCGCGCATTTCTGCTCGATGTGCGGTCCCAAATTCTGCTCGATGAAGATCTCGCAGGAGGTGCGCGAGTACGCCGAAAAGGGGATGGCGGACAAGAGCCGCTCCTTCCTCGAGGAAGGCGGCGAGATCTACAAGGTGCTCGAAGGGAAGACCGCGGCGGTCGATCCGTGAGCGACCCGACCACACGCTACTACCCAGAGCGCCCGTTCTCGTGCGCGCTGGCCGTGTGCCGGCGCGGCGAGCGGGTGCTCTTGGCGCGCCGCGCCATGGGACCAGGCATCGGCCGCTGGGGCTTTCCGGGCGGCATGCAGGAGCTGGGCGAGACGATCGAGGCGGGCGCGCGCCGCGAGCTCTTGGAGGAGACGGGGATCGAGGCCGAGCCGGTGCGGATCATCGGTGGCTCCAACGTCATCGGCCACGATGATGCTGGACGCGTGCGCGCCCACTTCACGCTGGTTGCGGTCCTGCTCGACTGGAGTTCGGGCGAAGGCGCCCCCATC
>Ga0335081_10004676_pt1 | contig 21611 bp, 14 predicted proteins | sample Lox_Sample_35_FD_206713 | JGI IMG/M metagenome (GOLD analysis project Ga0335081, IMG submission 206713) | Soil microbial communities from Loxahatchee National Wildlife Refuge, Florida, United States - Lox_Sample_3.5 | ecosystem: Environmental > Terrestrial > Soil > Wetlands | place: USA... | reverse complement strand
CCCTGTTTCTGAACGGCCTCTCCAGGCGGTTGGGCAGACGTACATCTTGACTGCCGCTATCAATGTGATATCATATTGATAGCGACAGGAGATGAAAATATGCCAACCAACGAAGCAGTGAGTACTCGCGAGCGGGTAGCGGCTCTAGCCAACGGATGGGTCATGCTGCCGGCGCTGATCATCTTGCTGCTAGGAGATATCGCGCTGCTGGTCTACAGCATCGCGGCGGGAACGAATGCCACAGGACAGCCCTATGTGTGGGTGATGGTGCCGACGCTATTGCTGCTGCCGATCATCATCATCTTGATGACCGGCCTCTTCACGCTGCAGCCCAACGAAGCGCGCGTGCTGATTCTTTTCGGCGCTTACAAAGGGACCGTGCGGACGCCCGGGTTCCACTGGGGCAATCCGTTTTACTCGAACGGCCCACAGCGCTTGGGCACCAAGCTGGCGCCGGGCGCGGCGCTGCGACCGGGGCGCAACAAGATCTCGTTGCGGCGGCGCACGTACAATTCGCCGGCGCTCAAGGTGAACGACAAGCGCGGCAACCCGATTGAGATCGCGGCGGTGGTGGTCTGGCGCGTGGAAGACACCGCGCAGGCGGTGTTCGACGTGGACAACTACGAAACCTACATCCAGACACAGAGCGAATCGGCGCTCCGCCACCTGGCGAGCCTGTACGCGTACGACCAGGGCGAGGAGAACGAGAGCACGCTGCGGAGCAACGTGGACGAAGTCTCGCGGGATCTTCGCACCGAACTGAAGGAGCGGCTGGCGAAGGCCGGCGTGGAAGTGGACGAGGCGCGGCTCACGCATTTGGCGTACGCGCCTGAAATTGCCCAAGCCATGCTGCGCCGCCAGCAGGCCGAAGCGGTGATCGCAGCGCGGCAGAAGATTGTGCAGGGCGCGGTCAGCATGGTGGACATGGCGCTCAAAGACCTGGCGGAGAAACACGTGGTGCAACTCGACGACGAGCGCAAGGCCTCCATGGTCAGCAACCTCATGGTGGTGCTGTGCGGGGAAGCGGAAGTGCATCCCGTGGTGAACACCGGCACGTTGTACACCTGAGGACCGCCATGGCGGAACGCAAGTCCTTCCTGATGCGCATCGATCCTGCGCTCTGGGCCGACCTGGAAGCCTGGGCGCAGGACGAACTGCGCAGCGTCAACGGCCAGATCGAATATCTGTTGCGGCAGGCCGTACAGAGACGCAAGGGAGGACAAGCAAAGGCGGATTCGGAGCCTAAGACGCCGGGCTGACGGGCGCGATCGAGCGTCTGATGACACCCATAGAAAATTTGAATTGGACGGGGCGGGCGGACGGACGGTAGCTTGGAATCATGGGCTCCCCGGGCGCCTCTGAGTCGCAGATCGCCCTTCTGCACCGTGTCAGCAGTATCGTAAGCTCCAATCTTTCCCTGGATGAAATGCTGGGCGAGGTGATCGGTTTGACGGTTCAGGCGAGCTCATGCGATGCCTGCCTGGTGTACCTGATCGATCACGCTTCGAACGAAGTGGTGCTGCGCGCCTCGCAGGTACCGCACGCGGCCGACCTGGGCAATCTGCGCATCAAGATGGGCGAGGGTATCACGGGGTGGGTGGCGGAGCACAAATCGGTGGTGGCGCTGGCATCCAACGCGGCCGGCGACTCGCGCTTCAAACGGTTCCAGGCACTGATCGAGGATACCTACGAAGCGTTCCTCTCAGTGCCCATTGTGAGCGGCGGGGAACTGATCGGCGTGATTAACGTGCATCATCGCGAGCCGCACGAACACTCGCGCGAAGAGATCGGCACGCTGATCTTCATTGGAGAACAGTTGGGCGTGACGATCTCCAAATCGCTGCTGGCGGAAGAGAATGCGCGGCTGCAAGAGGAAACGCAGGAAATGAAGCGCGAGCTCGCGGCGCGGAAGCTGATGGAACGCGCCAAAGGCATTCTGCAGCAGAAACACGGCATCTCGGAAGAAGAAGCCTACCTGCGGCTGCGCAATCAGAGCCGGCGCCTGCGGCGGCCGGTCCGCGAATTAGCGGAGGCCATTATCCTCGCTGAAGACGTGAGCCGCCAAAATCTCTGAGGCCCCTTCCTGAGGTTGTGATACGCTTTCAGAGGAGCGGAGGGATTCTCTTGAGACAGCAGATTCTGACAGTTGCAGTTGCGGTGTTAGCTGCGTTCGCCTTGCCGGCGCAGGACAAGAAAGCGCCGGTGAAGTCCGCCATCCTGCATCCCGAGATGGAAGTGAAGACGGGCACGTGGGACCATCCGGCCGCCACCATCGGCGCCAAATCGGCGGATGCCTGGACGGCCACCACCGTTGCGGCCGGTGTGAACAAACAGCCGCAGCCTGGGCATCCCATCACGGTGGTGGGTGAGATCGTGGATCTGTCGTGCTACGTGCAACTGGGGAAGCATGGCGAAGCGCACCGCGCTTGCGGCCAGAAGTGCGTGCAGAACGGCCAGCCCATCGGCCTGCTGACGCAGACCGGCACGCTGTACATGCTGATGCCGGAAGAGCACGATCCGCGGCGCGACGGGGGTGTGGACGCCAAGGCTTCGGCCTCCGACCACATGGGCCATATTGTGGAAGTGAACGGAACCGAAGCCTCGGTGAACGGGTATCGCGGAATCTACGTGCAGGGATTGACGAAGTAGGGACAAAGACCCGGTAGGCCGCTGGCCACGGAAGGCGCCACGATCGCTCCCTCACGGTCGCGGCTCCGCGCGCCTTGGGGTCGCGACCGTTATGGGAGCCGGACTACTGAGTAGTTTGCCAGAGTGAGCGTATCGCCTGCCAGCGAGAGCTTCCCTTGGAAATTGATGGTGAGGCCGTTGGTGTAGGCGTCGGATGCCGAAGCCACTGTCGCGCTGAACGGCAGTACCGTGCCCCAGGATTGCGAGCTGAGCTGTGTGCCCGCACTGAGAATGGAGGCGTCGGCACGGCCCGAGATCAGCGCATCGCCGGCCGCGCCACTGCGTTGCAGAATCGCGGTTGCTGCCCAGTCTACCTCGAACGTGAAGCCCGAAGTAGTGCCCTGGTGCGCCAGGTCGAAACGAATCTCGACGCGATCGCCCGGCACCAGGATTCCACCAGGAATCGTGCAACTGCCCAGGCTAGAAAAGGCGGCGCCGGCTGTCCCCGAACCGGATCCGCTGCACAACACCTGCGGACCGGGGAATGCTTGCGGCACGCCGCTGGTGGATGTGCCGACGCGATATGAGGCCAGCAGGGTATCGCCTGGCTGCGGAGCGCACGCGGCGGTGAACTGGATTGCGTTCCCATTGGCTGTGTAGTCCGAGCCGGCTTTCTGCAGTACGCCGTTGCGATAGATGGCCAGGCTCGCAGCCGGGTTCGGCACGGCCGAAAGCGCGAAAGAAGTGTTGGAGCCGTCGACGATTCCAGTCATGGAATCGCTGTCGACGAACCCCGGCGCCAAGCCACCGCACGGGCCGGACGAACCGTCCACATGCACGCAATCCGACGCGTTACCGCCGACCGAATCGATCGCTCCCAACGGGTTGACATAGGCCACACGTCCCGCGGCGAGGGCGGAGCCTTTGATCGGGCGCGCGCCCAGGTCGGCGACCAGGCCCACAACGTCCGACTCCTGAACGGGGCCGGCGCCGGTTGTGCCGGTATCGGCGGCGACAGTGCCCGGTGCGGTGGTGCGCACATCGCGCACTCGCAATGGCTGCGTGCTCGAGGGCACGGCCCAGGTCTCCTGAAACTGCACGCGGCCGTCGCTGTTGTAGGTGACGGTGTAGTAGACCGGCGGCGTTGCGGTGGTGCTGGGAACAAGTTGCACGCGCAGGTTGCCCTCCACGACTTTCACGGTGGCGCTCTGGGTGACGATGGTCGAGCTGTCCACGGCTTGAAAACTGCTCCAACTGATGGTTAGCGTGCCGTTGAACCGAGTGCCATCGGCTTTGTACAGCACGTCTTGAATCGTCGTGAGCGGCGGCCCGGCGGCAACGGCCGAGGCCAGACACACGGCGGCGAGTAATGTACGTCGAATCATGGGATCCCTCCGGAAAATGAATTCCCGCACCTACGGTGGTGCGGGAAAAGGCAAAACTGGGGAACTCTCCTTCCGTTTCAAGTCTAGCCCCGGCGCCCTTGCGGACCGGTACGGGAACAGGTCTGCGGAGCGAGCTAAGTATTGGAGGATCAGCGAATTAGAAAAAAGTGAAAAGTCGAAAAATCGGCCGCGGCGCGGGCTCTATTTCAACGGCAGCTCGAAGAACAGGAGATCCCTGCCACTCTGGGCTTCCGTAAGGCCGGTTATATAAATGGTTGACCCGGCTTGCAGGCCGGCATCGAAATAGAAGAAGCCGCTGGCGCTCTGGCCGGAGGGCAACATCTGCGCGGCGAACGCGCGGCCTTCGATCTCCCAAGCATCCAGCGGGTTCTTCTTTTTGAGGATTACGGGCTTGGGACCGGGCACCACGGTCGGACGGCGCGCGGGCCGCAGATACCGGACCTCGCGGGCCGGCGTAGCGTATATGCGGTCGTGGCTTGGGGTCACATATTCGACTCGAATGCGGTCCAGCTTGATGGACTTGCCGCTGTCGTTCTGGATGACCACCAGCACCGGCAGAATGCCGTACTGATACGGATCGAGCTTGCCGAAAGCGGCTTTGACCTTGTCGCCGGAAATGTAGGCCTCGACTCCCATGGTGACCTGATCGTTGGTTTGATGACTGGCTAAGCCGGCCGCCGGCCCGGGCTGGAATGGGGGTGGCTGCTTGTCCGCCGCGAGCACGGCGGCTATACTCATGAGAAGAGCCAAACGTTTGAAAATAAAAGGCATCTATTTCCTCTACCGGGTCCTTCAGGCGTTCGGGATACCCATCGTCCTATTGTATTTCCTGCTTCGAGGAGTGCGAAACCGGGGATACTGGCGCTCCCTGCCGCAACGCTTTGGCTTCTTGCCCGGCTCATTTAGACAGACCGGTCCGGGCGCCATCTGGTTGCATGCGGTTTCGGTGGGCGAGGTTCTTGCCTGCGTGGAATTGTTACGGCGGATGCGGCGGGAGTTACCGAATAGCCGGCTGTTTGTGTCGGTGTCCACGTTGGCGGGGCACGCGACCGCCGGGGAAAAGCTTCGCGATCTCGCGCACGGAGTGTTTTACGCGCCGGCGGACTATGTGTTCGTTGTGCGACGCGTGCTGCGGGCCTTGCAGCCTTCGGTAGTCGTGGTGGCGGAGACGGAGATTTGGCCCAACCTGTTCCGCGAGGTGAAGCGGACCGGGGCGGCGCTCACGCTGGTGAACGGGCGCATTTCGGATGGCGCCCTGCCGCGCTACCAGCGGTTGCGCTGGTTCTTCGGTGCGGCGTTGTTGGAATTGGATTCTATTCTGGCTCAGACAGCGGAGATGGCCGAGCGGTTTGTGGCAGTGGGCGCGGCGGCGGAACGGGTTAAGGTGGCGGGGAATTTCAAGTACGATTTCGAGGCCCGCCCGCTGCCGGGGGATTCTCCGGTGGCCGTGGCGCTGGCTCGGGCAAACTCGGAGAAAGTATGGATTGCCGCCAGCACCATGCCGCCGGCGGACGCAGGCGACGTGGACGAAGACGACGCGGTGATCGCTGCATTTCAAGAACTCGCCGCCCGGCATCCGGATCTGACCCTGGTTCTGGCGCCGCGGAAACCGGAACGATTTGCGGCCGCGGCGGAGAAGTTGGAGGCGGCGGGGATCGCTTATGTGCGGCGATCCTGCCTGGCCGAGCACATCGGCGACCTTCCGCACGTGCTTCTGCTCGATTCGATCGGTGAATTGAGCGGCTTGTTTGCAATGTCATGCGTGGTGTTCATGGGCGGAACGCTGGCGCGGCGCGGTGGCCACAACATACTGGAGCCGGCGCTCTTCGGCAAACCGGTCATCACCGGGCAGCACATGGAGAATTTTCAGGCGATCGCTGGCGATTTTCGGGCCGCCAGAGCTTGCGTGGAGATTGCCGAGGGCGCCGAGTTGGCGGACGCCGTAGAAAAGTTGTTGGATGATCCAGCGGGCGCGGACGCTATGGGCCGCCGTGCGCTGGCCTTCGCGGAATCGCAGCGCGGGGCCACTGCAGGGGCGGCGGAGGAGATCCAGCGGCTGCACCGGAGACATGTGCCGGCTTACCGGCCCGCCATGCCGTGGTACGCGATGGGGTGGATGCTCGCGCTGGTTTGGGAATGGGGCGCGCGGCGCCGGCGGGCACGGCAATCGCGGCAGGCGCGCAAGTTACCGGTTCCGGTGATCAGCGTCGGCAACCTGACCATGGGTGGAACGGGCAAGACCCCGGCGGTGCTCCGGCTCGCCGAAATCTTGAGGGAGCGCGGGCATAAACCGGCGATTCTCACGCGCGGCTACGGCCGCGACTCCCCGGATGATTACCTGGCCGTGGCGCCCGGCGCCGTGGTTCCATCGGAACAGACCGGCGATGAGCCGCAAATCCTCATCCGGTCCGGGTTGGCGCCTGTCGGGGTTGGCGCCGATCGCTTCGCGGCTGGCTCCCGGCTCCTCCAGAAGTTCGATGCCGACGTTCTGCTGCTGGACGACGGATTTCAGCATTGGAAGCTGGCACGCGAGATGGACATCGTGCTGATCGATGCGCTGCGGCCGTTTGACGGAGGCGTTGTGTTTCCGCTGGGCCGGCTGCGCGAAGCGGTCGGCGGGCTGGCGCGCGCCGATGTCGTGGTGATCACCCGCTCGGAGGCCTCCGACCTGGCGGACGCGATCGAAGCCGAGGTGCGCCGCCACAACCCCCGTGCGCCAGTGTTTCGCGCGTCGGTGGAACCACGGGCGTGGGTGGAACAGGCCACGGGCAAGCGATTCAGCCTCGCTCAGCGACCCTTCGAGCGCGCCGGCGCATTCTGCGGATTGGGCAATCCGGAGTCGTTCCGCCGCACGCTGGAGCACATGGGCGTGCATCCCGTCGACTGGACCGAGTTCGACGATCACCACCGTTACCGCCCGCGCGAGATTCAGCACGCGGCGCATCAGGCGGCGGTGCGCGGAGCGACGGCGCTGGTTACCACGGAGAAGGACGCCGTGAATTTGTGCGATGGGTGGGCCGAACTGCTGGCGCCGCTTTCGCTTTATTGGCTGCAGGTGGGGATGCGGGTGGAGGGCGAGGAAGAGTTAGTGCGAGAGATGGAGCGGCGCGTAGGTCGCGACGTCTCGCGGAAAGGGCACTAATGCAGCGAGCGAGGTGGAGCAAGCTCTTAGCTGCGCTCTCAGCACTTCGCGTCCGACCCTTCGGGACGCATGGTGTATCCGCCTCAGAGCCCAGCATAGTTTTCTAAGCGGCGCCTAGTCTAGGCTAGGGAGAAACCTCCCCAAAACCGACTGATGAGGGAACGGAAATACATTCTGAGGGGGACGTCCTGCTTGGGTATACGGTTCGGCACGTGGTCAGGAAGTGGAGCAGTAACTGGCAGCGACCGCCGAAGCCCCGAGGAGCGGCTGCACAATGCATGAAGAGGGCGGCCGACTCTTAACCGGCCCTCCGGATTTCGTCTCGAATCACCCGCCTCAGAGTTGCCGGATCGTGACTCGCGTCGTTCCCGGCGGCGCCTTCAAGACGGCTCCACGCCGGCCTTGGCTGAAATCATATTCTTTCTTCATTGCCTTCCTCGTATTGCCGCGCCTCCCTGCCCTGCGAATTGCAAGCCGGGCCCCGTGTTTGCGTAGGGTCATCCCGGCTTGGTGGGTCCTATTTGACCGCCATCCAGTGTACCGTTGTACACCGCTAGCGCCTGCAGTTGGAACCTAAAAATTCACGATCGAGGCGAACCCCACCGCATCCAAACTTGCGCCGCCCACCAGGGTGCCGTCGATCTCGGGCTGCGCCATCAGCGCCTTCACGTTGTCGGGCTTCACGCTGCCGCCGTATAGAATGCGCACCGCATCGGCAGGTTCCTTGCCGTACTTCGTGCGCACCTGCGCCCGGATCACGCGGTGCGCATCCGCCGCGATTTCCGGCGTTGCCGTTTTGCCGGTCCCAATGGCCCATACCGGCTCGTACGCAATCACGATTTTGGCGAACCGATCGGCGCTCAGACCCGCGATGCCGTCGTGAAACTGGCGGATCAGCACGGCTTCGGTATTGCCCGCTTCGCGCTCTTCCAGCCGCTCGCCCACGCACACGATGGGCGTGAGGCCTGCTTCGAGCGTGGCTTCCGTCCGCCGGAGCACGGTTTCATCGGTTTCGCCGAAGTACTGGCGGCGCTCGCTGTGGCCCACGATGGCGTGGGTCGCGCCCACCGCGCGGATCATGGCTCCTGAGATCTCGCCGGTGAAAGCGCCTTCCTTGGCCCAGGCGATATTCTGCGCGCCCACGCGAATCGCGCTGCCTTTGGCGGCGTCCACGGCCGCGGCGAGGTTCGTGAAGGAAGGACAGATCACGATTTCACAGTGCTCGGATTTCTCGACCAGCGGCCGGAATTTCCCGAAGAATGCAGTGGTCTCCGCGGGCGTCTTGTACATCTTCCAATTGCCCGCCATGACTGGTTTTCTCATAAGATTTCCGTTAGAAAGCTGGCGCCGTTCCCGATGGTTGCGCCGAAATTCGCGGCCACGGTCTGGCCGATATCGGAGAGCGAGCCGCGCAATCCGAGGTTCACGCCGGCCCTCACGTTCGTCCCGAAGACCAGCAGGGGAACATATTCGCGGGTGTGGTCGGTACCGGGTGCGGTGGGGTCACATCCGTGGTCGGCAGTGAGAATGGCGGCGTCTTCGGGCTGAAGCGCCGCGTCGAACTGGGGCAGCCAGGCATCGAATTGCTCCAGTGCCGCGCCATAGCCCTCGATATCGTTGCGGTGGCCATACAGCATATCGAAATCCACCAGGTTCACAAAGATCAGGCCGGAATCGGCCGATTCCATGGCCTCCAGAGTCTTGGCCATGCCGTCCGCGTTGTCCTTGGTTTTCACGGTGTCGCGGATTCCGCGCCCGACGAAGATGTCGAAAATCTTCCCGACTCCGTACACCGGAACTCCGCGCTCGTCCAGGCGGTCCAGCAGCATCCCTTTGGGCGGCGGCACGGCGTAATCGTGCCGGTTGGACGTGCGCGTAAAATGGCCTGGCGCACCGACAAACGGGCGCGCAATCACGCGACCGACCTCGAATGGGCCGCGCAGAATCTCGCGCGCCGTTTCGCAGATCTTGTACTGTTCCCAGAGCGGGATGACCTCTTCGTGGGCCGCCACCTGAAACACGCTGTCGGCGGAAGTGTACACGATGGGCGAACCCGTGCGCATGTGCTCAGCGCCCAATTCCTGAATGATCTCGGTGCCCGACGCCGCCTTGTTGCCGAGCGATCCGCGCCCGATGCGGCGCTCGAATTCCTCCATGATCGCGTTCGGAAAACCGTTGGGAAAAAGCGGCAGCGGTTTGTCGAGATGGATGCCCGCCATCTCCCAGTGCCCGGTAGTCGTGTCTTTGCCCGGTGATGCCAAGGTGCAGCGTCCGAACGCCCCCGCGGGGGACGCGGCAGGCGAAATACCGGCCAATGGCTTGATGTTGCCGATTCCGAGCGCCGCCAGGTTCGGCACCCGCAAGCCGCGCAGGCGAGCGAGGTTCCCCAAGGTGTCCGCGCACGGAGGGTCGCCGAAGGCAGCAGCGTCGGGCATAGCCCCAATTCCGGCGCTGTCGAGAACAATCCAGATGATGCGGCGGAACACTACATCCGAGGGTAACACGCCATCAAAACGGCCCGTTTTCCCACAAATCGCCTTCTACTATCGCCAGTGGTATGTGATAAATTGTCGGGTATCGTTAAACAACGTCGCGGGGGTTTTGAGAGGAGATTCTATGTACGTACGGAAGTTTCTCCGCCGCGGTTCGCTGCCGGTCGTTGCCGCGGCCTTCCTTTTCGCCACGAGCATGGGCCGGGCGCAGGGAAGAGGAGGCGGCCAGCCGCAGGGACCGCCGCCTAATGTTTCGACCGATCCGCTGTTACGCGGATTCGAGTTCCGTTCGATTGGCCCGGCCACCATGATGGGCCGCGTGGATGACATCCAGGGATCCGAACAGGATCCGATGACCATCTACGTCGGGTTCGCGACCGGCGGATTGTGGAAGTCCACCGACGGCGGCAACTACTGGCGCTCGATGTTCGACAACATGGAGAACGAGTCCGTCGGCGCCATCGGCATTGCGCCGTCGAACAAGGATGTCGTCTACGTCGGCATGGGCGAAGCTAACAACCGGCAGAGTTCGTCGATCGGCGACGGCGTCTGGGGCACCACCGATGGCGGCCAGCACTGGACGCACCTCGGCCTGGAAGAGACTCAGTCCATCAATCGCATCGCAGTAGATCCGACCAACCCCAATATCGTTTACGTCGCCGCCATGGGCCACCTGTTCGGCCCCAACCCGGATCGGGGGCTATACAAATCCGTTGACGGCGGCAAGACGTGGAAGAAGATCAAGTACATCGACGCCGACACGGGCTTCAACGAAGTCGCCATCGATCCCTCGAACCCGAAGATCGTCTATGCCACCTCTTATATGCGGCGGCGGACGTGGTGGGGCTTCAATGGGGGCGGCGCGAACAGCGCGTTGTGGAAATCCACCGACGGCGGCGACAACTGGGCCAAGCTGGAGGGGCCCGGTTGGCCAAAACCGAAGGACGGCATTTTCGGACGCATCGCGATCGCTATTTTCAGGGCCAAGCCGACGACGATCTACGCGCAGGTGGAAGCCGGCGCAGGCGCAGGAACTGGCGGCGGCACAGCCGCTGACGGCGGTCCGGCGCGCGGCGGCCGCGGCGCAACGACGGCTCCGCCGCCTGAGGGCATGACGGCCGACCAGATCATTTCCGGCTATGCTGCCGGCAGCGTGACCGCCGAGCAGCTTCGTGGGGCGGTTACGGCCGGAACGGTGACGGGCGCCCAACTGAGCGCCGCGGTTCAAGCCGGCACGCTGACACAAGCGCAGTTGTTTTCCGCTGCAGGCGGCGGCGGTGGCGGCGGCGGCAACAACGGTTGCACCGCGGGCACCGATCCAGCCTGGACCGGTGGCAGAGGCGGTGGCGGCGGCGGCGGGGCCGGTGGCGGGGGCCGCGGCGGGGCGCCAGCAACTCCTCCCAAGCCCGATCCCAACGGCAACGGCGTGTATCGCTCGGATGACGGCGGCAAGACGTGGACTCAAATGAGCGGGTGCAACGACCGTCCCATGTACTTCAGCCAGATCCGCATCGATCCGGTCAACGACCAGAAGATCTATACCGGCGGCAACCCGGGCCGTGTTTCGCTCGATGGCGGCAAGACCTGGTACGGCATGACCGGTTCCCATACGGATTACCACGCCATCTGGATCAATCCCAAGGACCCCCGGCAGGTTTGGATCGGCCATGACGGCGGCTTCGACAGCAGCAACGATGGCGCCAAGCCCGGCAGTTGGGACTTCCACAACGATATCGCGGTGGGCCAGTTCTACCAGGTTTCGGCTGATATGCGGCGACCGTATTGGGTGTGCGGCGGTCTGCAGGACAACAACGCCTGGTGCGGCCCCAGCGCCTTGCGTTCCGGCACCGGGCCGGCCAATACCGACTGGTTCACGGTGGCGGGCGGCGACGGCTTCTACACGCGCCAGGACCCCACAGACTGGGCCATCGTCTATGGCGAATCCCAGGACGGCAACATGACGCGCCACGACCTGCGCAACGGCACGCAGAAGAGCATTCGGCCCAGCGCCGGCGGACGGGGCGAAGCGCAGCCAGCCGGTGAATCGCAGGCGGCCGGCGCCGCCGCTGCTCCTGGCGGAGCCGCTCCTGCGGGCGGCCAGACCGAAGCGGCAGGGGCGTTCGGCGGCGGACGCGGGGGCCCTCCCAACGTCATCAATGCACCTGCCAACGTCGAACCTTTGCGCTTCTACTGGAACGCGCCCATGGAGATTTCGCCACACAACCCGGCGAAGATCTACATGGCCGCTCAATACTTCTTCAAGTCCAACAACCGCGGCGACACGTGGTGGATGAATCCTAGCGACCTCAGTAAGAATGTGAACCGCTGGGCACCCGAGCAGGCCATCATGGGCGTTTCCGGCGAGAAGCCTATGGCGTCGAAGCACGATGGCTACGCCGCCAGCTCGCTGGCCACGCAGATTCGCGAATCACCGTCGCGGCCCGGCGTGATCTGGATCGGCACGGATGACGGCAATCTCCAGGTCAGCCTGGATGACGGTGAAACGTTCACCAACGTCTACGGCAACATTCAAGGCGCGCCGCCGGAACGGCACGGATGGGTGCAGGTTTCGCGCATCGAGCCTTCCCACTTCGATCCGGCCACCTGCTACGTGGCGCTCGACAACCATCGCAACGACGATTGGAAGCCGTACCTCTTCAAGACGACGGACTACGGCAAGACCTGGACCAACCTCACCGGCAACCTTCCGGCCAAGGGCAACATCAACGCCCTGCGCGAGGATTACGACAATCCCAACCTGCTCTTTGTGGGCACCGAATTCGGATTGTTCGTAAGCCTGGAGGGCGGCAAGGAGTGGCGCAAATTCATGAACAACCTGCCGAGCGTGCGGGTGGATGACATTCTGATTCACCCGCGCGATCGGGACCTCATCGTGGCCACGCACGGCCGTTCCATCTGGATCGCCGACGATATCACGCCGCTGGAGCAGTACAAGATGAGCTCCAGTGCGGAAGTGGTGCTGTTCGAGCCGCGGCCGGCGATTCAGTGGAAGAACGATCTATCGGCGACCCGCAGCGTAGCCAACCGCGACTTCCGCGGACAGAATCCGGGGGGATACGCGCATATCCACGTCTGGTCCAAGACCGATGCGGGCGCTGGCAAACTGGACTTCCTGCAAGGCACTACGGTGGTCAGCACGATGAATGTGGACCTCAAGGCCGGCATGAACAACTTCGCGTGGAACATGCAGCGCCCGGCGGCGACCGACGCAACCGCGGGCGGCGGCAGAGGTGGGCGTGGAGGCCGCGGTGGTCGCGGCGGACAGGGTGGACAGGCTGCTCCAGGCGCCGCCCCTGCCGCCGGTGAGCAGGCTGCGGCTACCGGGGCGCCGGCCACACCGATCAACGCGCAGCAGGTCATCCTCCAGGCTGCGGGCTTGGGCGGTGGCGGATTCGGCGGTGGCGGCGGTGGTGGCGGCCGAGGCGGTCGCGGCGGCGAACCGTTCGTGGTCGCCGGCCGTGGAGGCGGCGGAGGCGGTGGTTTTGGCGGCGCAGCCGCGGCTGGCGGCGGTCTGGTTGAACCGGGCGTCTATATGGTGAGGCTCACCGTCGGCGACAAGAACTACACCTCCTCGGTCAACGTCGTCGAGGACATCTGGGCCCGCCCGCAGTAGGCGCAGCCAGGAGTGCAAATCCGGGCCCGGAGCGGCTCATGCTCCGGGCCGCCACACGGATGAGGGTCACACCCTGTTCTGGCTGGTGATGTCCAGCGCGGGAATACTCATTCAACAATGAGATCGAAGCGTACCGTCTCGCGCCGCTTCTTCCGGCTCGTTCTCGGCGTCTTGGCGCCTCGGCGGCGAAAATGCCCGCTAAGCCAGTAATCTCACCCCAACTGCAGCTATGGAAGCAACCGGAAAGGAGTATTCAGTAACTCGGGTCCCGCGGCGCGCCAGCCCCCACTTACCCGGCCCCGTGGCACTTCTTATACTTCTTGCCGCTGCCGCAGGGGCAGGGGTCGTTGCGGCCCACCTTCTTGCCCGCCGCTACCGTCTTCGGTCCCGTGGAATCGTCTCCGCCGAATTGCAGCGCGGCCAGTTCTTTCTCCTTCTTGCGCTGAATGTTGCGCGTGAAGTCTTCCATCTGCGACTTGGCCGCGCGCTTCTGCTCTTCGTTGGGGTCGACCGCCGCGCCGGAGTCCCGTGGTGTGCCGCCGCCCCTGATAGACGGAACGCCGTTGCCATTGCCGCCTCCGTCCTCCTCTTCCTCCGGAAACGGCAGCACGGGCCCCGTGCCGGCGCTCACCTGCAGGAAGAAAAGGTAACGGACCGTCTCGTCCTCCATGCGGTCCATCATGGCGGTGAACAGCTCGTAGGATTCCTTCTTGTATTCGACCAGCGGGTCCTTCTGGCCGTAGGCGCGGTTGCCGATGCCCTGTTTCAGCTCGTCCATCGAAAGCAGGTGGTCTTTCCACTGGTTGTCGATCACCTGCAACATGACGATACGCTCGGTCTGGCGCATCACGTCGGGGCCGACCAGGTCTTCCTTCTCCTGGTATTTCTGCCTCAGCCGCTCCTGAATCGTGTCCGTGATTTCGATGCGCGTGAGGTTGCCCAGTTCGGCCAGGTCGATTTTCGCGCCAAACTGGCTGAGGATGTCGTTGCGCAGCGTAACCAGGTCCCACGTATCCGGGTGCTTGTCGTCGGGGCAGCGCATGTCGATCAACTGCTCGACGATGCCCTGCACCATGTCCATGACGCGCTCTTTCTGGTCGACCCCCTCGAGCAACTGGCGGCGCATGCCGTAGACCGCCTGGCGCTGCTTGTTGTTGACGTCGTCGTATTCCAGCAGGTGTTTGCGGGCCTCGAAATTCTGCATTTCGACGGCTTCCTGGGCTTTCCGGATGCGCTTGGTGATGAGTTTGCTCTCGATGGGCACGTCCTCTTCCATGCCCAGCCGCAGCATGAGATTCTGCATGCGCTCGCCGCCGAAGATGCGGAGCAGATCGTCCTGCAACGAGAGGAAGAAGCGCGAGCTGCCGGGATCGCCCTGGCGGCCGGAGCGTCCGCGCAACTGGTTGTCGATGCGGCGGGACTCGTGCCGCTCGGTGGCCACAATATACAAGCCGCCCAGCGACACGACCTCGTCGTGCTCCGCGTCGGTCTGTTCCTTGTGGCGGGCGAAGGTCTCGTCCCACTTGTCGCGCCGTACCCGGTAGAACTGGTCGTGATGCGTGAAGTAGTAGAAATGCTCGTCGGCCACGTACTGCGCTTCGCTCTCCGAAAGCCGCTCGGCCACCTTCTCCTTCAGGCACGCGTCCTTGGTCATGAACTCCGGATTGCCGCCGAGCAGAATGTCAGTGCCGCGGCCGGCCATATTAGTGGACACCGTAACCGTCCCCTTGCGGCCGGCCTGCGCCACGATGATGGCTTCGCGTTCGTGATTCTTGGCATTGAGGACTTCGTGGCGCACGCCCATGCGCTTCAAAATTCCGGAAAGTTTTTCGGATTTCTCCACCGAGATGGTGCCCACCAGCACTGGCTTCCCGTCGCTATTGAGCTCCTTGATTTCCTTGGCGGCGTTGCGGAACTTTTCTTCCTCCGTACGGTAGACGATGTCGGGATTCTCTTTGCGGATCAACGGACGGTTGGTGGGGATCACCGTGACATCGAGGTTATAGATCTTCTGAAATTCGGCCGCTTCCGTTTCCGCCGTGCCCGTCATGCCGGCCAGCTTCTTGTACATGCGGAAGTAGTTCTGGAAGGTGATGGTCGCCAGGGTCTGGTTCTCGCGCTGGATTTTGACGCCTTCCTTGGCTTCCACCGCCTGGTGGAGACCGTCCGACCAGCGGCGGCCGGGCATGAGGCGGCCGGTGAACTCGTCGACGATGATGACTTCGGGGCCTTCTTCGCCATCCTTCACCACATATTCGCGATCGCGCATGTAGAGGACGTGCGCGCGCAGGGCTTGCTGCACGTGGTGATTGATCTCGATGTTGTTGGGGTCGTAGAGGTTACCGACTCCGAGCAGCTTTTCGACCTTGAGCACGCCTTCTTCGGTGAGCGCGGCAGTTTTGTGCTTCTCGTCGATGGTGTAGTCGCCGGTGGTGTATTTTTCGCCCGGCTCTTTGCCCTCGATGACTTCGCCGCGAATCAACTTGGGAATGATGCGGTTGATCTTGTAGTACTTGTCGGTGGACTCCTCGCTGGGGCCGGATATGATCAACGGGGTGCGGGCTTCGTCGACCAGGATGGAGTCGACCTCGTCCACGATGGCGTAGTGATGTCCGCGTTGCACGCAGTCGTCGATGCGGAACTTCATGTTGTCCCGCAGGTAGTCGAAGCCGAATTCGTTGTTGGTCCCGTAAGTGATATCGGACTCTTTGTACGCCTGAATTCGTTCTTCGTCGGAGAGGTCGTGGACGATGACCCCGACTCTCAGCCCCAGGAACTTGTAGAGCCGTCCCATCCATTCCGAGTCACGCTTGGCCAGGTAATCGTTCACCGTGACCACGTGAACGCCCTTGCCCTCCAGGGCATTCAGGTAGCTGGGCAGGGTGGCGACCAGCGTCTTGCCTTCGCCGGTCTTCATTTCCGCGATCTTGCCCTTGTGCAGCGTGATGCCGCCGATCAACTGCACGTCGAAGTGGCGCATGTTCAGCACGCGCCGCCCGGCCTCGCGAACCACGGCAAAGGCCTCGATCAGCAGGTCGTCGAGCGATGCGCCCTGGACCAGCCTGTCCTTGAACTCGATGGTCTTGGCGGTGAGATCGATATCCGAGAGTTGGCGCATCGCCGGCTCGAGATCGTTGATGGCCGCCACCATGGGCTGCATCGCCTTGATCTCGCGCTCGTTCTTGGTGCCGAAGATTTTCGCCAGGATGGTATCGACAATCATGAAAAGGTCCCGGTCCGGGGGAAGTCCGCTGTTCCTAGTTTAACGTGTATGTAAAGAGGACGGATGCGGAGAAAAGCCTTTAACGCGGCAAACACGGCTTGCTCCGGCGGACTCCTGCTACCATCGAATCATGGCTGGTGGCGCGCGTGGATGCTCGCGCAGAGTGTTCCTTTTTTCCGGATTTGCGGGCGGCCTGCTTGGACAGGAGAAGAAAGGCGCCAGCTTCGCAGGGGAAGTGCGACGATATCAGGATCCCACCACGGAGCTGGATGTGTACCGGCTCACCGACCCTCAGCACGCCAGTACGCTGCCGGCATGGTACAGCCGCGCGGTGGCGCGCAACAACACATACCTAATGTTCTTTTGCGACCGCGGCGGCGCGCCGCAGGTATTTCGCATGGATCTGAAGACCGGCGAGAGCAGGGAACTGACCGCGGTGGAGGACCTGGACGGCAGCTCGCTGACGCTGACGCCGGACAACCGCTCCTTCTGTTTTTTCGCCGGGCGATCCCTGTTCATCTCTACGGCTGGTGGCCGGGAACGGGAACTGTATCAGGTGCCGGAGGGATGGGAACGTTGCGCGGGGCTGAGCGTAGGGCCCGACGGGACGCACGCCACGTTCGCGGAACAGCGCGGCGGCGGCTCGCGGCTGCGCATGGTGTCGCTGGCGCAGGGCGTGGCGCGCACGGTGGTGGAGGCGCCGTTCGTCATGAGCCATCCGATCGCGCGGCCCATGCGCGCGCAGATCGTGTTCCGGCAGGCCGACGAGGCTCTGTGGCTGGTCAACTCCGACGGCACGCAGAAGCGCCAGCTCAAGCTGGCGGCCGGGCGCATCGGACCGGCGGACTGGGCGCCGGATGGGAAGACCTTGCTGTACCTGAATTTTCCGGCGGACAGCAAGCAACTGAACGCCATCCGCGAGTGTACGCCCGATACCAATGCCGATCAGCGGGTGGCCAAGACCAGCCAGTACGTGCACTTCGGATTCAACCGCGACACTTCGGTGTTTGTAGGCGCCAGCCGGAGCACGGCCTCGCCCACGATTCTGATCCTGCTGCGGGTCACGCAACGGGAGCTTACGCTCTGCGAGCACAAAGCCAGCGATCCGCAAATGACTGCGCCGCGCTTTTCACCGGACGCGCAACGGATCTACTTTCAGAGCGACCGGCACGGCAAGCCGGCAATCTACTGTCTGCACGTGGAACGGCTGGTGGAAAAGATCGACGCTGGAACCTGGCCGGGCGACACCGAAGCGGGCCGCGCCGGCCGGGGATAACCTACCGCGCTGCGGGTTCTTTGGGAGTGGCCAGGTACCCGATGATTTCGTTTTTCTGGATCTGGTTGATTACGATCTCGTAGGGGATCCGGCCGCCCTTGGCTGTGTAGAACTGCACGGGCTCGTTGATGTTCTTGTCTTTCTTTTCGGTGACCTTGTCGTCGGCCATCACCTGCACGGTGTATTTGTTCTTCTTCGGGTCGACGTTCTTCAGCAGCAGGGTGATATCGGCGTACCGCTGCGGCGCCTTGGTCTTGCCGAGCTTGATGTCGAAGTAGTTGCGCTCGCCGCGCATCTTCAGTGCAGCCAATTCATTCCCGTTGGTGGCTACTAATCCGCTCTGCACCCCCAAATCGCCTTGAACGGACTTCAGCGTGGCAATGGTCTTCTGGAGCTCGGCCTGCGTGGCCGTCACTTGGCTCTTCACACCGCCGACGTCGGTCGAGACATCGGCGATTTTGGCATTGGCGGCGTTGGCAGCCGACTTCACGTCGCCGAGCTCCGCTTGCTGCGCCGCCTGCTGTTGCTTCAACTGCGCCTCTTCGGCGGCGATCTGCTTGGCCAGCGCATCGGTGTGCGCAGTGGCTTCCTGCTTGGCCTGGGCCGAGAGGTTTTTAGCCTGGGCGGCGTTCTGCTTGTTCGCCTCTTCTAGCTGCTGCTTGAGCATATCGATGTGCTTCGACTGCGCGGCTGCGTTCACCGAGGTGGCGTCTTTCTGGTTAGTCAGCTCGGTCATGAACTTCTCTTGCAGCTTGGCCATATCCGTCTGCATATGGTCCACCTGCACGAACAGATAAATGACCGCGGCCAGGAGGGCGATAATGGCGCCCGCGACCAGCGCCGTCACCAGTCCCGAACGCGGCGGATCCGAATAGGTCGGTGTCATACTCTCTATCGATACTCCTTTTGCTTCTTTCAGTATAGATGGCCCATGAGGGCGTTTCCGTTTCGCCTAACAGAGTTCAAAACATTGGCCCGGCGCCGGGATCACGGCCTCCAGTCCGTGCGTGGAGTGAAGGAGTTTGGCCAGCGTCTCGGCCTGCTGGGGTTCGCCGTGCACCAGGAAGACCTTTCGCAGCGAAGGCGCCAGCGGCTCAATCCACTGTAACAGTTCCCGCTGGTCGGCGTGGGCGCTCAATTCGTCCAGGCTGGAAATCTCCGCCCGCACGCGGGTTGGCTCGCCAAAGATCAGGACCTCCTGCCACTTCTCCACCAGCTTGCGGCCAAGCGTGTCCTGCGCCTGGAAACCGGTGATGAGCACGGTGTTCCGCGGATCTTCAATATTGTTGCGGAGATGGTGCAAGATGCGGCCCTGCTCGCACATGCCGGAGGCGGAAATCACGACGAACGGGCCGTGCAGATCGTTCAGCTTCTTGGATTCGGAGGCGTCGCGGATGTACTGGAGGCGCTGGAAGCCGAACGGATCTTCCCCGTGGCGCAGGAATTCCCGCGTCTCGTCGTCGAAGCACTCCGGGTGGTCGCGGTGCACCTGCGTGACGTTCAAGGCCAGGGGGCTGTCCACAAAAATCGGGATGTTGGGGATTTGTTTTTCGTTGGTGAGTTGGTGCAGCAGCAGCACCAGTTGCTGCGTCCGGCCGACGGCGAAGGCCGGCACGATGATGCGGCCGCCGCGACGGGCCGTACGATTCACCACATCCCGGAGCTTGTTGACGACGTGGCTGACATCCTTATGGAGGCGGCCGCCGTAAGTGCTTTCCATGATCAGGTAGTCGGCTGCCGGCATGACCTCGGGGTCGCGGATGATGGGCAGATTCGGCCGGCCTATATCGCCGGAGAACGCCACCCGCACTCGCGAACCGTTGGACGATTCGTGCAGCACCAAACAGGACGAGCCGAGAATGTGGCCGGCGTCATACGGCACGTACATCAGGTCAGGCCCGAGATTGTGCGGGGAGTGGTACGGAGCGGGCTGGAAGAGCGGGAGAGTGCGCTCGGCGTCCTCCATGGTGTAGAGCGGCGTCACGTGGCCATCCTCCAAACCGGCGGACTTGCGGTGTTCGAGCCGCTTGTTGAGGAACTCGGCGTCCTTCTCGTGGATGTGGGCGGTGTCGCGGAGCATCCAGCCGCACAGGTCGATGGTGGCGGGAGTGGAGTAGATGGGGCCGGCGAAGCCGTCTCTGACCAGGGTGGGGAGGTTGCCGCTGTGATCGATGTGGGCGTGAGAGAGGACCACGGCGTCGATGGAAGAAGCCGCAAAAGGAAGGTTGCGGTTCCTCTGGTCGGCTTCCTTCCGGCGGCCCTGGTTCAGCCCGCAATCCAGCAGGTAGCGCCGCCCGCAGGATTCCACGTGGTGCATGGAGCCGGTGACGCCGCCGGCCGCACCCCAGAACGTGACCTTCAATTGATCCGTGCCTCCGTGAAAGGCTATGGTAGCTTACTGGAAACAGAATGGGGCGAAAGTGTTGCGAGGAACGGAGGTTCAGGCGGTTGGCGGAGTTGTATCAGCAGCGGGGCGAAAGGGCGCGTGCTTCCGAGGCGATTGGTACGGTTGCCGGCTTGTGGAGGCAGGCCGACGCTCAGCTCCCGCTGGCCTTGGAGATCAGCAACCTGCAGAAAGTACTTGGGACTGGCAACGGTAGCCGGTAGAAGCCGGAGCTTGGCGGGTGTCAGACCCTTTCATTCCGCGTAAAACGCATTGAAGAAGAACTTGTACGCGGCGTGCGATTGCGCGCGCCATTGCGGCTTGAAGCCCAGCAGGATCACATGGCCTTTGCCGTATTCTGCGTCCAGCGCGGCGGCTTTGCCTTCCAGGCGGTCGGGGCCGGCCAGGTAGCCGCTGGCCAGCGGCGAGCGCTCGCGTGGATAGCGCGCCAGCACTGCTCCCTTGAACTCGGCCCTGGTGTCGAATGCCGGGCCGCGCTCGAACATCACGATGGTGTCCGGCGACAGGCCGGCGGTCAAGCGGTTCTTGGGGTCCTCGATGTGCACCGTGACCAGGCACCCGGAGCAGAAGAACTGGGCGGGTTGTACGCCGGCGAGCGCATTTGTTACGGGCAACTGGAACTGGCTGATGGCGAACAGCGAGGCGTTGTTGAACGTCACCAACGTGCCGCCTTCATTGACGAAATCGCGCAGTTCCTGCGCGCCCTCGTCGCCGATGCCGCCGGCGTACCGTTCCGGTATCGTGCCGGGGCGGTGGCCGTCGAGGATGGTGCGCTCGCTCATGTCGGGGATCACGATCGTGTCGTAGTGCTCGCGCAGGTGGCCGGCGCGCACGTCGGCGTTGTACAGGCTGGTGAAGGGAAACTGGAACTGTTCGAGGATCCAGCGGGTCCAGCCTTCGTCGATGCTCGCGACGAACGATCGGTAGAGACCGATGCGTTGCGCTCTGACCGCCTTGCCGGCGTCCTTTGCAGGCGCCGCGCGGAGACGGTTCTCGGCCAGGATCGCATCGAGCTTGCCCTTATCGAGGTCGGATGCGGTGATTTCGTCGCCCGCCAGCGCGATCTTGCCTTTCGCGGCCAGAACCTGGTTGACGGCGCGATAGCTGGCGTTGGCCGAAAGCGCGAACGGTGCCGCCAACCCGGTGATCTCGTGGATCGGGCGCAGGCTGTCGCGGAACTGCTTGGTTCGCGGTGTGGTCACGGCGTGGACTTCCACGCCCATCTGGAACGGCAGCGTCCAGCCGGTGACGTCGTAAGGGCGCTGCGACATGGCGGGATAGACTTGCGGTTCGAAGAGTTCCTTGACCAGGCCGGCGAAGGGCTGGTCCATAAGGATGACCCAGGCATCCGGCTTGGTGGACTGGTGGACCTCAATGCCTTGCAGCATCAGCTTCTCGAGCAGCAC
>Ga0335081_10004675_pt1 | contig 21611 bp, 9 predicted proteins | sample Lox_Sample_35_FD_206713 | JGI IMG/M metagenome (GOLD analysis project Ga0335081, IMG submission 206713) | Soil microbial communities from Loxahatchee National Wildlife Refuge, Florida, United States - Lox_Sample_3.5 | ecosystem: Environmental > Terrestrial > Soil > Wetlands | place: USA: Florida... | reverse complement strand
TTCGACAATGGCCGCCGACACCGCGAGGAAGCCGGTCTTCATGGCATGGCAGGCGTCGAATACGTTCGGTTGGGGAATCGCTGGAGTCAATCTCTTCTGCCATTGGGCGGTGTCTCGCGAGATCCAGCCGTACATGAAACATCCGATCTCGGAGGGCGACCTGCTTGCTCTGGGCCCCGTGCGGCGCTGGCGGGTCGCCGGATGCGTCGCGCGCAGCAACGAGTTCGCCAAGCGACTCGCCGCTGCCCGATCGGGCGCGGTGTCCCTCGACATTCCGGTCATTCATGCGCTAGGTAACCGCGACGTCGATGCGCGCGCGCGCATCACCGGGCGGCGCAACATCGGGCGCATGGTCTTCGAGGAAACACGGCTCGAAGACTGGCCGGAGCAGATCAAGCGTTATGACGCCGTCGTCTGCGCGTCGAGGTGGAACGCCGAGGTTTTGCGCGCGAGATTCGGCTGCGATCCGGTTGTTATCCACGAAGGCGTCGATCCATCGCTGTTCCATCCGGCGCCGAAGTCGGATCTCCTCGATCCGAATCGGTTCTACGTCTTCACGGGAGGGAAGATCGAGTTACGCAAGGCACAGGACCTGGTCCTGCTCGCTTTCCGCCGATTTTCGGCACGTCACGGCGACGCCATGCTGGTCACGGCCTGGCACAGCCCATTCGATCATCGCTCGGTCGGATTCAGCGGCAAGCTCGCCGCAGCAATCGAGATGGGCGCGGACAAGCGCCTCGCGATCAGCAAGTGGGCCGCCGACAACGGTATCGATCCAGGCAAAGTGATAGACGTTGGTGCGATCCCGAACCAGATGATGCCCCACGTCTTGCGGGAGATGGATTGCGCGCTGCAACCGAGCCGTGCAGAAGGCGGTACGAATTTCGTCGCGATGGAGGCGATGGCGTGCGGCCTGCCGGTGATCGTCGCCTCGAATACGGGAAGCGGGGATCTCATCGACGGAGCGAACTGCATTCCGCTCCTGCGACAAGGACCGGTCGAGCATCCCCAGGACCGCGGTACCGAAGGTTGGGGCGAGAGTGACGTCGACGAAATCGTGGCCGCGCTCGAAGCCCTGTATCGGTCGACAGAGCAGCGGCGGCGCGTCGGCGCCGCCGGCGCGGAATTCATGCGTCGTCGGACCTGGGCTGGCCATGCGGCGGCGCTCGCTCGCGTGGTCCTGTCGTCATCGTGACCGCACACGAAGGCTACGCGTCCTGGTTCATGCGCGGCCGCGCGCATCAGAAGGCAGGTCACCCGATCGAGGCGATGGTCTGCTACCGGCAGGCGTTGCAATCGAACGCGCACTCCGCCCGCGCCCATTTCCGGCTCGGGGAGGTCTTGCGGGAGTTGGGCGATCCCGCGGAGGCACGTGTGGTGTGGCAGGCGGGGCTCGCGGTCAACTCGGGCCATCTGCCGATCCTGTTGGCGCTCGCGACGGAGGCGCGCGGGAGGGGCGCGCTCGACGAGGCGATCGGCATCTATCGCCGCGTTCTTGCCATCAACCCTGCTGTTCCCGACGCGACATTCGGATTGGGGCTGGCAGGGATCGAGCAAGGCGACGATTCGGTCTATCCGCAGATCGCGCGGTTGGTCGGCATGAACGTACCGTCGCGACTGTGGAACGAGCTGGCGCAGACGCTGGCGCGGGCGCGACCGTCGGATGGCCGGAGTCGACTCTTGCTGGCGATCGCCTCCGTCCGAGCCGGCGAACTCCCGGCACTGCTGCTCGCTTGCGCTGCGGAGGAGATGGTTACGCTCGGCCTGACGGAGCAAGCGCGGGAGACGCTGGCACGAGCCGGGTCCCAAGGATCGATGCCCGACGATCCCGAGACGCTGCGGCGACTCGCGTTGATCGCGGCCAGGTTGAACTCGGCACACCACTGGGCGGAGCGATACGCGAGCCGCTGCATGGCGCTGTTCGGAGGCGGACCTCCCCTGCACTGGCCACGCCGGACTGCCGGAACCGCGCTGCGCGTTGGCTATCTCGTCGCGCCCGGCGCGTCCCTGCGGATCGGGGACATAACGATCGATACCGAGATCTATCTGCGGTCGATCGTTGCTGCCCACGCGCGCGAGCGGATCGCCGCGACGGTGTGCAGTATCGGCGAGCCGTTGCCGCTTGATCGCGATCACATGCTTCCGCCGCACGTCTCGGTGGTGCGGCTGGATTCGGTGTCCGATGCTGCGGCGCTGGCGGAAGCCGATGTCGACGTGCTGGTGGATCTCGTTGGCTTGAGTGCAGCCGTGGGGCCGCTGCTCGCCCAGATGCCCGCGCGGACGTCTTGGACCTATCCGGAGCTCGCGTGGGCGAATGTCGCGCCGCTGATAATGCACGCCCTGCCGGCCCCGTCCGGAGCGGACGAGCAGGCACTGCTGCAGCATCGGCTCGGGCTTGAGCAGGCGCTCATCGCTGCTTGCACGAGCGCGCGCTGGTTCACCGATGTGGGGACGCGTACGTCGGGGGAGCTCGCTTCCGCCTGGCGTGCTGCGGTCGCGGCGCACCGGAGCGGCGCGGTCGAGACCGCGCTCGAGGGTTACCGCGATGTGCTCGGGGAGCAGCCGACCTACGCGCGCGGCCAGTACTTGCTGGGCGTTTTGCTGCGCGACCGCGGAGAGCGCGCCGATGCCGTACGCGCCTTTACTGCCGCGGTCGAGGCCGCGCCGGCTTACTTGGATGCGCGCCTGGCGCTGGTCGACGCGCTTCGGGAGAGCCAGCGGCTGGCGCTGGCGATCGCCGTGTGCGAGGAAGGATTGCGCCATGCTCCGCGCGAGGTGGGGCTCTGGCGGGCGCTGGGTCTGGTGCACCTTGCGCAGCGCGATGGGGAGGCAGCCCGCACAGCGTTCAAGAAGGCGATTGCGCTCGTACCGACGCACGCCATGACGCACTACAATCATGGCGTCGCGCTGCAGATGCTCCGCAGCGACAAGCCGGCGCTGCGCGCATATCAGCGCGCGCTCGCGCTCGATCCGCAGCTCGCCGCCGCGGACTTCAACTGCGGCGTCATCTTCCGCGAGCAGGGAAAGCCCGAGCGCGCGATCGAGGCGTTCGAGCGCGTGCTCGCGCGCGATCCGAAGCATGTTCCCGCCTACAACGCGCTCGCCGACACGCTCTTCGACGCGCGGCGCTTCGGAGACTGGCTCCAGGTGTTCGACCGCTTCGAAGCGCAGTGCCCCGACGCGTTCCCGATGCTCGTCGTCGCGCTCCAGGCCTGCCAGTACCGCGCCGATTTCGCCCGGCTCGACCAGTATCTCGGTCGTCTCCGCGGCGACGAGTTCAAGGCGGGGAGCGAGACCGAGCTTGCGGACTGTCTCGAACAACTGCTGTTCCTGCTCCTGTACTTCGACTGCGAGCCCGAAACCCTGCTTGGTCTCTACAAGGCCTACGATGCGGTTGCGCGCCGGGTTTACGGCCGTCGGCTCGCGCTGCCTGAGAAGCGCACGCCGGGGCGCATCCGCGTCGGCTATCTCTCGGGCGACTTGCGCAACCACGTGATGGGAAAGATGATGTGGTCGGCACTGCACGGGCATGATCGCGCCCGCTTCGAGCTTTTCTTCTACACCCTCAGTCCGGTGAGCGACGAATGGACCGAGCGTTATCGGGGGCTCGGCGATCATTTCGAGGTGATTGCGGAGCTGCCGGAACGGGACGCCGCCGCGCGCATCGCGGGGGACGAGCTCGACATCCTGGTCGATCTGTCGACCAACACGCGAGGCTCCAAGCCCGGGATACTCGGACTCAAGCCGGCCCGGGTGCAGATAACTCACATCGCGAGCGCCGGTCCGGTGGGCCGGTCGACCATCGACTTCAAGCTCACCGACGACTACGCCGACCTGCCCGAGCAGCAGCCGTTCCAGCTCGAGACATGCCTGGCGATGTCGGGCTGCGTCTACCCGTATCGTCACATTGCGCCGGCGACCGAGCACCCATTCTCCCGCGAGCGGCTCGACATCGCTCGAGAGGCCGTCGTTATCGGCGCATTCGTCAACCCGCTCAAGCTCTCGCGTCGATGCTTGGCGCTATGGCGCGAAGTGCTCGAGCGCATACCCAACGCGCTGCTCGCCATATCGCCGATGTCGATCGAGCTACGCGGTGTTTATCGCCGCCTCTTGGCGGCAGCAGGCATTTCCGACGGCCGCGTCCGCGTCCTGCCGCAAGGCCGCGACGACGCGGAGAACCAGGCGCGCTATCACGTCATCGACTTTGTGCTCGATACCATGCCTTACGGAGGCGTGAACGGCACGCTCGAAGCCCTCGACATGAACGTCCCCGTCGTCACGCTGGTCGGCCGCAGGCACGGTGAGCGCTCGACCTACAGCATTCTCGCCAACCTCGGCGTGATGCAGACAGTGGCTGCGAGCGGCAGCGAATACGTCGCGATCGCCGTGAGGCTCGCCACCGACCCGACCTTCAAGGCGGAGGTCAAGGCGGCGATCCGGGCGGGGCTCGAGCGCTCGCCATTGGTCGACATGGCGTCGCACACGCGGAACCTCGAGGACGCGTACGTGCGGGCCCTCGAGCAACGGTACCCGGAAGCGCTTGCGGATCCGGCGATGAGAGGATTCCCGGCCCGGGATCGGAATACAGGCTTGTAGTTTCATTTGCCTGACGGAAGCGAGCCGCCACCTGCAGGCGTGCTACGACCGCTTGCATGGTTTCGGCTCGCGTGCTCGCGCCAGACGCGCTCCATGGCCTGCGCGAAGTCGGTCGCGTAGGCAGCCATATCGAACAACGGGTGGGTCGAACGATTGGCGGCGAGCCGGTCGCGATAACCCTTGAGCAGGGCGGCTTGCGTCGCGAGCGCGAGGGCGAGGCGCTCGTAGTCGGCGAAGCTCTCGGTCACCAGCTCGGGAAGCCCGATGGCGTGGAGCTGGCTGCCGGCGATGCGGCTGGCGAGCGTGTCACCCGCGCAGGTCAGCACGGGTAACCCGGCCAACAGCGCATCGTTGGCGGTGGTGTGCGCACCGTAGGGATAGGTGTCGAGGAACAGATCGGCCGCGGCATTGCGCGCCACGTGCTCGCTCACCGGCGCCCGCGGGGCGAAGATCAACCGCTGCGGATCGATGCCCGCCTGCTGCGCTTCGCGGCTCAGGTTCGCCCTGGCCGCCGGCATGCTCTGCAGCAGCCACAAGACGCTCTCCGGCACGGCGCGCAGCAGCCGCATCCATATCGCGAACACTTCGGGCAGGATCTTGTAGGCGTTGTTGAAGCAACAGAAGACGAACCCGCGCTCGGGCAAACCGCACGCGGCACGCGTCGGCGACGGGCCGGCCGGCAGACGGGTCGTGTCGCTGGGGAAGGCCATGTGCGGCATGTACAGCGGCCGCTCGGTATAGAAGGGCGCCAGGCGGTCGGTAACGCTGAAGCGATCGGTAAAGATATAGTCGTACCATGGGGCGCCGAGCGTACCGGGAAAGCCTATGCAGTTCACCTGTACCGGCGCAGGGCGCCCCGCGAAAATGCGTGGGCGCGAGTGCGTTGTGAACCCATTGAGATCGAACAGGATGTCGATCCGATCGGCGTGAATGCGGTTAGCGATCTTCGCCGTGGTCTCCATGCTCACGTCGGAAAAATGCTCAAACGACTTCTGGATGCGCTCGCCCAGCGTGCCTGAATCAGGAGAGCGCAAGGCGTAGGCAAATGTTTCGATTCGAGTTCGATCCGTCCGCTCCCACCACTCCATGCACAGATAGGACATGGGGTGAGCTTTCAAATCGGACGAGACGAAGCCGATTCGCAGGCGCGCGACCGGCCTGGGCACGACCTCACGCGCATAGGACGGCGCCGCGGTTGCAACGTCGCCCGCCCAAAGCCTTGCACCGCGCGACTGGGCCTCGATGGAAAGCGGCATCGACAGAAGCGAGAACGGGTTGGGTCTGCGGTCGCGACGATCGAGCGCTTCTCCCGACTCCAAAAGGCGAGCAATCTGCGAGAAAAGGTTGTCGAGACCCCGCCATTCGCAGCGATGCTGGCGGCTTTGCGCCAGCATGGTTAGCGCATAGAGGTTGTCCGGCTCGAGCTCGAGCGCCCTCGACCAGGCTGGCTCGGCTTCTTCGTGTCGGCCCTCTTCGACGCACATCGTGCCGAGGTTGAGCTGGACGCTGCAGTCGTCAGGAGCCAGCCGCGCCGCTTCGCGGAAGCTCGCCTCCGCGACCGCGAGATTACCGATGCGCTGATGCGCGATCGCGCGATCCACCCACGCTGCAGCGGGCAGCTCGAACCGGAGCCCGATCAAACGATCGTAGGCCGACGCGCACTCCGCGAAGCGCTCGGTCGCGGCCAGCCGCCGGGCCAGGTTGCCCAATGCCGCCTCGTTGCGCGGATCGGCAACCAGGGCCTCGCGGTAGCATGCTTCCGCCTCTTCGCTTCGCCCGGTCGCCTCGAGCGCGAGGCCGAGGTTGTTGAGCACCGCGGGACTGCCTGGTCCAGCACGCAACGCTTCGCGGTAGTGGTCGATCGCCGCCGCGAACTCGCCTCGGCGCCGGAACACGTTCGCCAAGCGGAAGAGCTCTTCTGCGGCGCCGGCCCGGGGTCCCGGTCCCGGAGGGGCGGGCGGTTGGACACTGAGGGCGCCGTGGCACTCCTTATAGCGCTTTCCGCTGCCGCATGGGCACAAAGCCGTACGCTGCGATGGCGAAGGAGTCTTCACACGCAGCAGCGTGGATCGCAGCGGCCGCTGCGAAGCGGCTCACGGATGCGTCGCTTTGGGAAGCTTGCTTCGGCGCCGCCGAAACCGCGAGGCATGACGCCTGCGGGTCGCTCGAGTTGCTGGGTGAGCGAAATCCCGGTTGGCGAAGCTCGGACAGGGTCTGCGGGGCACATCAGCACGAGCGACGCGGCAGCAGTGCCACGGCACGCTGACACGAACGGACCGACCAGGCCTTAGCGGGGCTGCGTAACGGTGCGCAAGTAAGGCTTGTGCGTTCTATACCCCTGCGGGTACTTCTTCTTCGCTTCCTCGTCGGATATCGAGGTCGGAATGATGACGTCCTGGCCGGGTTTCCAGTTCACCGGCGTGGCGACGGCGTGCTTGGCATTGAGTTGCAGCGCATCGAGCAGCCGCAGCACTTCGTCGAAGTTGCGGCCGGCGCTCATGGGGTAGATGAGCATCGCCTTCACCTTTTTGTCGGGGCCGATGATGAATACGGTCCGCACCGTCGCGTTGTCCTGAGCCGTGCGTTTTCCGCCGCTCGCGTTGGGATGGATCATGTCGTAGGCCTTCGCGACGATGAGATCCGGATCGCCGATCATCGGATAGTTCACTGCCGCGCCCTGGGTATCCTCGATATCCTTGACCCACGCCTTGTGGTCGCTCACCGGATCGATCGAGAGCCCGATCACCTTCGTGTTGCGCTTGTCGAACTCGGGCTTCAGCTTGGCCATGTATCCCAGCTCGGTTGTGCAGACCGGGGTGAAATCCTTCGGATGCGAAAACAGGATCGCCCACTTGTCACCGATCCAATCGTGGAACCGGACGGTTCCTTCGGTCGTTTCGGCGGTGAAGTCAGGCGCTTCGTCACCAATACGTATTGGCATATTTGGCTCCATTGCTTGGGTTCGTGGCCCGTGCTCCGGCACCTACCGCCGGCGCCGTTGAGGCGGGCCGCGGGATTGTTCATTCCCGGGCGAACGCCACGAGGGGGTGATTATATTCCCTACGGTGTTCGAAGAGCGCGAGCCGACTAATAACGTTCCGCGATTAGGATACGTCGACGAGTTCTAGGCTGCATGCCGGATGCTACCGGAGCTTTCGATGTCGGCAATAACTCTTGAGAGGCTACGGTATTGGCAGATGTGTGGTTGGCTACGCAGCGACCCCGGGTGCTGCTTCGGCGCCTTCGGGTGGCTCGGATCCGAAAGCGGCTCAGTCGCGAGCATCGAGGGCCCGCTCGATACAGGCCCGAATTTGCGCCCCGGTTTCGACGACATGGCGGGTGATCGAAGAGTGATGATTGCCAGGGATGGTCTGGGTGTCGGCCACGGCGACGACGGAGGACCAGCCGAGACTGGGACGCAGATCTTTGGTCCGAGCCGATCGGAGCACTGCGGCGCGCAGCGGCAGTTGCTCGGGAGCGTAGCGCTCGATCGCGCGACGGTAGCGAACGAAGACATTGTTGCTCATGCCGGGCGCCGGCGGATCCGCAGGCGCGGTGCGGGGAGCTCGCGCGGGCGCCGGCGCCGATTCACCGATCGCGAATACGGGGGTCTGGCGCCACGGCGCCTTGGCATCGACGATGAGCACGAGGGGCACCGCTTCGCGTTGGGCGACGAGCTGCCGCGCGATCTCGACGGCGACCAGCGCGCCGTTGCAATGCCCACCGATCAAGTACGGCCCGTCCGGACGGGCCTTGCGAATCGGCTGGATCAAGTCCGCCGCCATGGCTTCGATCGAATCGGGCACGGCCGAGCCGCCGATTCCGTGCGGATGCACGGCGTAAAAGGGTTGCTGCATTCCCAGTTCGCGGGCCAGCGCGTGGCAGTAGAACCCCCCGCCGCTGAAGTCTCCATGCAGGAAGAACAGCGGCGGTCGCGAGCCTTCGGCGCGGACGACAACCACGGGCGAACCGGACGCGACGTGACCGCGCAGCGCGCGTGCAAGATGGGCAATCGTCGATTCGGTGAACAGGGTGGTCAACGGGAGCGCCACACCGCAGCACTTCTCCACTTCGTCCATCATCTGCGCCGCGAGGAGCGAGTGTCCGCCCAGATCGAAAAAACTGTCCTCCACACCGATCTCGCGCACCTCGAGCAGTCGCTCCCAGATCGACACCAGCAATTGCTCGAGCGGGTCACGCGGCGGCACCATGCCGGTACGCAATCCCGGGAACGCGGCGAGCTTGAACGGGTCAGGAAGCGCCGCGCGATCGACCTTTCCGTTCGGTGTGAGCGGGAACGACGGGAGGAGCACGATGCCGCTCGGCATCATGTATGCGGGCAGTGTCCGGCGCAGATCGCGCAGCAGATCGTTCGGCCGAGGCGCGAATGTTCCCCCGACCGTGACGTACGCGTCGAGCCTACGGGTCTCCGCCGTGTCACCACGCACAACGACCACCGCATCACGCACCTGGGGCAGCGCACGCAGCGCCGTCTCGACTTCGCCCGGTTCGACGCGATGCCCTCGGATCTTCACTTGGCGGTCCAGCCTGCCTAGGAATTCGATCGATCCGTCGCTGCGATAGCGCGCGCGATCGCCCGTGCGGTACAAGCGCGCGCCCGAACCGCGCGCCAGCCGATGGGACACGAAGCGCTCGGCGGTGATGTCGGGCCGGTCGAGGTAGCCTAGCGCGAGTCGCGGCCCGCCGATGTAGATCTCACCAGGCACGCCGAGTGCCACGGGCTCGCCGTTGCGGTCCAGCAGGTAGACCTCGGTGTTGGCGATGGGTCCGCCGATCGGAATACTCTGCGCGTCGACGTCCACCGCGCTCACTTCGTGCCAGGTAGCGAACGTCGTCGTCTCGGTAGGGCCATAGACGTGCAGCAGCCGCGCGGGCTTGCCGTCGGCAAGGGCGGCTGCCACCCAGCGCGGATTCGAAGCCTCTCCGCCAAACAGTACAGTCCGGCCTGTAAACGCCCGTGGCGCATCGCGCGCGACCAGGTTGAACAACGCCGTCGTCAGGAAAAACGTGGTAACGCCGTAGCGATCGAAGTTATCGGCGAGCTCCCTGGGCGAAAGTACCGCATCGCGCGCAATCACCCCCAGGCACGCGCCATTGAGCAGGGCTCCCCAGATCTCGAACGTGGCGGCATCGAAAGCGGGATTCGACAGGTGCGCTATCACGTCGCTGGCGCCGACGTGCACGTAGTCCGTATCACACACGAGCCCCACAATCGCTCGGTGAGGCACGACGACTCCCTTAGGCTCTCCGGTGGAGCCTGACGTGTAGATGACGTACGCCGGGCTTTCGCCGTCGACCGCGGGCCGACGATCGGGAGGCGCCGTTTCGGGGTCGGCGAGCGCTTTGGCACTGTCCAGCACGATGACCGGCCGCGTGCTTCCCGCCATCGACTGGGCGAGCGGGAGCTGTACATCTGCGGTCGTCACAACGGCGGCAGCGCCCGCATCCGTAAGCAACAAAGCGAGGCGCTCCGGCGGGTGCCAAGGATCGAGCGGTACGTACACGCCCCCGGCCTTCAGCACACCGAGCATCGCGATGATCTCCTCGAACGAGCGCTCGGTGCAGATGCCGACGCGCGCACCGGGAGCGACCCCGGCGTCGCGCAGCTCGTGCGCGAGCGCATCACCGCGCCGCTCGAGCTCGCCATAGGATAGCGTGCGATCGCCGCACCGCGCCGCGGGCGCTGTCGGGTTGCGCCGGACTTGAGCCGAGAACCGCACGACGAGCGAATCGTTGCCAGTCGGCAGCGGCGACGCTTGCTTCGTTGCGGGCAAGGCGACACCGGGCGCTTCCGCGCTCATCAGCGCCAGCCGCGAGATGGGTACATCGGGATTCTCGACGACGCTTTGGAGCAAAGTCAGGAATTGCCGGGCCAGTTGCTGCGCCCACGGAGCCGTGAACAGGTCGGTCGCGTATTCGATCGCGCCGAGAAGCTGCGGACCGTCCCGGACCAGCAGCAGACTGAGATCGACTTTCGACGTCCCCGTGTGGACGTCCAGAGGTACCGCTTCGGCGCCGTCGAGGGCCAGCGGTTTCGGGCAAGAGTCGAATGCGTCCTGCAGCGTGAACATCGTCTGGAAGAGCGGGTGCCGCCCGGCGTCGCGGCGCGGAGCCAGTGCTTCGATCAATCGTTCAAAGGGAAGATCCTGATGGGCGTAGACGTCGGTCGCGTTGTCGCGCGTGCGCCGGAGAAGGATACGGAACGTGGGGTCGCCCGCAAGATCACCGCGATGAACCACCGTGCTCGCAAAGCAGCCGATGATGCCATCGAATTCGGGACGGCTGCGGCCGGCAACCGGCGCGCCGACGAGAATATCGTCTCGATTCGCATAGCGCCCAAGCAGTATCTGATAGGCCGCCAGCATGGTCATGTGCAGGGTGGCGCCCTCCTCTCTGGCCAGGCTGCGGAGGGCCGCGACGCGCGCCGCATCGACCGTGAAATGCTCGCGGTCGCCAGCGTGACTTTCCAGCCTGGGCCGCGGCCTCTCGGTCGACAGGTCCAGCGTTGTGGGAGCACCGGCCAATCGCTCGCGCCAGAAGGCGACGAGGGCTTCGTACTGTGCGCCCCGGCAGTTGTCGCGCTGCCACTCGGCATAGTCCCGGTATTGCGCGACGGGTGGGATGGCGTCGGGCGCCTCGCCCTTCCGGAATGCGTTATAGGCGAGCGACAGCTCGCGGCAGAGGATCGCGGTCGAAGCACCGTCACGGATGGCGTGATGGAGGACCATGGCGAGCCAGTACTGGCTGTCTTCCGCGCTGAGCAGGAACGCTCGGAAGAGAGGGCAGCGAAGAAGGTCGAAGGATTGTCGTCCGGCGTCAGCGATGCGTCGCAGCGCTTCGCGCTCGCGCGTCGCGGGCTCCATTCCGGCAAGCGAAACCGTCGGCAGCGCGACATCGACGGCGTCCGTTATGCGCTGCCACGGCTGGCCGTCGCGGATGACGAGCGTTGTCCGCAGCGATTCGTGGCGCCGCACCAGCCAGCGCAACGCCTGCTCGAGGGCCCCGATGTCGAGGTGCCCTTGAATGCGCCAGGCGTGCACTGCGTTGTACACCGGTGAATCCGGCGCGAGCTGCTGCAGGAACCATAGCCCAGCCTGAGCGAATGAGCTGCGCACCAGGAGCTGCGAGCGCTCCTCCGCCGGCTCGCTGCCGCCTGCACCCGCATCTTCAGCCGGGTCCTTGTGTGGCGCTGCCGCGGCGATCTGCATCGCGTCGGCCGGACTCTCCGGGACGGGAGGCTGCGCCGGAACTTCGCTGACCCGGATGTTTCCGGCCTGGGCGATCACGCGGGCTCGCTCAACGTCTCGCATCAGTGGCAGCCGAGACACCGCAGCTTCGGGTTCGAGCACGATTCGGTCGAGCAGCGTCAGCCACTGTTGCGCCATCCGCTCGATCGTTTCCGCTGCGAACAAGTCGCGGGCGTAATCCATTCTCGCCCGCAACGCGCCCCCGACCTCGCGGATCGACAGCGTGAGATCGAAGCCCGTGTGCAGCGGAGCGATGCCGTCGAGCGGCTCCACTTGGATACCGGGCAAGCACCAATCGACAGGCTGGGTGTTCTGCAGAGCGAAAGCGGCCTGAAAGAGCGGGTTGCGCGACGGGTCGCGCCTCGGCGCGAGTTCTTCGACCACTTTTTCGAACGGCAAGTCCTGGTTCGAATATGCCGCCAGCGCGCGCTCGCGCACGCGTCCGACGTAGCTCCGGAACGAAGGGTCGCCCGACAGATCTCCGCGCAGAACGAGGGTGTTGACGAAAAAGCCGATGAGCCCTGCCACGTCTTGCCGCTGTCGGTTGGCGATCGGTACGCCCACAGCGATGTCGTCGTGTCCGGAATATCGGCCCAAGAGGATCTGATAGGCGGCAAGCAGCGCCATGAACAGCGTCGCGCTCTCCGCCCGCGCAAGCCCTTTCAATGCCCGCGTACGCTCGGCATCGACTTCGAACGTTACGCGTCCGGCTCGGTAGCTCGGGATCGCAGGGCGTGGCCGATCGGTCGGCAGCTCGAGGACTGGCAGATCGGCCAGAGCCGTACGCCAGTAATCAAGCTGCCGGGCCATGGTCTCCCCCTGCAGCCACCCCCGTTGCCAGATCGCGAAGTCCGAGTATTGCATCGGCAGCGCGGAAAGAGGGGAGGCTTCTCCACGGTGGAACGCCGCGTAGAGCGTCGAGACTTCGCGCGCCAGCACGGCCTGAGACCACGCGTCAGTGACGATGTGATGCATGGCCAGCACCAGCCAATGCTCGGTCGGGGTCAGGCGAAGCAGTCGGGCGCGAAAGAGCGGGCCCTGCCGCAAATCGAAGTCGGCTCGCGCTTCCTCCTCGGCTCGTCGCCGCGCCTCACTCTCGCGCTCCGGCATGGGAACGTGGGAGAGCTCCTCCGGCGTCAATGCAAGCACGACCTCGGGCAGGATTTCCTGGAAGGGCTCGCCGTCGACGACCGCAAAGCGCGTGCGCAGCGTTTCGTGCCGCTGGAGAACCTCGTTCAGCGCTCGGCGCAACGCGTCGACGTCGAGCTCTCCGGTGAGACGCCGTGCGCTGCACAGGTTGTAGACGGCCCGCACCGGCAATAGCCGATCGAGCAGCCAGAGGCGCCGCTGCGAAAAGGACGTCGGGGTGCGGAGCACCCGGCTCGCCTCGGAGCTACCTGCGGGGAGGGATGCCACGTCGGGCGACGCCAATGCGTCCCGGAAGGTATGGCCCATCGGCGTTGCTGATCACCTCGGCGGTGATTGCTTGAGCACCGTCTGCCCGACTCGGTAGCGGCGTTCTGTCAGAACTTTGTCAGAGGCGCAGTCTAATCTAATTTGGGTGGGGCGTGCGGTGCTGGGGAGGCAGGGTTCCTTAGCGCCTTGGCGAAGGCCGGGGCCGTGGCCGCGTGCGTCCGAAGGCTGCTATCCTCAGCCTCATGGGAGCTCCGCCCCAGCCCAGCGGAACGCCCCTGGCAGCGGCATCGGCCACCGGCGCGCAGGCCTTGCTCCGCCAGCGGGCGCTCTTCGTCAACTTCCTCCGCCGCGAGTTCGTTTCACGCTACCTCGGCAGCGTGACCGGCCTCGGATGGGCCTTCCTACACCCCTTGGCGCTGCTGGCCGTGTATCACTTCGTCTTCACGACCGTGTTCCGGGCGGGCCCGATGAACGGTGCCAGCTTTCTCCTGTTCGTCGCCATCGCGCTCTGGCCGTGGCTTGCGGCGCAGGAGGCCCTGCAACGGGGCACGGTTTCGATCGGCGGCTACGCGGGCTTGATCCGCAAGGTCGCGTTTCCGCACGAGCTTGTAGTCTACGCCTCGGTTGCCGCCACGCTCGGGCTCCAGTTTGGAGGTTATCTCGTGGTGCTGGTCGTCCTCTCTCTCATCGGCGAGCCGGTGCGTTTCGCCGGCCTTCCGCTCGCGATTCTGCTGTGGATCGTGATGGGGCTCGCGATAACCGGAGTCGCGCTTGCGCTTTCTTCGTTGCAGGTGTTCATCCGCGACATCGAGCACATCCTGCTCCCGGTGCTGATGATCCTGATGTACCTCACGCCGATCCTTTATCCGCTCTCGCTCGTTCCCGAAAGCGTACGGCCGTGGGTCGCAGCGAACCCTTTTGGTTATCTGGTTGACCGCTTGCGCGACGGGCTGCTCGAGGGGCGGGCCGCGCCATCGTGGGGCGACGCAATCGCAGCGCTCTCGGCTCTCGCACTGTTCTTTGGTGGACGGTGGTTTTTCCTGCGCTTGTCTCCCTACTTCGAGGACTTTGTCTGATGGCCGTGCCGCTCCTGCACCTGTCGGGCATCGGCAAGGACTACGCCAAACTCGAGGCCAACGCCGGACGCATCGGTCTCGTGCTGGACATACTCCTCGGCCGCGGGGTGACGCGCGCGTTTCGCGCCCTCGACGACGTATCGTTCGATCTTGCGGCAGGGGAGTCGCTCGGCATCGTGGGCGAGAACGGCGCGGGCAAATCGACGCTGCTGAAGGTAGTCGCCGGCGTGATCAGCCCCACGCGGGGACGCATCGACGTGCGCGGCCGTGTTGGAGCGCTCCTCGAGCTTGGCTCCGGGTTTCATCCGGAATATTCGGGGCTCGCCAACATCGACCTGGCGGCCGCGCTGCTGGGTCTGACGCCGGCCGAAATCGCCGCCAAGCGCGACGAGATAGTCGCTTTCGCCGACATCGGCGACCACATCCATGATCCAATCAAGCACTACTCGTCGGGGATGGTCGTGCGCCTGGGCTTCGCGGTGGCGACCGCGCTGGAACCCGACATCCTTATCACGGACGAAGTCCTCGCGGTCGGCGACGAGTCTTTCCAGAAGAAATGCGTGGCTTGGATGGAGAACTATCTCACCAACGGAGGGACGCTTCTTCTCTGCTCGCACAGCATGTACCACGTGCAGAAGCTATGCCGCAACGCGCTTTGGCTCAAGGACGGGCGCACGGTGCGCCAAGGCCCCGCGGCGGAAGTGACGCAGGCCTATCTTGCGTATCACGAGGAGAAGGGCGCGAAGGCGAAACGTCCGATTCCTGCGCCGCAGGCGGCCGCGGAGGGTTATTACGCAATCCAGTCGCTCGAGCTCGATCCGCCCGAGCGCATCGCCGCGGGTGCGGGCCTCACCGTTCGCGGCGAAGTGTTTTCCCCCGATGAGCGGGTGCCCGTGGTCCTTGTCGGTCTGGTGCGCGCCGACGGAACGCCGGTGTACGGTATCGCTACGGATATGGACGGCGTTGCGCCGGTCCGGGCTGGGGCGCGGCGCTTCACCTTCTCACTGACCTTCCCGCGCTTGCCGCTCCTGCCAGGCAAGTACTTCGCTCGCGCGCACGCGCTCGATCCGGAAGGAGTAAGGCTCTTCGACAACGTAGAGCGGTCGTTTGTCGTCGATGGCGCCACGCGGGAGCTGGGACTGGTCCGCATCGACCATGGCTGGAACGGCGCCTCGGGGGGAGCACTGCCCGATGGCGCTCTCCCGCAGAGCGGTGTAGTGCGGCATCGGGTAAAATAACAGCTTTTCGCCGTGCTCGTCGCCCGCGGCGGCACCCAGCGGCATGGCCGCCTCGCCTCCCGATTCCGCACTCTCGGCTCCCGGATTCACCGGCGAACGCTTTCTTCCCGGCTGCGCGGGTGAGATCGCCTACGAGCACTGGCACCGTTACGCGTTCGCGCGACGGTTCGTCGAGGGCAAGCGCGTCCTCGACGCGGCCTGCGGCGAAGGTTACGGCACGGCGCTGCTCGGCACCGTGGCCGCGAGCGCGATCGGTGTCGATATCGACATGGCGAGCATCGATCATGCCGTGGCTGCCTACGCACAGGGCAAGCGGATTCGGTTCATCGCCTCATCCTGCACCGGACTGCCGCTGCCCAGCGCATCGATCGACGTCGTTGTGTCGTTCGAGACCATCGAGCATCTGGCTGCCGGCGACCAACTCGCGATGCTGATCGAGTTCGCGCGCGTCCTGGCGCCTGGCGGGCTGCTGATCATGTCATCGCCGAACAAACGCCTCTACAGCGATGAGCGCCAGTACGTAAACAAGTATCACCTGCACGAGCTGTATCGCAGCGACTTGGCCCGGCTGCTCGCCACGCGGTTTCCGGCGCAGCGGTGGCATCATCAGCGACTGTCGTTCTGGTCCGGGATCTGGGCCGAGCGCGAGGCGGACATCCCGCTCGGCAGCGCTGAAGCCTGGGTCGGCGACGGACACGAAGTCGCGCCGTATCCGACACCCGAGGGAATGTACTTCATCGTACTCGCTGCCCGGAACTCCGACGCGCTGCCCCAAGAGGCGACGGGCGTGTCGCTTTTCACCGACGCTGACGAGAGCGAACTGAGACGCGCCGAAGCGAACGCGCGCGAGATCATGCGACTCGACGGGTTGCTCGGCGAGCACGAGGTTGCGTTCGCCCGGCATGGCGAGCACGTTCGGCACCTGGAAAAGCTCGTCGCCGAGCGGGAGCGCGTGATCGCGGAATTCGACACCGCGGTGCAGCGCCTTTCCGCGCATGTGCAGCATCTGGAGCGGCTCGTCATCGAGCGCGATAACGTCATCGTTGCGCGCGATCAGGCTCTGGCAGAAGCGAGCGCAGGCCGCGAAGGCGATCGGGCAAGGGTAGCCGCTATCGAAAACCAGATGATCTCGCTGGAAGTGGGACGCAGCAGGCTCGAATCGGAGCGCACGCAGCTTCAGGCGGCGCTGGCTGCGCAGGAACGCCTGATCGGCCAGCTCGAGGGCCTCCGAGGCTGGATCGGCTGGCCGTGGCGGCGGCTGAGGCGCTTGCGCGGTCCTGCTCGTTAGACCAGGCGCCATGACCCCGCCTCCTATCGACATCATCGTCCCCGTCTACAACGCGCCGCTCGATCTAGCGGCTTGCGTCGACAGCGTGCTCGAGCACAGCGGCGGCGACTTCCGGCTGTTGCTGATCGACGACGCGTCACCGGATCCGGATATCAGTGCCTACTTCGGGGCACTTCGAGCGCGGCGGCTCGAGCAGATCGTGCTGCTGAGGAACCCCTCCAATCTGGGCTTCACGCTGACGGCCAACCGGGGCATCGTCGAGGCGCGAAAGGTGGCGGATATCGTGCTCCTCAATTCGGATACCGTGGTGACCCGCGGCTGGCTCGATAAGCTCGCGCGCTGTGCCGCATCGGATGCGCGTATCGGCACCATCACGCCCTTCTCGAACAACGCGGAGATCTGTTCGCTGCCACGCTTCTGCGTCAACAATCCGTGGCCGCGCGATACGGAGGCCATGGTGTCGGCGTTGGAACGGGCAGCCGTGCCTACGTATCCGGACTTGCCGACGGGCGTCGGCTTTTGCCTCTACGTCCGCCGCACGTTGCTCGATGCCATCGGCGCCTTCGATCCCGCGTTCGACTTGGGCTACGGAGAAGAAAACGACCTGTGCCTGCGTGCGGCGGCGGCGGGCTATCGGAACGTGCTGTGCGAAGACGTGCTCGTCCTGCACCGCGGTGGAAGCTCTTTCGGGGACAAGCGCGCCGCGCTGTCCGAGCGCAACATGGTTCTCCTTGTCGAGCGCCATCCGGATTATCTGGACCTCGTGCACGAATACATCGCGGCCGACCCGCTGCGCCCGCTGCGCGAGCTTGCGCTTTCGCTCCATCGCATCCGGGGAGGTCCGCGGCATGCGATCCTGCACCTGCTCCACGGACACGGAGGAGGGACCGAGTATCACGTGCGGGCCTTGATCGCCGCGTCGTCGGAGGCCTTTCGCCACTATCTGTTGATCGCGGTTGGCGACAACTGGAGACTCGAGGACTACGTGAGCGGGGAGCTCGTAGCGTACGATTTCCAGCGCGCAGCCGGGGAGAGCTGGTCAGAATTCCTGGGTGGCATAGCGTCGAGATTCGAGATCGATCTTATCCATCTTCACAGCATCTCCGGCTGCCGTCAGGGATTGCAGAGCTCGCTCGTCGGCCTGGGGATACCTTATGGCTACACCGTGCACGACCTCAACTTCGCCTGCCCAACCATCACTTTCCTCGGCGCGGAGGGCCGGTACTGCGGCGCGATCACGGACACCGGTCGATGCCGGGTCTGTCTGGCCGCACATGCCGAATTTGCGCATATCGACATCGAGGCGTGGCGCGAAGCGCACCGCGGGCTGCTGGATCACGCGGCTTTCACAATAGCGCCGTCTCGCTGGGCGGCACAGACGTTGTCGAAGTACTTTCCGCACCATTCTCCGGCGATCATAGAGCACGGCAGCGCCAGTGGCGCGGCCCGCGAGGACGCGGTTTACACGCGCATCGCTCTGCCGGACGACGGCATCCCCACCGTCGCCGTGATCGGCGCGATTGGTGCCGACAAAGGTGCCCGCCGCCTCGAACGCCTGGTCGCGATGACGCGGGAGCGCCGGCTTCGCCTGCGCTGGGTGCTAATCGGCTATCTCGATCGCGGGCGCGAACAGAGCCAGAGCGTGGACGCCGTGTTCACGCAGCATGGTCCATTCGATTCGCGCGAGATAGGTGCTCTGCTCGACCACTACCGGGTACGGCTCGTGGCGTATCCGTCCGTCTGCCCGGAGACCTTTAGTTTCACGCTGTCGGAAGCCTGGGCCGCAGGGCGGCCGGTCGTCGTGCCTCCCATCGGTGCGCTCGCCGAGCGCGTCCGCGCGAGCGGTGGCGGCTGGGTGCTCTCGGAGTCTGAGTGGCTCGACGACGAGCGAATGCTTGCTAGGATCGGCGCGCTCGTCGCGCCCGAGCACGCGGCGGCTTACGCTGCGGCGGCGAAGCATGCAGCGACGGCGCCGCAGTCCACACTCGAGGCCATGGCGGAGGCCACCATGGCGATCTGGCACGATGCTCTCGTCCGTGCTCCACGGAGAGCGACCGTGGCTCCCGTCTCTCCAGCCCGGTGCCTCGATGCGCTGCATTACAAGGCGTGGAGTCCCTCGACGTCGTGGGCGAGGCAGCCGGAACAGCACTCGAGCGCAGCTCAAGCAATACCTGCGAGCGCGACTCCACCGAAGCGCAACGCCGCGCTCGTCTCCATGGTGCGGGCGAGCTTGTCGATACGGCATACTTTTGCCGGGCGCCTGCTCTACCGGCTTGCCCCCCGGCGGCTGATCGACGCACTTCGGCAGCAACTGTGACCCGAACGGCTTCGCCCACCGGGCCTGCGGGCGAGTCTGCGCCGAGCGTACCGCTACGCGGCTCTGCCTCTGCGTGAGGGTCGATGGGTGAGGCCACACCTCCGTCGCGCGTGGAGTCGGCGCGGCAACGATTGGCTGCCGGTGACATCGACGGCGCCCGCCGCGCATCGGAAGCGATCGTCGCCGAGGCGGCCACCGAGGCCGAGCGTGGCGCGGCGTATCTCGTCCTGTCCGCTTGCTTCCAGAAGGGCGGCTCGCCGGCTGCCGCGCTCGCGCACGCCAAGAGTGCTATCGCCTGCGCTCCCCGCAACGCAATGGCGCATTACGCGCATGCGGAGCTGCAGGAAGCGAACGGCGACAAGGCTGGAGCGATCGCTAGCTTGCGACGCGCCGTTGATCTGGAGCCGCGATTTGCCGCGGCGTTGCGCTACCTCGGCATCCTCCTGGGCGAATCCGGCGACACGGCGGGCGCGGTTGCCGCTTTGGAGGCGGCACTGCGCCTAGATTCCGGTCATGCCCGGGCTTGGAACAACCTGGGTAATGCCCAGCGCTCGCTGGGCCAACTCGACCTGGCCGAGAGCTCGTTCCGACGTGCGTTGAGCCTGCGTGCCGACTATGCGCTGGCGGCGGCCAATCTCGCCGAAGTGCAGCGCGATCAGGGCAAGGTCCTGGAAGCCGAGGCGACGCTGCGCTCCGCGCTCGAGCGCGAGACGGGTGCGCCGTTTCGGCCGCTCCTTGTCATGCTCGCCGGGCTGCTGCGAGAACGCGGCGCGCTCGACGAAGCCGAAAAGCTCTACCGCCAGGCAATCGACCTTTCGCCTCGGGAGTCCGGCGGCCAGTGGTTCAGCCTCGGCTCGATTCTCGCTCAGCGAGGAGAAGTGCAGCGGGCCAGGGAGGCGTACGAGCGCGCGTCGACTGCCGCCCCTCACGACCTGCGGCCGCGGTTCGGAAAGCACCTGACGCTGCCGATGATCTATGCCGATGCCGCCGACGTGGCCTCGGCGCGGTCCGCCTTCGGCGCCGGACTCGCTGCGCTGGAGTACGAGCTTCCTCGAGTCGTCCATGGCTTGAGCAGCGAGCAGGTGCTCGACGGCCTGCGGTGGAGTAATTTCTTTCTCGCCTATCAGGGAGAGGACGACCGCCCGCTGCAGGCCGGCTATGGGGCGCTGGTGGCGTCTGCAGTCGAGGCCGTGGCGCCCGATTGGCGCCTCCCGCTCGCGCCTCGCGGCGCGGGCGGCCGTCGCGTGCGCATCGGCTTCGCCTCCGCGTTCTTCCACGTGGGCACCTGTGGTCGATACTTCAAGAGCTGGATCACCGACCTGGATCCAGATCGCTTCGAAGTATTCGTCTATCACCTCTTCCCCGGAATGGACGACGTGGCGACGGCAATCGCGCATCGAGCAGACTGCTTCCGGACATTCGGGGGCGGCCGCGCGCGTCCTTCGATTGTCGCGCCAGCGATCAGGGATGACGCCCTTGACGTGCTGGTTTATCCGGAGCTCGGCATGGATGCATGCTCTTTCGGCCTGGCCGCGCTGCGACTCGCGCCACGTCAGTATGCGGGTTGGGGTCATCCGGTCACGACGGGCCAGGCGACGATCGACGCTTTTGTAAGCTGCGCCGAAATGGAGCCCGAAGGCGCCGCCCTGCACTATACGGAAGCCCTCGTCACGCTCCCCGGCATCGGCACGCGCTACGAGCGGCCGCGCGTGCCCGAGGACGCGAGCCGTGAGCAGTTCTCTCTGCCGCCGGACCGCACTCTCCTGCTGTGCCCGCAGTCCCTGTGGAAGATCCACCCCGACAACGACCGGCTGCTTGCGGAGGTGCTCGCGGCAAACCCGGATGCGGTACTCGTCGTGTTCTCGGGTCGACACCCCGCGATTACGTCGATGTTCATGCAGCGCCTCGAGGGCGTCTTTGCAGACCACGGCGTCGCAATCCGCGAACGCACCCGGGTCCTTCCGCAAGTCGGCCACGAAGACTACCTCCGCATCAATTCCCTATGCGACGTGCTCCTCGATACATTACGCTGGTCAGGCGGCAATACGAGCCTCGACGCGCTTGCCTGCGGATTGCCCGTTGTGACCCTGCCCGGGGCACACATGCGCGGCCGCCAGAGCGCGGGGATGCTAGCGATACTCGGCGTACCGGAGCTCATTGCCCGCGACGATGCGGAGTATAGGGGTCTTGTGACGCGTCTCATGCGGGATGCGGACTGGCGAAACGCGCTGCGTAAACGAATTCGTGATTCGCATTGCCGCCTGTTCGACACCTCGGACGCGCTGAAACCGCTGCAGAACTTGTTTCAGTTCGGCCTGCCCGCCACGTAGTCCTGCCATGCGATCCGGATAACGTGTTCGAAGTCCCGAGCGTAGCGGGCAAGGTCGAACAACGGCGAGCTGAAGCGAGCGG
>Ga0335081_10004674_pt1 | contig 21612 bp, 16 predicted proteins | sample Lox_Sample_35_FD_206713 | JGI IMG/M metagenome (GOLD analysis project Ga0335081, IMG submission 206713) | Soil microbial communities from Loxahatchee National Wildlife Refuge, Florida, United States - Lox_Sample_3.5 | ecosystem: Environmental > Terrestrial > Soil > Wetlands | place: USA... | reverse complement strand
GCCCTTCTCCGACGGGGTCATCCTGGGTAACGCCATCCAGATGCTGCTCGCCGGGGAGGACACCACCGCCCTCTCCCTGTGCTGGGCGGTCCACGAGTGCTGCGACGCGCCGCGGGCGGTCGCCCTCCTAGAGCGCGAGGCCGATCGCGTGCTCGGCGGCGCGGTGGTCCCGGAGGACTTCGCCGCGGCCGGCCGCCTGGAGGGGGCGGGGGCGGTGGCGAGCGAGACCCTGCGGCTGCGGCTCGTGGCGCCGCTCGTGTTCATCGAGGCGAACAGGGAGGCGGTGCTGGGGGACCTCGGGCTCGCGAAGGGCCAGCAGGTGTGCCTGCTCATGCGCCAGCCGGGGCTCTCGGCCGAGCACTTCGCGGATCCTCAGGCCTTTCGCCCCGAGCGCTGGCTCGAGCCCCCCGCCGGCGCGCACGAGGCCAGCGCCCTCATGCCGTTCGGGTCCGGGCCGCGGCTCTGTCCCGGCCGGCAACTCGCCCTCCTGGAGATGCGGGTGGCGCTCGCCACGCTGTTCCGGAGCTTCGCGGTCGAGCGCGTCGGTACCCGGGAGGAGGTGGAGGAGCGCTTCGCCTTCACCATGGGGCCGCGCGGCCTGCGCGTACGACTCCGGGAACGGTCCGCGCGGGGAGGGGCCCCGGCGGCGAATCGCTGAAGACCGACTTCACGGTGGGAGGGTAGAGCCGGGCGCCGCACAGCGGGCCCCTCGCCGGTCGAGCCGTTGCAGAGGCCCGGGGGGCGTGGGATGCTCGAGGCGAGCGCGCTTCCACTCCCCGAAAGACCGGGGTCGGCGCGCGCTTTGGGGTTTGTCGCGGCGGCCCGTGCCGCTTAGGAGGGGAGAGATGGCCCACCCACATCGCATCGCGCGCGTCGTCTACGCCGTCCTCGCCCTCGCGATCTCCCAGCGCACGGCGGCCGACGGCCTGCGCCTCGGGGTGAGCGCCGGGATCGGCTCGGCCTACGGCCAGACCTACTACGAGCTGGGCGGGCGGCTCGGATACGACCTCGGGCTGGGGTTCACGCCCGAGGTGGGGATCGCCTACTGGGGCGGCGGGACGCCGAGCTTTGTCCAGCTCGCGCCCGGCATCACCTGGTACGCGCCCCTGCCCATCCTCCGGCCTTACCTGGGAGGCTTCTACGCCCATGACTTCGTGAGCTCGGGCTTCCCGGACCAGGACGCCCTCGGCGCCCGGGCCGGGGTGGGCCTCATCGGGGCGGGCCCCCTCTCCATCAACATCGGCTTCGCCTACGAACGCCGCCTGTCCTGCTCGATCGACTGCGACACCTGGTGGCCGGAGGCCTCGGCGGGCTTCAGCTTCTAGAGTCGCGCCGCAGGCCGAGCCTTTAGCGCGCGATGGGGAGCGATCGGCGGCGCCGCTCGCTCGTGGCGCGCTCGTTCCAGCGGATCTCGGGGGAGGGCTGCCCGGTGAAGCCCCAGCGACCGCCGGCCGGGGGGCGCAGCCTGAGGCCCTGGGACTCGACCATGCCGATGACCTCCTCGGGCGTCCCTCCGGCGCTCGTGAGGTAGTTGCCGACCATGGTCCCGTCGGCGCCGGCCTCGAAGATGCGGTGCTGCAGCGGGCCCAGGTTGACCTCGCGGCCCCCCATCACGAAGATGTGGGCGGTCGGCATCATGAGCCGGAAGACCGCCAGCGCCGAAAGGCACTCCCCGGGGGTGATGGCCTTCACCTGGGCCATGGGCGTCCCGGGACGCGGGTTCAGGAAGTTCACCGGAAAGCAGTCGATCCCGAGGTCGCGGACGATCTCCGCGAACTCGACCCGCTGCTCCGCGGTCTCGCCCATGCCGAGGATCCCGCCCGAGCAGACCTTGTAGCCGAGCGCGCGGGCGGCCCGGACGGTTTCGAGCTGCTCGTCGTAGGTGTGCGTGGTGCAGACCCGGTCGAAGAAGCTGCGCGCCGTCTCGAGGTTGTGGTGGTAGTGCATGAGGCCGGCCTCCTTGAGCCGCCGGAGCTCCGGCTCGCGCATGAGGCCGAGCGAGGCGCAGGGCTCGACCGCCGACTCCGCCCGGATGAGCCTCACCGCCTCCTCGAGGGTGCGCAGCTCCGCTTCCCGCGCGACCCGGGTGCCGGAGGTGACGATGGAGAACTCGCGGGCCCCGGCCCTCTCGGCCACCTTGGCCTGCTCGGCGATGTCGCGAGCGCTCATGAGCGGGTACTCGGGGGCCGTCGCCTCCGGGAAGTGGGCGGACTGCGAGCAGAAGCCGCAGTTCTCCGGGCAATGGCCGCTCTTCGCGTTGACGATGCCGCACAGGGCCACCTCTTCCCCGTGCACCGCGCGGCGGACCGCTCCGGCCCGGGCGATGAGCGCCTCGAGCTCCGGTCCCGCGGTGTGATGGATGAGCCGGCGCGCCTCCGCGCCGGATATGGGGGGGGGAGCGTGTGGGGAAGGCATCGTCATGGCCGGGAGAGTGGCAGGCTCGTCCAGGCCCGTCAACCTTTCCCGTCGTCCGGGTTGACAATGCCCCCGCCTCGTGGCGCTGCCGCGTCGAAGCTCCGGCCGCGCGGCGAGCCGGAGGAAGGGCCGAGCGGGGATCGCTGAGATCTCGGCGGAGCCGCGGCCACCGAGGCCCGGCTCGGCGGCCCGGCTCGCGGACAGTCGCGAGCGCTCTCGAGCCGCCGGCGGGCCCGCCTGGCGGCCGCCGTCACGGAATCGTGGCCGGCGCCCCCTTGCCTAGGTGGTCACCCCGCCCGCAAGGGAGGGGTCGCCGGCTGTGCCATACCGAGGGTCGGCCCGAGGAGAGAACCTCCGCCATCGCCTGCTTGCTCCGAGGTAGCCTGTCCCGTCGATCACTCACCGTTTAGCCTGTCCTGGGGGAGACCATGGAGACCATCCGCAAACGATTCGCTCTCGCTCTCGTCGCCATCGTGCCAGCGGCTGCGGTCGCGCAAGCTCAGCCCTTCTCGGCCGACGTGGTGACGACCATGGTCGGGGAGAAGGCCGCAGAGATGCAGCAGTACCTCAAGAATGCCAAGAAGTTCCTGCCTCCCGGAACGGACACCTCGGGTGCCACGACCTACCGGATGTACGTCTCCGGGATGAAGATGCGCCTCGACATGGGCGCCGGCGAACAGAAGACCTCGATGCTGACGGACATGGGTCCGGGCGGGAAGAGCTACATGGTCTCGCACGCGAGCAAGACCTACATGGAGTTCGACCGGAAGAACGCCCGCAGGCACGGCCAGAACGTGGACCTGGCCCGCTACCTGAGGAGCGGCGGGGACCTGTGCGCCCTGAACTCGGACGACGGCCAGCCGGTCGAGTGCCACAAGCTCGGGGCGAAGGTGATCGGCGGTCGTCCCTGCCAGGAGTACGAGGTCGTGCCCGAGCAGGGGCGGAAGCAGACCCTGTGCATGGACGCCAAGCTGCATTTCCCGCTGCGTGTGGAGTCCGAGTCCGCGGTCAGCGAGATGAAGAACGTCGCCGAGGGGCCCCAGCCGGACAGCCTCTTCGTCCTGCCCGAGGGCTACACCGAGCGGGAATTCGGCGCGATGAGCCGTTAGCCGGGCCGGCGCGGAGGAGTTCACTCGCGGTCGAACGGGGCAGGCCCGTCGTGCGACCACCGAGATGAGTCTGAGCTCGGCGCTTGGGTCGGGCCTCCTCGTCCTCCTGGCGGCGGCGCTGGTCCTCACCTCAGGCGCAACGAGCGCGGGCGCCGGAAGGAGAAGGCCCGGCTGCCCGCCGCCTTGGGCTTCGAGGCGCTCTCGCGGCCGGACCCGCTCCTCTCCGAGCGGCTGCTCACCCCTGCTCGCCTCGCGCGCGCTCGTCGCTCGGCGCCACCCTCGAGATCGAGGACGTGTTCTACCTCCCTCATCGCGGGGGAGACCTCTACCTCCTCGACCTCCTGTCCCGGACGACGAGGCCTCTCCCCGGTCATGACCGGCGCCGTCGGGGTCGTGAGCGAGGATGGGCGCCGGCCCTTCTTCAAGGTGTACCGGATCCCCGATCAAGCGGGAGCGGCGAGCCGGCTGGCCCTGAAGTGGATCGGTTGGGAACTCGGCGAGAAGCGGGTGGTGCGTTTCGGGGACCTGCCCGAGTTCGAGCGCCGATTCACCGTGATGGCGACGGGCGACGACGAGGAGGCGGTCCGGCAGTGCTTGACTCCCGCGCTGCGCCAGGGCCTCGCGGAGTCCCGCTTCTGGATACTCTTGGCGGGGGGCGGGACGCTGGCGATTCACGATCCCCGCCTGGCGGTGGCGAGAGGGCCAGCGAAGATGCGCTTGCTCCAGGACTCGGTCGAAGAGGCCGTTCGCCTGAGCGGGGTGCTGAAGCCGCTCGCGAGGCGAAGCCAACGCTCGTGACCTCGCTGGCCCGTCCCGAGAGGACGGGGGCAGCGAAGACGATCACCCCGCGGGGCGCCCAGGCGAGCCGCGCGACGGAGGCCCCGCATCGCGCAAGGTGGACCGTCCCGGGTCGGGGCGGACGGCGTAGACTTGCCGGCCAGCCACCGCTCGTAGGGTGTGCCCGAGGAGGACGTCCGGCGGTGACGAGGCGCGGCTACGGGCTCTTCGTGGCGCTCTGCTTCATCTGGGGGCTTCCCTACCTCTTCATCAAGGTGGCGGTCGCGACCCTCACCCCCGCCGCGCTGGTCTTCGCGAGGACCGCCATCGGTTCGGTCCTGCTCCTCCCCTTCGCCGTGCGCGAAAGGCCGCTGCGCGCGCTTCTCGAACGCTGGCGCCCCATCGTGCTCTACACCGCCATCGAGGTGGCGATCCCCTGGTTCCTCCTCTCGGACGCCGAGCGCCGCATCTCGAGCTCGCTCGCCGGGCTCCTGGTGGCCGCCGTGCCGCTCGTCGGGGTGGCCGTCGGGCGGCTCGCGGGTTCGCGCGAAAAGCTCAGCCGGCGCACCATTCTCGGGCTCGGGGTCGGGCTGGCGGGGGTGGCGGTCCTGCTCGGGCTCGACGTCTCGGTCAAGGACTACGGCGCGGCCGCCAAGATGGCGGTGGTGGTGCTCTGCTATGCGACCGGACCCCTCATCATCGCGCGGCGGCTCGCCGACCTCCCGAGCCTTCCGGTGGTGACCGCCTCGCTCGTGCTGTGCGCCGTCGGGTACGCTCCGGTCGCGCTCGCCGAACTGCCATCCTCCTGGCCGTCGGCCGGGGTCCTCGGCGCCGTGCTCGTCCTGGGCGCCATCTGCACGGCGCTGGCGTTCGTCGTCTTCTTCGAGCTCATCGCGGAGGTGGGTCCGGTGCGGGCCACCGTGGTGACCTACCTGAACCCGGCGGTGGCGGTGGCGCTGGGGGTGGCGGTGCTGGGCGAGCCCTTCACCCTCTCGACCGCGGCGGGGTTCGCGCTCGTCCTCGGCGGCTCGTTCCTCGGCACCTGGCGGAGGCCCCCGCAGGCCCGCCGACCGGCCTCTTCCACCGCGGGCGGCGCGCCTTGAGCGCGAGAGCGCCCGCCGCCTTCCGACGCCGTCGAGCGCGACTCAAGGCCCGCCGTCCTCGGGCGTTCGGTCTAATATCGGGGCCCATGGTGCCCTACGTGCCCGTCCCCGCGTCCCGAGGCGCCCTCGAGCCGGGCCTCGAGGAGCTCCGGCGAGAGCTCGAGCAGTGCGCCGCCTTCGCCACCGCTCACATCGCCAGCCTCGCCGAGCAGCCCTCCTCGGACCTGGAAGGCGCCGAGGCGGTTGCTCGCTCCTTTCGGGAGCCGCTGCCCGAGGAAGGGCGGCCGCTGGGCGAGATCCTCGAGCGACTCCGGCCCGCCTTCGCGAAGTCGCTCAACACCGCCGGTCCGGGCTACCTCGCCTACATCCCCTCGGGGGGGATCCCGTCGGCCGCCTGGGCCGACCTGCTCGCCTGCGCGACCAACCGCTACATGGGGGTGAGGGCCGCCGCGCCCGCGCTGGCCCAGATCGAGGCCACGGCCATCGGCTGGCTCGCCCGGGCCCTTCGCCTTCCCGAGGGGGCCGGAGGCATCCTCACCTCGGGCGGCTCGATGTCGCACCTCGTCGCCATCGTCACCGCCCGCGTGGCCAAGCTGCCGGAGGATTTCCTCTCCGGCACCCTGTACTTCTCGGAGGAGACGCACCAGTCGGTGGCCAAGGCGGCCCGCATCGCCGGCTTCCCGGCGCGGGCGCTGCGGCGCCTCCCCGTCGACCGGCGCTACCGCCTTCGGCCGGAGGCCCTTGCGGAAGCCATCGGGGAGGATCGCCGCCAAGGCCGTCGCCCCTTCCTCGTGGTGGCCAACGCCGGCACCACCAACACCGGGGCCATCGACCCGCTGCCGGAGATCGCCGCCATCGCCCGGCGCCAGGGCCTGTGGCTGCACGTCGACGCTGCCTACGGTGGCTTCTTCGGGCTCGCACCCGAGGGGGCGGCCCGGCTCGGCGGCCTCGAGGCCTGCGACTCGGTCACCCTCGATCCGCACAAGGGCCTCTTCTTGCCGTACGGCAACGGTTGCCTGCTCGTGCGCGACCCGAAGGCGCTCCGGCGGGCTCACGCCTCCGAGGCAGGCTACCTGCAGGACGTGGCGGACGCCGAGGGCGAGGACAGCTTCACCGACCTCTCGCCCGAGCTGTCGCGCGACTTCCGCGGGCTGAGGCTCTGGCTCCCCATCGAGCTCCACGGCATGAGGGCCTTTCGCGAGCAGCTCGGGGAGAAGCTAGAGCTCGCGCGGTGGGCCTTCGAGGAGCTGCGGCGGGAACCCCTCCTCGAGCTGCTCGACGAGCCCCAGCTGTCGGTGGTGGCCTTCCGCGGCCGCCCGCCCCGCGGCGACCCCGACGCCTTTTCCGCCGAGCTCATGCGGCGGGTGAACGCGCGTGGGCGGGTCTTCCTCTCGAGCACCGTCGTCGGCGGCCGCTTCGTGGTCCGCTTGTGCGTCTTGAGCTTCCGCACCCACCAGGATCGCGTGCGGGAGGCGGTGGAGGCCATCTCCGCCGAGGCGAGGGTGCTCGCGGCGGCCTCGTAGGACCGGCGGAGGCGAAGGCCCGGGCGGGGTGCCCGCCCGGGCATGGCCGACCGCGGCGAGCGGCGAGTCACCGGGCGCCGCCCTCCTTCCGTCCGCGGACCTCGGGGTCTCCACCGCCCGAGGCCCGGCGTCTCACCTCGAGTGCCAGCCCGGCGGAGGGGCTGCGAACCCGTCCTGGCGGAACGGATTCGCCCGTTCGCGCAGCCAGGCGTCGTCGCGCGCCTGCCTCCCGCGCCCGTCCACGTCGACCCCGAGCCCGAGCAGCCCGTCGCGGTCGTCGTAGCGCACGGTGAGCAGGGCGTCGGGTCGTGCTCGCGCGCGCTCGAACGCGACCTGCTCCACGCGGGAGTCGTGCTGCTCGGCGAACTCGGTGCCGAGGCCCGGGCGCTCGGCGCGCCCGAGGGCCGCGGCGGGCGGCGCGGGGGCAGCGTCCTCGCTCGCCGCTCCAGGGCCCGCCTTCGCCGCGCCTTCCGGGGCCATGCGCTCGCGGCTCGAGGCGCAGGGACGCGGGGGGCGCGGCGCGCGCTCCGGGAAGATCGCCGCTCCGATGACCCCGACGTCGCGCGCGTCGCCCAGGCGCGCCGCGTACGAGTGTGCCACGCTGCTGAACCGGAAGGCCGCCACCGTCTCCGTGCTCAGGCGGTAGCCGTCGATGGCGACCTCCCCGTGGGGCTCGACGAGGTACCCGCGCTTATCCCACCCCGCGGGCTCTCCGTCGACGACGTCGCGACCGTCGACCGACACCACCACCTCGACGCGCCGCCCCGAATCGTTCCGGACCCGGACGAGGTAGCGCTGGCCGAGGGTCCCGAGCACGTAGGTGCGCCCCCTGTGCTCGAAGGCAGGCAGGAGGCGGCCCGCCTCGTCGAGGAGCTCAATGGTGTAGGGCCCCTGCCGACCCTGGTCGGCGCTGGCGGCGAGCGGTGGCGCGAGGGCAGCGACGGCGGCGGCGAGGACGAGCGCTCTGGGGGGCATCGACGATCTCCTTTCAACCGTTCGTGCCTAGGAACGCGCGAGAGGCGCGCAGGATCTTCGGAGCCGCGCCCACGCAGCCTCTGACAGGCGAAAAGCCGAGCGTTCTCCTCTCGTTGGGCTCCGAGAGGGCCCGCGGAGGCGACGGCCCGCCCGCGGCCACCTCGAGCGAGGCTCGCCCGATCCTCCGCACCCGCTCCCGGTCTCGGGTGCCTCAGCCCCCGGGGCCGGCCGTGCCGGACCATGGGGGCGGATTACAGAGCCTCGCTCCGCGGCGAGGCCCTCGAAGCGGCTGTTCGAGCCGCTCCTGGGACTCGGGTCGATGCGAGCCTGCCGCCTGCGCGGCGACCTCCACGCCGAGCGGCCGGCGCCACCCGTCCCGAGCGGCCGCGCCTCCACCACCGCCGGAGCGGGGCGCGGTCCAGCCGCGGATCCGGCGCGCCGGGCCAAGGTGGCCTCGACGACGCCGGGAGGCGAGCAACGCTGGCCCTGGTGGGGAACGCCGTGGCCGCCGCAGCGCCATCCCGGAGGGTCGCAGTCCTTTAGGCCGACGTCGCGCCGGTCGGGTCCCACCAGACCCGGCCCTTGCCGCGGATGGCCTCCGCCGCGCGCCGCCTCGTCGAGGAGAGCTCTTCGGCCGTCATGGGCCGGAAGGCGGCGGCTGCGGCGAAGGCGGCCGCCTGCTCGTTCTCGAAGGAGAGCCCGAGGAGGGCCACGTCGGGATCGCAGGTCATGATGTAGCGCACGCAGGTCTCGACCTCGAGCCTGGGGAGGGTGGGTCGAGCGTCGTCGACGCCGCCCGAGGAGAGCTTGCCGCGCGGGCGATCGGCGAGCGGCCGGCCATAGCCCTCGGTGTCGCCGAGGAGCTTGCCGCCCGCGAAGGCCTTCATCCCGAGGGTCCCCACGCCCAGGGCCCGCGCGCGGGGGAGGATCTCGGTGATGTGCCGCTCGTCGCACACCGGGCCGACCGGGAAGAGGATGGCGTCGCACCGGCCGGAATCGAGTGCGGCCGCGAGCACGTCCGGGTGGTGGCTGGAGATGCCGCGAAAGCGGGTGCGACCCCGGGCCGCCTCGTCCTCGAGCTCGGCCATGCCGCCGCCTGGCGCCGCCAGCCGCCCCCAGGCGGCGAGATCGGGCACCGCGTGAAAGAGCAGGAGGTCGACCGCCCCGAGATCGAGGCGAGCGAGGCTCTCGTCGAGCTGTGGACCCGCCGGGCGATCGAGGTGGTCGATCTTGTCGACCAGGAACACGCCCTCGCGTCGGCCGCGCAGCGCGGCCCCCACGATCTCCTCCGAGTAGCCCTCCTCGTAACTGGGGGCGGTGTCGAGCACGTTCACGCCGGCGTCGAGCGCGCGCCGCAAGGTCGCCACGCAATCGGCCCTGGGGACGGTCCGGTCTGCGACGTCGCCCTGGCCCACGGCGGTGGCGACGAAGCCGGTGCGTCCGAGCGGGCGGCGGGGCGCGAAGCGCGGGAGACTCGGCATGGCATCACCTCCGGCGCGAGTGTAGCGGAGGACGGGGAGGCCAGCGCGGACCAGGTCTCCCTTCGAGCAGCGGGAGGCCCTCGCGGGGATCTGGTGCCGCGGCACGAGGCGAGCGCGCGAGAGCCGTCGCGCGGGGGCTCGCCCTGGCCCGAGCGCTCGTCTTCACCTCTGGGCGAGGTCGAGCTCCGCGCTCGAGCCTCCCTCTCGGGAGGTGCTACCATGAGGTCCGCCGTGAGGCGGCGGCCCGTGGCGCGCGGCCCCGGCGAGTTGCCCACCGGAACTCCGGAGGTCGTGCATGCCCGCCAAGGTGTTGGCGTTCCTTCTCCTCGTCAGGGCCGCAGTCGCCCTGGCCGCCGCGCCCGAGGGCGCGCCCACCGTCACCGAGCTCAGGACCTTTCTCGACCGGGCCGAGGCGCGGCTCAAGGCCCTCAACGTGAACTACCTCCGGGCCGGTTGGGTGGAGGAGACGTACATCACCGACGACACCGAGGCCCTGGCGGCGAAGGCCGAGTCCGACCTCTTGGCCGCGGTGACCGAGCTCGCCCGGGAGGCGAGGCGCTTCGAGGGGGTGCCCGCGCCCCCCGATCTCGCGCGCAAGCTCCACCTCTTGAAGCTCACCGTGACCTCGCCGGCCCCGGAGGACGAACGGGAGAGGGCGGAGTTCACCGAGCTCGGCAGCTGGCTCGAGGGGACTTACGGCAAGGGACGCTACTGCCCGAAGGGCGGGCCCTACGCCGGGCAGTGCCTGGGCCAGAGCGAGATGGAGCGCGCCTTCGCCGCCACGACCGACCCCGCGACCCTCGAGGACCTGTGGACGGGCTGGCACGCCCTCGGGGCACCCCTGCGCACCCGTTACCGGCGCTTCGTGGAGCTCGCCAACAAGGGGGCCCGCCAGATGGGCTTCGGCGACGCGGGCGCGCTGTGGCGCGCGGGCTACGACATGCCGCCGGAGGCGTTCACGGCGGAGCTCGAGCGGCTGTGGGGGCAGGTGCGGCCCCTCTACCTGGCGCTCCACGCCTACGTCCGGGCGCAGCTCGTCGCGAGGTACGGCGCGGCGCTCGTGCCGCCCGACGGCCCCATCCCGGCGCACCTGCTCGGGAACCTCTGGGCGCAGGAGTGGACCGGCCTCTACCCGTGGCTCCCCGTCCCCGGCAAGGGGAGCGGGGTCGACCTCACGCCCGTGCTCTTGCAGAAGGGGGTCGGCCCGGTCGAGATGGTGCGCTACGGCGAGCGCTTCTTCACCTCGCTCGGCTTCGAGCCCTTGCCGGCCACCTTCTTCGAACGCTCGCTCTTCAGGAGGCCGGCCGATCGCGAGGTGGTGTGCCACGCCAGCGCCACCGACGTCGACATGGAGGAGGACCTCCGGCTGAAGATGTGCATCCAGATCGACGACGAGGACTTCCGGACCATCCACCACGAGCTGGGCCACGACTTCTACTTCCGCGCCTACCGCAAGCAGCCGTACCTGTTTGCCGACAGCGCCAACGACGGGTTCCACGAAGCCATCGGCGACACCATCGCCCTCTCGATCACGCCCGAGTACCTGGAGCAGGTCGGGCTCCTCGGCACGGTCCCCGGGCCGGAAGGCGATCTCAGCCTTCTCATGCACCAGGCGCTCGACAAGGTGGCCTTCCTGCCCTTCGGGCTGCTCGTCGACGAGTGGCGCTGGGGCGTCTTCTCCGGGCAGGTGAAGCCCGAGGACTACCAGAAGGCCTGGTGGGAGCTCCGCCGGAAGTACCAGGGCGTCGCGCCGCCCTCGGCCCGCTCGGAGAGCGACTTCGACCCGGGCGCGAAGTACCACATCCCGAGCAACACGCCCTACGCGCGCTACTTCCTCGCCTCCATCCTGCAGTTCCAGTTTCACCGCGGCCTGTGCCGCGCCATCGGCTACCAGGGGCCGCTGCACCGCTGCTCGATCTATGGGAACAAGCTGGCCGGGGAGCGGCTCAAGGCGATGCTCGAGATGGGGAAGAGCCAGCCGTGGCCCGACGAGCTCTACGCGCTCACCGGGGAGCGTCGCGCGGACGCCACCGCGCTCCTCGAGTACTTCGCCCCGCTGAAGGTCTGGCTCGACGAGGAGAACGCGCGCGGCGGAGCCAAGGTCGGGTTCTAGAGAGCGCTCCCGAGAGCCTGAGTCCGCGGGCCGCAGCGCCGCTCGCGGCGGCCAAGGGCACCTCGAGGCCGCCACGGCCCGGGGTCGGCGAGGCCGAGGAGGCGGCTCGCCTCCCTCGAGCCGGGGGGCTCTCGCGGCGGATGGCCCCTCAGCCGATGGGCGGGACGCGTCCCGCCCAGGGCCGAGCGGCCTCCAGCTGCGCCGCGAGCCGGAAGAGCATCGCCTCGTCGCCGTAGCGTCCGACGAGCTGGACGCCGACCGGCAGGCCCGAGCCCGTGGCGTAGAGCGGCACGCTCATGGCCGGCTGGCCGGTCTGGTTGAAGAGCATGGTGTTGCCGGTGGCGTCGAGCGAGCGTTCCCCGATCTCCTGGAGGAGCCTCTCGATGAGCCGGCGCGACCCGAGGCGCGTCACGACCTCGAGGAGGGCGCGCTCGAACCGGCGGGTCTTCACCGCCCCGATGGGAAGCGCCGGCCTGGCGGTGGTCGAGGTGAGGAAGACGTCGACCGTCTCGAAGAACGCGGCCAGGCTGCGCGCGGTGCGATGGATCTCGGCCTCGGCGAGGACGAGCTCCCCCGCGCCGAGGGTCCGGCCGGCCGCGCGAGCGGCCCAGGTCTCGGGCTCCAGGTTCGACGAGCGCGCGCGCCTTCCGGTCGCACGGACCGCCTCCTCCACCTCGGCGGCCACCCCGGCGCACACCACCACCAGGTAGGCCCGCACCAGCGCTTCGCGGGCGAAGGCCGGCCGGCCCTCCTCGACCTCGTGGCCGAGCGAGGCGAGGAGTCGCGCCGCGTCCTCGACCGCCTCGGCGCAGGCGGGGTCGGTGTCATGACCGAAGAGGGATTCGCGGGTGAAGGCGATGCGGAGCTTCCCGGGTGGGGTGCGGAGCTCCTCGAGGTAGGGTCGCCGCGGGGGCGTCGCCGCGTAGGGATCCCCGGGGGCGCTTCCGGCGATGGCGTCGAGCAGGGCGGCCGAGTCGCGCACGCTCCGGGTGAGCACGCCGTGGGTGTCGAGCCCCGACCAAGACTCGCCGAGCGCCGGTCCGAAGGAGACCCGCCCGCGGGTGGTCTTGAGTCCGAAGAGGCCGCAGGCGGAGGCCGGGATGCGGATGGAGCCGCCCCCGTCGCTGGCATGGGCGGCGGGGACGATGCGCGCCGCCACCGCCGCCGCAGACCCACCCGAGGAGCCCCCCGCGGAACGGGCCAGGTTCCAGGGATTCCGGGTCGGCCCGCGCAGGACCGACTCGGTGGTGCCGAGGAGGGCGAACTCGGGGGTGTTGGTCTGGCCGAAGAAGACGAGGCCGGCCTGTGCGAGGCGCCTCACCACCTCGGCGTCCTCAGGGGCGATCGCGCCCTCGAGCAGGCGGGACGAGCTCGTGAGCGGATGGCCCTTCCAGGCGGCGAGGTGGTCCTTCAGGAGGAAGGGGACGCCCGAGAGCGGCCCGGGCGGGAGCGGTCCCCGCGCCCGCTGGCGAGCCTCGTCGTCGTAGCGGGCCACGATGGCGTTCACCCGGGGATTGCGCGCGTCCGCGCGCTCCAGGGCGGCTTCGAGGAGCTCACCGGCGGTGGCCGACCGGCTCGACACGAGCTCGCCGAGCGCGAGGGCGTCGAGCTGGTCGTATTCGGGCAGGTGCACGGGCCGTCTCGGCTATACACGGTCGGCGTGGCCTTGGCCACCCACCAAGGGTCGCCGCGGGAGTTCGACCCGCACCGCGGCGGCTTGGGGGAGCCTGGGCGTCCCCCCGGGCGCGCGCCGGGCGGATCCTCCGGACGCCCAAGACGGCCTCGGAGCGGCCCTCGCCCGCGACTAGCCCACGCCGGACCCGCCCTGCGGCCGTCGCCTGCGCTCGCGCCGGTACGCGATGGGCGACCGGCCCGTCCAGCGCTTGAAGGCTCGCGTGAAGGCACTCGGCTCCGAGTAACCGAGGAGCCAGCTCACCTCGGCGAGCGAGACGTCTTCCTGTCCCAGGAAGGCCTCCGCCCGCTCGCGGCGTACCTCCAGGGTGAGCCGCTCGAAGGTGGTCCTCCGCGCCTCGAGCAGGCGCTGCAGCGACCGGCGGCTCGTGCCCATCCGCCGGGCGACGGCCGCCAGCGAGGGGCGCACTCCCGGGCACTCGCCGGCGATGGCCGCGCGGACGCGGAGGGCAAGGTCCACGCCGGCCGGGTCGCGGTCGAGGAGGAGGCGGGCGTGGGCGTCGAGGAGCGCGAAGAGCTCGGGGTCCGGCGCGCGCACCGGGGAGAGGAAGGCCTCGCGCGGGAGGGTGAGGGCGGCCCTCTCCGCCAAGAAGCGCGGGCGGGCGCCGAAGACCCGCAGGTACTCGGCGTCGTCGTGGGGGTCGGGGAAGGTGAAGCTCAGGTCGAGCAGGCTCCACGGCCGAGCCGCCGCTGCGCGGGCGCGCAGGAGCAAGGTGGCGAGCGTGAACTCCTGGGCCGGCGGGGGGAGCGGCGCCCCGTCCGCCGCAGCGAACACCAGGCTCACCTCGCCGCCCGAGGCCTCGACGCGGAGCGCGCCGCGCGGGTCGATGAGCCGGAAGTAGGCCGCCACGCGGCGCAGCCCGTCGCCGAGGGTGGGGCCGGTGGTGCCGAGGTAGTCGAGGACGCGGTAGGCGCCCGGGGGCGTCGCCTCGGCGGCGTGGAGCGCCAGGCGAGGGTCCCGCGCGGCCGCATAGGCCTCGCGCCACAGCGCGTCCGCGATGGCGGCCGGCACCCGCGCCTCGGGATCCCCGAGCGCCGCGGGCTCGAGCCCAGCCCGCTTCGAGATCGCGTTCCCGTCGAGCCCGAGGCGACCGCAGGCCTCGAGGAGCGCGCGGCAGGCCACCGGCGCCACGAGCGACATCATGGCGGCAGGCTAGCACGCCCGGCCCTCAGTTCGGCGCGTCGAGGTAGCGGCGCACCGCGAGGAGGCTCTCGGCCGGCTTCTCGCCGAACATGGTGTGGCCGGCTCCCGCGATGACCTCGAGCTCGGCCCTCGGGAAATGGCTCAGGTGCCTCCGCTGCTGCGCCTCGCCGAGGACGGAGCTGCAGCTCCCGGCGAGGAACAGCACCTTGCGCGGAAAGCGCTCCACTCCGGCGACGAACTCCACCTTGGGCTCGCCGTCCTCGCCGAAGCCTTCCCGCAAGAGGGCGGCGCTCGCCCGAGCCCCGAAGCGCCACATCTCCATCCTCGCGTTCGCGAGGTCGCGCCCGCAGAAGTAGCCGGCCAGGGGATGGCCGGGGACCCGCGACGTCATGAGGGCGAGGCCGAGGTAGTCGCGACGCGCCTCGGCGTCCGGCCCGACGACGCTGAGCGCATCGACGAAGGCCCTCGCGCCCGCCCACAGGACCATGAGGCTCCAGGCGGGCCGCATGTGGTTCGTGGCGGCCATCATCCTCCGCCCGGCCTCGACGGTGAGCATCCCCGGCTCGGCGAGGACGAGGTGGTCGATCTTCTCCGGGTGCTGCCCGAGGTAGCCGGAGGCGAGCATGGCGCCGAAGGAGTGTCCGATGAGGTTCACCCTCCGGCCGCGGCCGAAGTGGTCGACCAGGGCGTCGAGCTCGGCGTAGAGGTCGGCCAGCCTGAGCCGGTCCTCGCTCACCCGCTCGGAGAGCCCCCCGCCGCGCTGGTCGTAGAAGACCACCTCATAGCGATCGGCGAGCGCGGCGAGCGGCCAGAGGCTCCGGAAGTCCCCGCCGGGGCCTCCGTGCACCACGAGGACCGTCGGGTTCGCGGGGTCGCCCACGGTCTGCAGGTGGAGGCGCACTTGGTTCACCTCTAGGCTCGGGAGGGAGGGGTCGTCGGACACGGTCCTCGGGACGGCCTTCGTCGAGCAGGCCGCCGCGAGGAGGAAGAGAGCGGTACGGCGCGGAACAGTCATGCCAGGAGGGTAGAGCTCCCGGCCCCGAGCGCGCTTGACCTCGGGTGCCAAATGTTTGACCGCGCGCGCCGGAGCGTGCGGCGCCAGGAGGCCACCCGCGAGGGCTCCCACGCAGTCGGAAAGGACCAGCGGTCAGTGCCGTCGGGGGGCCTGCCCGGAGAGCATGAGCCCGAGCAGGGCTCAGTTATGCGTGCAGGTGAGCAGGTAGCAGGTGTTGTCCTGACCCGACCCCGCGTAGCAGCGATCGAGGGCGTCGTCCTCCACCGTCGTCATGTTGGTGAGCCCGAACCCGCGGAAGGCGGTCTCGGTGACGGGGTACTGGTCGCCGTAGGAGTCCTCCGCCGTGCAAGTCACGCTCCTCACGTGTGGCCAGTCCCAGTAGTAGGACGGGCGCGCGAAGTCCGGGTGGTCCCAGTGGGCCCACTTACCGCCCCTGCGGGAGACCACCGTCGGGGCGAGGACGCGCACCGGGTGTTGCCGAACGGTCGGCCCCTGCGGGTGCACACCCGGCGGGTGCGCCTGGAACTTGGGCGGCGGAGCTCGTGACGGCGGCCGCTGTCGCTGCTGGCTGCGCGACGGCGCCTTGCCCTCACCCCGGGTGGGCCGTTCGTCGGCCCGCGCGAGGGCCGTCGTGAGGAAGGAGGCGGACAAGAGGCCGATCACCACAAGCGGTCGTCGCGGGGTCATTGGGGTCTCCGTTCGACGCGTGAAATTGCGCGGGAAGGCTTAGACCAGGGTGAGGCTCCTGCGGCGCGCCGGCAAGCCCGCGGCGAGCATGCCTGTCGGCCACCATCCGGGTGTGACCTTCGGGGTCTCGGCCCGAAGGCGGGTCTTCAGGCGGCGCTGGCCCCCTTGCCGTGCAGGAGCGCCACCACCTCCTGGTAGAGTCGGCGGCGCGCCTCGTAGCGTTCGGGCGCGCGGGTGATGTAGCGCACGTGTGATCTCGACGCCGCTGGCGGTGGGGACCACGGTGAAGCCCGGCACCGCCGAGAAGCTCTTCACGCGATAGCGCGAGCTGGCGCGCCACTCCTGCTCGGCCAGCTTGGCGTTGGCGGCGGTCTCCTCCTCGACGAGCTTCTCGACCCGGTCGAGGATGGGGTAGGGGTCCTGGCCGAGCGGGACGAGCAGCCGGAGGTCGTCCCACATCCACTGGCCCGAGGTGGAGAAGTTGAAGTAGTGGCCCTCGATGGCGAAGCTGTTCACGAAGGAGACGCGGCGGCCGGTGGGGTGGCCGGCGTCGATCCAGGCCCCCATCTCCATGAGCACGGTGTGGAAGAGGCCGATCTCCACCACCTCGCCGCCCACGCCCTCGATCTCGACCCAGTCGCCCACGCGGATGCCGTGCTTGCTCATGAGCACGAACCAGCCGAAGAAGGCGACGATGAAGTCCTTCATGGCCACGGTGAGGCCGGCGCCGGCGAGGCCGAGGACGGTGGTGGCCTGACCGGGGACCCCGATGACGATGAAGAGGACGAGGAGCGCGCCCACGAGCTGCACGGCGAACTTGACCACCGTGCGCAGGGTCCCCGCCCGCAGCTGCTCGCGGCTCACGCCCTCGTAGAGGCGGTCGACGAGCCGGGTGGCGAGGAAGGCGAGGACGAGGACGAGCGCGATGGCGAGGAGGGCCGCGAGAAGGTGGTGGAGAGCGGTGCGCGCGTACCCGTCGACGAGCGCTCCCCACCGTTCGTACACCTCCGCCAGCGCCTCGTGGTCCTGGATGCGCCGGCCGAGGGTGGTGACGCGTTGCTGGTCGTCGCGGAACTGCATGAGCCGCTCGACCGCCGCCCGGGCCTGCTCCCGTGAGGCTGTACTGGCGGTGCCGGTGCGCTGGGCGAAGCCCGCCGCCAGCTTCTCGGCCGCCTGGCGGGCCTCCGCGGCGTCCTGGATGCGCTGCACGATGGTCGCCCGCCGCTTGGTCTGGCGCTGCACCCGGTCCTTGGCGTCGCGCTCGGCGGCGGCGAGGAGCGCGCGCTTGTCGCGCAGCGCACTGTAGGCGAGGAACCGCTCCACGGTGCTGGCGGTGGCGCTCGTGGCCGCGGCGGCCGCCGGGGGTGCGGCCGGGCGGAGGTCCTGCTGGGCTGCGTCGTGCAGCGCCTTCAGCCGCTTCACCTCGGCCTGGGGGTCTCCGCCGTTGCGCTCCAGGCTCTCGGTGGCCATGTCGAGCTCGTCCTGGTCGAGCTCCCTTTGCGCCCGCACCACGTCCACCTGGTCCTGGAGCCCGGGTTGGGCGTCGGGCCGGGCGGTGGCGAGCTGGTCGGTGAGCGCCTTGATGCGGGCGTCGTCCGCCTCCACCGCCGCCTGAGCCTTCTGCTTGGCGTCGAGGCGGGCCTTCATCTCGGGGGTCTGCTCGGGGATCTCGTCCGCCGCCTGCCGCAGGGCGTCGGCGAAGGTGAGGTCCACCGCGTGCTCGGCGAGCTTCAGCGCCTGGTGCGCCAGCTCCTGCTCCTCGGGCGCGACCGCCAGGGCGAGGAGATGACGGGCGGTGAGGAGGGGCCGCGTGTCGACCTGCCTGAGGTGATGGGGCGCGGGTGGGCCCCCCGGCGCTCCGGCGCCGGAGGGGGTCTCGTCCGCCGGAGCCGGACGGTCGCGGGTCAGGAAGAGCCCGGCCACCGCCGCGATCGCCAGCGCCAGACACACCATCCCTGGAATCCATCGACGCACGTTCATGGACGCATTCTAACCGGTGGCGCGGCCGCGCTCGGCGACACTTTCCCGCGAGGCGTCTCGCCGCCCTTGCGGCCGGCCCTGAGCCCCCGGCGAGCCCAGACGCCGTATACTCGGAGCTCGAGACCGGGAGGTCGCCGTGAAGAGCAAGATCGAGGAAGCCCTGGCCTGGCCCTTGAGTCCGGTGGCCATCCTCTGGTCCGACGAGGCGCCGGCCGGAGCGGCCCGCTTCGGGGAAGGGAAATGGGGCTGCGTGATGATGATGTTCGCGGCGGTCGCGGTCCAGGGGAGGAGTGCGGCGTTCGACCGGACGACGTACGGCTGCTGGGGCGGGGGCGTCGGCCTCGGTTTCGGCAACACCTACCGCACCTTCCCCGGCGGCCAGGACTGCTTCGCCCGCTTCCTCTCGACCGGCAACGCCGGCTCCGAGCGCGGCCGCCAGGTGGCGGCCGGGCTTCCGGTCGCCCGCGGTTTCGCGGAGAAGTTCCTGGAGGGGGAGCGCTACCTCGCCTCGCCCGAGCTGGCGGCGGAATTCGTCGAGGAGCTCCCGGTGCGCGAGGTGCCGACGCGCTACGTGGTCATGAAGCCCCTGCGCGACGTCGATCCCGCGCGCGAGACGCCGCGGACGGTGGTCTTCACCGTCGACCCCGACCGGCTCTCGGCGCTCGTCGTGCTCGCCAACGCTGGGCGCCACGGGAACGAGAACGTGGTGCTGCCCTTCGCGGCGAGCTGCCAGACCGTGGGCCTCATCCCGTACCGCGAGGCCGACTCGCCCCGCCCGCGGGCGGTGGTGGGCCACACCGACATCTCGGCGCGCGGCTACGTGCGAGAGAACCTGGGGCGAGAGGTCCTCACCTTCGCGGCGCCCTTCGCGCTCTATGGCGAGATGGAAGCGCTCGTCGACGAGAGCTTCCTCCGCCGGCCGGCATGGCGGGCGCTCGCCCGGAACGGCGGGGAGGAGCCCTTGTGACGAGCGGGCCGCTCCGGTGAACGCGGAGGCGAAGGACCGTTCCGGCGGACGGATGCGGGCGATTGTCAACCCGATGTTTCGTGCCGGTTGACGATCCGCCACCCGGCGGGCAGAATGCGCCGCGCCCATGGCGACGAGCGCTTCCATCGCGACGGCGGCGGCCGTCGCCCTTCCGGTCGGGCCCGCGTGAGGGGGCCGGGTTCCTTCCGAGAGGAGCTCGAGGGGCTCCGCCAGGCCGGCCTGCTACGGAGGATGCGGCGGGTCGAGCACCTCGGCCCGAACGTGGCGCGGGTGGACGGCCGGCCGGCCATCCTCTTCGCGAGCAACGACTACCTGGGGCTCTCGCGCCATCCGAGGGTCGTCGAGGCCGCCGCGCAGGCCGTCGCCCTCCACGGCGCGTCCGCGACCGCGTCGCGGCTCGTGAACGGAACCCACGCCCTCTATGCCGAGCTCGAGGAGGCGCTCGCCGCCTTCAAGGGCGCGCAGGCGGCGCTGGTGTTCGCCACCGGGTACATGGCCAACCTCGGCGTCGTGACCGCGCTCGCCTCCTCCCGCGAGGACCTGGTCCTGCTCGACCGGCTCGACCACGCGAGCCTCTACGACGCCTGTGCCATGTCGCCCGCCAAGACCACCCGCTATCCGCACTGCGACCTCCCGGCGCTCGAGCGAAGGCTCGCCGAGGGGCCCGGCGCGGGGCGTACCCTGGTCGTCACCGACGGCGTCTTCTCGATGGACGGCGACGTGGCCCCCCTCGCGGAGCTCCGCGAGGCGACGCGGGCCGCGAGCGCGTGGCTGGTGGTCGACGACGCGCACGGCACCGGCGTCCTCGGCCCCCGAGGTCGCGGCAGCTGCGCCGCCGCCGGCCTCCACCCCGACGTCGAGATCGGCACCCTCAGCAAGGCGCTCGGCTCGCTGGGCGGCTTCGTGGTGGGGGACCGCGCGCTCGTCGACTACCTCGTGAACCGGGCGCGCCCCCTCATCTTCTCGACCGGGCTACCCCCGTCCGCGGTGGCGGCGGCGCTCGCTGCCCTCCGGGCCGCCGAGGCGGAGCCGTGGCGCCGGGAGCGGGTGCTCGCCCTCGCCGCAAGGGCGCGCGCCGCCCTCGCCGCGGCCGGTTACGAGGTCCTCCCCGGAAAGACGCCCATCGTGCCCATCGTGGTGGGGGACGAGCGCCTCGCGTCGGCCCTCTCCGAGGCCTGCCTGGAGCGCGGCGTCTTCGTGCCCGCCATCCGGACGCCCAGCGTCCCCGCCGGACGCGCCCGGCTCCGCATGACCCTCTGCGCCGACCACACCGACGGACAGCTCGAGCAGGCGCTCGCCGTCCTGTGCGAGGCCCGCGAGAGGCTCTCGCCATGACCCCACAGACCCCGGTCCCCGCCTTCCCGCGCCCCGCTGGACCCTCCTGGCCCTCCCTGGTCGTCGTCGGAACCGACACCGGCGTTGGCAAGACGGTGGTGACGGCCCTCTTCGCCCGCGCCTACCGACGGGCCGGGGTACGGGTGGCGGCCTACAAGCCGGTGGCGAGCGGTGCGGTAATCCGCGACGGCATGCGCGTCTGGGAGGACACCACCTTCCTCGCTGCCGCCGCCGGCACCACCGAGCCCGAGGCGGGCACCTACCGCCTCGTCGAGCCGCTGTCGCCGCACCTGGCGGCGGCCACCGACGGCGTCACGATCGACCTCTCGGTCATCGCCGATCGCGTGGCGGCGCTGCGCTCGTCGCACGCGGCCGTCCTCGTCGAGGGGGTGGGCGGGCTCATGGTCCCGCTCACGTCCGAGGACACGCTCCTCGACCTGGTGGTGCGCCTCAGGCTCGCGGCCGTCGTGGTGGCCCGGCCGGGCCTCGGCACTCTCAACCACACTCTCCTCACCGTGGGTGCCCTGCGGGACGCCGGGGTGACCGTGTCGGGGCTCGTGGTGTGCGGCATGCCGGCGCGGCCCGGGCGCGCCGAGCGGGCGGCCCCGGCGGAGCTCGAGCGCCTGTGCCGCGCGCCGCTCGTCGGCGTGGTGCCGTGGATCGACGGTCTCGACGTCGCCCGGGGCGACCCGGCGCCGCTCGAGGCCCACCGTGACGCGCTGGACCTCACCCGCCTCTGGCTCCCCGGCGACGACCACGCCCGCGCGCTCGCCGCCGACCGGGCCCACGTCTGGCACCCCTTCACGCCCATGCAGGAGTACCTCGAGGAGCGGCCGCACCCGCTCATGATCGTGGAGGGCCGGGGCAGCCTCCTCACCGACTCCGAGGGCCGCGACTACCTCGACGGGACGTCGTCCCTGTGGGTGAACGTCCACGGGCACCGCACGCCGCGGATCGACGCCGCCGTGCGGGCCCAGCTCGCCCGGGTGGCGCACACCACCCTGCTCGGTCTCTCGAGCGAGCCCTCGGCGCTTCTCGCCGAGCGGCTGGTGGCGCTCGCGCCCGAGGGCCTGTCGCGGGTCTTCTACTCCGACAGCGGGTCGACCGCCGTCGAGGTCGGCCTCAAGATGGCCTTCCAGTTCTGGAAGCAGTCGGGCCGTCCCGAGCGGCGCGAGTTCATCGCCCTCGACCAGGCCTATCACGGCGACACCATCGGCTCGGTGAGCCTGGGCGGGATGTCGCTCTTCCACGGCATCTTCGAACCGCTGCTCTTCA
>Ga0335081_10004672_pt1 | contig 21615 bp, 20 predicted proteins | sample Lox_Sample_35_FD_206713 | JGI IMG/M metagenome (GOLD analysis project Ga0335081, IMG submission 206713) | Soil microbial communities from Loxahatchee National Wildlife Refuge, Florida, United States - Lox_Sample_3.5 | ecosystem: Environmental > Terrestrial > Soil > Wetlands | place: USA... | reverse complement strand
GCTGACAGGGGCAACCTGTGGCATCTTGTTCGGTTGTTTGCGCAGGTCCGGAAGCGAGCACTGACGAAGGCGATCGGCGCCGCAGTCGACGTCAAACCGGCTGCGTCCGTCGAGGAGGCGGTCGCGGCAACGCGCGACATGCTTCTGGATCTGGGCCGGATCGTTCCAGCCCAATACCTCATCGCGAAGGACATAGCGGGCGCAGTAGGCAACCGCGCTCTCTCGAAGCTCAATGACGTTACCTCAGCGCTAGCTGGTGAGATCGCTCTTGGCAACTCGGCATTTGCATTCGAAACCAAGCCCTTGTTTTATGCGCCGGCGGACGAGCTCAGGCAGCTTGCGGAAAAGCTGCAATACCATCCCAACACCAATGACTACCATCAGACGTTTGCCGCCATGTTCACGGCCAGCGGTGTTGAGAGCCGAATCGTCGTGTCATTCCACAGCGTTGGGAAGGCATTTCGAGGCCTCGTCGTTGCAGTTTGCTATTTTCAAGTTGGTGATGGCCCGCCTGCTCCCCTTTCCGACGACGTATTCAGAATCGGCTATCAGGAGACTGCCACCGAGGTCTCGAAGCGGTACGACAAATGGCTCGATGATTGTCTGATTAAGGGCCTCGCGGAATGGCGCCGCACTCTCGTGTGATCAGAGCAACCATCCCCTCCGTGCCACCTGTTAGACTCAGATTCTCAAGTTCCCATGGCTGGCATCCCTGAGTCGGCAACACGCTTCATGTCGGGGCTCATAGAGCGGGCCCGCAAACGGAAAAAGACGATCGTGTTTCCCGAAGGGACCGATCCGCGGGTGCTCCAGGCCGCAGCTCGGCTGGCGGCGGATGGTGTCGTGAAACCGGTGCTCGTAGGGCCACGCCCCGCGCAATCGCCGGAAGGCGTCACCTTCGTAGACCCGGCTGGCTCGCCGCAGACGGCCAAATACGCTGCCCTTTACTACGAACGCCGCCGCGCCAAAGGCATCACGCAAGTGGAAGCCGACGAAATCGCCCGGCGTCCGCTCTATTTCGCCTCCCTTATGGTTGGGGCCGGCGACGCCGATGGCAGCGTCGGTGGGGCGGTGAACAGCACCGCCGAAACCGTTCGGGCAGCGTTGCACTGCGTGGGGCCCGACGCCCGGACCCACCTGGTCTCGAGTGTGTTCATCATGGCGCTCCAGGACCAGTCATTGGGCCATAAAGGGTTGATGGCCTTTGCCGATTGCGCCGTGGTGATCGACCCGACCGCGGTGCAACTGGCGGACATCGCCATCGCCACAGCGGAGAGCGCGCGTGTGCTGCTCAACACCGAACCGGTCGTGGCCCTCCTGAGTTTCTCCACCAAGGGAAGCGGCAAACACGCGGCCGTGGACAAGGTGGTGGAGGCGCTCCGCATTGTGCAGGCTCGTGCCCCCGAGCTGAATGTGGACGGCGAGTTGCAGGCCGACGCGGCCGTTTCGGAGGTTGTGGGACGCTCGAAAGCGCCCGGATCGAAAGTAGCCGGGCGCGCCAACACGCTGGTATTCCCCGACCTCGGCGCGGCCAATATCGCGTACAAGCTGGTGGAGCGGTTGGGTGGCGCCATGGCCATCGGGCCGTTTCTGCAAGGGCTGGCGAAGCCGGCCAACGATCTCTCGCGCGGATGCCGGGCGGAGGACATCTTCAACGTTGCGGTCGTGACGGCGTTGCAGTCGGAGCGGGGGTAGCGGTTTGCTCCCGTTCCGGCTGGTCTACTCCGAAGAGTACGACCTGCACCTGGGTGACCACGTCTTCCCCTCGAAAAAGTACAAATGGCTCCACGACCGGCTCATCCATACGCGTTTCGCCGCGCCGGAGGACTTCGTCGCGCCGGAGCCCGCCACAGATCAGGACATTCTGCTGGTGCATGGCTCCGAATGGGTGGCCAAGCTGCGCAGCGGCACACTGACCTACCAGGACATTCTGCGGCTGGAAATTCCATACTCGCGCCAGGTGGTGGAGGCGTTCTGGCTGGCCGCTGGCGGCACCACGCTGGCCGCGCGGCACGCTCTCGAACACGGCGTCGGCTTCAACGTCGGAGGCGGCTTCCATCACGCATTCCCGGATCACGGCGAAGGATTCTGCGCCATCAACGACATCGCTGTGGCCGTGCGGCGCCTGCAAAAGGACGGCGCCATCCGCCGCGCCATGGTAGTGGATTGCGACGTCCACCAGGGCAACGGCACCGCCGCCATCTTCGCCGAAGACCTGTCTGTTTTCACTCTCTCCATTCACCAGTTCAACAACTATCCCAGCGAGAAACCGCCCTCCAGCCTCGATATAAACCTCGCTGACGGCGTCGGCGACGCCGAATATCTGAACCGCCTCGGAAACGGTTACCGCGCGGCGATGGCGATGTTCAAGCCGGAGTTGGTGCTCTACGTAGCCGGTGCCGACCCCTTCCTGGAAGACCAGTTGGGCGGCTTGTCCCTGACTTTCGACGGGCTCATGGAGCGCGACCGCCTGGTGATCTGGACCGCGCTGACCCACGACGTTCCTGTGGCCATCGTTCTGGCGGGTGGATACGCCCAAAACGTCGAAGATACCATCACGATCCACGCCAACACCGCCGCCATCGCTAAAGAAGTGTTAAAGAAACTGCGCCCTTAGAAGCCGTGGCGCTGGGCCGATTGCCCACCAATAGGGACGAAAGCCTGCGTTGTAGGGCAGGTTGTAAACCTGCGGACCGATTGTCAATCGGTCCAGGTACGCACAAGCTTTTGGCTCGCCCAGCACGGCGGCCGTATTCTCCAAAAGGCTCCGATGGGCTTTCGACCGTGCCGCGTCGCGACTCATCGCGACGCTTGGCCTGTGGCCAGCCCACAAACCCCCGGTGTCAAATCGAGACGCCTCCACTAACCGTTTGACACCTCCGTCGTCCAACCCGTAGAATCACCCATAGCTAGTTATGCATAGCTAGGCAGGTATGAACGATGGTCGCAAAGAAGAACGACATACTGCAAGGCACCCTGGTGCTTCTGATTTTGAAAAGCCTGGCCGCCAGCGGCAAGCTGCACGGGTACGCCATCACCTCGCACATCCAGCGGGTTTCCGACCAGTTGCTGCGCGTGGAAGAAGGATCGCTCTACCCCGCGCTGCATCGTATGGAGCAGGAAGGCTGGGTGCGGGCCGAATGGGGGATGACCGAAAAGAACCGCGAAGCGCGGTTCTACTCCCTAACCCCCAGAGGCAGGAAGCAACTCCTCCAGGAAGAGGAAAGCTGGGCGCGGCTCACCGACGGCGTGGCTCGCGTCCTTCGCTACGTCTAGCAACGGCGGAAAAGTATGGCCTGGTATCGGCAGTTTTGGAATGTGTTGCGGCCCGGCCGCGTGCAGCGGGACCTGGAGCGCGAGCTGTCGTTCCACGTGGCCGAGCGGGTTGAGGAATTGCAGGCGGGCGGCATGAGCGAGGAAGAAGCCGTGTGCACCGCGCGGCGGCAGTTCGGCAATTTCACGGCACAGGTGGAAAGGACACGCGAAGTGGACATTCACGGTTGGCTCGAATCGGCGACTCGGAACGTGCGGTACGCACTGCGTGCCCTGCGCAAGACCCCGGGGTTCACCGTGACCGTGATGCTGACGCTGGCGTTGGGGATCGGCGCGAACAGCGCCGTCTTCTCGGCCATCAACGCGGTACTGTTGCGGCCGATGCCGTTCCCCCACGGCGATCAACTGATGACGTTGGCGCAGGTGCGTCCCAAGGTCCCCGGGCCATTCGTGGCGCCCGTCCGTCTGGAAGACTGGAACAAGCTCAACAGCACCTTCCAGGCGATCAGCGGCTACTACTCGCAGGACGACTCCGAGCTTTCGGGTGAACTTCCGGAGAAGCTGCGGCGGGCGTTTGTCGCTCCCCGGTTCTTGCAGGTTTGGGGGATCGCTCCGGAACTGGGGCGCGGTTTCACGCCGCAGGAGGAACACTTCGGCGGGCCGGCCGCAGTGCTCATCAGCGACCGTCTCTGGCGGCGGCGGTTCGGTGGAAACCCGAACGCGATCGGTAAAGCCCTGCGTCTCGGCGGATCATTGTGGCCGATCATCGGGGTTTTGCCGGCTTCATTCGCCTTCCCCGAACGCGATGTGGATCTCTGGTCATCCAGCCCGCCAGACGCGCCTTATGCGCAGAACCGTGAGAACACATGGTTCAACACGATCGGACGGTTGAAACCCCGAGTGACCATCGAGCAGGCGCGCGCGAACCTGGCCATAGTGCAGGCGGCCCTAGCCAGGCAGTATCCGAAACCCGACGCCGAGATAACGGTGCACATCGCGCCGCTCAAGGACGCAACCGTCGGTGGAGTGAAGAAGTCTCTGTGGCTTCTGTTCGGCTCGGTTTCGTTGCTGCTCCTGATCGCCTGCACCAATATCGCCGCCCTGTTGCTGTCCCGTGCGGCTGGGCGGCAGCATGAAATCTCGGTGCGGTTCTCGCTCGGTGCGTCGAGGGCCGCGGTGGCTTGGCAACTGTTCACCGAGGTGCTGCTGCTGGCGCTGGCAGGCGCCGCCCTGGGCTTGATCGTGGCGGGCGGCGCGGCCGGAGTATTTCGGACTCTGGCCCGCCAACTGCCGCGGCTCGATGAAATTCGGCTTGATGCGCGCATCGTGCTCTACTCCCTGGCCTGCGCGGTCGCGGCTACCTTGTTATGCGGAGTCCTGCCGGCCATCCGCGGCACGCGCAACAACCTCGCCCGGTCGCTCGCCCAGTCCGGCCGCGCGCACGTCTCGCGCCGCAATCCCGTGCAGCTCTCGCTCGTCGGAGTGCAGGTCGCGCTGGCCGTCACGCTCTTGGCCGGCGCGGGACTGCTCTTGCGCAGTTTCCAGGAGTTGGGACGGGTGTCACCCGGGTTCGACCCCGCCCGTGTGTTGACCTTCCACATCAGCAGTTCATGGGGCGAGACCGTCGATTATAAGGCTGTCAACCAGCGAGTCCGGCGGGTTCTCGACGCGCTGCAGTCCTTGCCGGGAATCGAAGCGGTCTCGACTGTGTACAGCCTTCCGGGTGTGCCGGCCGAATACCAGGTGGAGGTGAAGACTGTCGAAGGACGGCCGGAAACCGAGCCGAAGATGCTGGCGCAGGCCCGCGCCGTCTCGCCTGGCTACTTCGCCACCATGCGCATCCCGTTGCTCGCCGGCGAGCTCTGCCGCGATGACGCCGCCGCTACCACCATGATGGTGAACAGCAGCTTTGCCAATGCCTATTTTCCCGGCGGCGCGGCAGCCGGGCATCGCCTCGTGCAGCCGTCAAACCCCAACCTGGTGCCGAGTGAAATTACCGGCATCGTTGGCGACGCTCGTGAGACAGGGCTGGACCAGGCGCCGGTTCCTACGGCTTACTGGTGCACCGGCACCAACCAGCCGGGCACCCACTTCCTGGCGCGGACCCACGGCGAACCCATGGCGATGGCCGAGACGGTTCGCCGCAAGATCCACGAAATCGAACCACAGCGATCCGTGTACGATTTGACGCCGCTTAGCGAGCACATCTCCGACGCCTACTCGGAGAACCGCCTCCGCACCGTACTGCTGACTTTCTTCGCCGCGACCGCGGTGTTGCTGGCGTGCGTCGGGCTCTATGGCACGCTCAGCTACCTGGTCAACGTGCGTCAGCGTGAAGTGGGCTTGCGCCTGGCTCTGGGGGCGATGCGGACACAAATCGTGCGGCAGTACCTGGCACAGGGGCTGAGGGTCTCAGTCCTGGGCTGCGCAGCCGGCCTGGCGCTGGCTACGTTGTCGGCGCGGTTGCTGGCAGGCATGCTGTACGGGGTGTCTCCATCCGACCCGGAAACACTGCTCGACGTCGTCGCGCTCGTGCTGGCTGTCTCGGCGCTGGCGTCCCTGTTGCCCGCGATGCGCGCCGCGCGCCTGGAACCGATGCAGGTGCTCCGCGAAGAGTGAGTCTCATCGCAGTGGAATCAAGCACCGGAAGGATTTGTTCGCGCCCCATCGGTACACCTCGAAGTCGCGATCCAAGGTCAGGATGTCCCCGGTTCGCAATTCCCCCGCCAGGTTAATGAGACAAGCGTCCGCGAGATCGATCTCGCGGTCCGAGTAGCGGCGGAAGATCCGCCTCAGCTGCGCTGCGGAGCGGGAGAGCGTGAACGGAATCTGGAAATTTCCCCGCTCGACGTTCTCCAGAATCGCATCCGCGGCGCCAGCCACATGCCGAAGCAGGTAACAGCTCTCGGCGATGACGGATTCACATGTCACCAAGGGCGCGGGCTGCATTTTCACTTGCTCGGCGCACACCTGGTGATATCGTTCGCTTCGATCGAGTAAGGCGACAATGACACCGGTATCGAGCAAAACCGGGGTCAACGTCCGAAGCCTCTCAGATGCTTCTTGTTCGATCCGAGGTCCGATTTTCTCGAAGCGAATTGGCCCAGCCCCACGATTCGTGGCCGTTCAGCTAGTGGGTGGCACGACGCCATAAGCCGCAATCCCTCCCTTACGACTCTGGAAGGGCTCCAGCCGAGTGCGTCGACTAGGGCGGCCAATGAGCGCAGCTCGTCTGCGCTCAATCTCGCTTGCACAGTCGCCTTCATGTCTGTATTGTACTACAAGTTGCAGCCTGTACTACAGGCCGGCCCGGGCCTCAATCCGCCGACACTTCCGCCGGCGCTTCCGCCAGTTGCGTGCCTCGCTCCAGATGAGCCGAGCGCAACATCATCGCGGAGGTGTAGATCAACACTCCAACCACCAGCCACGTGACCGCGGCGAGCGGCAGTTCCTTCACTAGATAGGCGGCCAGCAGCACGCCAGGGATACCGCCAATGGCCAGGCCCAGAGCGGATTTGAGGTTATAACTGTTCGCCCGGATGAAGCGCGTACTGCCCACCGGCATGAGAAAAGCGCATGAACCCATCATGATTGGGTAGGCCGCGCGCACATTCATGCCCAGCGCTGCGACCAACATCATGCACGGCGCATACAGGCCGATGCCCAGCGTCATCAGCGCGCCCAGGATGGCGTTGCACAGCACAGCGACGACCAGCTTGGTTCCCGACACGCCCAGGCTGTTACCGCCGCCGGGGATCCAGTGGAGCTGCCTCAAGGCCATGATGATCGCCGCGGCGATCAGCACGCTACCCATGCCGATCTGGATTCTCCTGCGGTGCCAGTGGCTCACCACGCCGGCGCCCAGCCATGCTCCGACCGCCGAAGCCGCAATCATCGAAACCAGGGTGGTCACATCCACTTCCACTACCGCCAGGTAAATCAGCGCCTCCGTAATTGTGGGCAGCGTGTGGCCGACATTCAGCGTTCCAGGAATCTGCTCGTCGCGCACCAGGCCGCACAGTTTGAAGAGCGAGCTCGTGGTCGCAAATGACCCGACGCCGAGCGTATCCAGAAAGTTGGTGATCAGTCCGATGCCGGCATCGAGCGGCCCCGGCAAGCGCGTCCAATGTTTGCGCCGCACCACCGCCAGCACCCACACGACAATGTAAACAGCTGCAATAACCCAAAGGGCGTCCACCAGGACGGTTTTCATAAGTTTCCACGAAGTATATCGCGTCTCAGCGATGCGCGGGAGAAACCCTCCTGGACATCAGAGCCCGCATCACGATCCACGATTTCTCCCACAGGGGCAACCGCACGCGCCGGTCGAAGACGTTGTAATTGCTCTGCTCGATGCGCTCCAGCAGGCGGGAGTAAATCGCGATCAGGGCCCACAGCGACGGGCGGCTGCGCGGATGGATCAGGTCCAGCAGCGGCTGCGATTCGTTGTAATAGGCCCGCGCCCGCTCAGCTTCAAACCGCATCAGGCGCAGAAACGGCTCGCCGCGCTCCCCGTTGCGGAGTTCGTCCTCGGTCACGCCGAAGCGCCGCAGGTCCTCGGCGGGCAGGTAGATGCGGCCGCGGTCCGCGTCTTCCCGGATATCGCGCAGGATGTTCGTGAGTTGGAAGGCGACGCCGCACCTTTCAGCCAGCGGCAGCGCGCTCCTCGTGTCGAAGCCAAAGATATGGATGATAGTCAGGCCCACGACCGATGCCACCTGGTAGCAATAGCGGTAGAGCTGCTCGAAGGTCTCGAACAGACGCGGCTCCAGGTCCGACTGCACGCCATCGATCATCTCGCGCAGGTACTGGTGTGGGATGCCGAACCGGCGGACCGTGTGGTGGAACGCCGGCCACACGGGATGGCTGCTGAAACGGCCCTCGATCGCGTCCTCCATCTCGGCGCGCCAGCGGTCGATAGCAGCTCGCGTGGCGCCTGGTTCGTCGCTCAAGTCGTCGCAGTAGCGCATGAACGCATAGATGGCGCACATCGCCCGGCGCTGCGGCTTGGAAAGCAGAAGGAAGGAATAGTAGAAGTTCTTGGCACGGCGCCGCGCCACGCGGCGGCAGTATTCGTAGGATTGGTCGATGGCGTTCATTACGCCGCCCGCGACCACGCCACGCGAGCCAGCGAAGACAGCAGCAGTTGCAACCGCTCCACTTTGGAAATGGCCGGTCGCGCGGCCAGCACATCGTACCCCTGCCGCTCGATCTTTTCGAGCACGCGCATCCCGCCCCGGCTGAAGAGGTCAATGTCGAGAGCGAGCCTGCGATCGACCATACCCGCAAGCGGCAGCCCTTCCAGGAAAAGCCCACGCGCCTGCTCCACGATCTCCCGCATCACCTCGCGGAACGCCGGGGTGAAGCTGCGCGCGAAGAGCTCTGCGACGGTGTAGCCGTGGCGCTCCATGACATCTAGCGGGATGTAGATGCGGTCCTTGAGCAAGTCCACCGTAACGTCCTGCCAGAAGTTGGCGAGTTGCAGCGCGGTGCAGGTGGCGTCGGAGAGCCGCTGGCGCTGGTCATCGGAATAGCCGCAGAGGTATAGAACCAGGCGTCCGACGGGGTTGGCGGAATAGCGGCAATACTGGAACACTTCGTCCCAGTTGCGGTAGCGGGTCACGGTCTGGTCCTGCACGAAGGCCTGGATGAGGTCGGCGAAAGGCTGTTGCGGGATGCCGCACTTCCGGATCGTGTCCATCAACGCCACAAAGACCGGGTTGGTGGCGCGGCCCTGGTACATGGCATCCAGTTCCGTGCGCCACCATTCCAGCAGGCGAAGGCTCTCGGCGCGATCACCAGTCTCGTCGCCGAGATCGTCGGACCAACGGCAATAGGCGTAGACGTTGTAGAAATCCTGGTGCAGGCGCTTGGGGAGCAGAAGGCTGACCACGTGGAAGTTCTCGTAGTGATGGGTGGCCAGCCAGCGCGTATAATCGCGCGCTTCGGCAGGTGTGTACACCTTCGCGCGGGCTTCCGGCGACCGGGCGAACTCGACTGGCGGAAGCGGCATGACCTTGGCATCCGCAGCGGATGCCCGACCTCCTAGGGAACGATCGCCGTCTTCAGGTGGCCGTTGTGGCTCATCAGGTGGCGCATCACTTCCAGCAGGTTGGCCAGAGGCTCCTCGCGGTTCACGAAGAACGACGCAGTGATGTGCCCGGCGCAGACCAGGTCCAGCGCCTTGCGGATGTACGCCGGAGTATGGTGGAAGCTGGCCTTGCAGGTGATCTCGGAATAGTGCAGCAGGGCAGTGTCCAGGTGCACTTGGCTGTCGTTGGGGCAGCCGCCGAAGAAGTTCACAGTGCCGCCGCGCCGCACCATGTTGACGGCCCATTCCCAGGTCTGCGGATTGCCCACGGCCTCGATGGCGATATCCGTGCCGAGACCATGCGTCAGGCTCCGGATCGTCTTTACCGGTTCGGAGTGCGCGCCGGCCATAATCAGCTCGTCGGCGCCCAGCGCCGCGGCGCGATCGAGTTGGGTTCTGCGCCGTCCGATGGCGATCACGCTGCAACCGTACAGCTTGGCCAGTTTGACAAACATCAGCCCGATGGGGCCGAGACCGATCACGGCAATCGTATCGCCCTCGCGCGGCGCGGTCTCTTCGAAGCCGCGGACCACGCAGGCCAGCGGTTCCACCAGCGCGGCGTCCTGATAGCCGACGTGCGCAGGAATGAGGTAAGTATTGCGTTCGACGATGCGCGCCGGGATCCGAATGTACTCGGCATAGGCGCCGTTGTTGAACAAAAGGTCCTCGCAGAGATTCTGCAAGCCGCGCCGGCAGAAGAAGCAGCTTTCGCACGGAGCGGAATTGGCCGCTACCACGCGCTGCCCAACGGAGAATTGCCTGACATCCTCGCCAACCGCGACAACATCGCCGGCCAGCTCGTGCCCGAACACAGCAGGGGGAACGATCATGCGAGCGTGGTATCCGCGCCGGAAGACTTTAACGTCCGTCCCGCAGGTCAGGGCTACCTTCACTCGTACGAGGATGTCTCCGCTACCAATTGTGGGAACGGCCACCGGCTCTACCTGCAGATGCTCCTTGCCGTAAAGCACGGCAGCCATCATCTGGCTGTTCACTATGACCACCTCTGTGGCTGAACGATTATTTTCAACGATTTAGGTCCCGGATGCAATGCCAAATCAAACCCTGAACGGATTTTAACCAAGGGCAGCCGGTGGGAGATCAGTTCCTCCACCGGAAGTTCACCATCAAATACCAGACTTGCGGATTCTTTTTGCAGGTCTACAGAAGCACTATAGCACCCAAAAAGGGTGCGTTCACCAACACAGATGTCCGCTCCGGACGCCTCGATGCGCTCGGTGGCGGCCGTTTGGGCGAAGAGCAGGATGCGAGAACCGGGCCGCGAGCAGGCGATAGCCTGATCGACGATGCCGGGAACGGACGCCGCCACGATGACCAGGTCGGCCCCGCGGCCTTCGGTGAGCCGCTTGACCTCCGAGGGCACGTCGATCTTGAGCGGGTCCCAGGCAAACTCCGCGCCGCACCGGCCGGATACCTGCCTTCGCTCGGCAATGGTGTCGGTAGCCGCAATGCGCGCGCCGGAGCGGTCGACAAGCATGGTGAAAAGGAGCCCGATCGGTCCCTGGCCAAGGATCGCCACGAACTCATCCGGTTGCGGATCGCACTGCACCACGGCTTTGAGGCAGGTGTTCAGGGGCTCGACCAGCGTGGCGCGCTCGAAGGAGACACTGTCCGGGATCTTCTCCACGCCGTGATCCACGATCCAGTCCATAACCCGGACATACTGGGCGAAGCCGCCGCCGGCAGGCTCAAAGCCGGCCGTGATGCCGACTTTCTTATAAACCGCGCACTGGGCATAGTGTTTGTGCCGGCAATAGAAGCACTCCAGGCAGGGAATGTGATGGAAGGCGACTACCCGGTCGCCGGGCCGGAAGCGGGTCACACTTTGTCCGACGGCGGCCACCACTCCGGCGGTTTCATGCCCGTAGATGCGCGGAGGCGCCAGCAGGTTGTGCTCGATCTTCTTGAGATCGGTGTGGCAAATGCCACAAGCCTCGACGCGGATCAGAATCTCGCCCGGGCCTATGGCGGGTGTGGGAACCTCTTCCACGCTGACGACACCCTGGCCGCGATACACCGCGGCGTGCATGGTCTCTGGTATGTCGCTGAGCTCAGAACCGGCAATCGGCAATAAAATCCCCCAGGACACGTGCGGCCCGCACACAGCGCTTGCGCAACCGGATCAGTTCCGGAAGGCGCAGCCACGGATGGCGCAAAGATGACTTAAGAATCTTCATTGTATCCAAGTGGCCGTCGGGGCGTAGCGCGGCATTGAAGTCGTTAGCCATCGTTTCGCCGGCGAGATCGGTGACGGCCTTTATGCAGTAGCAAGGCAAACCGTTGGCTTGAGCGCGGTTGGCGACGCCGGCGGCCTCCATTTCGACCGCGATCGAGCCGGAGGCGTGGAGTTGCTGCTTCTCGGCGGCGGTTTGGGCTACGTGGTCGATGGAACAGATGGCGCCGCAACGGTGCGGCGCGGAGCTGTGGGGAAGTTGCAGCTTGCAGTCTGTGCCGGCGATGGCGGTGCCGGCGACGATATCGGCCACGTTCAGGTCAGGGACCAGTGCGCCGCAGAAGCCGATGCTAACGATAGCGTCGGGCTCGAAGGCTCGCAAGGCTGAATCGACGGCAGCGGCGGCGCGCACGGGGCCGGCGCCGTTGCCGACGAGGAGAAGGTCGTGGCTGGAAAGGTGAGCGAGGCGCGACCAATCGAGCGGAAGCGTGAAGGGGAGGACAGGGTTGCAGCGGGCGAGGAGGCCGGAGAACTCGCGCCGGTCGGAGGCAATGAGGAGCAGGTTCATGACGTGCCGAGGCGGCTCACCACCACTCCCTGGCGGTCGTGGCTCGGATGCTAGGCGGCATCGGGGACTCTGCCGGTTCCGCGGAACCACTCGATGGCGCGGGCCAGGGCTTGTTCGGCGGGGCCGGGGTTGAAGCCCAGCTCGCGCCGGGCCTTCTCGTGCGTAACCCACATTTTCTTCCGGGCCATGCGCACGCCTTCCAGCGGCACGCGCGGCGGCATGCCGGTCACGTTGGCCCAGGCTGTGCTGCACAGGCCGGCGCAATAGGCCACGGCGTACGGAAGCCGCATCGTGGGCGCCTTGCGGTTCGTGAGTTTCGCCAGCGTTTGCAGGATTTGCGCCAGGGTGAGGTTCGCGGAGCCGAGGATGTAACGCTCGCCCACTTTGCCGCGCTCGCAGGCCAGCAGGTGGCCTTCGGCGGTATCGCGAACGTCTACGATGTTGAGACCGGTGTCGATGAATGCCGGCATATCGCCGTTCAGGAAGTCCACCACGATCTTGCCGGTGGGGGTGGGCTTCACGTCGTGATCGCCGACAGGGGCGGTGGGATTGACGATCACCACCGGGAACCCGTCCCGGGCAAATTCCAACGCGACCTGTTCGGCCAGGAACTTGGAGCGCTTGTAATCGCCCACCATGTCGGCCAGTGTCACCGGTGTCTCCTCATCGCCGATGCCGCCGCGCGGGATGCCGATGCAACCCACGGTGCTGGTGTAGACCACGCGCTCGACGCCGGCCAGTTTCGCGGCCTCAAGGAGATTGTTGGTGCCATCGACGTTGGAGTGGTAGAGCTCGCCGGGGTCTTTGGCCCACAGGCGGTAGTCGGCGGCAACATGGAAGACCAGGCCGCAACCGGAGATGGCGCGCTCGAGCGAGGCCGGGTCGCGCAGGTCGCCGGTGAAGGTCTCGACATCGAGCGTGTCCACGCGGCTGCCGGGGCGGACGAGGGCGCGCACGGAGTAGCCGCGAGCGAGCAGGAGGCGCGCGACGTGCCAGCCGAGGAAGCCGGAGGCGCCGGTGACGAGCGCGGGTTTCATGTCGGGCACAAGCACAAGCTAAAGCTTGTGCCTACCGGAGCGTCCATGCCAGCATCTTCAGATTGTCGGCCAGGCCGACGTTGATGCCGAATGCGGCTGAAGGCTCGAAGCCGCAGTGCACCATGCAATGCTCGCAGCGGGGGTCGTTGCCGTGGCCGTAGCTTTCCCAGGGGGTCTGGGTCATCAAGGCTTCGAAAGTCTTGTAGTGGCCGTCGGTGATGAGATAGCACGGGCCTTTCCAACCCTTGACATTGTAGGTGGGGTTGCCCCAGGCGGTGCAGGGCATCTCGTGCTGCCCCTTCAAGAAATCCAGGTAAATGGGGGTTTGGCGGATGGGGTATTTCCTGGCCAGCCGGTCGATATCCTTGAACTTCTCGTAGACGTCCTCGCGGGTGAGGAAGATCTCGCGGTCGTTGACCGCCGAGTATCCGTAGGCCGGCGAGATCTGGTGGCCGTCGACATCGAACTGCTTGAGGTATTCGAACAGCTCCTCGATCTCCCGCATGTCCGTCTCTTTGTAGACGGTGGTGTTGGTGCAGACCTGGAAGCCGGCGGCCTTGGCGACGCGGATGCCTTCGATGGCGTCTTTGAACACGCCTTCCTTCTCGACGGCGATGTCATGGTTCTTCTCCATGCCATCCAGGTGGACGTTGAAGTAGAAGCGCCGGTCAGGCTTGAACTCGCGCAGCCGCTTCCTGATGAACATGCCGTTGGTGCACAGGTAGATGTGCCGGTTGCGCTCCAGGATGCCCGCGACCAGTTCACCGATCTGCGGGTACATCATGGGCTCGCCGCCGCAGATGGAGACCACCGGCGCGCCGCATTCATCCACGGCCGCGAGGCATTCTTCCAGCGGAACACGCTCGGTAATGGTGGATTCGTACTCGCGGATTCTCCCGCAGCCGGTGCACGTGAGGTTGCAGGCGTGCAGCGGTTCCAGCATCAGCACGATCGGGAAGCGCTTGTTGATCATGGGGTGCGGCTGGCGCTTCTCGCCGGTTTTCGGAGGGAGGATGCGGAAGGGGTTGGACGCATCGGGTTCCGGCGCGACGTTCTTCTGCCACTCGGGACGGGGCCGCATCTTGTTGCGGATAATGTAGCGGGCCAGGCCGGCGGTCATCGCGATCGGAAATTTCATAGGCTATCCATTCGAGTTTGCGCGTGTCTTCAAGAATGAAGAGAGCGCCAGCAACGGGAAGTAGTCCTTGTAAAGGTGGTAGTTCAGGTAGAAGACTTTCGGGAAACCGGTGCCGGTGGCGAGTTCCTCGTCCCAGCTTCCATCGGCGTTCTGGGTTTCGAGAAGGTACTCGATGCCGTGCTGCACGCTGAGGCTCGATTCATCGCCGCCGGCGATCAACCCCAGCAACGCCCAGGCGGTCTGAGACGGCGTGCTTTCGGCCGGCGTGAAGACGCCGTTGTCGTAGCTGGCGCAGCTTTCGCCCCAGCCGCCGTCGGCATTCTGCACGGAACGAAGCCATTCGCCGGCGCGCAGAACGTGCGCTTCGCGGTCGCCTTCGCCAGACGCGGCGAGGCCGCGCAGCGCGAAGCAAGTTCCATAGATGTAGGCCACTCCCCAGCGGCCGTACCAGCTTCCATCGGCCTGCTGGTTGCGAACCAGCCACTGGACGCCGCGGCGGACCGCGCGGTGATTGCGATCGACACCGTGCGCCGCGAGCGCCTCCAGCACGCGCCCGGTGATATCGGGGCAGGTGGGATCGAGCATGGCGTTGTGGTCGGCGAAGGGAACCTTGTTCAGGAAATCCCAGTTGTTATCGGCATCGAAGGCGGCCCAGCCGCCGTCGCCCGATTGCATGGCCAGCAGCCAGTCGAGCGCGCGCTTCTGGCAGGCTTGCTGCGCGGCCGGGTTGGAGGCTTGGGCCTGGCTCAGCGCCAGCATCACCATGGCGGTGTCGTCGACATCGGGGTAGAACTCGTTGGAATACTCGAACGCCCAGCCGGATGGCTCGGTATTCGGCCGCTTGACGGACCAGTCGCCCTTGCGCCGGACTTCGCGAGCCAGCAGCCAATCGGTGGCACGGCGCAAAGCCGGATGCCTGGGCTCGGCCTGACACATGGCATAGGCGCCGATAGCCGTGTCCCACACCGGCGAGAAACATGGCTGGAAGAAGAACCGCTCGCCATCGTCCACCATGAGGTTGTTGAACTGGTTCAACGCCTCGACGCGTAGCGGATCGTCCTTGGCGAAGCCGAGAACGTCCAGCGCCATCACCGAGTACATCATGGGCGGATAGATCGCGCCGAGCCCATCGGAGTGATGGAGGCGCTCGATCATCCACTCCCTGGCTTTTTCGATGGCGTTCTGCCGGATGCGCCGGGAGCCGCGGCGTTCCCACCATTTCAGGAACCAATCCGCGCTCAGGAAGATGTTGTGCCAGGTGAGCCAGCGGCGGTCCTTCTGAAAGGCCCAGGCCGGGCTGGCTCCGGGCAGCCAGATCTCATCGAGGTTGAATCCTTCAGGAGCGGGGCGGCTCGGGTCGGCGGCGTGCAGGATGGCGAGCGATACCACGATGGCGCGCGTCCAGGCCGACATCTGGTACAGGAAATCCATCGGCAGGAGCACGACTTCCGGCGGGATGCTGGGGCAGAACTGGCGGGGATAGAGATCGAAGAGGCTGAGGTTGACCTTGACGTAGCTATTGGCCGCCTGAATGCCACCGAGTTGCAAGATGCGGTCGCGCAGGCGCTCCATGGCGGGGTCATCGACCGGCACTCCGGCCAGCTTGAGGGCAAAGTACGCCTTGACTGAAGCGCTGACTTCCGCCGGGCCCTTGGTGTAGATGTTGAAGCCGCCATCGGGAAGCTGCCGGTCGAGAATGGCGCGGGCCGCTTTATCTATGAGCGGGCGCGTCTCCGGCTCCCACACGCCGTCTTGCGGCGGATGGAGCCAGAGCTGGAACAGGATGTAATCGGACTCGAGGGTGGTGTCGGCCGTAAGCTCGGCGCACCAGTGGCCATCGCGCTGCTGCAACTCGGCGAGGTGAGCGGCGGCGCGGCGCAACGCGCGTCCCGCCATATACTCCAGGCTGCTTCCGACTTGTACCGGTGCGCTCATCGAATCGATACCGTCAGCTCCGCGGGCAGAGAAAACCGCACGTCCTCATCCACTAACTCGATTTCCTCCATCTGGTGGAAGCTGCTCTCTCGTAAGAATGCCATCAGTTCCGCAACCAGGTGCTCCGGAGCGGAGGCCCCGGCCGTGACTCCCACGTTCTTGACGCCCTCCAACCAGCACGGATCGATGTCGCTGCGGTCGTTCACCAGGTAGGAGCGAACGCCGAAATTCTGACCCACCTCCACCAGTCGCTTGGAGTTGGAGCTGTTCTGCGAGCCGACCACCAGCAGAAGGTCCACAAACTGCGAGATGGCCTTGACCGCCATTTGCCGGTTCTCGGTGGCGTAGCAGATGTCCTGCGCGGGCGGCCCCTGAATGAGCGGGAATCGCTCTTTCAACCGGCTGATGATGTCGCGCGTCTCGTCCAGGCTGAGAGTGGTCTGCGTGAGGTAGCGCACACGAACCGGATCGGGAAGTTCGAGCCGGTCCACGTCTTCCACCGTTTCCACCAGGAAGCTGCGGTCCGGCACTTCGCCCAGTGTACCGATCACCTCGTCATGATCCTTGTGGCCGATCAGCACGATGCTGTAGCCATCGCGGGCAAACCGCACCGCTTCGAGGTGTACCTTGGTCACCAGCGGGCAGGTGGCGTCGATGACGTCCAGTTGGCGCTCCTTGGCCTCTTTGCGCACCGAGGGCGCCACACCGTGGGCGCTGAAGATGGCCCGGGCGCCGATGGGCACTTCGTCCAGCTCTTCGACAAAGATGGCGCCGGCCTCGCGCAGCTCATCAACCACGTGCTTGTTGTGCACGATTTCCTTGCGCACATACACCGGCGGGCCGTACAAATCGAGAGCGATCTTCACCACGTCGATAGCCCTGACGACACCGGCGCAGAAGCCTCGCGGTTTGAGCAAGAAGATGTTCTTGTCCGCGCCGTGATTCGGTGCGAAAGGCTTAACAGGCATAGCGGCGAATGGAACCAATTATAACAGGAGTGTAAAGTGGCTCGCGACACAACTGGCGGCCCGTGTTGTGGCAAACTATTCCCATGCTCGAGTGGACCGAGGTTACGTTTATAGACGGCCTCAAACTCCGTTTGGTTGCAAGCGATTTGGGGGTTCGCAGCATCGAATTCAACCCCGGCCCGGCGCTCTCCGGCGAGCAGAACAACGACAATGCGCTGCTGCGTGAAGTTGCAACTCAGTTGCAAGAGTACTTCGCGGGCAAGCGGCGCGAATTCCGGCTCGTGCTGGATATGCAGGGAACGGAATTCCAGAAGCGAGTGTGGCGGCAACTGGAGACGATCCCATACGGGGAAACCCGGAGCTACGCGCAGATCGCCGGAGCGATCGGGCGGCCGAAAGCAGTGCGAGCGGTGGGCGCGGCCAACGGAGCGAACCCGATTCCGATTGTGGTGCCATGCCACCGGGTGATTGGATCGAGCGGGAAGCTGACGGGGTATGGGGGCGGGTTGCCGTTGAAGAAGAAGCTGCTGGAGTTGGAAGGGGCGAGAGCGCTGGCGCTGGGGTTGTAGGGGTGGCGGGCTGCGGGACTGGGGTGGAGTCGGACGGCGGCGGGGCCGGGTGATTCGGGGGGCCGAATCGACAGACGACACAAAACGATCGTCTGTCAGTGGAGAGTTCTTCCTGGGGAAGTGGGCTCCTATGATATTTCGTCCCCAATCGTTAAAAACCCGGATACACGACCCCTCAACCACCCCCCATAATCGATTCAGGAGTGAACATGGGAGTCCGGCTAGCTGGCTGCCCCGCCACTTTCTTTTTCACCGCGGCCCACGCCCCGTTCGCTTCAATTTTGTTGGTAGCGGAGGAGCGATGCTCAGACTCGTCTGTGCGCTGATAGGTTTCACGTGCGTCGCAATGGCGGCCGATGTGAGTGGCACTTGGCAGTTCACCGTGGAGAGGAGCCAGGGAGCCGGTAGCCAGAGAGTTGTCCTTCGGCAGATGGGAGAAGAACTCAGAGCGACGTTCACCAGCCAAGCTCCCGGCGGAGTTACGGCCATCGGGTCGGTGAAGGGGAACGCCATCGAGTTCGGGTTCACCATGGAAACGGGCGGACCGCCGATCAAGATCAACTATAAAGGCACTGTCGACAGCCCAACCTCCATGAAGGGAACCGCCATATACCCGGGATTCGACGATCAGGCCGCCTGGTCTGCAACCAGACTCGACGCCGCGAAGGCGACAAGCCCTGCGGATCGCGCTGGCCGCGCCGAACCGGATCGCGGACCTGAAAACGCCCGCGTCGCCGGCCAGCCAACACAGGGCCGCGCCTCAGCTACTCCTGTGGACCAGCCACATCAGCTCTTCCTCGGTGTCAATGGAACTGTTCTGGCCGTCGACCGCACCAGCGGACAGGAGCTCTGGCGGTCGCGGTTGAAAGGTGGCGATTTCGTGAATGTCGTGTTGAACGGCGGCGATCTCTTCGCTGCGACGCACGGCGAGCTCTATTGCCTGGACATTGCCACCGGGCACGTCCGCTGGCATACCCCGCTCAAGAAGCTCGGGCGGGGCTTGGTCACTATCGCCGGCAACCAGCAAACTGTCGTGCTGCAGGCGAAGAGGCAACAGCAGGAAGGAGCCGCCGATGCGGGGATGCTGATACTGGCGGCTGGACTGTAAATGGTGTAGAACCCGTTCCGGCCGCATAAACGACGCGCCTCAGGCGTTGCTGGCGCCTGGGCGACGCCAGGTACGCCGTATGGGCGCGCCGGCGAGGAGGCGGGAGGCGTGGGATCGAGCAGCGGGTGAGCGGTTCGTGTTGGCGGCCCCGATGATTTCGGCGTGCATTTGTGGTACGGTGCCGGCAAGGAGGCAACGATGCCGGAGTGGTTGCTTCGCGCGTGGCGCAGATTGTGCGCATGGCTGATGCAGAGGCCGGTCGAGCCGCCGCATCACGAACGGGGTGCCGAACCATATCATCCATCGAATCTCCACGCGCGTCCGCACTAGGGTTCTGGTCACGACCGCAGTGAGCTAATTCTGGCTTCAAAGACCGGCCGCGTATATAATCAGCCGCGCTGGGGAATCCAGAATTGGAAGTCCCGGCTGATAGGTCTCGCTTTGGTGGGCGTTGTGGCGCTCCCGAAGACGCCTGCGGTACTTGACCCCTTCAATGAGATCGGCATGATCATCTCGTGAACGAGCAGCCGGGCGCCCCTTGTCGGCGCAATCCGCCTCAAATACCGCGGCGCCGCGCTCTGCGTGATCGGCCTGCCTTGCGGCTGGGGTCTACCGCCCTGCTCCCGGTGCTCCCGGCACTGCGTGAGCTTGCCCTGAAGTTTATCGCATATCGGTATAGGATAAGTACATGATTGTGTCCTTTCGAGATGCGGAGACCGAGAGGATATTTCAGCAGCAACGCTCGATACGGTTTCGGGCCGTCGAAAAGACCGCACTTCGGAGGCTCATCCATCTGAACCAAGCTAGATCCCTGCGGGACCTGGCGATTCCGGGCAACACTTTGGAGGCGCTGAAGGGTACCCGGAGAGGGGAGCACAGCATCCGAATCAACGACCAGTACCGGATTTGTTTCGTCTGGAAGGAGGGAGACGCGTACCAAGCGGAGATCACCGATTATCACTAGGAGTATAGAGACGTGGTGTTATCAGCGGCCCGTTAGGGCTGCCAGGAACATAATGTTATGGCTAATTTGATACCAGTTCCGCATCCTGGCGAAACGATTCGCGAGGACGTTCTCAAACCGCTCGGAATGAGCGTGAACCAACTCGCCAAAGCATTGGGCGTTACGGCAACGCGCCTCAATGACGTGGTGCGCGGCCGGCGACGAATCACGGCCGATACCGCCTTGCGCCTGGCGCGCTACCTTGGGACATCGGCCGAATTCTGGCTCGGCCTACAACTGGAATACGATCTCCGAACGGCCCGGCAGACCCGGCAACGGGAGATTGAGAAGGCGGTTCGGCCGAGGTCGGCGGCGGCTTAAGCCCGACGTTGGCACGCGCGACTCATCGCAGAGGTCATCGAACGGGTCCGTCGTGGGCTTCTCAGTCGGCCACCTGTTTCAAGTGACTCATGAGGGGAACGCCGAGGGCGGGCCATCCGCCGCCGGCACCATATCTGTCGAACAGTTCGACGTGGTCGAGACGACACAGAGCAGCGTCCTGTTCGGGCGTGACCTGATCGGCGCGTTCGGCTCCACAATCGCCGCGAGCAGTTCGGCCAGTTCGTGTGTCAACGGGACGCTGGGGTGCCTTGGGCCAATCACGCCGCCAGGAGCGTTTGACCTGACAACGAGCCTCAGTTTGACGTTGGACAGCAGTGGCAATACCTTCACGTATGCCCCCACTTTTGTGAATAATTTCGGCGCCGGTTCGGCAGTGGGTTCGTTTATTGTGTGGGGCCAGACCACCCCCCTGGCAGCGCCGACTCCGGAACCCGCGGGTGTCGAGCTACTGGCGTTGGGTTTAGCCGCGATCGTTGTGGGACGCGCGCGGCTGCGGCGGTAAAAGGGTGGGGGGCGACAAGATCCGTGGTGCGTTCGCAGCCGCGCCCGCCAGCCTCACCATTCAGTTCCCCGCCGGCTTTTCGGCGTGGTCTACCACCAGGTACTCCACGGGGCCTTTGGCCGATTCCAGTTTCAGGCCAAGCTGTTTGACCAACGCGGTGGGGAGATCGGCGCAATCCGGACTGACGGTAGGTCCATCGCCATCCGTCCCGGCCTTGCGCGCGATGTCCGGCAGGAACTGCAAACTCAAGTCGTAGCGGGCGGGGAGGCCGGTTCTATCGATCACCGCCCGATCCATGCTGCGCGACAGCGTGAAGGCCAGGTACTCCATGGTCACGTTGCGGCCGTTCAGTGCGCCGCACATGCCGCCGTCGGGTTGCCTCACCCCTTGCAGCCCCATCGGCGGATGATCCAGGTCCGCCGCGTCGTGCACCGGCATTTTGGAACCGCTCTTGTCGACGAGCAGCGCCCACACCGGCTCCTCGCGCTTCTCCCGCCGCACCTGCAACTGGAAACGGTCTTCGAGCAGATGCTGCAGCATCACGTGCAACTCGTCGCTGGTGCGGGGTCGAGCAGCTTTGGCCTCGATATCAAACCGGTCGGTGTTGATCCACGTGGGGCCGCCCGAAATCTGGCGGTCGGTTACGGTGTAGGCCACCGTCATGAGCAGGCGCAGCGGCGCTCCTTCGATGTGATAGGTCTGGCCGCCCGGCATCTGCCGGATGAGACCGCAGGCGGGCGGGCAGCCTGCGCTCGGCTTCACGGAAGCGACTTCGAAAGTCAGCGGGTCCTTCTCATCGGTTTGCGGCTGCGCCGGGATACCCAGGGCCACCAAAGCGGTGATACCGGCCGCAAACAGCACGGCTCCCATGGTTGAATTGCGCGGGG
>Ga0335081_10004671_pt1 | contig 21617 bp, 19 predicted proteins | sample Lox_Sample_35_FD_206713 | JGI IMG/M metagenome (GOLD analysis project Ga0335081, IMG submission 206713) | Soil microbial communities from Loxahatchee National Wildlife Refuge, Florida, United States - Lox_Sample_3.5 | ecosystem: Environmental > Terrestrial > Soil > Wetlands | place: USA... | reverse complement strand
TGGCCATTTCGGCCGCGCCCCCGATAAGGACGGCGGCTTTTCTTGGGAGCGTACCGATCTCGCCGATGCGCTCAAGCGCGCGATGCGCTGATTGGCGACACCGAATTCGTTGCCCTGTCGTCGTGGCCGGCCCTTGTGCCGGCCACGCGTGTCTTTGATATTCGTTGAATGGAAACCTGGATGCCGCGACTATGGATTCGGTCGCATTTTGTTCGGAAAACCGGGCAGCCACTTTTCCGGACAACGCTCTAGACGGCCGGCAACCGATGGATTGCGAACCACACACCAAAGCTCGCGCGTTCTTCGGACGACGTAAGGGTCACAAATTACGCCCGCGACAAACTCATCTCATCGAAACACTGCTGCCGCGTCTTGCAATCGATCTCTCGCATTCGGCGCCGGCAGATCTTCGCACCCTGTTTCCCGCTGCAGTCACCGGCGTTGTGATGGAGATCGGCTTCGGCGGCGGCGAGTCGATGATTGCGCAGGCGACCGCACAGCCCGAGATCGGCATCATCGGGGTCGAGCCTTTCATCAACGGCATGGCTAAGGCGCTTGCTGCGATCGAAGTCGGCAACATCAAAAATATCCGCCTGCATTTCGACGATGCGGCCGCCCTGATCGAATGGCTCCCTGAGGCGTCGCTGACCCGCATCGACCTTGTTCATCCCGATCCCTGGCCGAAACGCCGGCATTGGAAAAGGCGCTTCGTGCAGGACGATATGGTGGCCCGGCTCGCCCGCATCCTGCGGCCGGGCGGCGAATTTCGCTTCGTCACCGATGTGTCCGGCTACGCCGCATGGACGCTGCAGCGCTTGTTGCGATCGGCCAAATTTGAGTGGACCGCCCGATGCGCCGATGACTGGCGCCGTGCCTGGTCGGACTTCACGCCGACGCGTTACCACGCCAAGGCAGCGCGTGAGGACCGCGCCTCATGCTTTCTGGTTTTTCGCCGAATTTAGAGCAATCAGCTCGCCCGCTTGAGCTGCCAAAATCGGATTACGCGCCGCGCCGTCGCAGCCGACAGCCGGGCATAATTGGCAAAAGCCACTTCGAGACCCTGGCCGAGTGCGGCCTTCCCGTCCGGATGCAGGACGAAAATAGACTGCACGGTCGGCCATGCGAGACCAGCGGCCTTGCACAGGATCAAGACAGGATCGCGCCGCTCACCGGCCATCAATCGATCCACGACATTGATCGGCACTTTGGCCAGCGCGGCGAGTGCAACCACCGCCTCCTCGTATCTGCCATCGACACAGAATGCAGCCAAACTCGCTTCGTCCATGCGGCCGGCGCGGCTCAGGCTCAGCACAGCACGTTGGGCCGCGCGATAATCGCGCGGAGCGACGCGCGCACTAACTTCCTCAGCAACCTTGTTCAGGACATTCTCTATTTCGGCTTTCCGTTCGGGCGTGGCGGCAGCGAGCAAGCGCTCGTGCACGACCGCAGTCGCCCGCGCCAGCAGCTCGCGAAACATTGGCGCGGGAATGTCGGGCCGCAGTCCAACGGTTTCGGCCAGCACGCCGTCGTCCGCGGCGCGTTTGATTAAGCGCGAAAAGCCGGTTGCGGAAATGCGGGCATCGCGGTTTTCGGCAACGCGTCGCGCCACGACGTGATCGCCGCGCCCGACCAGCACATCGGTGACTGCTTCGCCGAGCATCCGGCGCGCCGAGATGGCGTGGAGATGGGCCTGGCTTTTGTTCTTTGCCACCTCAACCAGATCGGCTTCGGCCAGCCGCGGCGCCAGTTTCAGGATCGGACCCGCGACCGCAATATCGTCATCATAGGCGAGCGTGCGCAGCACCCTTACCGGTGCGTTTGTGACCGGTGCGAGATGGATCGAAAGTTCGGCGCGCGCTTTGGTTTCGATTTCCTGTATGAGCAGGCCAAAAACGCGATCGAACAACTCGACGTGCTCGCCCTTGTAGGTGCTGGCGCCGTCGAGGAAGAGCGCGGTGATGCGCTGCAGCGTTTCGGTGCGCTTGTTCCGCGACCCGCACTGCAAAATCTGCTCAAGCTCCGGGATCAGCGGGAAGACAGCGCTCATTGGGCGGTAATCGGCAATCTGACGCACTTGTGCCAATTTGATTACCGTCGAGTGATTACTGATCCCTGAAAGCCCTGGTTACCGCTGGGGTTTCTGATCCCGTACAGGCCTTGCGTTCGGCGGGCGGAACGCTATATTCCGGGCATCCGTCATGGATACCTCATAACGGTCGGTTGATCCGAACGGTTTTGAGAGTGGGTTCCCCCGGGACCCGCTCTTTTTTATTACCTGAGGCCGGCCACGCCTTGGCGGATTTGCAGGATCATTGGCGCGCAAGAATGGACGATAGGCCCGTGAGTTTTGCCGACGAGAAACGGCTCATTACAGAGCCGGGTCGCGCGGCGCGCGTCGCCGCGCTTGCCGAGCCGGTTCTCGCCGGCCTCGGCTATCGGCTGGTGCGGGTGCGTATTTCCGGTTTGGCCGGTTGCACCGTGCAGATCATGGCGGAGCGTCCGGACGGCACCATGTCGATCGAGGATTGTGAGGCTACGTCCCGGGCGCTGTCGCCGATCCTCGATGCTGCCGACCCGATTGAGGGTGCCTATCGGCTGGAAATTTCATCCCCCGGCATCGACCGGCCGCTGGTGCGGCGATCGGATTTCGACCGCTATGCCGGCCACGTCGCCCATGTGGAAATGACGGCACCAATCGAGGGACGCCGCCGGTTCCGCGGCGAACTTCGCGGCACGGACGGCGACTGCGTCAAGCTGCGCAGCAGCGACGCGCCTGAGGAGGCTGCCGAAATTTTGCTGCGGATGGACGACATGATGGAAGCGAGGCTCGTCCTGACCGATGCGCTGATCGCCGAAGCGTTGCGGCGGAGCAAGCACGGCGAGCGAGCGAATGGCGCGCATGAGGCCAAGGAGCGGGCCTCGCCGCGCCGGCACAAACACCAAAACGCTGCGCTGGAGCAAAACCGGCGCGCAACCCAACCCGATGGAGAGTGACGATGGCGACGGTAAGCGCCAATAAACTCGAGTTGTTGCAGATCGCCGACGCGGTGGCGCGCGAAAAAGCGATCGATCGCAAGATCGTGCTCGCCGCGATGGAAGACGCGATCGCCAAGGCGGCGCGATCGCGCTACGGCAGCGAGACCGAAGTCCGCGCCGAGATCGATGCGAAAAGCGGCGAGCTTCACCTGTCGCGCCACATGCTGGTCGTCGACACCATCGAGAATCCCGCCACGCAGATCAGTCTGGAAGACGCGCGCCGGCGCCATCCGGCCGCGCAGATCGGCGACACCATCGCCGATCCGCTGCCGCCGCTGCCGTTCGGGCGTATCGCCGCGCAATCGGCCAAGCAGGTCATCGTGCAGAAAGTGCGCGAGGCCGAGCGCGACCGGCAATACGACGAGTTCAAGGATCGCATCGGCGATATCGTCAACGGCATCGTCAAGCGGGTCGAATACGGCAACGTGGTGGTCGATCTCGGCCGCGGCGAAGCGATCGTGCGGCGCGATGAAATGCTGCCGCGCGAGGTGTTCCGCAACGGCGACCGTATCCGCGCCTATATCTACGATGTCCGCCGCGAACAGCGTGGCCCACAGATCTTCCTGTCGCGCACCCATCCGGAGTTCATGGCCAAACTGTTCGCGCAGGAAGTACCTGAAATCTATGACGAAATCGTCGAGGTGAAGGCCGTTGCCCGCGACCCGGGCTCGCGTGCCAAGATCGCGGTCGTGTCGCGCGATTCATCGGTCGACCCGGTCGGCGCCTGCGTCGGCATGCGCGGCTCGCGAGTGCAGGCCGTCGTCAATGAGCTGCAGGGCGAGAAGATCGACATCATTCCGTGGTCGAACGAAATCGCTACCTTCGTCGTCAATGCGCTGGCGCCCGCCGAAGTCAGCAAGGTCGTGATCGACGAGGAACGCGACCGCATCGAAGTGGTGGTGCCCGATCAGCAGCTTTCACTCGCCATCGGCCGGCGCGGCCAGAACGTGCGGCTGGCGTCGCAGCTGACCGGCAAAGACATCGATATCCTCACCGAGCAGGAGGAGTCGGAGCGCCGCCAGGCCGAATTCGAAAACCGCACCCGCATCTTTATCGATGCACTCAACGTCGACGAGGTGATCGGGCAGCTGTTGGCGTCGGAAGGCTTCAACTCAGTCGAAGATCTGGCGCTCGTTGATTTGAAGGACATCGCCAGCATCGAAGGCTTCGACGAGGACACTGCGACCGAACTGCAGACGCGTGCGCGCGACTATCTGGCCAAGATCGAGGCCGAGCTGGATGAAAAGCGCAAGGAGCTGGGCGTGGAAGACGCGCTCAAGGACGTGCCTGGTGTCACCACCGCCATGCTGGTGAAGCTTGGCGAGAATGACATCAAGACCGTCGAAGACCTCGCCGGTTGCGCTACCGATGATCTATCGGGCTGGACCGAACGCAAGGATGGCGAGGCGGTACGTCAAGCCGGCATTCTCGATGGCTTCGATCTCACGCGCGAAGAAGCCGAAGCGATCATCATGCAGGCGCGGTTGAAAGCCGGCTGGATCACCGAGGCTGATTTGGCGCCGCCGCCTGTCGAAGAAGCACCGGCCGCCGAGGCGCAGGCTTAAGGATCGACCAACCGCAGGAACGCATGACCGCTCAAGTCCAGCAACGCGACGACGACGGCGCACTCGATGGCGGCCCACACGGCCGCGACCGCGAGCGCCTTTGCGTGGCCACGCGGACGGTGCGGCCGATCGAGGACCTGATCCGCTTCGTCGTCGGGCCGGACGGCGCCGCGGTCCCGGACATCAAGTGCCGGCTCCCGGGCCGGGGCGTCTGGGTGACGGCGACGCACGAGGCATTGGCCGACGCCATCGCCCGCAAAGCCTTTGCCCGCGGATTCAAGCGCGACGTTCGGCTGCCCGCTGATCTGGCGTCGCAGACCGAGCGGCTGTTGCTCCAGGCTGTCCTCGACGCGCTGGCCATGGCCGGCAAGTCCGGCCTGGTGGCGGCAGGGTTTGCCAAGGCGGCGGCCGCATTGGAGCACGAACGTGTGGTCGCTCTCGTGCACGCAGTGGAAGCCGCCAGTGACGGGGTCCGCAAACTCGACGCCATCGCCCGTCGGCAGAGGGGCGGCCAACGGGGTGGCCAAGAGGGTGGTCAAGGAGTTGACCAAGCCGCCGAAATGCCCCCTGTGATTGAATTCCTGACCTCGGCGCAATTGGATTTGGCATTGGGCCGGTCAAATGTGATACACGCTGCCTTGCTCGCCGGGCCCGCGAGCGACACCTTTTTATCGCGTTCGCGGCGCCTTCAACGGTATCGGACCGGCGGCGCGGGCGATCGTGGCAATCAGGCTGGCAAAGGTGCGATGCACTGAGCCGGTCGACCTATTGGATGCGTATGACCGAAACGACGAAGAATACCGGTGAAAAGCTGAGCGTGAGCTCGACCAAGACGCTGACGCTCAAGCGCGGCGGCGTCGAGCAAGGCGTGGTGCGTCAGAGCTTCAGCCACGGCCGCAGTAAGGCGGTCGTCGTCGAGAAGGTAAAGCGACGTGGCGCTGCCCCGGGCGAGACCAAGCCGGATACGGCCGCTGTGCAGGAGCGCGCGGCGGCGCTGAAGCGGCTCACGCCGGCAGCGAAAGCACCGGCCGCGGCGCCGGAGCCGGCACCGTCGGTTGTTCCCTCACAGCCCAAGCCGGGCGTCGTGCTGCGCCCGCTCACCCAGGCGGAGATCAGTGCCCGCGCCAGCGCGTTGGGCAAAGCCGAACTGGTCGAAGTTGAAGAGCGCAAACGTGCCGAGGCGGAAGCAGAAACTCTCCGCATCAAAAGAGCCGCCGAGGAAAAAGAACGGCGCGAGGCGGAAGCGCGCAAAGCGCACGAAGCGGAACGCCGCGCGCACGAAGACAAAACCAAGCAGAAAGCGACCGAGGTCGCAAACAAGCGCTTCGGCGCCGAGGCAACTTTGGCAACGAAGCCGAGCGTGGCACGCGTCAATCTGGAAGAGGAAGAAGAGGCGCCGCGGCCGCGCCGTGGCGCCGGCGGCGCCGTCGTGCGTCCTGCTCCCGCGCCAAAGCCGCAACGATCAGGGGCTGAAAAGCGCCGTGGTCGCCTTACTGTCGTCACCGCTTTTGCGGCCGACGAAGTGCGCGAACGCTCCGACGCCGCCTTCCGTCGCCGCGAACGGCGGCGCAGCGGACTGCGTGATGCCGAGCCCAAGGAAAAAATCGCGCGAGAAGTCACGCTCCCGGAAACGATCACCATCCAGGAATTGGCCAATCGCATGTCCGAGCGCTCGGTCGATGTTGTGCGCTTGCTGATGAAGCAAGGTCACATGGCCACCAGCACGGACACGATCGATGCCGACACGGCGCAGCTCATCGCCGAAGAATTGGGTCACACGGTCCGGCGGGTCTCCGAGGCAGACGTCGAAGAAGGCATGTTCGACGTTGCAGACGATCCGGAGAAGCTGCTGCCGCGCGCGCCGGTCGTCACCATCATGGGCCACGTCGATCACGGCAAGACGTCACTGCTTGACGCCATCCGCTCGACCGAAGTTGCCGCGGGCGAAGCCGGCGGCATCACGCAGCACATCGGCGCTTATCAAGTCACCTCGCCTTCGGGCGGCCGCATCACCTTTATCGATACGCCCGGCCATGCGGCGTTCACCGCCATGCGCGCGCGTGGCGCCAAGATTACCGACATCGTCGTGCTGGTGGTTGCGGCCGACGACGGCGTCATGCCGCAAACGGTCGAAGCAATTCAGCACGCCAAGGCGGCAAACGTTCCGATCATCGTCGCCATCAACAAGATCGATCGGCCTGACGCCAGGCCGGAGCGTGTCCGCACCGAACTGTTGCAGCACGAGATCCAGGTCGAGTCGCTCGGCGGCGAGGTGCTGGAAGTCGACGTCTCGGCCAAGGAAAGGACCAACCTCGACAAGCTGTTGGACGTCATTGCGCTGCAGGCCGAGGTTCTTCAGCTCAAGGCCAACCCGAACCGTCCGGCAGAGGGCACCGTGATTGAAGCGCGGCTCGACCGCGGCCGTGGGCCGGTGGCCACCGTCCTGGTTCAGCGCGGCACGCTTAAGCCCGGCGATATCGTTGTTGCCGGCGCCGAATGGGGCCGCGTGCGCGCTCTGATGTCCGACACCGGCCATTCGGTGGTTGCGGCCGGGCCTTCGATGCCTGTCGAGATTCTGGGCTTCAACGGCACGCCGGAAGCGGGCGACCGTCTTGCCGTCGTCGACAACGAAGCGCGGGCGCGCGAGATCACTGCTTACCGCGAACGGCAGAAACGCGAGAAGGCGGCGGCGCGACAGACCGGCATGCGCGGTTCGCTCGAGCAGATGATGAATCAGCTCAAGACCGCCGGGCGCAAGGAATTCCCGCTGGTGATCAAGGCCGACGTGCAGGGCTCGGTCGAAGCGATCGTGGGTGCGCTGGAAAAACTCTCCACCGACGAAGTCGCTGCGCGCGTGCTGTTCTCAGGCGTCGGCGCGATCACCGAGTCGGACGTGACGTTGGCGTCGGCCTCGAGCGCCGTTATCATCGGCTTCAACGTTCGCGCCCACAAGGAAGCGCGCGGAGCGGCCGAAGCGGCCGGCATCGAAATTCGCTATTACGACATCATTTACAGCTTGGTCGACGACGTCAAAAAAGCGATGTCCGGCATGCTCGCGCCGACGCTGCGCGAAACCATGCTTGGCAATGCCACCATTCTGGAAATCTTCAAGGTCTCCAAGGTGGGCAACGTCGCCGGCTGCCGCGTGACCGACGGCACCGTCGAACGCGGCGCGAATGTGCGACTGATTCGCGACAACGTCGTCGTGCATCAGGGCAAGCTGTCGCAACTCAAACGTTTCAAGGACGATGCACGCGAAGTCCTCGCCGGGCAGGAATGCGGCATGGCATTCGAGAACTATCAGGATATGAGGGTCGGCGACGTTATCGAGTGCTATCGCGTGGAGAGCGTCCAGCGGACGCTGTAAGTTCAACAGTCATGCCCGCGGCCTCCCGGCGTCATTGCCGGGCTTGACCCGGCAATCCTGCTTGGCAGTGCACAGCAAATTTAATCGAGATGCGCGGGACAAACCCGCGCACGACGGCAGCAAAGCAAATGCCACGTCACCAACATCATCGCGATCATGACGCGGGCGGCTCGCAGCGCCAGCTGCGCGTCGGCGAACTGATCCGCCACGAGCTCGCCGCCATGCTGTCGCGCGGCGACATTCACGATCCGGTCGTGGAGACGCACATGATCACGGTGCCCGAGGTGCGCATGAGTCCCGATCTGCGGCTCGCCACCATCTACGTGATGCCGCTCGGCGGCCGCGACGAAAAAGCAGTGCTCGACGCACTCGAGCGCAACAAAAGATACGTGCGCGGCGAGATCGCCCGCCGCGTTAACCTAAAATTTGCTCCCGAGATTCGATTCCGTCTCGATGAGCGATTCGACGAAGCGGAACGGATCGAGAAGCTTTTGCGAACGCCCGTAGTCCAGCGCGACCTCGCGCCCGATGACGACCCACATGACAACGATGATGAGTGACGTGATGCCCGTTGTAGACGCCGGCGACGCACCTCAGTCCGACTCGCAGTCGCGCGATCGCAAGGGCGATGGCACGCCGGCCGCGGTCAAACGGAAGAAGCGCGACGTTCACGGCTGGATCGTTCTCGACAAGCCGATTGGCATGACCTCGACCTACGCGGTCTCGGTAATCAAGCGGCTGTTCGAGGCCAGGCGCGTCGGGCACGCGGGCACACTCGACCCGCTGGCGTCGGGCTCGCTGCCGATCGCACTCGGCGAAGCGACCAAGACCGTACCTTTCGTCGTCGATAGCCGCAAAAACTATCTGTTTACCATCCGCTGGGGCGAGGAGCGCGATACCGACGACGCCGAGGGCCGCGTCGCGGCAACCAGCGCATTGCGCCCCAATGCGGATGCGATTCGTGCGCTGCTGCCGCAGTTTACGGGCACGATCGAGCAAATTCCGCCCCGCTTTTCCGCCATCAAGATTAACGGTGAGCGGGCCTACGATCTCGCTCGCGAAGGCGAGACCGTTGAACTCAAACCCCGAAACGTCGAGATTTATCGCCTGGAACTCATCGAAATGCCCGATGCCGACCATGCCGTCCTGGCGGCCGAATGCGGCAAGGGCACCTACGTGCGGTCGCTCGCCCGCGATCTCGGCCGGGCGCTCGGCGCCCTGGGCCACGTCTCGGCGCTGCGCCGCAGCCGGGTCGGACCGTTCGGCGAGGCCGACATGATTTCGCTGGAACGGCTTGAGGCTTTGTGCCATAGAGCCGCCGGCGGCGAGCGGAACCAAAACCTCGCCGATGTGCTCCTGCCGATCGAGACCGCGCTGGACGACATCCCGGCGCTGGCCGTCAGTCCGGCAGATGCGGCAAGGCTCCAGAGGGGTCAAGCCGTTTTGTTGCGCGGACGGGACGCTTCCATCTTCCGCGGCATGGTTCAGGTTACGCGCGGTGGCGAAATTGTAGCCATCGCCGAAGTAGACCGTGGCGAGATCGTCCCCAGACGCGTGTTCAATTTGACCGGTATCGTTGGTCGAGCCGGCAGAAAGGTAAATGACGATGTCGATTACGACCGCGCGTAAGGCGGAGCTTATTCAGTCGTATGGCGTGAAGACCGGCGACACCGGTTCGCCCGAAGTTCAGGTGGCGCTTCTCTCGGAGCGCATCAACAATCTCACCGAGCACTTCAAAAGCCACGTCAAGGACAACCACTCGCGGCGCGGACTGCTCAAGCTCGTGTCGCAGCGTCGGCAGATTCTCGACTATCTGAATCGCACCAATGAAGGGCGATACAAGGAACTGATCGAACGGCTGGGTATCCGCCGTTGACAAGTTTGCGCGCGGGACATCCCGCGCGTTTTTGCGGCGGAACGCACGGTGCATCCGCCGTTTGTAGGCAGCAAAGGCTGTCTGTTAGAGCGACGGGCAGGTGCCCGCGCAATCACCGGAAGGCCCGATGGCCATGGCAGGATCGCTGGACGCTGTTTGGATTCGCAAGCTGCTTGCGAACGGCAGCTTCTCGCCGTCTTGCTCATGGCTTTCGCGCTGGTCCGAAAACCATGAGAGAAAATCGATATGTTCGCTATACACAAAGTGCAACTTGACTGGGGTGGCCGACCGCTCACGCTAGAGACCGGGAAAATCGCCCGTCAGGCCGACGGCGCAGTCCTCGCCACCTACGGCGAGACCACTGTGCTCGCGGCTGTCGTGGCCGCCAAGCAACCGAAGGAAGGAATCGATTTCCTTCCGCTCACCGTTAATTACACCGAAAAATATTATGCGGCCGGCCGAATTCCTGGCGGCTACTTCAAGCGCGAGCGCGGCCCGACCGAAAAAGACACGCTGACTTCGCGCCTGATCGACCGGCCGATCCGCCCACTGTTCGCCGACGGCTGGCGCTGCGACACCCAGGTCACCGTGACCGTGCTGTCGCACGATCAGGAGAACGACCCGGACATCGTCGCCATGGTCGCGTCGTCCGCGGCGCTGACGCTGTCCGGCGCGCCATTCATGGGCCCCATCGGCGCCGCGCGCGTCGGCTTCATTAACAACGAATACGTGCTCAACCCGCAGATCGACGAGATGACCGAGAGTCAGCTCGATCTTGTCATCGCCGGCACGCAAGACGCCGTGATGATGGTGGAGTCGGAGGCCAAGGAGCTGTCCGAAGAGATCATGCTCGGCGCCGTGATGTTCGGCCACCGGCATTTCCAGCCGGTGATCGAGGCCATCATCAGGCTCGCCGAGAAAGCCGCCAAGGAGCCGCGCGAACTCGTCGTTCCCGACAACAAGGCGCTCGAGCAGGATATCCTCGGACTGGCCGAGCAGGACCTGCGCGCGGCGTATGCAATCGTCAAGAAACAGGATCGCCAGGACGCAGTCGCCGCGGTGAAGCAGAAGGTGATGACGCACTTCTTTCCGGAAGGCGCCGAGTCGAAATACGACAAGCTTCAGGTCGCCGCAGTGTTCAAGGAACTTGAAGCCAAGATCGTGCGCTGGAATATCCTCGACACCGGTAAACGCATCGATGGCCGCGACGTCAGGACTGTCCGCCAGATCGTGGCCGAGGTCGGCGTGCTGCCGCGCACCCATGGCTCGGCGCTATTCACCCGCGGCGAAACCCAGGCCCTGGTGGTCGCCACGCTTGGCACCGCCGAGGACGAGCAGTTCATCGACGCGCTGCAAGGAACCTATAAAGAGACGTTCCTGCTGCACTACAACTTCCCGCCTTATTCGGTGGGCGAAACCGGCCGCATGGGCGCGCCGGGCCGCCGCGAGATCGGCCACGGCAAGCTCGCTTGGCGCGCGATCCATCCGATGCTGCCGTCGAAAGACGAGTTCCCCTACACCATACGGGTCGTCTCCGAGATAACGGAATCGAACGGCTCGTCGTCGATGGCGACGGTGTGCGGCTCTTCGCTGGCGCTGATGGATGCCGGCGTACCGCTCAAGCGGCCGACGGCCGGCATCGCCATGGGGTTGATCCTTGAAGACAAGCGCTACGCCGTGCTGTCCGACATTCTCGGCGACGAGGATCATCTCGGCGATATGGACTTCAAGGTGGCGGGCACCGAAAATGGCGTCACTTCGCTGCAAATGGACATCAAGATCGCCGGCATCACCGAGGAGATCATGAAGGTCGCCCTGGCCCAGGCCAAGGACGGCCGCATGCACATCCTTGGAGAGATGGGCAAGGCGATCACGCAGCATCGCGCTGAACTCGGCGAGCACGCGCCGCGGATCGAATCGTTCAAGATCCCCGTCGACAAGATTCGCGAGGTGATCGGCTCCGGTGGCAAGGTGATCCGCGAGATCGTCGAGAAGACCGGCGCAAAAATCAACATCGAGGACGACGGCTCGGTGAAAGTCGCCTCGGCGAACGGCGAATCGATCAAGGCGGCGATCAACTGGATCAAGTCGATCGCTTCGGAGCCCGAGGTCGGCCACATCTACGAGGGCACGGTCGTCAAGGTGATGGACTTCGGCGCCTTCGTGAACTTCTTCGGCGCCAAGGACGGGCTCGTGCATATCAGCCAGCTCGCGGCGCGCCGCGTGCAGAAGACCTCCGACGTCGTCAAGGAAGGCGACAAGGTGAAGGTCAAGCTGCTCGGCTTCGACGATCGCGGCAAGGTGCGCCTGTCGATGAAGGTCGTCGATCAGCAGACCGGGGAAGACCTCGAGGCCAAGCAGAAAGCCGAAGGCGAGCAGCCGCGCGAAGCGGCGGCCGGCGGGGCAGCGGAATAACAGCTATCCGGGCGGCACACAGCAGCTCGGATATCGCACATAACGCGAGTGGCGCGTCCGCGCCGCTCGCTATTTTTTTTGGAAGCGGAGTTGGCTGGCCAGGCCGTATTGACGAGAGCCACGGCAATGACGCACCTAGAACGCCAGACAGCGTCCACCTCCATCCCCCAGAAATGAAGATGCCCCGACCAGCTGTTTCCAACGGAGGGTGCGTATGTCCGCCAACTATCGTCTACTGACCTATCGCGCCGGGGCCATACCGCGTCCGGGTGTCTTGGTCGATACACGAATCTATCCAGCCGCCGATCTGTTTCGCGATCGCAATACCGCGATTGATACGTCCTCGGTGCTCGGCCTGCTGCAAAGCTGGGAAACCGTATCCGAATTGCTGCCGTCGACTCTCAAAGAGATCACGCTGGATAAAGGAATATCTCTCGGCGAAGTGACCCTGGAGGCCCCGATTCTGTATCCGAGCGTCGTGCTGGCGACCGGCGGCAACTACAGCGATCATCTCGATGAAATGGCGAGGAAGCATAATCGTCCGCCGATTTCAAAATACAGACTCGCCGAACCGTTTTTCACGATGAAGACGGCGGCGCACTCTATTATCGGGCATGGGGCGCCGATTCGGTATCCGCAATTCAGCAAACAGCTCGACTACGAGGCAGAGATCGGCGTCGTCATCGGACGTTACGCCGAGAACGTTGCGGAATCGGACGCCATGGATGCGGTTGCCGGCTATGTGATCGTCAACGATCTATCCGCACGTGATTATGTCCGCCGCGAAATACTGCCCGACCAGAGGGCGCATGACTGGTTCGGTCAGAAATGCTTCCGCGACTCCATGCCGATGGGTCCGTGGATTACGCCGAGGCAGTTTGTGCCAGACCCTTATGACTTGAGCATCAAGCTCTGGGTCAACGACGAGCTGCGTCAGAACGGCAGCTCTAAGAACATGATCTATCCCCTGGCGGAGCAAATCGCTTATCTGAGCCGCCACATCACGTTACGTCCGGGTGACGTGATATCCACCGGGTGCCCGTCCGGAGTCGGCATGGCGCTGGATACCTACCTCAAACCGGGCGACCGTATCCGCATCGAAGTCCAGCACTGCGGCGTGCTCGATAACACGGTGGTCGCCGGTTAATCGCCGTTTCGCGGATTGGCGACAAATCGAACGGCAAGACGGTGGAGAGGAAGTGCGAATGATCAATAATGTGGTTGGCAAACTGCTCGTTCTGACTGTTCTCGCCATGAGCTTCAGCGGTCCGCAAGCCGTCGCTCAACCGTATCCGTCGAAACCAATTCGGATGATCGTGCCATTTGCCGCCGGCGGGGCCGCCGACTATGTGGGGCGGCTGATGGCCTCCGCGATTCATGCCCGTACTGGCCAGCCGGTCATCGTCGAGAACAAGCCTGGCGCTGGCGGCGCCTTGGGGATGGACTATGTCGCCAAGGCAGCGCCGGATGGTTATACGCTGGGCTCGGCAAATACCGGCGACTTCATCAGCAAGTTTTTGCATCCGGACCAGACCTTCGATCCGTTGACCGACCTCACGCCTGTCGCCATGGTGGGTCATGCTCCGCAGCTTTTGGTGGTCGGTTCGGCAGTCCCCGCCAAGACCTTTCGGGAATTCATCGAATACGCCCGCGCTCGGCCCGGCAAGGTCAACTATGGTTCGCCTGGTGTCGGCAGTCTCAGCCACATCGGCGCCGAGTATTTGGCAAAGCTTGCCGGCCTTAAGCTCGTTCATGTGCCGTATCGGGGCGCAATTCCCGCGGTAGCGGACATGATCGCCGGGCGCGTCCAGATGATGCACATCTCACTCAATCCGATTATTGGCCAGATTCGCGCCGGAACGCTGCGGCCTCTGGTCGTGGCTGCGAAGCAGCGTTGGTCGGATTATCTGCCCGACGTGCCGACGAGCGTAGAATTAGGCATGCCTGAATATGACATGGACATCTGGTTCGGCATGGTTGCGCCACACGGTACGCCGAAGCCGATCGTCAACCAGCTCAATGGTTACATGCGCGACATGGTTACCGATCCAGTGATGCGCAAACGGATCGTCGAAGGATTCATGCAACCGACGTCGATGACGGCCGAGGAATTTAACGCCTACGTCCGGCAAGGGACGGCGCATTGGGGAAAGATTGTCGGCGACCTGGGTATCAAAGCGGAATAGCAAGCAAATAGTCGACGCGGGCGGCACGAATTTCGATCTATTCGGCAACGGCGGCGTGCGGAGCACCCTTAGCACGCGACGAGGCTGTGAATATCATCAGCAGCGGCAGCACCGCGAGAGTTGCGATCATCAACAGCTTGTAATCGTCGATATAGGCGATGATCTGCGCCTGCTGGGTGATCATGGCGTCGAGGGCGGCGCGGCCCGCGGCCGTGAATGGGCTCCAAAAATGGGTAACGTTCGGATTGTCGAGGGCGCGGTTCACCGCGGTGACGTTTGCGCCGATATTGGCGTGATTGATCTGTGTATTACGCACCAGCAGCGCGCTGACGACCGAAATCCCGATGCTCGAGCCGATATTGCGAAAGAGGCTGTAGAGGCCGGCGCCTTCGGTTCGCTCGGCCAGCGGCAGGGTCGACAGCGTTGCCGCGCTTAGCGGCACGAACAGAAAGCCGAGACCGAAGCCCTGCACCATGGTGACCCCGATGATCGAGGCGCGCGAAACATCCGGCGTCCATCCGGTCATCGCATAGTACGCCCAGGCGGTGAGCAGAAGCCCAATGGCGAGCAGCACGCGGGTATCGGCGCGGCCGACCAGGCGGCCGACAATCAGCATCGACACCATGGTGCCGACGCCGCGCGGACCCATGATGATGCCGGCGGAAACGACCGGATAGTTCATCAGCTGCTGCAAATAGGGCGGCTGCAGCGCCATCGAGGCGTAATAGGTCAGACCGACGATGACGATGAAGATCATTCCGGTGGCAAAGTTGCGGTCGCGAAACATCGACGGCCGCACGAACGGTCGTTCGGCGGTGAAGGTGTGAACGATGAACAGATAGAACGCTGAAGCCGCAATGACGGCCTCGACAATGATCTCACCCGAGCTGAACCAGTCTTTTTCCTGACCGCGATCGAGCATGATCTGCAGCGCCGCGAGCGTGATACTCAGGGTGCCGAAGCCGAACCAATCGAGCCTTCCGACCGCGTCGCGCCGCGGCTCCGGCAGAAAGATCAGGATGCCGAGAAAATCGAGAATGCCGATCGGCAGGTTGATGTAGAACACGAAGCGCCACGAATAGTTTTCGGTCAGCCAGCCGCCGAGCACCGGACCGAGCACCGGGCCGATCATGACGCCGATACCGAACATCGCCATGGCAAAGCCCTGACGTTCGCGCGGATAGATTGCGAACAGCAAGGATTGCGATATCGGGACCAGCGCCGCGCCGAAGGCGCCCTGCATGACCCGGAACAGCACGATCTGCGTCAGCGACTGCGCCATGCCGCACAAGACCGAAGCTGCGGTAAATCCCCCGACCGAGACGAGGAACAAGCGTTTGATGCCAAATTTTCCCGCCAGGAATCCGGTCGGCGGAGTCATGATCGCGGCAGCGACGATGTAGGAGGTGAGGACCCACTCGATCTCCTCGTAGCTCGCCGACATGTTGCCCTGCATGTAAGGCAACGAGACATTGGCGATCGTGGTATCGAGCGCCTGCATCAGAGTGGCAAGGGTGAGACAAAGGCTGATCGCCCCACGATGACCGCCGATCTCCGATGTTTTCTCTGAAGCCATGGGACGGCCGCCAGAAAGCGATTACCAGAAGTGCGGAAAGCCGCGCGCATGGCCGGTGTCGACGTCGATCTCGACGCTCATTCCGGCGGCGAGCGGCGGCAGCGATTTGTCGCTGGTGTCGACGCGGACACGCATCGGCACACGTTGCACGACCTTGACCCAGTTGCCGCTGGTGTTCTGCGCCGGCAGCAATGAAAACTCCTGCGCTGCAGCCGGGCTCACGCTCTCGACCGTGCCGTGCCATTCGCGCCCAGGGTAGGTGTCAACGGTCACGGAGACTGGCTGGCCCGGCCGTACGTAGGTCAGCTCGGTTTCCTTCGGCTGAGCCTCAATCCAGACGTGATCGGTATCGACAAGAAAGAACGCCGTGGTCGAGGCCGCGAGATATTTTCCGGGCGCGATCGAGGGCACGCTGGTGACGATGCCGGCGAACGGCGCTTTGACAATTGTGTCGTCGAGCTGCCGCTGGGCCTCATCAACCTTGGCCTTGGCCTCGCGATATTGCGGGTGCTGCGTCACGTCGACATCGGGATTGCCGCCCAGCTTCGCGAGCTGCACCTGGGCCTGCTGGCGCAGCGATTCCAGCTTGTTCTTGTCGTTGCCGAGGGTCGCCCGCGCCTGGTCGAAAACAGCTTGTGAAATTGTATGCGTGCGCAGCAGCATCGAATCGCTGTCGAACATGGTGCGGTCGAATTCGACCATAGCCTCCTGGGCGGCGATATCGCTCAGCATGCGCTGATAATCCCGCTTCATCGACTCGAGCGTCAGCGCGGTTTGAGCCAGATTGGCCTTGGCGTTATCGAGCGCGATCTGAAATTGCTCCGGGTCCAGGCGATACAGCACCTGCCCAGGCTTCACGTGTTCGTTTTCGGTGACGTCGACGTCTTTGACGATGCCGGACACGTCCGTCGATATCCCGACCTTCTCGGCTTCAACGTAGGCGTCGTCGGTCGACATGATCCGTCCGCCGGTCACGTACCAATACCCGCCGACAAGCAGGACGAGCGGCAGAAGCGCGAACAGGCCCCACCGGGTCCAATTGCGGCGCTTGAGCTTTCGCACCTCTTTGTTCGCGGCGCTGTCCTTTTGCGTTTGCTTTTCGGCCGGCGAGACAAGCGGTATCGTCCGCGGCGCCTCCGGCGCCTCGGCGGTTTCCACCCTTTCGGGCGGTACGGGTTTGCGGAGCGGCTCAGCCATGATGCTGCCCTTCCAACGCTCGCACGTCGGCCGCATGGCCTGCGGTGCGATGTTGGATCGCCCGGCGCAAATTCTCTTTCACGACCCCAAAGTGCTCGACCATCTGTTCGACGCTTTCCGGCGCGACACCGCGAAGCGCCGTCGCCATCAGGTCTTCCCCCAGGTCACCAAGCTTCTCGATAAGCGGGTGGGCAGCCGGCATGAGGAACAGCCGCTTGGCGCGGCGATCGACCGGATCGGCCCGGCGTTCGATCAAGCCGCACTCGGCAAGCTTGTCCAGCAGGCGGGTCAGCGAGATCGGCTGCAAATCCAGCATCTCGGCCAGCTCAGACTGCTTCAGTCCCTCAGAACGATCGAGGCGGACCAGCACGGCCCACTGGGCCCGCGTAATGCCAAATTGCGCCGCCTTTTGATCTGCGTAGGTTCGCAGCATCCGGGCTATATCATTGAGAGTAAAAGCAAATTCTCGGTTGATCGTGCGAGGCAGCACGGCCGCTCTCCTGCAGTATGGCTGCTCAAATCATCGTTGCATAATATAAGCAAGCTTATGGATTTGCTATGCGATTGTTGCAATGCAGAAATCGGCTTGGAGGGAGGGCTGTCGCGGATGTGACGTTAGGCCAATCCAAGATCGGCGAAAGCGCTGACGTGATGCTCCGCAGCGCTTTGGGCAAAGCAGCAAAATACGATGCGCGCGATGCCGCGCGGTGATGCTGCAAGCTCCGACGCGACCGTCCCCACCGCGATGCGCGCCGCAAGGTCCGGGGGAAAGCGATAGACACCGGTCGAGATCGCAGGGAACGCCAAAGACCCAAGGCGGTGAGCAGAAGCCAAGTCGAGCGCCACACGATAACAGGACGCCAGCAACTCCTCTTCGCGCTCCCCGCCGCCGCTCCACACCGGGCCGACGGCGTGAATAACGTGCTTCGCCGGCAGACCGTAGCCGCGCGAGATCTTGGCCGAACCGGTCGCGCAACCGCCGAGCCCTTGGCATTCGGCCAAAAGCTCCGGGCCGGCAGCACGATGGATGGCACCATCGACTCCGCCGCCGCCGAGCAAGCTGCGGTTTGCGGCATTGACGATGGCGTCAACCTTCAGCGTTGTGATGTCTGCGACGCAGACTTCGAGCCGGGCTGCGCCGATTTCGGCGGTCAGAAGAGGCGTCAAGTCGCTCATCGGCACGAGCTTATCACGCCCACTCGGCCTGTGCCTCCGCGCGCAGATCAACAGTGCTCTTTATACCGATATCGTCGAAATGCTCGTCGAGGAACCGCCGCGCCGCGCGCCTGCCGCTGACCCGCAGCATTTCGAAAAAATCGTAGTCGGTTGAGAGCTTGCTTGACGCGTCGACGCGCGCGCCGAAGCGATCGAGCACGACGCGGTGCACATTGATGCGCCGATACTGTCCATCCCCGACGCCGCGCGGCAGCTTGCCCTGATCGATCAGGCGAGTAACAAAATCGATGGCGCGGTATTCGCCGATCAGCGAGGAATTGAATGTGATTTCGTTGATGCGGTTCATGATTTCGCTCGACGACGTCGGTGTCGCCTGCCGCGCCAGCGGATTGATCTGAACCACCAGAACGTCCTCGGTGCTCGTCGTGCGAAAGAACGGAAAAATCACCGGGTTGCCCAGATAGCCGCCATCCCAGTAGGGCACACCGTCGATCTCGACGGCGCGGAACAAAAGCGGCAGGCAGGCAGACGCCATCACAGCGTCGGCGGTAATCTTCTCGCGCGAAAAAATGCGCACGCGGCCCGTCTGCACGTTGGTCGCCGAGACGAAGAGTTGCAGGTCATCGGCGCCGCGCAGCTTGTCAAAATCGACGAAATGCTCGATCAAATCCTTGAGCGGATTAATGTTGAGAGGATTGACATCGTACGGTGAAAAATAGCGCGAGAGGGCGTCAAACCAGGCCTGCACCGGAGTGCCTTCGAGCGGCGTGAATGAGAGCAGACGTTGCAGCACCTCGCGCTGCAGCGCAGGTAGATTGCCGGTACTTGATGCGGCGCGCCAGAAATCGGCCAGCCGCTTTTGCGCCTCTTCCCGCCCGCCGCGCATCAAGCCGTCGGCCAGCATCACCGCGTTGACCGCGCCCGCCGATGTGCCGGAGATGCCCTCGACCGCGATTCGCTCGTCACTCAGAAGATAATCGAGCACGCCCCAGGTGAACGCACCATGCGCGCCGCCGCCTTGCAGTGCGAGATTGATGCGTTTGACCGTCGCCGAACTTTTTTGTTCGGCCGCGCGGCCGGCCAGCAAAGAGGTGAACGGGTTTTTCATGCAGCCGGGGCGCGCCGATCACTCAGCCGTCCAGCCGCCGTCGATCGAAAGGTTGGCGCCCGTGATGGCCTTCGCCGCATCGGAGCAGAGATAGACCGCGAGGCTCGCAACTTCATCGACAGTCACGAACTCCTTGGTCGGCTGCGCGGCAAGCAGAACATCGCGCTTGACCTGCTCCTCGGTCAGACCACGCGCCTTCATGGTGTCGGGAATCTGTTTCTCGACGAGCGGCGTCCACACATAACCGGGGCTGATGCAGTTGCAGGTGATGCCGAAGGTGGCGACCTCGAGCGCGACTGTCTTGGTCAGGCCGGCAATCCCATGCTTCGCCGACACGTAGGCAACCTTGAACGGCGAGGCGACCAGCGAATGCGCCGACGCCGTGCTGATGATGCGGCCCCACTTGCGCGCCTTCATACCCGGTACCGCAGCGCGCACGGCATGAAACGCCGCCGACAGGTTGATGGCGATAATCTGATTCCATTTCTCGACCGGGAAATCCTCGATCGGCGACACAAACTGAATACCGGCGTTGTTGACCAGCACATCGAGCGTGCTGAAGGTCTTCTCGGCCGTGTGCACCATGTCGGCAATCTCATCGGGCTTGGTCATATCGGCGGCCGAATACTCGGCCTTGACGCCGAACTCCGTCTCGATAGCGCTGCGTTCCTTTTCGATCGCCGCCTTGTCGCCAAATCCATTGATGGTGACATTGGCGCCCTGGGCGGCGAATGCGCGAGCAATGGCCAAACCGATCCCCGACGTCGAGCCTGTGACCAGCGCAGACTTCCCTTTCAGCATGGCGAACCCCAATTGGTGGCTGAGTTTTGGCAAAAACAGGGTTGTTCGGCAGCATTTGCCAGGAGACTTGATGGGTGGCCGGACTGTGCTGCGGCATTTGCTGCAATGCAACATAAAAGTCGAGCGCTGCGTCACGTTTTCGCGACCCGCCGCGAGCCGCTACTATGCGGCGCACCAGCCCTGCTGACGGCGAGGGCGAAGGAAAGGCTAATGCCGCGCGTAATCTTCCCTGCGCCCGATCACGATCATAAGCGATGCGCAAGCGACGCGCTGGCCTACGCGGAGGCTCAGTGCGCAGCGCGATCGCAGCGGCTGACGCCGATCCGCCGCCAGGTGCTGGAGACACTGCTGGCCAGCCACAACCCGCTCGGCGCGTACGAGATCATCGACCGGATGGCCAACAGAAAAGGCCGCCCGGCGCCGATCACGGTTTATCGGGCGCTCGATTTTCTTCGCGAGAACGGACTGGTGCACCGCATCGAGAGTCGCAACGCATTCGTGGCCTGCGGCCACAATCACTCGGGCGATGATCTTGTTGTGTTTCTGATCTGCGAACGTTGTGGCGCCGTGGGCGAGGGGCCAGGCGGCGCGGTCGCCGAAGCGCTCAAGGCCGCATCGCGCGCCGCAGGATTTGCCCCCAAGAATCCGTTGATCGAGATTCTCGGCATTTGCGCGCATTGCCGGGAGCGCCGATAGTCCCTCGCACAGCGAGACGCGACGCACAAGAAATCGCCCGGAAATGCCGCCCTCCCCTTCGTCCCGTCCGCTCGATGCCCTGGCAGTCGCAATCACAATCGGGCTCTGCGTGAGCTGGGGCTTCAACAACGTCGCCATCAAGGTGGCAATTCACGATATTCCGCCTTTGCTTCAATCGGCGACGCGCTCGCTGCTCGCCGCGATTCTGGTCGGCGCCTGGTGCCGTTTGCGCGGCATCGCCTTGTTCAGGAACGACGGCACGCTTGCCGCCGGCGTTTTCGCGGGCGTTCTGTTCGCGTTTGAGTTTTTGCTGATCTATCGCGGCCTGGTGTGGACGACGGTGACGCGCGGCACCTTGTTTCTCTATCTGGCGCCGTTCTTTGTCGTGATCGGATCGCGCTGGCTCATTCCTGGCGATCGTTTTCATCTGTGGCAGTGGATGGGCCTGTTGCTGTCATTTGCCGGAATCGTCATCGCTTTCGGCGTTCCCGGCCCGGTCAGCGATCCGCACCAGATCCTCGGCGATCTGATGCTGGTTGGCGCTGCGCTCGCCTGGGCGGCGACGACACTGCTCATCAAGGCGAGTCCGCTCGGCCGCATCAGCCCGGAGAAGACGCT
>Ga0335081_10004670_pt1 | contig 21621 bp, 19 predicted proteins | sample Lox_Sample_35_FD_206713 | JGI IMG/M metagenome (GOLD analysis project Ga0335081, IMG submission 206713) | Soil microbial communities from Loxahatchee National Wildlife Refuge, Florida, United States - Lox_Sample_3.5 | ecosystem: Environmental > Terrestrial > Soil > Wetlands | place: USA... | reverse complement strand
GGCCAATGACCCGCAAGCGAGCGCCGTGGCAGCCCGTCAGAGCTGGTTGCCGGCAAAGAGATTGAGCTGGTAAAGTCTCGCTGGCTTCGGAAAGCACCTGCGGAAAATGCCAAACGTGGCCCGTGTCGGCCAGGAGAGACGCGGCTTCAAAGCATCGGGAACGTCCACCAGAGGGCGCGACTCTACCAGGCTCAATCCGATGTTCCAGCGCTCAATGTCCTTCGGGGCTTGGCAGGCCCATGCGAAGCGGACTTCCATCCGCTTGCGCGCAAAGTCCTTGTTGCCGCCATCGACGGCTCTACGGCTGGCGGTATCCAATGCAATACAAGCCCGCGGGAAGTTGCACGCGATCTGCGCCAGCGCTGCCTTGACCTCGTGCTCCTGGAGGTAGACAAACACCGTTTCCGCGACAAAGAAGTACGGCTCAGGGCGTTGCCGCACGGTTTCGATCCAACCCGGATCGAGAACCGACCCGCCCAAGGTGATGCGCCTCTCGCTATCCGTGAAGAACTTGCGCCGCAGCTCCACCACATCCGGAAGGTCGAGGTCGACCCAATGCAGGCGGCCGTTGTCGAGCCGCTCGAATCGCGTGTTGAGCCCGGCGCCGATTTCGACTACCGTGCCTTCTGGATGGAAGCGGAGGAATTCTTTGACCCAGTCATCGAACATCGCGCTCCGCAAAGCACACGCGAAGGTCCGCTGCCTTTCGCCGAACTTCCGGAAATCCCAATCGATGGATTCCACCATTTCGGCGGCCTTCGGATCTTCCAGAATCGGGTTCTTCCTCCGGCTCTCGACCGCGCGGGCGTACAGGGGAATCAGCATCGTCTCCTGCACCTGACCGAGCCGTATCGGTTCTTTCGATCCCATGCTCACCTCATATAACACGATGAAGCCTGTTCCTCAGTGGTCCCTTGAAAGCCGGGCAGCGGCCCGGCTCCCTCGCATCAGTCTGCCCCAACGGAACAATCGCCCGCCGTGCGGTGTCTTACCTTCATGCACGACTTCGCGCTCGTGATCCGTCTCCTCCGTAAATCGCCCTCTTTTACTCTCCTGGCGCTCCTCTGCCTCGCGCTCGGCATCGGCGTCAACACCTCAATCTTCAGCCTGCTCGACTCGATCTATCTCCGCCCGTTGCCCGTGGGCAACGCCGATCGCGTGGCTGTGCTCAGTCGTGGAGCCAGTCCCCTGTTTCCTTACTCCGAATATCGCGCCCTCCGTGACCGCAACCAGTCGCTCGAGGGCCTAGCAATCTCGCAGCCCGAAGAGTCCGACCTCAGCTTCGAGGGCAACGCCATGCTGATCGGCGCCGAGCCGGTCTCGGCCAACTACGCAGCGGTGCTCGGCGCGCGCACCGTCATGGGCCGATGGTTCACACGCGAGGATGAGCCGCTGGCCGTAATCAGCTATCACGTGTGGCAGCAGCTGTTTCATGGCGACCCAGGCGTGCTCGGAAAGACCATCCGCTCGGAATCGCACTCGTACACGGTGGTCGGGGTTGCGCCGCCGGAATTCGCCGGTATTTATGCGCCGCTGCGCATCGATCTTTGGGTGCCGTTCCGTTACTGGGCCGGCAATCAAGCCGACAACCACCGCGGAATGGTACTCGCATGCCTGAAGCGCGGCGTCGGTGTGTCGCAGGCTGCCGCCGAGTTGAACGCGGCCGCCACACTGATCCACCGCGAGAATCCGGAAATGGCCAAGGATGCCCGCGCGCCACTGCTGCTCGAACTAGTGCGCGGCATTCCCAATCCGGTAGGACGCCGCCAGGCAATGCCGGTCGTAGTTCTGCTGATGGCCGTCGTGGCGCTGGTATTGTTCATTGCCTGCATGAACGTCGGCAATCTGCTGGTGGCGCGCGGCATGGGGCGGCAGCGTGAGATCGCCGTACGTTTAGCGTTGGGCGCCGGCCGGGCGCGCGTGCTGCGCCAGTTGATGACCGAGAATCTGACACTGGGCATCCTCGGGGGCGCGGCCGGCGTATTGGTCGGGTATGCCACTAACCGCCTGTTAGTAGCCGCGCTTCCCATGTTGCCGTTCGGCGAAGCGTTCCGCATCGATCTCCCGCTTGATTGTCGAGTGCTTTTCTACACCGGTTCAGTCGCGTTGCTCACCGCGCTGTTGTTCGGACTCCTGCCCGCCCTGCAATCGAGCCGCTCCGACCTGGCGGCCGTGCTCAAAGGCGCCAACATCGCCGGCGGACGGCTCCGGCTGCGCCTCGCGATGATCACAGGCCAGATCGCTCTGTCGCTGGCCCTGCTCCTGACAGCCGGCCTGTTCGCGCGTCTCATCGTTCGTTTCCACAATCTCGACCCCGGATTCGCCAGCGGGAACCGCCTTTATGCCCCGGCATTCGTACCGGCCCCGCGGTTCACGCCGGCATCAGGCCGAATTTTTTACGATCAGACGCTCGCTCGCCTGCGCGCGCTTCCCGGGGTTCGCAGCGCGTCCCTCACTACCCGCCTGCCGCTGTACGCCGCGGGCATCGCGGGCACGTTCCATGAAAAACGGGACCGTTTCATTTTAAGCCCCCGCCACCTGGCGTCACTGTCAAGATGCGTCAAGCCTGCTTGACTCTTCTTGACGAAGCTTGGCATTTCTGGACGGCGGGCGCGAGTGAGCCTGGCGCTGGACCAGGGCGGCTTCGTCGAACACCGGGGAAGATCTGGTTTGCGCCACCTCGGTTCGGGCAACAACATCCGCACTGGCGCAGGAAGGCGGACTCTCGGTCTCTCGCGGCAACCACCTCTCCAGCACCGCCTCCAACGCCACGGCGGGGATCGGCTTGACGATGTAATCGTTCATGCCGGCCGCCAGACACGTCTCGCGATCGCCTTTCATCGCGTGCGCGGTTACCGCGACGATTGGGACTTGGGGATTGCAGACGCCGGTTCGGGGGTCACGGATGTGAGCCGTAGCCTCATAGCCATTCATCTCCGGCATCTGGCAATCCATCAGAACCAAGTCATACGGAATCCTCTGCAACGATGTCACCGCCTCTTTGCCATTGGCCACGGCGTCGGCCCGGCAGCCGAGCTTTTCCAGGATGGCCAACGCCACCTGTTGGTTCGTGACATTGTCCTCGGCAACCAGAATCCGTGCCACCCGCTTTCGTGTCTTCGAACCGCTCGCGCCGGCTTGGTTATGGTGCACGCCTGGCATGCGAGCGTCCTGGACACCCGCAAGCACCTTACCTTGACGCTTCTCGAACACAGCCGTAAACCAAAACGTCGAACCGCTCCCCGGTTCACTCTCCACGCCGATCTGGCCGCCCATCAGTTCTGCTAATTGCTTCGATATGGCCAGCCCCAGCCCGGTGCCGCCGTATTTGCGCGTGGTGGAACCATCTCCCTGCGTGAACGGCGAGAAGATGTCGGCCTGGCGTTCCGCGGGGACCCCTATACCGGTGTCTTTCACCGAAAATCGGATCACGGCGAGACCTTCCTGCTCCCGAACCAGACGCGTTTCGAGCAACACATTGCCGGTGGGCGTGAATTTCACCGCGTTTCCTCCCAGATTGAGGAGGATCTGCCGCAACCGCCCGGGGTCGCCTTGCAACCGCGGAGGCACCTCCTGGCTGACCACGCACTCCAGTCGGAGGCCTTTCTTACGGGCGGCTGGCAAAAGCAGTTCGACCGCGTCCTCCAGGATGCTCCGCAAATCGAATTCAACCGTCTCCAGTTGTAACTTGCGCGCCTCGATCTTAGAGAAATCCAGGATATCGTTGATTAGATTCAGGAGCGATTCGCCGCTCGAACGCACGATTTCCGCATAACGGCGCTGTTTCGGTGTCAGTTCGGTATCCAGCAACAAGCCCGTCATCCCGATCACGCCGTTCATGGGCGTGCGGATTTCGTGGCTCATGTTGGCCAGGAACTCGCTCTTCAAACGGTTGGCGGTCTCGGCGCTGCGCTTGGCTTGCAACAGCGCTTCCTCGTCCCGCTTGCGCCGGGTGATGTCGTGCATGAGTGCTGCAAAGCAGAGGATTTCGCCATTGTCCGGGTGGCGCACCACAATCGCGTTCAAGAGCACGTCAATGGTTTCGCCCGTCCGGAAGTGACGCAGTTGCGTCTCTCCTCTGCAGGATCCCGTTCGCGCAGCCGTAGCCATGAATTCATCGCGGAGCCGGTCCCAGTGGGATTCGGGATGAACCGCAAACAAGGGCATACCGATCGCCGCTTGCGGGCTCTCCAGGCCGATCAGCTTGCACGCGCCTTGGTTCAGGTATGTGAGCTTGCCATCCGGCGATGCCAGACCGATGAAATCATCCGCGCTTTCGACCACCGAAATCAGCTTCTGCTGCTCTTCCCGCGCCCTCCTGCGCTCGGTTAGGTCACGTAAGGTCACCACCGTTCCCACTGCTTCTCTTCCTTTGAGCACCGGGTAGGACCAGTATTCCGCCGGAAAACTGGTGCCGTCAGCGCGCCAGAACACCTCGTTGTCCGCGTGGACACCCTCGCCGCTCCGGACGGCGCGGTTGATGGCACACTCCGCTTGCGGATGGGGTCTGCGGTCAGCGCGGCTATGGTGGATGAGAGAATGCACGCTCTTTCCGACCATGGCCTGTGCATCTGCATATCCGAGAAGGCGGAGACACGCACGATTCGCAAAAGTACACAAGCCCTGAAGGTCAATGCCGAAAATAGCCTCTCCGGTCGAATCCAGCAGCAGGCGGACTCTCTCTTCACTATCTCTGAGGGCTTCCTCCGCCCGCTTGCGCCGGATGAATTGAGCAATGCCATCCGCTACCGCGGCCAGAGTTTGAAGGGCAGCCTCAGTCAGGGTATGGCGGGCGAACGCGGCAACCACCCCCAGCGTTTGGCCATCGACAATTAACGGATAGCCGGCAAACGCCACCATTCCCTCTCTCCGGGCCCACTCCGGATCGCTCACCCACGAGTCCTTCTGGACTTCGTTGGTCAGATGCGGCTTGCCTTCCAATCCGATACGCCCGATCTTGAGCCTGCCCAGCGGCACGCGGCCGTGTCCGCCGTCGAGATGGGTATACAACCCGGCGCTGGCTTGAAGCTCCAGCACCTGCTCGCCGCCGTTGACCGTCCAAATACGGGCGAAGGCTGCATCCAGATGATGGACAAGTTGCTCGGCGCAATACTCCAATCCATTCCGCAGGGTGTCCGCCCGGCCGAGCGCGGCGCTGGTTCCGGCGACGAGCGCCGCCAGGCGATTTCGCTCTTCCACTTCAGCCTCGATCTGGAGGCGCCAGCGGGCTTCGCGCTCCCGCCCTGCAACCAGCTCCCGATCCACGGCGGCGGCCAGTGCGCTGGAATTCCCGGTGCAGACGAAATCGCGTGCCCCCAGCCGGATAGCTGCTAGCGCCTCCTCATCAGGCGGTGCCGCGGAGACGATCACCGTGGGGATGTCCAGACCCCTTTGCTGGAGCAGCTTCAAAACCAGTGAAACCGGGAGAAGGGCAGCCGGGTGGAAGGCCAGAACGATATCCCACGGGCCCCGGTCGAGCGCCACGGCCATGGTATCGACTGACTCCACACACTCATGATGCAGCGTCCGGCCCAAGCGGCGGAATTCGTCGGCCAAGCCGGCCACTACCGTAGCCGGCGGTTGTGACATCAATATGCGGTACGCTTCGCTCATGCGTGAAGACATGGCGTTCCGTTTCACCCGGAAAATCTGGGGTACGGGGTCCTCTAGAGTCCCGTATATCCATATCGGCGTCTTCGGAGCAACCGTTAGTTGCGCATAGCCTCCGGCCCTGCGACGAACCCGACGAGCGGACATTCGAGGCCTGACTGAGCCCTCGACAGGCGTCCACCTTCGTTTACGTGTCCGCGTCGCCGGCGTGACCCTGAGGAGACAACACTGGCGGAGAGAGAGGATTCGGATTCTCGATGCGTCAATGGGATCTGCAAGTTGCAGATTCCTCGTTGCCACCGCTGCCATAAATGCCAGGAGTGCCGTGCCGCATTGCCCACCATTGCCCACGACGCTCATTGGGCCTCCGACCTGTCGGGGCCGCGACGGAATTCCCGAACGATCGAGGGTTAAGCCGCCTCGTGGAGGGGCTCGTGACGCAGTCGGAGAAGGTCATGCGACTTGAGGGCGAGGGAGGCATAGGTCCGACCAGTGTCATCGCTGAATTCCACTTCGAAAACTTCGGGACCGAGGACCTCAACAACGGTCCCCACCTGTCCGCGGGCCAGACCGGCTTCGGGCAGGTCGCGCATCAAAGCTACAACGGAAAGGAGTTCGAGATCAGCCATGCGCCCTCTCTTCTATAGTACATAACAACTGGTCAACCTCGGAAGGCCATCATCCAGGATGATCCAACAGCCGCGTACGCGCGCCCGTTTGGTCGAGCGAACCATTTCGAAGTCTATAGTGTAACGGGCCCCGAATTCATCAGACGCGCCGGGGATAGCATCGCCGGTTCTCGCGGACTCCAGCAAGGCGTTCCGAAGTTCCTCGGCGTCCGCCGCGGTGAGACCCAACGCCGCTAGAAAGACGCGCGCCTTGTGCCGCCCCCGCGCATGACTTGTGCTCAGGGCATAATCGCGGAGCTTCACTATGTCCACAATTGCCTGCTCAGCATTCGGCAGTTTCACAAGCAGTTGATGGTACCACCTTGGGACCAAGTCCCTCTTGAAGTCCGAGGCCGGATTTGTCGACACGTCCGGCCCGAGAAGATGATGGGGGGTTCGCCGAAAGCGGACTCCTTACTTATTCCTGTGGTTGGAGATGATCCGCGATGCCTCAGCGGTCCCAGGGGGCAACAGCCGAACAGTCCCCGCCTCCGGGGCCTCGACCAAACGGGCCTTGCGCAAAGCCTTGATCACCTTGCCGAAATAGGCCTTATTCCTGCACTCGGTCCATACTTGCAAACTCGAAGCAGCAACTGGCACAGCACATGAGGCGACCAAGACGAGCACCTGATCACGCAAGCTTAGGTCAGGATCGAGCACGCGCTTAATTTGGCCAGATTGCCAGACCAGAGGAACGGGGCGTTCTACAATGGAGTCGACGATTTCCTGTGCCTCCTCAACTGTCGTTGCGTGGAAGACTCGTACCAGTTCAGCCATGATCCAGGCCGTGATTGCCAGCACCGTGGTGGCGTCCATGTGATTCGGATCGACATCTCCGCCAACGTGTCCAACGTTGCGGTTGTTTCGGATCTCATAGAGGGGCGGCAGCAGCCGTGGAATTAGGATCTGGAAGCTCCTCGGAACGGAGGCGTTATTCTCCAGCCGCTTACAGGCTTCAACGAAGTTCGCCGGTTTGGAGGGTTTGGCAGCGTAAATTCCTTTGGCGTAACCATCAATGATCGTATAGACGATCTCGCAGAACTTACCTCCACTAAGCTCGGCGGCCGTCCATTTCTGTTCGGCGTGGTTCGTGACGAGATTGTCGTACTCGGTAAGCAGCGGCGTCCGGAGGCCCGCCGGCACCGCCGAGAGAGCTTTCGAAACGGCAAGCATGGTTACTCCGGTGCAGTTTCGAGGGAACTGCTCCCCTCGTCGGTAACGAAGAATCCGTTCTTGCCTTGCTTTTCGCAGTGACCCTTTCGAACATTCTGGTTAAGGCAATCTGCGGGATTGGTTAGCTTGGTCTGGCGGCTATCCGTAAGACTCTTGGTGACCGTGGCGGTCGTCAGGTTCTTATCGCCCTTCAGTGTCAGCAAGCCGTGGCAAGGAATTTGCGGACCTGGTTGGAGGTTGCCTTTTTTGCCTTCAGGAATGAGGCCAAACTCCCTGCCGCGACAGCTCCACCATTCTTCGCAGCCTCGGTTGTTCCCTCGAGGGCGTCCTCGGAAGCGATGTCCTCGATCCGCTTGGGTGCTGCGGCGAGCAACTTGTCGAGCTGAGCCTCAAGCCACTTGGAATCACCTTCCCCACTAAAGGAAATGTTCCCAATTCGTACTTGTATTTTTGCCTGTGCCATGTTCCTCCCGAATTAAATCGGATGGACATTGGCTTCAGCGACTGTGCACACGCGGCGCGACAGGGCCGAAACAAATGCTCCCAATATTGTGCTGGGATTCACAGCAACAGGCAATCAGGCCCTTCTCCGTCTTTCTCGGCGTCGATCGTGCGACGCCGGGTTGCCTGACGAAGCAATGCCAACCCGGGGGAACCATAGGTAGAGAGAAAAACTTGGATTCATTACCCACCAACGCCTCAAGAACTCATGTAACTTATTGATTTTATTATGGCGGAGAGAGAGGGATTCGAACCCTCGATAGAGTTTCCCCTATACACGCTTTCCAAGCGTGCGCCTTCAACCACTCGGCCATCTCTCCGGTCGGGGAAAAGTGGCAGCTTGCGGTCTCACAAGTTGCGCTCGAAGTCTTTCATCAGCATAGCATGCGCCCGCCATGCGGGTTTCGGACAGCGAAGTAGAATAGGGAGCGGTGCCAGGTCCTCCCATCTCCCGCCGCTCCCTCCTGCTGGCCTCCGCGGCGGCCATGAGCTGCGGCCGGAAAAAGGCGCCGCGCATGTCCGGCTACTGCTTCGTAGCCAACCAGGGGAGCCGGTCTGTAGCGGTCGTCAGTCTGGAGCGCTTTCGCGTCACGCGGCACATCGCGCTCGACGCTGCCCCAGCCATGGTCTTGTCTCACCCTCGCGAGCCCAAGGTCCTCGTCCTGACGCCCGAGAACGGAACCGTCCACGAAATTGACGCCGCGACCTTTTCCATCAGCCGCCGTGCGCGAGTCGGTGGCCAGGCCGTGGGCATGCAGCTCGCGCCCGCCAACAATGCCCTCTGGGTCCTGTCTCGCGAGCCCTCGGCTCTGGTGGAATTGCCGCTCGATTCGCTGAAGCCCGGCCGGCGCGTCCGCTTGCCGGGGCCCGCCGACGCCTTCGACCTCGTGCTCCACAAGAAACTCCAGGCTCCCATCGCCGTCGCGGCCAGCCGCCAGGACCGCACCATCATATTGGCGTCGCTCAGCAAGGGCTCCATCGATCGAACCGTGGCCGCCGCGGACGAGCCGTCCATCGTCCGGTTCCGGGCCGATGGCGCTCAACTGATCGCGGGAAGCTGGCGCGGCCGCAGCGCCACCATCGTCGATACCGCCACAGGCAAGACCGTGGTTCGTTTGCCATTGCCGCTGGCCCCGCGTCACTTCTGCACCACGCTCGATGGCGGCCAGCTCTTCATCACCGGCGACGGAATGGACGCCGTGACGGTGGTCTTCCCTTACAGCACCGAGGTCTACCAGACCATCCTCGCCGGCCGCACGCCCGGCGCCATGGCGGTGACCAACCCCGACACCAGCAACGTCTCTTATCTCATGGTGTCGAACGCGGATACCAACAGCGTCACCGTGCTGGATTACGTGTACTACACCTTGGTCGCGCTGGTGCAAGTGGGCCAGGGGCCGGGACAGATCCTGCTGACGGCGGACGACCAGTATGCGCTTGTACTCAATGAGAAATCAGGGGACCTGGCGGTGATCCGCGTTCTGGCGCTCTCCACCACTCCGAATGGAGGGTTCCGGCGGTACAAATCGGCGCCATTGTTCACCCTGATTCCCGTCGGCGAGAAGCCGGTCAGCGCCGCGCTGGTGACATAGACGCCGCCCAGCCGCGCATCCTCTACTATGAACAAAGGTGCCGGATGCCTGTCGACAGACCCTCACGCCCGTTCCTCACCGCCGAGTGGCGCTTCCTGATCATGCTGAACTATGCGGTGGATGCTTCATTGGTGGCCCATCTGGTGCCCGCGGGAACGGAGCTGGACCAGTTCGGCGGCTGCACCTACATCAGCCTGGTCGGGTTCCGTTTCGAGCGAACCCGGCTCCACGGCCTTTGGATCCCCTTCCACTCTGACTTCGATGAGGTCAACCTGCGCTTTTACGTGAAGCGCAAACAAGAGGCGCCTCCCCGCCGCGGCGTGGTTTTTGTGCGTGAGGTAGTGCCGCGCTGGGCCATCGCTAAAACCGCGCAGCTCGCGTTCCGCGAAAAGTATGTTTCTCTGCCCATGAAACACAAGGTTGTGGAACCAACCTCCGAAGGCGGCCGGGTCCAGGCCGAGTATCGCTGGCGGCACGGCCAGAATTGGAATTCGCTGCGGGTGGAATGCGCCGGCCGTCCCGTCAAGCCGGCCGATGGCAGCCTGGAACAGTTCCTCACCGAGCACTACTGGGGCTACTCCGCACAACCAGGCGGCGCCACTCTGGAATACCACGTGGAGCACGATCCTTGGCGCGTCTGGCAGGCGTCGCGAGCGAGTTTCGAGGGCGAAGCTCAAGGCCTCTACGGCGCTGAATTCGCGCGCTGCCTGGCGCGCGAGCCCGATTCGTCGTTCATGGCCGAAGGTTCGACGGTAGCCGTGTATCCCGGCCAGGCGCTTAGCCCGTAGGGCGGGTTGTCAACCCGCGGACCGATTGCCAAATCGGTCCAAGTACGCACAAGCTTGAGCTTGTGCAAAGCGAGCGCAGCTCGCCCGGCGCCGACTCTACGCCCGCTCCGCCTTCGCCGGCACCTCGCCCCACCGCTGCGTCAGAAATCCAGTGAGCGCCCCCAGCACGAAGCCGGGCGTCATGATCTCCAGGTAGTGATGTCCGCTGGGATCTGGCATGGCCGCCACCAGAAACGCAAAGAGCAAGCCCAGGCCGGCTCCCAGCGCGATGCCGACCTTGTTGGATTGCACCTTGCGCGCCACCACCCCGCAGAGCACACCCACCAGCATCCCTTTGAATGTCGAACCCATGAGTATGGTGGCCATCTCCGACCGCACCTCGGGATAGAACCACGCGCTGGAACCATCCACCACCCCCAGAACCGCGCCCACCAATACACCCACCAACGGCTTGTTCATCGTTTGCAGCCTCCACAGCCTGATTACGCGCTACCCGCACTGTCTTTAATGCCGCGCCAGGAAAAACAGAAACAATTTTACGGCGAAATAGACACCCAGCAGGAGCAGCAGCACCTGGTTGCGCCGATAGTAGCGGCCCAGCTTCTCCAGCGTGGATTCGCGGTAGGCCGAGACCGGCAGGCCGTCGAGGAAACGCGTAACATCGGCGGCCAACTGCTCCACGGCCGCATATCGATCGGCGGGGTCCGCCGCGGCAGCCTTCCGGCTGACGGCGGCGAGCGGCCGCGGCGGCTCGGGCGCCATCAAGCCGGCCAGGATGCGGCCCAAAGCGAAGACATCGGCGCGGCAGTCGACGGGATGCGATCCCGCGCGCGCCTGCTCGGGCGCCATATAGGCCGGCGTTCCCGCTCCTGCCGCTGCGCCGCTGCCCGCCACCCGGGCCACGCCCCAATCCATCACGAAAACCTCGCCGAAGCTGCCGACCATCACGTTCTGCGGCTTGAGGTCGCAGTGGATCACGCCGCGGTCATGGGCGAACGCGACCGCTTCGCAGATCTTCTCGAACACGCGCAACCGCGCCGGCAACGAAGGCTCGTGGGCGGCGAACTCATCCAGCCGCTTGCCGCGCACCAGGCGCATAGCGTAGTACGCGCGCCCGTCCGGCAGCGTGCCGGCATCGTATACCGGGACCAGGCCAGGGTGCTCCAGTTGCGCCAGCACCTTGGCTTCGTCCACGATGGCGCCGCGCGAGTCCATCACCTTGAGCGCCACGCTGCGGTCCAGTTGTGTATCGCGCGCGCGGTACACGGTCCCCATGCCGCCCCGCCCGATTTCTTCCTCGATCTCGTAGCGCGTCCCGGAAAGATCCGGCGCCTCCGTCACCTGGCGCAGATGATCGAGCGTGCGATCCGGCAGGAAGCCCATTCTATTTTCCGAACAACGCCTGCCCCTCGGCCCGGCATTCGCGATCCCCCGAAGTGACGGCGCTGAGGCGCGCCATCACCAGGCGGCGCAGTTCCCGCCGCGCCCACGCCAGGTAGTTGGTCACCGTAGTCACCGGGATCGTGTGCCGCGTAGCCAGTTCCGCATAGCTGGGCTGTGCCTCCTCCGCCAGGTCGTACGCTTCAAACACGGCGAGTTGCACCTGCTTTCCGTTGCCCCGGCAGAATTCGCGCAAGTCCCCCAGCGCCAGCGAAAACATCTCGCGCTGCCATTCGCGGAAGAACACATCCTCCACGGAAGGCGAAGCTGCCAACTCGCGCTCCGCAGCCTCAAAATCGAACACCGGCGTCAGGTCCCCGCCGCGCTTGAGGCGTCTCGCCGATTCATCCTGCTTCATCACGAAGTGGTCCAGGCAGGCTTTCAGATAGGTTCGGAAGCGGCCCTTCGAAGGGTCGAAGCCGGCAAGGATTTCCTGCTCGATCAGTGCCGCAAAGAAACCCTGCACCAGGTCCTTCGCCTCCTCGTTGGACCGCTTCCACTGGATGCGCACGTGTTTGTAGGCCGGCTTCCAGTAGACCGCGATGATGGCCTCCAGCGCCTCATTGGCGGGCGCTCCCGTTCCCGCCGCGGATAGGATCAGCGAGGAACGAGTGGTAGGAAAGGGATGGTGCGCGCCGCCCATGGCGGTGTCGGGTTCGTAAGCCACGGCCAGGTTCCGTGGCTCAATATACACCATCCCGCACGCCGGCCATTAATGGGCCGAGGCGTCCATTTGCATGATCCCGAAAATGTGGCCTTCGGTGTCTTTGCAGTAGGCCAGCCAGCCGACGCCCGGGACGGGCATCTTGGGAACCACGCACTGCCCGCCGCTCGCGGCCACTGTGGCCAGCGTTGCGTCGATGTTGGCGATCGTTACCGTGTTGACACACGGCTGGGCCGGGTCACGGCGGGGCATCAGGCCTCCGTTAATACCCGGTTCGTTCTCGGGCCCCGTGGTGATCATCCAATACTCCACGGGACCTTCCCATTTCTGGAACTTCCAGCCGAATACTTTCTCGTAAAACGTGATGGCGCGTTGGACATCTTCCGCGGGGATTTCAAAGTGCGCAGGTCGTGGCATGTTTCGTCCTCCACACCATATTACGCGGCGCTCCCGGTTTCATTAGACCGGCGCGAAGAGTTAACACGCGGGCGCTACATGTACATCCCGCCGTTGACCGCGATGACCTGGCCGGTGATGTACGATGCGTCTTCGCTGGCCAGAAACTTCACCACTGCCGCCACGTCTTCGGGCGTGCCCATGCGTCCTAGCGGTACCGTGGCCAGAATCTTGGCCTTGACGTCATCCGGCAATACCTTGGTCATGTCGGTGGCGATGTAGCCGGGAGCAATGGCGTTCACGGTGATATTGCGCGACGCCATTTCCTGCGCGAGAGCCTTGGTCAGCCCGATCAATCCGGCCTTCGACGCCGCATAATTCGCCTGCCCGACCGCGCCGGCCTGCCCCACTACCGAAGCGATATTGATGATGCGACCCCAGCGGTTGCGCATCATGCCGGGCAGTACCTGCTGTGCGCAAAGAAACGCGCCGTTGAGGTTGATCTTGAGCACCAGGTCCCAATCTGCCTGCTTCATCCGCATTGCCAGGCCATCGCGCGTGATGCCCGCGTTGTTGACCAGCACATCGATGCGCGTCTTGTCCTTGAGCGTTTTGGCAAACCCTTCCTTGACGGATTCCGGCGACATCACGTCCAGGTTCAGGGTCATCGCTTCTCCGCTGCAGGCGCGGATCTCTTCCGCGACTAGCTCGTTGTTTTCGATTTCGGGCGACGCCACGACGATGTCGAACCCGGTGCGGCACAGGCTCAAGGCGATGGCCCGGCCGATTCCGCGGCTCGCGCCCGTAACGAACGCAACTCGATTAAACATGCATGCTCCTTAAGGAGGTAGCGGCTGAATCTCAATCATAGCTGATGGCCGTAAGTGCCTGTAAAGAATGGCCCGTGCTGTAGGCACAAGCTTTAGCTTGTGCCGCGACTTGAACCTGGTTCCCGGGTTCATACACTCAGAAGCTGCAATGGAGATTCAGGCCAGAAACACCGTTTTGTCCCTGCTCGCCACCGTAACCCTTGCTGCCGCGGCTGACAAGCCCTTTACGCCCCCCTTCGAGACCGGCGCCGAGCTGGTCTCCCACGGCAGAATCGACGACCTGGTCTTCGCACAATGGAAGCAGTTGGGTATCCAGCCGTCCAATCCCTGCTCCGACGAGGTCTTCCTCCGCCGGGTTTACCTGGATGTCATCGGCACCCTGCCGACAACCGAAGAAGCCGCGCAGTTCCTCGCCGACCAGGACCCCGGCAAGCGCGCCGCCCTGGTCGACCGCCTGCTCCAGCGCAGCGAATTCGCCGACTACTGGGCCATGAAGTGGAGCGACCTGCTGCGCGTCAAGTCCGAGTTCCCCATCAACCTCTGGCCCAACGCCGTGCAGGCCTACTACCGCTGGATTCACACCTCGATCCGCGACAACGTGCCCTACGACCGATTCGTGCGCGAAATGCTGGTTTCGAGCGGCAGCAATTTCCGCGTAGCCGAAGTCAACTTCTACCGCGCCGTGCAGAGCAAGGAATCGTCAGCCATCGCGCAGGCCGTGGCGCTGACTTTCATGGGAGCGCGCGCCGACAAGTGGCCCAAGCCGCAACTCGACGGTATGGCGGGATTCTTTTCGCAGGTGGGCTACAAGTCCACATCGGAGTGGAAAGAGGAAATCGTTTACTGGGATCAGTCCAAAAAGGCGATGCCGGCTGTCTTCCCGGATGGCAAGCCCGCTCGCATAGGCCCGGCCCAGGATCCGCGCGAGGTTTTTGCCAACTGGCTGGTGGCTCCCGACAATCCCTGGTTCGCGCGCAACGCCGTGAACCGCGTCTGGTACTGGCTGCTGGGCCGCGGCATCGTCCACGAACCGGACGACATCCGGCCCGATAACCCGCCGGCCAGCCCCGAATTGCTGGCATATCTCGAACGCGAGCTGGTCTCCTCGCACTACGATCTCAAACACATCTACCGGCTGACCCTGAATTCGCAGGTCTATCAGCTCTCTTCGATTCCGCGCTCCGACCGTCCCGAGGCCGCCGCCAATTTCGCTTACTATCCGCTGCGCCGCCTCGACGCCGAAGTGCTGATCGATGCCGTGTGCCAGATCACCGGCACCGGGGAGGAATACTCCAGCCCGATTCCCGAGCCGTTCACGTTCCTGCCCGAGAACCAGCGCGCCATCGCGCTGCCCGACGGCAGCGTCAGCAGCGCCTTTCTGGAAATGTTCGGCCGCCCGCCGCGCGACACCGGTTTGGAATCCGAGCGCAACCTCCAGCCGACCGCCGAGCAGCGGCTGCACCTGCTCAATTCCAGCCACATTCAACTCAAGATTCAACAGAGCGCCAAGCTGAGGACCCTGCTGCAGCCCACCGGCAAGCCGCGCGATCCCATCGACAAGCTTTATCTCGCGGTGCTCTCACGCTACCCGACCGACGACGAAATGAAGACGGTGGCAGCGTACTTTCAGCCGGCGCAAGCCAACCGCTGGCCGGCCGCCGTGGATCTGACCTGGGCGCTCATCAATAGCGCGGAGTTTTTGTATCGACATTAGTGGGGACAGTATGCAAGCGAATCTAATGCAATTCTCCCGGCGCGACGCATTGCGCATCATGGGCGCGGGCGGATTGGCCGCCGCCCTGCCGTTGCGCGCCAGCACCGCGGCCGCGAAGGCGAAGTCGGTAATTCAAATCTGGATGTGGGGCGGCCCGTCGCATGTCGATACCTTCGATCCCAAGCCCGCCGCCGGCTACGATTACTGCGGTCCCTTCGACAAGCCGATCTCAACCAAGGTCGCCGGTGTCCAGATCAACGAATTGCTTCCGGAGTTGGCTAAGCAGGCCGACAAGTACTCGCTCATCCGCAGCATGACGCACGGCATCTACGCGCACGAGACTGCTTCCTACGCGGTGCAGACCGGCCGCAAGCCAGGGGAGCGGCTGGTGTACCCGTGTACTGGCGCCGTCGTCTCCCTCTTCAAAGGGCGCGACGCCCTGTCCGGCGGCCTGATACCTCCTTACATCGTCCTCACCCAACCCCAGGGCCGGTTTTCCGAGAACGGGTTCCTGGGCGAGCGCTACCGGCCCTTCGCCACCGGAGGCGATCCGGCGCAAGCGCGCTTCGCCGTGGAAGGCGTGGTAGCCCAAGGCATCACCGATCAGCGCCAGCAGAGCCGGCGCGACCTGCTTCACCAGCTCAACACGCTGGAAAAAGCCATGCGAGATGATGCCTCGCTCAAGGCCCTTGACCAAACCGAGAAGCAGGCCTATGAGCTGATCCTGGGCGATGCCGGCAAGGTCTTCGACCTGGCGCAGGAAAAGGACGAAATGCGCGACCGCTATGGCCGCAACACGTTCGGGCAATCCTGTTTAGCCGCGCGTCGGCTGGTGGAGCGTGGCGTGCCGTACATCACCATCAACTATCAAGGCTGGGACACCCACCGCCAGAACTTCCAGGTGATGCGCCAGAAGCTGCCGCAGATGGACAAAGGCCTCGCTACCCTGTTGCAGGACCTTTCCGACCGCGGCCTGCTTTCGAGCACCATCATCTGGTGGAGCGGTGAATTCGGCCGCACGCCACGGGTGATGTGGGAAGCGCCGTGGAACGGCGGGCGCAATCACTGGGGCGACTGTTTCTGCGCCCTGGTGGCCGGTGGCGGATTCAAGGGCGGCCACGTGGTCGGGGCATCCGATGCCACCGGCGAACACGTCAGGGATCGGCCCGTCTATCCCGCCGACATCATCGGCAGCATCTACGAGCTGATGGGCATCGACCCCGATGGCAAGCTGCCCAACCCGTTAGGCCTCGACCTGCGCGTGACTCCCGGCTCCGGCGACGGCGTCCCCACCGCCGGACGCCTCAAGGAGATCATGTGAAAACAAGGTACAGGCCGCAAATGAACGCGAATGAACGCAAATGGAGCATTCTGTTTTTCATCCGCGTTTATTCGCGTTTATTCGCGGCCATGTTTCTGTTTTTGCCCGGCCTGCTTGCCCAAAACGCCCCCCACCTCGCCTACGCCCTTCCCGCCGGCGGCCAACAGGGCGCTACTTTCCAGGTCACCCTGGGGGGCCAATTTCTGCCCAACGTCACCGACGTCTATTTCTCCGGCCAAGGTGTGTCCGCCACGGTCAAGAACTACGCGCGGCCGATGAACGGCCAGCAGGCTCTCGACTTGCGCGACAAGATGCAGGAACTGCAAAAGCAGCCCATGAGCCCCGCCGTCTTTCAGCAGATGCTGGATATCCGGGTCAAGCTCCTCACCTTTAACACCACCAGGCTCCGCAGCCCGGTCCTCGCGGAAACCGTCACGCTGGAGGTCACGATCTCCCCCACGGCCGCGCTGGGCAAACGCGAGTTGCGCGTGGCCACTCCGCAAGGGTTGTCGAATCCGCTGGTCTTCTGCGTGGACCAACTGCCGGAATTCACCGAGAAGGAATCGCTCAACATCATCCAGCCGCCCAACCAGCAGAACATCAACCAGGTGCGGGTCAGCCAGGCCGCCACCGACATGAGCATCACGCTACCGGCCATCGTCAATGGCCGGATCAAGCCCGGCCTGGCGCAGCCGCAGGGTTCGAACCGCTCCGGCCAGCCGTACATGCCCGGCGAGGCCGACCGCTACCGCTTCCAAGCGCGCCAGGGCCAGCACCTGGTCATCGCCGCCAGCGCGCGCGAACTGATTCCCTACCTTGCGGACGCCGTCCCCGGCTGGTTCCAGGCCGTCCTCACGCTCTACGATTCGAGCGGCAAGGAAGTCGCGTACGACGACGATTACCGTTTCCATCCCGATCCGGTCATTCATTACCTGGTTCCCCAAGATGGTGAATATGCCGTCGAGATCAAAGATGCTCTCTACCGCGGCCGCGAGGATTTCGTCTATCGCATCGCCATCGGCGAACTGCCGTTCATCACCGGCATCTTCCCGCTGGGCGGCGCTGCCGGAGCCAAAACCAAGGTCGAGCTTACGGGCTGGAACCTGCCGTCGAACAGGATGACCATGACTGGCAAGGACAAAAAGCCGGGTATCTATCCAGTCGCCGCGCACGGCCAGAAGCTGCTTTCCAACAGCGTGCCGTTCCTGGTGGACACGCTGCCTGAGAGTTTCGAAAAGGAACCCAACAACACCCAGGCCACCGCGCAAAAGGTGAAGCTCCCGATCATTCTGAACGGCCGCATCGACCGTCCCGGCGACTGGGATGTGTTCAGCTTCAACGGCCGCGCCGGCCAGTCCATCGTCGCCGAGGTGTATGCGCGGCGCCTCGACTCGCCGCTCGACTCCGTCCTCAAGCTGACCGACCGCGCCGGCAAACAACTGGCCTTCAACGACGATTTCGAAGACAAGGGCGCAGGCTTGGAAACGCACCACGCCGATTCCCGCATCATGACCACGCTGCCCGCCAATGGAACTTACTACCTTTATATAGGCGACGCCCAGCAGAAAGGCTTTCCCGAGTACGCCTACCGCCTGCGCATCAGCGAGCCGCGGCCCGATTTCGATCTGCGCGTTTCACCCTCGGAAATCAATGCCGCCGGCGGCATGACCGTTCCCCTCACCGTGACCGCGCTGCGCAAGGACGGGTTCTCCGGCGAGATCGCGCTATCGCTGAAAGATCCGCCGCGCGGCTTTAACCTGAATGGCGCCGTGGTTCCGGCCGGCGCGGACGAAGTGCGGCTCACCCTGACGGTCCCTCCGCAGCCGCAGCGGGAGCCACTGAGTCTGAACCTGGAAGGACGCGCACTCGTCCAGGGCCGCGAAGTGACCCGGCCGGCAGTTCCGGCCGAGAACATGATGCAGGCCTTCTTCTACTGGCACTTGGTCCCGGAGAGCGATCTCAAAGTCACTCTCCGCAGAGGGATGTTCCGAACGCCGGTCAGAGTCAGCAGCTCGCAACCCGTAAGGATTTCGAGTGGCGGAACGATCCGCTTGCGTGCGCAAGTCCCGCTTCCGCCAAACAGTCCCATCCAGAAGGTGCAGTTCGAGCTGAGCGATCCACCGGCAGGCATCGAGCTCAAGGACTCGCCACCGGTTCAGGACGGCACGGAGATCGTGCTGCAATGTGACGCCGCCAAACTCAAGCCCGGCCTGAAAGGGAACCTGATCATCAATATCACCGGGGAAAGAACTCCACCCCCTAATGCCAAGGCGCAGGCCGCCGCGCGCCAGCGCGTTTCGCTCGGCACCCTCCCCGCCATCCCGTTTGAGATCGTCGCGAAGCAGCCGTCCCCCTGAGCCGCGAACGTAAGTGAGCGGGGGCGTTCCCGCTATCCACGCCCCGTGCCCTGCTACCATACTCCTAGCCATGGCATACCGCGATCTGCGCGAATTCATCCGCGCACTGGAAGAGCAAGGCGAACTGAAGCGCATCAGCATCGAAGTCGACCCCATCCTCGAGATCACCGAATTCGCCGACCGCGCCGTCAAACAAGGCGGTCCGGCGCTGCTCTTCGAAAAACCCAAAGGTTCCACCATCCCCGTCCTGATCAACGCCTTTGCCTCCATGCGCAAGATGGAGATCGCGCTCGAAGTGGCGTCGGTCGAGGAAATCGCGCAGCGCATCGTGGAATTTCTCGAAATGCGCATGCCCGAAGGCTTGATCGGGAAGCTCAAAATGCTCCCCAAGCTGGCTGAAATGGGCGCGTTCTTTCCAAAAACGGTCTCCAAAGGCCCGTGCCAGGACGCGGTGCGGAGCGATCGCTTCTCTCTGTTCGACTATCCGGTTCTGCAATGCTGGCCGGAAGACGGCGGCCGTTTCATCACCCTGCCGCTGGTGTTCTCCAAGAACCCTGACACCGGCAAGCGCAACTGCGGCATGTACCGCATGCAGATCTACGACGAGCGCACCGCCGGTATGCACTGGCAGACCCACAAGCAGGGCGCCGAGCACTATCGCCGTATGCAGCACTATGGCCGGAAGCGCATGGACGTAGCCGTAGCGATCGGCGCCGACCCGGCCACCATGTACTCGTCCATTCTTCCGCTGCCGCCCGACATGGACGAAATGATGATCGCCGGCTTCCTGCGGCAGAGCCCGGTCGACATGGTGAAGTGCCAGACCTGCGACCTGGAAGTGCCGGCCCAATCCGAAATCGTGCTGGAAGGCTACGTGGAATTAGGCGAGCTGCGCACCGAAGGCCCGTTCGGCGATCACACCGGCTTCTATTCCCTGGCCGACGAGTACCCGGTCTTCCACGTAACGTGCATCACCCAGCGCCAGGATCCGATCTACACGGCCACCATCGTCGGTCCCCCTCCCATGGAAGATTACTTCATGGGCAAAGCCATCGAGCGCATCTTCCTCCCGCTGATGCGCCTGCAGTTGCCCGAAGTACGCGACATCGCCATGCCCGCCGAAGGCATCTTTCACAACCTGATTCTGGTCTCGATCCGCAAATCGTACCCCGGCCACGCGCGCAAAGTGATGCATTCCATTTGGGGAACGGGCCAGGCGATGTTCTCCAAGTGCATCGTTGTGGTCGACGAAGACGTCGACGTGCAGAACGTGCGCGAAGTGGCCTGGAAGGCGCTGAACAGCATCGACCCAGAGCGCGACATCCAGTTCGTCCTAGGCCCCGTGGATTCGCTCGACCATTCGAGCCGGTTGCCCAACTATGGTTCGAAGATGGGAATCGACGCCACCCGAAAGTGGCCGTCGGAAGGTTTCACCCGGCCGTGGCCCGGATTGATCGAGATGTCGCCTGAAGTCAAGCAGCGCGTCGACGAGTTGTGGAAGCGCGCCGGGCTCTGACTGCCTGACGTTCCCTGTACCGCCGTAGCGCAGGCACTCTTGCCTGCCGCGTCGCGACTCATCGCGACGCTCGCATCGGCGAACATCATCGATGCATCGGCCCTACCAGTTGTTCCAGAAGACCAGGGATGCTCGCCAGCGAGAGCCCTGGCTGCAGACTCATGGGCCGTGCCTGCTTGGCAGGTCTCTCTGTGGGCTTCGCGGTTGGACGGGACTTCAGCCCCAAACGCACGTAATGGTTGATCAGTTCCTCGAGCGGCTTGCCGGTGCGGCGCATCTCCTGTTCGAGTCTCGCGTAGACATCGTCCTTCAAGATCAGCGTGGTCCGCACATCGTCATGCTAATAGAGAACCCTCGAGACCTTCAAGGCCGCCGATGGGTCCAGGCGAGCATGAGATTTGCTCCCTGCAATCGGGCACTGCTACACTGATAGCGACCCCTCCACGGTGGGTGTAGCTCAGCTGGTAGAGCGCTGGATTGTGGTTCCAGTGGCCGTGGGTTCGAACCCCACCACCCACCCCAAGCCACTCTCAATATTGAGTTTGGAACGAGCCCGAGGCCGGGCGATAAGCGGCCGGAGGATGAGGGATCGGCATCCCAATGCTCATTGTCGTCACGTCGTAGTGGAACCGCTTTCCGCAGTCCAGGCAGGCGACATAAGTATCGGCTTCGGTGCCGGGCTTGTGCAAGGGCGTGATCGGCCGGGTGGTTCGCTTGTGGCGGCAACCAAACAGAAAGTCGAACATCACGGCGATCATGTACGTCCGCTCCGGGGCGAAAGTATACCTACCCCTCTAATCGGATTGTTTGCTATTCCCTGCAGGGATCAAGACTGAAAAAAGTTAGCAGTACCAAAGTTCCCCTCTCTTCGCGCCGGCGGAAACCGGACTGATCTGTCCGGAAAATCCCAAAATTTTGTTGATAACAAACGAGTTGCTTGACCGGAACCGGACATATTGTCCGGTTGACGGCGTATTTGCGGTTAAACTGCTAGGCGCGGGCAGGCGAACACGTCGGATATGTTCTCCGCTGCCAGGCGCTTCAGACGGCT
>Ga0335081_10004669_pt1 | contig 21623 bp, 16 predicted proteins | sample Lox_Sample_35_FD_206713 | JGI IMG/M metagenome (GOLD analysis project Ga0335081, IMG submission 206713) | Soil microbial communities from Loxahatchee National Wildlife Refuge, Florida, United States - Lox_Sample_3.5 | ecosystem: Environmental > Terrestrial > Soil > Wetlands | place: USA... | reverse complement strand
AGCTGCTATCGCTGCATGAGCTGCGGCTCGACGAGCGGCTGCAGCTAGAATTTCGCGCTCTCTTCAGCAACCTTGCCGAAGCCCTTTCGAGGGCTTCGGCTTTTTTTGTCTCGCCGTAGCCTTGATCCTGCCTCAAAGAGAGGCGACAGTCTTTTCCGTGAACTTGTTGTAAAAGCGATCCTTAGTCCCTAATTCTTCCCACGAGCACACGTAAAAAATACGCGGGATGGCAAAAACTACGCCACCCTGTGGATCGTTGGCTAATCCGACCGCGCGGCAACCCCGGACCAACGTCTCCATAAGTGATACAATCTAAAACATCTCACCGCTTTGCTGCGTCGTCGTTCCGTCTGGTCACCTTCTTGCTCTGCGAAACAACGGCTCAACCCTCCCATTTTGCCGCGGCGCATGCCGTCGCGGGAGCCGACCCCCGGGTGGACAGTCGCTGTACCGGCACGTTCCGGCCGACAGCGGGTCCCTGCAGTCTCGCGAAACCGTGTCGTCAACCGCTCACTCAATCTCAGATTCTTTGAGTGAGCAAACCTGCTGAACTTCAATTCATCTTCCGATACCGGGGCAATGCAAATGAGCGCAGTCAGCTGGACAATGTTGTGTCCGGGCCATTGCTGAATCTTCAAGTAACAATTCTCGGTTACTAAAGTGGGATCTTGACCGCTAAACTCCCCCTAATTTCTCCCAAAATCGTAGCAAAGGACCTACGAATCATGGATGATCTCTCGACGCAAACATGAGAAAAAGATGAGGTTGCGTGGATTCGAACCAAAGTAACTCGAAGGTGTGATTTGAAGTCACCAAAGTTGCGAATCCAACTGGTAAACTCCACTCAGTTTTTCCCAATTACTTGAACTCCGGCCTGCTGATTCCCCGGGAACGGCCAGGGACATTGCAAGAGGTGAGACCGGTGCACGAAGTTCGTTTTCGTCTTCATTCCTCGATCGAAAGTAGCCTGAAAGCTTGTCCTCCGATTGGCCTCTGCCGTTTTGCGCGGGAATTCCAGATTGACATTTCTCGAAAGATGCTGTCGGCGCGAGGCCGAGCGTGCCTGCTGCTGGTTTTTCTCTGCGGCTGCTTGAGCTTGCCGGGAGCCTCTCAGGTTCTGGCCACGCTGACCAGCCCTGCCCCGGGGAGCTTACTGACCAGCTCTTCGGTGACCTTCAAGTGGACGACGGGAAGCGGTGTCTCCGCCTATTGGCTGCGCCTGGGCACCACCGGAACCGGTTCGTCCAACCTTTTCAGTTCCGGATCGCTGGCCGGCACTTCCGTTGCTGTGACCGGCATTCCGCTCCAAGGCGCAACCGTATATGCCACTTTGTTTTCGAGCGTCAACGGAGCCTGGAAGCCGGTGAATTACACCTACACCGAGGTGGAGCTGGCTGCTCTGGCTTCCCCAGCGCCGGGCGCTGCCTTTCCAGGTTCATCTGTCACGTTCAATTGGACAGCGGGAACCGGTGTATCCGCGTATTGGTTGCACCTCGGCACCACGGGTGCCGGCTCATCCAACCTCTACAGCTCCGGATCGCAATCGGGAACATCGGTGACGGTCAATAATCTTCCGCTGAAGGGAGTCACAGTCTATGCCACGCTGTACTCCAACGTGCAGGGCGTCTGGATGCCTGTGAACTATACCTACACGGAAGCTCCCACGCTTGCGGCTCTCACCAGTCCGGCGGCCGGGAGCACTTTAACGGGCTCGACAGTCACCTTCAACTGGACGGCCGGAGCAGGGGTCACCGCGTATTGGCTCCGTGTGGGCTCGACGGGGGCCGGATCGAGCGATCTTTTCAGCTCGGGGTCCCTGAGTGGTACATCCGTCACCGTAAATGGTATTCCGATGAAAGGGGCCCATGTATACGCCACGCTCTATTCCAGCGTGCAAGGCGTCTGGACCCCAGTGAGCTATACCTACACTGAAGCGGCCACGCTTCCGGCTTTCACCAGTCCGGCGGCAGGAAGCATCTTCCCGGGATCGACGGAGACGTTCAAATGGACGGCTGGAGCCGGGATCACTGCCTATTGGCTTCACCTGGGAACAAAGGGAACCGGTTCAAGCGATCTGTACAGCTCTGGATCGACGAGCGCCACCTCGGTCACGGTGAGCGGCCTGCCGCTGAACGGAGTGACGGTTTATGCCACGCTTTACGCCAGCATCAACGGCGGAGCATTTCAGAGCGTCCAAGCCCAAACCTACACCCTGCCTGCCCTCGCCGCATTGACCAGCCCGGCTTCGGGGAGTGTACTTTCCGGCTCATCGGCGACATTCAATTGGTCGGCCGGAACTGGGGTCGCCTCGTACTGGTTGCACCTGGGCACCAAAGGCGCAGGATCGGACGACCTCTATAGTTCAGGGGCGGTCACAGGTACCTCCGTCTCGGTGAGCGGTCTGCCCACATATGGAATGACGGTTTATGCCACGCTGTACTCGAATCTGAGCGGCACGTGGACGCCGGTCGGCTACACATTGATTGAGGCCGGAAGCCCGGTGCTTGGCGCGCTTACCAGCCCGGCTTCGGGAAGCAGATTAAGCGGCTCGACGGTGACTTTCAAATGGTCGGCTGGCCACGGCCCGACTGCCTACTGGCTGAAACTCGGCACGAGCGCAGGAGCGGACAATATTTACAGTTCCGGCTCATTGACTGGCACCTCGATCACGGTCAGCGGACTCCCCACCAGCGGCATCCAGTTGTATGCGACGTTGGACTCTCAGGTGAACGGAGCGTGGGAGCCCGAGAGCTCCACCATGGTGGAGGCCGCGCCCGCCGTGGCGTCGGTCTCCTGCGCCAATGGAACCTATTATGCGGCGGGAACGGACGCCTGCACAGTGACCCTCAACTCCGCCGCTCTCGCCGGAGCGGTGACCGTCGCCCTGTCCAGCAATAATGCCGCCGTCAAAGTACCGGCTTCGGTAACGATCGCCAAAGGAGCCCTCAGCGCCGGCTTCAACGCGACCGTCTCCGCCGTCACATCGGCTCAATCGGTAACCCTCACGGCCGTTGCCGGCGGCGCATCGCAGGCTTTCGCCATTCAAGTGGACCCACCGACGCCTGCGTTGACCGTCAACGGCGTATCGTTCGGCAATGTCGACGTGAATACACCGGTATCGCAGCAAGTGGTCTTGACCTCCAGCGGGACGGCGCCGCTAACCATTAACTCTGTGACCGCGAGCGGCACCGGTTTCAGCGTCTCGGGAGGCTCTTTCCCGGTCACCTTGAATCCCACCCAGACGGCAACCGTTCAGGTGCAGTTCGATCCCACATCCGCCGGCGCCGCTTCGGGGTCGCTCTCCATCTCCAGCAACGCTGCCGCGGGGGCAACCACGACAGTGAACCTGAGCGGCACGGGGATTCCGACGCCCAGCACAGTCTCCTGCAACAAGTCATCGATGACCGGCTCCGGCACCGACGCCTGCACGGTGACGCTGAACGCGGCCGCGGCCACGAGTGGCGCGGCGGTGACCCTTTCGAGCAACAACTCGGCAGTGACGGTGCCGGCCAGCGTGACGGTAGGCTCCGGCTCGACCAGCGTGGGCTTCTCGGCGACGGTCTCGTGGGTTCTTTCGGCACAGACTGTCACGCTGAAGGCCACGACCGGCGGGGTGTCGAAGACCTTCGCGCTTCAATTGAACGCCGCGACTCCGACACTCGGTCTCGGCGCCACGACCGTCGCGTTCGGAAGTGTTCCCTTAAGGGACCCAAGCACTCAATCGCTGACTCTGACGTCGACCGGAACTGCGCCGGTTACGATCAGCGCGGCCAGCGTGAGCAGCGGCACCGGCTATTCTCTCTCTCCGACCACCTTCCCGATCACGATCAACCCGCAGCAGACAGCAAGCCTGGAACTGGTCTTCGACCCGACAAACACCGGATATGCGACCGCCCAGTTGACGATTACGAGCAATTCTTCCTCAGGAAGCACTGCAACCGTAACGCTGACAGGGACTGGAATGGCGACCTCCTACCAGGTAAACCTGTCGTGGGATGCGCCAACCGGCACAGACCAAATCGAAGGGTACAACGTCTATCGGGCGATCGACGGCAGCTCGAGCTACCAGATCGTGAATCCATCGCTGGACACGCAGACCAATTACTCCGATACGACGGTCAGCAGCGGCGTGACATACGACTATTACGTCGAAAGCGTGGACGCGTCTCAAGTTTCGAGCGCGCCTTCGACCGTTCTCACCATCAGCGTTCCCTGATTGTTTGCCTCATTGAAACCAACCCGGCAGCGGCTCTGGCGCAAGAGCGCTGCGCTCGAGAGCCGCGCGGGAATTCACCCAACGGTCTGAACTACATTCCACCACCGCGGCTGGCGGGCGGCACGATGCCGTTCATGCGCAGATATTCCACCATCTGGCCGTAGTGGTCCATGAAGTGAGCCAGGCCAAAAGCCGCCATGCCGGCGCGCGTCCCGTGGGCGGTCATCGTAAACGCATTTTCCGCGGTGATGCCGTCGACGTAGGTGTGGGCCTGCGCAAAGGAGTCTTTCAGCGCCTGCACGATCTCGGCCTTGGTCGCCAGCTTGCCGATCGCTTCGCCCTTGGCCTTCAAGTCGGCATCGCTGAGGGTTCCGAAGAAGTAGTAGTTGGCTTCGGCGACATGCTTCACCTGGTCGCCAAACGTGCGCACTCCCTTGAATTCGCCGGTCGAGGGCGCGAAGCCATACTTGTCTTCGGGCATGGCTTCGGCAGCGCCGACGAACTCTTGTTCCATGCCGCTGAGTAGCTTTCCATAGATCTGCGCCGGAGGAACCGCTGTTCCGACAGCCGGCTTGGCGGACGCGGCGCCCTGGGCGTGCGCGAATGTTGTTGCGGCGGTGAGACAACAGGCAAGAACGCAGCCCGAAATGCGACGGATCGAATGCATAGGTTTCTCCTCCCGCGGCGGCATCGCCGCGTGAACGCAATCTAGCAGACCGGCGCCTGGGCCGGACAGTCCCGAGTTGTGAATTGTCCGTTGCTTGTGACGGAGGGGGTCGAGCAAAGGGTGCCGGCTTCAGCGAAGGGCACGGGCCTTTAGCCCGTGCGTTCTTGTTCCATGAACTCTCCCTGGCTTCAAGCCCCTGAGGGAACCGACCCACTGCCGGAGGGGCGCGAAATCCGATTTGCCCGTACAATTTAGAAATAGGAGAGATTTCGCCCATGCGCCGCGTGTATATGGATGCCAATGCCACGACCCCTCTGCTGCCGGAGGTGATGGAGGCGATGCGTCCGTATTGGATGGAGCATTTCGGCAACGCTTCGTCGATTCACCTGCACGGCCAGCAGGCGCGGAAAGCCGTGGATCATGCCCGCGAGACGCTGGCCGATTTCTTCAACTGCCATGCGGCCGAGGTGGTCTTCAACTCTGGCGGCACCGAGGGCGACAACACGGCCATCTTCGGGCTGCTGCATCCGGGCGATCACTTCATCACCACGTCGATCGAGCACTCGGCGGTGCTGCAGGCCGCCGAGCGCGTGGCCCGGCGCGGCGTGGAGACGACATTCGTGGCGCCGCAGGCCAGCGGGCTGATTGACCCGATGGATATTCTGCGCGCCATCCGGCCCCAGACGCGGCTGATCAGCGTGATGCTGGCCAACAACGAGACTGGCGTGATTCAGCCGGTAGAACAGATTGGAAAGATCGCCGCCGACACAGGCGTCTTCTTCCACATTGACGCCGTGCAGGGAGCGGGCAAGGTGCCGATCGATGTGCGCAAGATCGGCTGCCATCTGCTCTCGATCAGCGGGCACAAGATGCACGCACCCAAGGGCGTCGGAGCGATGTACGTGCGCAAGGGTACGCCGGTCGAGTCCCTGCTGGTGGGCGGCAGCCACGAGCGCCGCCGTCGCGCGGGGACGGAGAACGTTGCGGGGATCGTTGGTCTGGGCAAGGCCACGGAACTCGCTCTGCACAGCCTGGAAGACGGAACCATGGCGCGGGTTGCAATGCTTCGCGATCGGCTGGAGGCAGAGATCCTACGCCTTCCCGGAACCGGTGTAAACGGCGCGGACGGCGACGCCAAGGCGGTTCCGCGGGCAGCCAACACCACGAACATCTGGTTCGACCAGTTGGAGGGCGAAGCTCTGGTAATTGCTCTCGATCTGAAGGGCGTTGCCGTCTCCGGCGGGTCGGCGTGCCACTCCGGCGCCACCGAGCCCAGCCATGTGCTGATGGCGATGGGCCTGGACAAGACGCGCGCGCGCGCCAGCTTGCGCTTCAGCCTGCTGAAAACGGCAACCGACGCGGATGTGGACTACGTCCTCGAAGTCGTGCCGGAAGCTGTCGAGCATTTGCGTTCGCTGTCGCCCGTGGCGGCGGGGACGGCGGGATAGCGCGGCCGCTCACCGAATTGGGTGCCCCAGGTCCCGATTTTGGAACCTGGGATAGCGCGGATCCGAGCCTTACAGAAGAACATGATCGTACACAGCACCATCGCAGTCGCCATGTCCGGAGGGGTTGACTCCTCGACGGTAGCGGCGATCCTCGCCCGCGGCACCTCCGGTGCGGGTGGCGTTTCGGTTGTGGGTCTCACCTTACAGCTCTGGGATCAGACGCGGCTGGCGGGAAAGCATGGAATTCCGGAGGCGCCGAAGGCGGGCCGCTGTTGCTCGCTCGACGATGTGTACGACGCGCGGCGCGTCGCCGAGCATCTCGGCATTCCGTACTACGTCGTCAATCACGAAGAGCGGTTCGAGCGCGACGTGGTGCGGCCGTTCGTCGATGAGTATCTGCACGGGCGCACGCCGATTCCCTGCTCTCTCTGCAACAACCATCTCAAGTTCGACCAGCTGCTGCAGACCGCGCGCTCAATCGGTGCCGGGCGAATCGCTACCGGCCACTACGCGATCAACGAATACGACAATGGCCGGGGGCGTTGGATTTTGAAGCGCCCCGTCGATCGCGCCAAGGACCAGACGTATTTCCTCTTCGGTCTTACACAGGAGCAGTTGTCGCGCACGCTGTTTCCGCTGGGCCGTATGACCAAGCCCGAGGTGCGCGAAGTTGCGCGGCGCAGCGGCCTGGCGCTGGCCGAGAAGCCCGACTCGCAGGAGATCTGCTTCATCCCCGGCGGCGACTACAAGCAGTTTCTTACCGCCTATCTCGAAGAGCAGGGCGAGCAATTCCCTGAGACAGCCGGCGAGCTCGTCGCTTCAGATGGCGAAGTGATCGGACGCCACGAAGGCATCTTCAACTTCACCGTGGGCCAGCGCAAGGGGCTGGGCGTGGCTTCGCCTTCGCCGCTCTATGTATTGAACATCGACCCGGCGAATCATCGCGTGACCGTGGGCGCGGACGCCGAACTCGCTTCGCGCACTCTGCGCGCCAATCGCCTGAACTGGATCAGCATTCCCGAGCTGACGGCGCCGATGCGCGTCCAGGCCAAGATTCGCCATCGCCACGAGCCGGCGTGGGCCACGCTCGAGCCGGCCGGCGACGACGAAGTGATCGCAACCTTCGACGAGCCGCAGCGCGCGGTCACGCCGGGCCAGTCTGCGGTCTTCTACGATGGCGACGAAGTGGTGGGCGGGGGATGGATCAAGAGCGCGAATTGCGATACCATGAGGCACGCACAATGAAGATCGAAATCGAAATCCCGGACGAGTTGGCGCGCGCTCTCGCTGAGCGCGGTGCCGATCTTTCTCGCGCAGCTATCGAAGCGATCGCCTTGGAAGGCTATCGCTCACGATGGCTTTCAGATGGGCAGGTGCGGAGGCTCCTTGGCTTTTCGACCCGAATGAAGGTGCACGAGTTCCTGAAGGAACATAATGTCTATTTGAATTATTCAATGGAAGATCTAAAGCAAGATATCAGTGCTTCTGACGAATTCCTTGCACAGCGAAAGATCAAAGATTCAAATGCCGCATGATTATCGTCGCTGACACTTCCCCGATCAATTACCTCATCCTCATTGAACAGATTGACCTTCTGCCACATCTCTACGGCCGAATCATTATTCCCACGGCTGTCTTGGAGGAACTCCGATCCGAGGACGCTCCCACGCCCGTTCGAACGTGGATGTCTCGTCTACCGGAGTGGCTGGATGTTCGCATGCCGGCGGGCGTCTATGACACGGTTCTAGCAACAATGGACCCCGGGGAGCGAGAGGCCATTGCGCTCGCGCTGGAATTGAATGCGACGTATCTCATCGCAGACGATCTCGTTGCGCGTTCCGAAGCATTGCGGAGGCGATTGAAGGTCGTCGGTACTCTCGGAATTTTGCGCGCTGCTGCCCGAGAGGATCGGATCAACTTCCCGGTGACTCTCAATCGTCTCCTGGAGACGAGCTTTCGAGTAGATGCGAATTTGATTCGGTTTCTCCTCGACGAGGAGTCTGCTCGCGGATGAGAAATCCGCTTGAACCAAAGCTACTCCCGCGCCGCCCACGCCAGCCCGTCGGGACCGCCGCCAGCGTCGATGCGGCCGACAACTTCGAGCGTCTTGAGATCGATGACCGCGACGTAGCCCTCACGCCCACAGGCCGCGTAGGCGCGCGCGCCGTCGGGCTGCATCTGGATGCCACCCGAAGCATGGACATCGGTCAATCGCTTCACTTCCTTACGCGAAGCGGCATCGAAAACCACCAGCGCGGAGCCCGCCGACGCCAGCACCAGCTTGCCGTCGGGCGTGAATTTCACGCGGTTCACCCCGCGCACGTTGGCGTCGAGCGTGGCAACGACCTTCTTTTCGGCGATGTCGATCACCGAGATCGTTCCGTCGCCGGCGTTGCCCACCCATGCCTCTTTGCCGTCGGGAGAGATATCGAACCCCTCCGAGCCGTGGCCGACAGGAACGACGGTCTCTTCCCAATTGCCGCCGGGCGGCGCCGGAGGCGGTCCCGGCGGCATTCCCGGCGGTGGTGGCGCTCCCGGTGGACCCTCCCCGGGAGGCGGCATCGGCGGCGCTCCGGCAGCGCGTTCCGTCTTGTCGAGAATCGTTACGGTTCCCGAGTTCACGTTGGTTGTCAGAATCCGCTTCGCGTCGGGAAAGACGTAGATCATGTGCGTGCGGTTCTGGCCAATGCCCATGATCCAGTCGATCTTGTCGGTTGCCGGGTCGTAGCTGCCGATGGCCTTGGCCGCCTCCGCGGTGAACCACACCTTGCCCTCGACGAAGGTGAGCCCATGAGGCCCGCGCAGCGCGCCCAGATCGATGAACTTGATGCGCTTTTGTCCGACCAGGTCGATCATCGCCAGCGTGTGGAAGGCGCCGAAGCCATAGTTCGAAACGTACGCAGTCTTGCCGTCAGAGGAAGCGATGACTTCGTGCGGATCGTCTCCCACGGGAATGCGGGCGACCGCTTTGAGTGTGCCCGGATCGACGATGGCCAGCGTGTGATCCTGCTTGGAGAGCGCCAGCAGCGCCGCCTTGGGAGTCGCCGTCTGGGCCGCAGCCAGGGCGGCCAGCCCCGCGGCACAGAGGGGGAGCACGGAACGCCAGCGGAGTTTCAAGCTGCGCCTCTTTCTGCCGGAAATTTCAAACCCAAGCGCAGATCCTTCACTTCGGTCACGCGGCGACCTCGTTCAGGATGACAGTCTTGAGCAATAGCATTTTGACTTGGGTAGAGTATGCTCGGCTCGCGGCCACTAGATGAACGACTCGTGATCGTTGGCGGGTTGAACCCGATGCGCAGTCCCATCGGCTCGGCGAAACGACTCCATGATGGCCCGGGCCGCCGCAAGAACACCCGCGATCTGCCGCGCCGGCGCGCTCACCGCGGTATGCACAAAGCCGAGAACGCGATCCGTGTCGTCGAGCGCGCGGGTTACCGCGGAGTCGAGACGGGCGGCCTGATGCCGGATTCGCTCCAGTGCATCGACGGCCGACGCCTCGATTCCGTCGGCCTGGGTGCGCGCTTTTTTGGTGAGGGCGGCCACATCGGCAGAGATGGCCTTGAGATTCGGCGCGGCAGCAACGAATTCTTTCAATATCGGCTCAACTTCGGGAACAAGCCGCTCAAACAGCGCGCGCGACTCGTTGAGGACGGGCATCGCCGAGGTGCGCAACTCTTCAAAGTCATTGCGCAGCGAAAGAAACATCTTTCTGCCAACCAGCAAGGCGGCCAGCAGAATTCCGGCCTGGGCGAGCAAGGCCAATGCCGTCAAGGCCACAAAGACGGTCAAGAGCGATTCATTTTGCACAGCGGTCACCCACGATGAGTCCTGCGAAACCCAGGGGGAGCACTGCTATATTGTCACCCGATTTTGCCTTGCGGCCAGGAAAGCGCGCGACTCCCCGAAGATTGGCGTCTGGGAACAGCTCCGCGCGCCGGGCACAAAACAAGTGCCGGCCGCGCAGTGCCGGCCGGGATTAGACTTGCGTGTCACCAGGAGCCACGGTGGACTTGTAGGCCTGCCGCCCCGCATCGACGGCAGCGCTGACGCGGCTGGACTGATCGCTGACCAGACTCTTGCCGCGCTCCACAAACTCTTCCCACTGGGCCCGGCCGCGATCGACCACGTCTCGTCCGCGGTCGACGTAATCGCTCACCTGCTCCTTGCCCTTTTCCACCAGGGTCCCGACCTGTTCCTTGCTCCGCTCGACGAAGGCGGTCACCTGCTCCTTGCCCTTGTCGACAAGCGTGCCGACCTGCTCGGCCGCCTGGCGTGTCTTGGTGCGAAGATACTCCGTGCCCTCGCGAGCGCTATTGGCGAGGTCTTCACGCGTTTCCTTGCCGCTCTTTGGCGCGTAGAGCACTCCGATGAGCGCGCCGAGGCCCAATCCGGCGAGAAACCATGCAATTCCACTGGTTTTGCTTTCTTCCGACATGATGAACATCTCCTTCCGCTCAGCTCGAAGACTCACTGAGCGTAACAAATTCGTTCGGGTTGCGGCAAATGTCTTTAGTTTGCCACATTTCGCGGCGCCGGCGCGCGCGTTGCGCCGCCGGAATTTCCGCGCACATCACACCCCTTGGACGCTCATAACCGCAAGATCGTTGTAGATCGATTTCTTGGCCATCCGCCGGCACGCAGCTCTGCGCCGGTCACCGAGGGCGAAATGAAGCGGCGCGAGCCAAAGCTCACGCCGCAGTGAGAAGAGCCAACCGGCGCAACGCCCGAAGTGGAGCGCGGTCACCCGGAACCGCTCTAGAAATCGAGCCGCGCGGAGATCTGCGCCGTGCGTGCGCCGCCGAAGTCGGAGCCGATGGTGCCGGTGATCAACCCGAAGCTGGACCCGCTCAAATCCATCTCCGGATCGCCCAGGTTGGTGTGATTCAGGACGTTGGTGAAGGTGCCTTCCGCGCGCAGCTTGAATCGCTCGGTGAGAGAGAAAGTCTTGTTTAGGCCGGCCGAAAGATTGATCAGGCCGGGTCCCTGGACCGAGCCGACCTGGCTGTTGCCGAAGCGTCCAATCGGCAGCGGATGCGGGCCGTTCGGAAGCAGCGTTCCATCGGACTGCGGAGTGAAGCCGCTGCCGGTGGCGCAGGAATTGCCGGGCGTCCACGTTGAATCGCCGGGGCAGGCAAACGCCGAAGCGTTGGCCCAGTGGAAGCGATTCTTGCCGTGAGGATTGGCGCTGACTCCGGACAACTGGTCCGGATGCTGGTCGCGATGGCCGCCATCGAAGCTGATCCCGCCGGCTCCCAGGTTTCCGCTCGAGCCCGAGCCGGTTCCCGAAGGATCGCCTTCGCCGCTGGGGAAGTACGGTGTTTCGAAGGCGCCGGTTTGCATGGTGAGAATCGAGGAGAGCCTCCAGCCGCCAACCACAAGATCGGCCGCTCGCGGCATCGATCCGCCAAACATCTTGCCGCGCCCCAAGGGCAGGTCGTAGAGCGCGGTGGTGTTCCAGCGCAAGCGACGCGTTCCGTAGACATTGCCGAAGTCCACATGGCGGTCGAGGATCGAAGTCGCGCGCACGCCGCCGCCTTCGCCGCCAAAGCCGGTGCCGTCGGGACCCTGGTTATCGGCCAGCGCTTTGGCCCAGGTAAAGCCGGAGTGAAACTCGAGCCCTTGTTGCAGGCGATGACTGCCTTCGACCTGCAAGGAGTTGTAGCTTTCGTTGGCGCCGGTAGCGCGGGTATTGATGCGGCCCCAGTTGGGGAAGAGCCGCGAGGAGATCGGCGCGTTGAACGAGGCCACGGTAGTCGAATACGGAAGCGTGTTCTCATCCGGAGCCCAGACGAGCTGGTGCGTCTCCGATCCGATGTAGGAGACTCGGCCGGCATAGCCGGAGCCGAAGTCGTGATCGATGCTGAGCGACCACTGCTCGGTATACGGGTCTTTCCAGTTGGTGCTGTTGGCGGTGCCGAAGTAGTCCGTGCCGTAGCAGGTCGTGCATCCGTTGCCGCCGCTGCCGGGAGAGATCGCCGGCCACTGGTAGAGCGGCTTGTGCGTGGTGGTGTTGAGCGAGTTGGAGAAGGTTTGCGTGTAGGCCTGCACCGTGCCGGTGAGCGAGTAGAAACTCGACCCGAGCATGTTGATGTTGTAGAGCCCGTAGCCGGCGCGCACCGCCCACTTGTCGTCGCCGAAGGGCCGCCATGCGAAGCCCAGGCGCGGCATGAAGCGAAGGTGCGGATATTTCTTCAGGCCGTCAGGATAACCGGCCGCGCTGTTGCCCTCCACCTGCATGCAGGGTGCGCCGTTGACGGTTGCGGAGTTGGTGGGCGATGTGCCGTTGGGGTCGCAGGCGTTGGCGCTGGCCAGGAAGCCCTGCGCCAGCAGCGATTGCTTGCCCTGCGGGTAGATTACGCGGCCGGCAAGAGCGACGCTGGGATCGAAGTTGCCGATGTCGCCGAACTTGTCGTAGTAGCCCGGATGCAGCTCATAGCGCACGCCATAGGAAACGGTGAGACGCGAGCTGAGACGCCACTCGTCTTCGCCGAAGAAGTGGTAGTGGTTCGAGAGGCCGTCGTTGTCCTGGCGGACGACGTCATAGAAGGTCTGATTGGGCAAGCCGAGCAGGAAGTCGGCGAAATCCACGCCCGTGAAGATACCGGTGCTGCCGCTGGTGTTGAACTGGTAGGAGCCGTAGTTATCGGCATCGTTGAATCCCAGCGGAGTGATGGCTTCGAGGTGCTGGATGTCGGTGCCGAACTTGAAGGTGTGATTGCCCTTGAGCCAGATGAGCGTGTCGCTGTAGTCGTAGGTCAGCGATTTGGTCAGGCTGGTCAGCCGATCGGCGTCGAGGCTCTGGATATTGTTGAACCCCATGAACGGGATGCCGTTATAAAACAGGTTCTGCAATCCCTGCCAGCCCTGGGCATTGGTGAAAGCAAGACCGTTGAAGCTGTCGCTTTGACCCGAAGTGTAGCGCGTGAATCCGAATCCGCCTTCGTTGATCAGGTTCTGCCGGATCGTCCAGTTGGTGTCGACCTTCATGGCGCGATTCTGGCTGATATTCAGATACGACGGAACCGACAGGATCTCCGGCTGCGAGATCGGAAAATTCTTCCAGGTGAACTTGCCCCAGAGAAGGAACTTCTGGTTGGAGCCGAAGTACTGGTCGCCGCGCACATCGAACTGGTTGGAGTGGCCGCTGGCGTCAACGTTCTGCTGCCAATTGCCCACGCCGTCATCGGTGTAGGCCGTCGGGTCGCCGATGTTGGGATCCGGATAGAACTGCTTGAGAATGTTCTGGGCAATCGAGCTGATCTGGCCGGAAGGAAGCGACGTACCGAAGCTGCCGCCGGTGAAGGGATTGCTCAGACCCTTAAAGGTATTCTTGCCGTCGCTGTCGGGCGAGACATACTTGGAAAAGTTGCCCTGTTTCATCAGCGTGCTCGGCACCTTCTCGTTCAGCGTCTGTTGCGCAGGATGGCGCCAGGCCTCAAAGTCGCCGAAGAAGAAGCTGCGGCTGTGGCCGTTGTAAAGATGCGGAATGACGACCGGTCCCCCCAGGCTGCCGCCGAAGGTGGCGCCGTGAATGTCGGGCTGTGTGAGGGTCGTAGGGTAGGTGTAGGGGATCGCGTCCCACTTCGAATCCTGGTAGTACCAGAAGCCCGAGCCGTGCAGATCGTTGGTGCCGCCCTTGGTAGTAACGACAACCTGGCCAGGGTCGCCGAACTCGGCGTTGGCAAGCACGCCGTCGGCGCGAATCTCGGAGATGGATTCGGTAGACGGGAAGGTGTCGTTGATGAAGCTGCCGCCGGTCGCGCTCTTGGTGGTAACGCCGTCGACGGTCACATCGACCTGGTAGGGCAACGCGCCCTGCAGAGAGATGCCGGAGCCGTCGTCCTGCACACCCGGAAGCGTGCCGAAGATGGCCGCCGCGCTGGTGCCGCTGAAGCTGGCGCGCGTGTTCACGGGCAGATTGGTCGCGTCATCGGAGGTGAAATCGCCGCTGATGGTCGGCGATTCGGTCTCGATGGCGCTGACCGAGTCGCCGGTGACTTCGACGTTGGTTTGCACCGTGCCCACGGCCAGGCTGGCATCGACGCGCAGCTCCTGCCGCACCTCCAGCGTCACGCCGGTCGCCGCCCACGACTCAAATCCCGGAGCCGTCACCTTGATGGAATAGTGGCCGGCCTTGGAATCGAGGAACCGGTAATCTCCCACGGCGTTGGTCCTCGTGTTGCGGACCTCGCCTTCGTCGGTATTGGTCAACTCGACGGAAGCATCGGGTACAACGGCCCCTTTGGCATCCCTGACGGTGCCGGCGATCGAGCCTTGCGTGGCTTGCGACCAACCCATCGGGCCGGTGATCGCGAGCGCCAAAGCAATACCGAGAAGGGTCCAGCGGCGGCGAAGAATACTTGCATAGATGGAGTGCGGGCTCCTGGATTGCATGACTGCCTCCTGAATTTCGTGGATCTGGATCGAACGGTTGGGAAGCGTGATGAGGAATCGGAGAGTGACACGCCTTCCGTGGATTGGCCGAATGGGTGAACGGTTCGGTTGCCGAGTCCGAAGTGGAGCCTGCACCGGGGGCATGCCGGTCCAACGTCGGTCCAGCGATCGATTCTCTGCCAGTTCAGAAACGGGATTGGGGGTCTGGTGCTTCGCGCCTCGTTCCGGGTGATTTCCAGTTGTGTGGTTGATCGCAAGTACAAGGTAATCGGACGATGTTACAGCCGGTTTAAAAACAGCCCGGCCGGGGGGAGCCTGCGTCTTTTGCAGAATACGCAAGCGCGATTTGAACCGATTTTCACATGGCGAAAGAACCTTGGTAACCACGTTGTATACCAGTTTGACAACGGGCTGGATGAAGAGGCATTCTCGCTGCACTGACTCCCTTTTTCGAAACTCCAGGGGCGAGGACCCTCCTGAAATGCACACCCAGATCCTTAGATTGGCAATCCTCCTGCAAAGCCTGATGGTTCGTGAAGAAGGCCAGGACGTGATCGAATACACCCTGGTCTTGATTCTGGTCGCGTTCGGGGCGACGGCAGCCATAAAGACTTTGGGAGGAGCCCTGGATTTCGCTTTCACCGCCATCAGCAGCACATTGGCCAGCAGCCTCACGTAGCCGATCCACAGGAAGAATGCAGCTCCTTTGGAATGAGCGGGGAATGGGGCTGTGCACATGAAGAGCGCAGAGTGGAAGCACGATGAGGTTCATCACGAGATAGACTGCAATTCCGAAGAACAATCCGCAGACAAAGAAATGCGGCTTGAGGAACGCAAGCCGACGGCTGAAAGCGTAATACACCGCGGCAGCTCCGGTCGCGATAAGAAACTCCAGGAAGAGCCCCAGCGCATACACGCCCAAGCCGCCCGAGAATGCGCTCGCGCCCAGTAAGCCGCCCGCAACGGCGCGCGGCCAACCTGCGTTGAGGGTCACATAAGCCGCGATCGTATCCAGCCCGCCGGCAACCAGGCCGCCGGCGAGGATGGCAGGCCATGCTCCCCGCAGCGGCCGGCGGGCGTCGATCGAAGCTGCTGTGCTCATCCTGCCTCTTGGGATTTTGGAGAATAAAGGGGCGGCTCGCTTGCGTCCCGATGCACCGCAGTGTACGGCATTCGGCCTGCACTGTGCTCGGGCGAATTGGGAGGCGCGCCGGTTGGGCCGGCTTTCCGTTTCGCGGCCGAGGCGAGAAACCGCGGTAGAATGCGGGCAAGGAAAGGGCAATGGATACGGGTTCTCGAGATGTCACGCAGTTGCTCAAGGCGATGAATGCCGGCGATCGCGCCGCTGGTGAACAATTGCTGCCTCTCGTCTACCGTGAGCTACACCGAATCGCCAGCGCCTATATGCGCCGCGAGCGGCCTGACCACACGCTGCAGGCAACAGCGCTGATTCACGAAGCGTATCTGCGGCTGGCGGGCGAAGAGATTGACTGGCAGAATCGAGGTCATTTCATCGGGCTGGCCGCGCACGTGATGCGACGCGTTCTGGTGGATTATGCACGGCAGCACCACGCCGAGCGGCGCGCGGGCGGATTACAGCGCGTGGAGATGGACGACAACTTCGCCATAACGCCCGAGCGGCTCGATGAAGTGCTTTTCCTCGACCGGGCGCTGCAGAGGCTGAAGGAAAAGAACCCGCGTCAGGCGCAGGTGGTGGAGCTGCGCTACTTCGCAGGTCTTTCTGTAGAGCAGATCGCGGCCGTACTGGAAGTTGCACCCCGGTCTGTGAAGCGGGACTGGTCGCTGGCGCGCATGTTTCTTTACAGCGAACTACGGCCCGGCCAACCCCTGCCCGGCGGCCGCGCCGTTCAGGACGACCCCCTAGGATAGCGAAAAATAGTTTTGCCCGGCGTTGCCCCTTTTTCTTGCCCGCGGCGCACTCCTTAGTGAATGCGGTGATCAACACCGCTTCCACCGGAGGAGACGTCATGAAATCGAGCATCAGCACCTTCGCCCTAGCCGCCGTCGTTGCCATCGCGTCGCTGAGTACAGCGCACGCCCAAACCCAGGCCTCCCGCGTCATCGTGCCTTTCGCGTTCGAATGCGGCGGAGCCAGCTTCGCCCCCGGCACGTACACCATCAGCAAGCTGGATGGGGAACACATTACGCTGCGGGATAGCAAGACCACGAGCATGGTCATGATCGACAATGCCGACGGGCCAAAGAATGCGAAGCTCGGCTTCGTGGCGTTCCGCAAATATGGCAACCGCTACTTCCTGGCCGAGTATCACCCCGCCAACTCCGCGCACTCGATGGACCTTCCCGAATCGGGCAAGGAGCGCCGGGTTGCAACGGACTACGCCATGAACCGCACGGAGCCCGGACGCGTGCAGCTGGCGCTGAATGAGGGTGACTGGATTCGCTAACTGTGAAACAGCCCCCTTCCAACCCGACGCATGGCGGGAGCCGCCTTACCGGGCGCGCTCCTGCCTTTGCTCATTGCCGAATCTGCCAGGCGCGCAGCTACTTCTGCGGGCGCCAGTTCAGGATCACGTCCAGAGACGACGTCTCGTCGGTCTTGTCGGTGATGATCAGGAATCGCTTGCCGTCGGGAGCAATGTCCCAGCTCATGGGACCGTTGCGGATGCCCGTATCCAGCATCTCGGTGTCAAACAACGCGTGAGGAGTACCGGAGTGGAAGGCCGGGCGCGTGTCCACATCCACGGCCATCATCTTCCAGTCCGGCGAGATGTAGAACAACTCCCTGCCGTCGTGCCGCCAGCGCGGCATCACTCCGCCACCAACGGATACTCCCCATTTTTCTCCATGGGGATTGGGCGGAAAGGGAATGACATAAATCTCGCTTTGGCCGGATTCGTTGGATGTAACAGCGACCCAGCGTCCGTCGGGAGAGAATTCTCCCTGGCTGGACGTGGCCGGCGTTTGCCACAAACCCACCGGCTGCGCGCCCGGCTGACCCGTGGGCAGGGCGAACAGGTCCGACCCGACTCCGGGATAGACTTGCGCATAGATCAGGTAGCGGCCATCCGGCGACCAGCTCTTGGCAAAGAGCAGCGTCGGCGAGAGAAGCAGTGGCTCCGGTCGGGTACTGCCGTCCGTCGCGATGCGATAGAGGCCGCCGCGAGTGCTGTAAACAACGTAAAGTCCGTCGGGCGACCACACGGGATTATTCCCCTTCTCCCTGCCCACCGTCAGGCGCCTGCTTCCCTCCGGTCCTAGATCCCGAATCTCAATGGTGCTCGCTCCCGGATCGCCGACGAGCCGCTTCCCATCCGGCGAGATCATGACGACGCCTCCGGCATCGCCGAAGGTACCGAGGTCCTTGCCCTCGCGATCCCGCCAGACGTATCGCCGTTTGCTGAACTCGCCTGAGACATAAGCCACCACACCGTTCCATGAGGATGACATGAGCCAGTTTGCGTTTGTGCCGGCTGCAATTTGTTGTGCGACGGCAAAAGGCTCGCCGGCGGCCACCAGTTTCTTCTCATCGAAAGGCAGAGCCATGAGCGTGCCGGCGCGCGCAAACAGGATGGCTCCGATGCGGCTGCCTGACGGCGCCGCCACCACCTGCGCCCGGGTCAAATCGGGCAGGATGCGCCGCGCCTCCGGTCCATCGATTGAATTCAGCCACAGCCCGGCTTCGGTACCAGCTCCGCGCATGGCCAGATAGTGGCGTCCATCGGGCAGGAATACCGGAAAAAGCTCCGTTATGTTCGCGTGTCCGGGAATTCTCGTCAGCGCTCCTCCCGATTCAGAGACTCGCTGTACCTGATCCAAAGCGCCTATGAGGATGTCGCCTTGGCTATTCCAGGTACCGCCCACAGTTCCCATGGCGTCGCAAAGCGTCTGAACCGGCCCTCCGGTACGCTCGATCTTCTTCAGCTTGGAGTCGGCGAAGAACGCCAGAAAGCGGCTGTCAGCGGACCAGAACGGGTCGGCTGCATCGTCGGTTCCTTGCAGGGGCGCCATGTCCGCGGCGTCGAATGCGCGGATCCAGATCTGCTGTTTGCCATCCTTCACCAGAACGACCGCGACAAATCGCCCATCCGGAGAAACAGCAAGCGATCGGACCAGCGATTTGTCCGGGAGCACGAGGCTCACCCGCGCCAGCGGAGGAGGTGCAGCCGGCTGGGCCACGCGCCAGATCGCGAACAGTGCCAGCGCGGCGATTGCGGTTCCTGCCACCGCCAGCAGCCATGCCGGAAGGTTTGACCGCGAACGCGGCGGCGACTCGGCTTGGGACTGGGCGATGGATTCCAGCTCCCACTCGAGGTCGCGCGCCGAATGCCAGCGGTCGTCGGGATCCGTTTCCAGGCATCGCCGGATCAGGCGTTCCAGCGCCGGCGGAAGATTCTGCGGCAGGCGCGAGTAATGCCCGGTTGCCATCTCCGTGAGAATCAGTCCCAGCGCGTAAAGATCGGATCGCTCATCGGCCTCCTTGCCTTTCATCAGCTCCGGCGCCATGTACGCGGGCGTGCCAATCACGTGGCCCGGCTCGGTAAGGTTGGGATTGGCCTGCGACCGCGCAAGCCCGAAGTCCAGAACCTTGACGCCGCTTTTGGTCAGCATGAGGTTGGCCGGTTTCAAGTCGCGGTGAACGATGCCCCGAGCATGGGCTACTGCCAGCGCGTCGGCAATCTGCGCTCCGAAACGAAGGGTCTGGGATAGGTTCAGTTTGCCGCGCTTCAGGCGCGTCGCCAGGGTTTCGCCCTCCACCAGTTCCATCACAAGATAGCTTGGGCCCACGTCATAAAGCGTGCAGACGTGAGGATGGCTGATGGCCGCGATGGCGCGTGCCTCCTGCTTGAAACGCTCCAGATGGGCTGGCCTGCAAGTCTTGATCGCGACGGGACGTCCCAGCCTCGCATCCCAGGCGCGATACACCTGCCCCATGCCGCCCCGCCCCAGCTGTTGTTCGATTCGGTAGGGCCCCAGCTCCATTCCGGCTGTTAACTGTCCGTCGGCAACATCTTCGGAGATGCTCCCGGGGCCCCGGTCCGGCAGTGGATCGCCGAGTTCCATTGCCGGGTCGGATAGAAAGCCCTGGAGACGATCGTTTCGATCGAGCAGTGCCTCAACCAACCGGCGAAGCTCGGTTCGGCCTTCGCAGGCGCGCTCCAGAAAAGCCTGCCGCTCCCCCTGACTCAGGTCGAGTGCCTCTCCAAAAAGCTGCTCCGCCGTTTCGCGCGTTTTCTTCATGAAGACGGCTTCCCGCGGCGCGCACGTGCGAGATCCTGCTTTCAATCTGTGGGGCCGGGCAAGGGAACCGTAGCTAGAGTCTACCCCAGGGATTGGCCACCGCAACGGGGCGAAAGAAATCCGGCGCCGTGCGATGCGTCCTCCATGGCAACATGGGACTCAGGAATTGCATTATTCTCGGAATTGGATTGTCCCATCCGGCGCAATCGGCCACGCGGGATTCCAGGCCACTTCCCAGGCAAAGCCGTCCGGATCGGCGAAATATCCTGAGTAGCCGCCCCACGAGGCTTCGCGCGCCGGCTTGAGAATGGTCGCGCCGGCATCCGCCGCCCGCCGCAAGAGAGGATCCACTTCGGCCTTGGCGCGCGTGTTGTATCCCAGGGCTAGGGCGGATCGGCCGAAGATTGCCGGATCGGCCTCGAGATCTTTCGCAAGCTCATCGCGCAGGAACAAAGCGAAGACCGTGCCGCCCGCCTGGAAAAAGACGATCTCCTTGTTCTCGAGGGCCGGTTTCCAGCCGAGCCCTTCGGCATAAAACCGCTTTGACGCGGCAAGGTTCCGGACTCCCAGCGTTACGATACTGATCCGTTGGTCCATTTCGCCCGATTCTCCTTTGGCCAGGCGCGCGACTCCCAGCACTACGGCGCACTTCAGAATTTCTCTTCGAGTCATCATCTGTTGAAGCTCTCGATCTTCATGCGATGAGGCTAGAGGCGACCGGCATCGCGCGTCTTGAACAAATCGGACACTCAAGCTGCAATCTGCGAAACGAACTCGCCAGGGGTGAGCCCGCTCATCCGCTGCACCTCGCGCGTGAGGTGCGCCTGGTCGGCGTAGCCCGCACCCGCCGCCAGCGCGGCCAGCGTGTTGGCGGAGCCGGACGCGAGGCGAAAGAAGCGCTGAAAGCGAAAGACGCGATCGAGGGTTTTGAAGCCGTAACCGAAGGCTTCCATGCAGCGCCGCCGCAGGGTTCGCTCGCTGATGCCGACGTATGCGGCAATCCCGGCCACGCCGATGCGCGCCGGCGCGCAGTTGTCGCCTGCAGCCCTGCGCAGGAACCGGATCTGACGGTCGGCGGTCCCAGCTCCCGAGAGCCGGAGAAGAAGCGCCGACTGCAGTGCTCCAGCGATCTGGAATGCGCTGCCCGCGAGCGAAGCCTCGTCCGCGATCCGTGCAGCTTCGGAATTCCAGAATTCACAAAGAGGCACCCGCGCATTCACGATTTCGCTGAGCGGCAGACCGAGCCAGGAGCAAGCCGCGCCAGGATGAAAACGGATTCCGGCAAAGGCGAAGCTGTGCGGCATCGGCTCATGGATCGGCCGCGTGTCTGGGCCGGCCACGCAAAGCCCGCGGCCGTTCCAGACGATATCGACGCAGCCGTCGGGCACGACCTGCATCGTGCCGGCAGGCGACTGCGTAAGATCATTCACCCAAAGGCAGCGGATATGATCGCGTAGCGCCGGATCGGGCAACCATTCGCGATAAGCACCGGCGAATTGTGAGATCACGCCGTTCATTGTTCCCAGACCTTATTTCAAGCGCCGGCCAATCCACTGCTCTCCCTGCCGGTTCTCATCCTACGGCTTGCGCAACGAACCCGCAGACTTTTCCATTTCCTTGTGAATCGCGTCGGCGTCGTCCACATCCAGCAACTCGGCGGCTTCTTCTTTCGTCTTGG
>Ga0335081_10004668_pt1 | contig 21626 bp, 19 predicted proteins | sample Lox_Sample_35_FD_206713 | JGI IMG/M metagenome (GOLD analysis project Ga0335081, IMG submission 206713) | Soil microbial communities from Loxahatchee National Wildlife Refuge, Florida, United States - Lox_Sample_3.5 | ecosystem: Environmental > Terrestrial > Soil > Wetlands | place: USA... | reverse complement strand
CGACCTTCGGCTACCCGTTGCTCGATCTGGCGGCGTACGACCATAGCTACCTGCCGCGCGGCGCGATCGACGCCAAGATGATCCAGGCTGCGCGCGTCGTGCCGCTGTTCGTACGCGGCAAGCACCTCGCGCTCGCGGTATCCGACCCCACCCGCACCGACGTGATTCACGACGTGAAGTTCCATTCGGGCCTCACGGTCGATCCAGTCGTGGTGGAGGACGACAAGCTCAGCCTGCTGATCGAAGCAGCGGCCAGGAAAGAGGAACAGGCACTGGACGCTTTCATCGACGACCACTTCGATTTCGAGTTTACCGAGGAGGAAGCCGCGAGCGAGACAGCGGCCGGGACGGCCGAAGTAGACGACGCACCGGTAGTGAAATTCATTCAGAAAATGATGGTCGACGCCATCATCGCCGGCGCTTCCGATATTCACTTCGAGCCCTACGAAAAGAGCTACCGGGTCCGCTTTCGCGTCGACGGCGAGCTGCGCGAGGTGGCGAGCCCGCCGCTGGCGATACGGGAAAAGGTCTCGGCGCGTATCAAAGTGCTGTCGCGGCTCGACATATCCGAGAAGCGGGCGCCCCAGGACGGGCGGCTCAAGCTCGCCGTGTCCAAGTCGCGCGCGATCGATTTCAGGGTTTCGACGCTGCCGACCCTGTTCGGCGAGAAGATCTGTATGCGCATCCTCGATCCTTCGGCCGCGATGGTAGGCATCGACGCGCTCGGCTATGAGCTCGAGCAGAAGCAGGCGCTGCTGGAGGCGATCGGCCGGCCCCACGGGATGGTGCTGGTGACCGGCCCGACTGGGAGCGGCAAGACCGTGTCGCTGTACACCTGCCTCGGCCTGCTCAACCGGCCCGAAACCAACATTTCGACGGTAGAAGATCCAGTCGAGATCAACCTTCCCGGGGTCAACCAGGCAAACGTCAACGACAAAGCGGGTCTCAGTTTCGCCGTCGCATTGAGGTCATTCCTGCGCCAGGACCCCGATGTGATTATGGTCGGGGAGATCCGCGACCTGGAAACCGCCGATATTGCAGTCAAGGCAGCCCAGACGGGTCACTTGGTGCTTGCGAGCCTGCACACTAATGACGCCCCCGCCACCCTCGCCCGCCTGATCAACATGGGCGTTGCGCCGTTCAACATCGCCTCCAGCGTGAACCTGATCACGGCGCAACGGCTCGCCCGCAGGCTATGCTCTTGCAAGCGGCCGGCCGACATTCCGGTCGAGGCGCTGCTCGAGGCCGGGTTCACCGAGGCAGACCTCGAGGGCGGCTGGCAGGCCTACGCGCCGACAGGATGCGAGCATTGCAACGGAAAGGGCTACAAGGGTCGGGTGGGGATCTATCAGGTAATGCCGCTATCGGAGGAAATGCGCCGCATCATCATGAAGGGCGGCGACGCGATCGATGTCGCGGAACGGGCGCGGGCCGAAGGTGTGCTCGACCTGCGCCAGTCGGGTTTGCGCAAGGTGCGTCAGGGCATGACCTCGCTGGAGGAAGTCATGGCCTGTACCAACGAATGACGATGCCGCAGGGGCTGCGGCGAGGCTTCTAAGGGAGTTTCTATGGCGACGGCAGCGGCGGCTAAGGGTCCCAAAGAGTTCATCTTCAATTGGGAAGGCAAGGATAAGAGCGGCAAGATCGTGCGCGGGGAAATGCGCGCGACAGGCGCGACCATGGTGAACGCCACCCTGCGCCGCCAGGGCATCCTGGTGCAGAAGGTGAAGAAGCAGAGCTTGGGTCGCGGCGGCAAGGTGACCGACAAGGACATCACGCTCTTCACCCGTCAGCTGGCAACCATGATGAAGGCCGGCGTGCCGCTTTTGCAGTCATTTGACATCGTCGGCAAGGGCGCGAGCAATCCCGCCGTGTCGAAGCTTCTGATGGAGGTCAAGACCGAAGTCGAAACCGGATCGTCGCTCGCCGCCGCGTTCAGGAAGTATCCGCTTTACTTCGACGCCCTGTTCTGCAACCTGGTCCAGGCGGGTGAGCAGGCCGGGATTCTGGAGAGCCTGCTGGATCGCCTTGCCACATACAAGGAAAAGATCCTCGCCATCAAGTCGAAGATCAAATCGGCGCTGTTCTACCCGATCGCGATCATCGTGGTTGCTTTCCTGATCACGGCGATCATCATGATTTTCGTCATCCCTTCGTTCAAGCAGGTGTTCACCAGCTTCGGTGCCGATCTTCCCGCGCCGACGCTGTTCGTCATGGCGGTTTCAGATGCGTTCGTCGCTTACTGGTACATCATATTCGGCGTTATTGGCGGAGGCCTGTACGCGTTCTTCACCGCGTGGAAGCGTCTGTTGCCGGTGCAGATTTTCATGGATCGGTTGATGCTGCGCGTGCCGGTGTTCGGATCGCTGGTGCGCAAATCCACCATCGCTCGCTGGACCCGCACGCTTGCCACCATGTTCGCCGCGGGCGTGCCTCTTGTCGAGGCGCTCGACTCGGTCGGGGGCGCATCTGGCAACCACGTCTACTTGACGGCGACGAAACAGATTCAATCGGAAGTATCGACCGGCACGTCGCTCACGGTGGCAATGCAGAATTCCAACGTGTTTCCCTCGATGGTGGTCCAGATGTGCTCCATCGGCGAGGAGACGGGCTCGCTCGACGCGATGCTGGGCAAGGTGGCCGATTTCTACGAAGCCGAGGTGGATGACTCGGTCGAAGCCCTGTCATCGCTCATGGAGCCGATGATCATGGTCGTGCTCGGTACGCTGATCGGGGGCATGGTCATCTCGATGTATTTGCCGATCTTCAAGATCGGCCAGGCAGTTTGAAGATATCGGGCGAGCGATATTGATGGGTGCCCTGAGCGGGCTCGCGCAGCCGCACTTCGTGCCCTGGATCGCAGCCGTCCTTGGCCTTTGCATCGGATCGTTCCTTAACGTCGTCATCCATCGCCTACCGAAGATGATGGAGCGCGAGTGGCGCGCGCAGTGCGCCGAGATCGGGCCGCCCACTGGCACGCCAGAGGCTCCCGCCGCCGACCCGGAGCGTTTCAATCTTGTGCTGCCGCGCTCGCGCTGCCCGAAATGCGGACACGGCATTACGGCGCTCGAGAACATTCCGGTCATCAGCTGGCTGGTCCTGCGCGGAAGGTGCTCGGCCTGCGCCGCGCCGATCAGCGCGCGCTATCCGGTAGTTGAACTCGCCGCGGGTGCCGCGGCTGCCTACGCGACCTGGCGCTACGGATTCTCGCTCGCGGCGCTCGGCGCGATGGCGTTCTGCTGGGTAATGATCGCGCTAGCGTTCATCGATCTTGACACGCAGCTGCTTCCGGACGACCTCACGCTGCCCTTGCTTTGGGGCGGCCTCGCGATCAATCTCGGCGGGACTTTCGCGCCGCTGCATTCGGCGGTGATCGGCGCAATCGTGGGCTATCTCTCGCTGTGGCTCGTGTACTGGGCCTTTAAGCTCGCGACCGGCAAGGAAGGAATGGGCTTCGGCGATTTCAAGTTGTTGGCCGCAATCGGCGCATGGCTCGGCTGGCAGGCGCTGCCGCTGGTCATCCTGCTGTCCTCGGTGGTTGGGGCCGCGGCGGGAATCTCGCTCATGGTCTTCACCAGGCGCGGCCGTGACCACCCGATTCCTTTTGGGCCCTACCTCGCCGCCGCCGGACTGATCGCGCTGTTCTGGGGAGCCGAAATTACGCAACGCTGGCTGCCGCTCGCGGGTTGATGCCTCTGGTGATCGGCCTCACCGGCGGCATCGGCAGCGGCAAGAGCGCCGCCGCCGACGAGTTCGCACGGCTCGGAGCGACGGTGGTCGATACCGATGCGATCGCGCACGAACTCACACGTGCCGGCGGTGCGGCGATTTCCGGGATACGCAACCTGTTCGGCGACGACTACATCGATGCGAGCGGAGCGATGGACCGGCGCAAGATACGCGAGTTGGTGTTCGAGGATCCAGTCGCGAGACAGCGGCTGGAAGCGCTGCTGCATCCGCTCATCCGGGAGGAGTCGCAGCGGCGCATAGCCGCCGCGACGGGACCCTATGCGGTTCACGTAGTGCCCCTATTGATCGAGTCGCCTGACTATCGCCGGCGCGTAGACCGCGTACTGGTGATCGAATGCGCCGACGAGCTAAGGTTCGCGCGCGTGCGCTCGCGCAGCGGGCTCGCCGAGGACGAGGTGCGCCGCATTATCGAGGCGCAGGCGTCGCCTGCGCTGCGCAGAGCCGCGGCCGACGATCTGGTCGACAACAGCGGCAGCCTGGAAGAGCTGCGTGCGCAGATCGGCGCACTCCACCGTCGTTATCTGGCGCTTGCGGCGGCCCGGCGTTAGGTTGTAATCGACCCGTAATTCCCTCAGAATCATCAGAATTTTCCAACAACGAGGCGATCCCGGCGCAACCGTGATCACGTACGAGTATCCGCTCAACGAGCGCATCCGCACGCTTCTGCGCCTCGAAGACCTGTTCGAGCGCTCGCGTCACTTCGTCGCACGCACGGAGCAGCCCGACCACCACATGGCGCTGCTCACGCTGTTCGAGATCCTCGAGGTCGCCAGCCGCGCCGACCTGAAGTCGGATCTGCTGCAGGAGCTCGAGCGTCAGAAGCAGGTGCTGCTTTCGTTTCGCAACAACCCCGAGATCTCGGAGGATGCCTTGAGCGGGGTCCTGCGCGACATCGAACAAGCGTCGGCGGCGCTGTTCTCCATGACCGGCAAGATCGGCCAGTATCTGCGCGAGAACGAGTGGCTGATGTCGATCAAGCAACGTACCGGAATACCTGGCGGCGCCTGCGAGTTCGATCTGCCGTCCTATCACTACTGGCTGCATCGCCCGGCGGAGGAACGCATCGGACAGCTTGCCGCCTGGACCAGTCCGCTCTACCCGCTGCGGGACGGAACCGCGATCATCCTGCGCATCCTGCGGGAGTCCGGGAAGCCGCAGAGCCTCGTCGCGCAGGGTGGCATGTTCCAACAAATGCTGGGCGGCAAGACGGCGCAGATGCTTCGCGTGCGGTTGAATCCGGACATTCCCTGCGTGCCCGAGATCAGCGCCAACAAGTACGTGCTCAACATCCGCTTCCTGGCGCAGGATCGGGAGGACTCGCGGCCCAAGACGGCCGATTGGGACGTCGCCTTCGAGCTGACGTTCTGCAACCTGTAGTGGCGACGAAGGCTCCCGCCATGGTTGCCTGCCCGCGCTGCGGCGCGCTTGCCCCGTTCACGCCGCAGAACACGTGGCGCCCATTCTGCAGCGAGCGCTGCAAGCTGATCGATCTCGGCGATTGGGCCGCCGAGCGCTACCGTGTGCCCCAGGCAGCCGAGCCTTCCTCCGAGGACGAGCCGCCCGAAGCCTGAGGCCTCAGCCCCACGCACCGCGGATCATTGCGACGCCGTGCGCGCCCGCCCGCCACGCATCTTCCAGGTCGGCCAGGCTCATCCCTCCGATTGCGTAGACCGGAATGCTGGCGCCGCGGACCAGCTCGGCAAAGCGCTGCCATCCCATCGGCCTGTCAGCCGGATGCGAAGCGGTCGGCTTGACCGGTCCAAGGAGCGCGAAATCGAGCGCGAATTGCATCGCCCGCGCCAGCTGCCCGGCGTCGTGGCACGAGGCCGCGACCAGCGCCGCTGGCCGCGCGGCGAGCGACATGAGCCCCGCGGCGGTGAGATGTATCCCGTCGGCGCCGACCGAACTCGCGAGCGCCACGTCCGAATTCACCAGCGCACGGGCGCCGTAGCGGTGCGCGAGCCGGACCGCTGCGCGCGCGAACTTGGCGCGCTCGTCGGGCGCCATCGTCTTGTCGCGGATCTGGATCAGCTTCAGCCCCTTATCGAGCCGCTGCTCGAGGCGTATCAGCATCGCTTGCGCACCGAGCGTGTCGGCCGTCGTTATCGCATACTCGTGCGGCAGCGCCAGCGAAGCCAGCACAGGCGCATTCGCGGGCAGCATCGGCCGTGCGACCGGGGCGTCGGGCTGCTGCCAAGCGATCGTCTGCGCCTCTCGCGGGTGGGGATCGCCGGACCATTCGAGCACGCGGAAGAAATTCAATCGCACGGTGGCGTGCGAGTACGCGTGCACGCGCGTGATCCATGGGTACGCGCGGACGACATCGATGCCCAGCTCCTCGTGCAGCTCGCGTGCCAGCGCGCCGGCGGCCGGCTCCCCCGGCTCGATCTTGCCGCCAGGAAACTCCCAGTAGCCCGCGTAGACCTTGCCCGGCGGACGACGGGCGATTAGAAAGCTTCCGTCGGCGCGCAGAATGACCGCGGCCGCGACTTCAAGCACCCTCTTCGCTACCGCTTGCCGCGCGCCGCGCGCGTGGCCTGCCTGCCGGCCCAGTCGCGCGCGAACTGATACGCAACCCGGCCGCTCCTGGAGCCCCGCAGCAGCGCCCACTGCAGCGCCTCGTGCCGCGCCTCCTCGGCGTTCTTGTCGCTGCAGCCGAACGTCTGCAGCCAGTGCGCGACGATCGCCAGGTACTCGTCCTGATCGAAGGGATAGAACGAGACCCACAGGCCGAAACGCTCGGACAGCGAGATCTTTTCCTCGACGGTCTCGCCGGGATGGATTTCATCGTCGACGTACTTGGTTTCGAGGTTCTCCTGCATGTACTCGGGCATCAGATGACGGCGATTGGAGGTTGCGTAGATGAGCAGGTTCTCGGAGGTCGACGAGATCGAGCCGTCGAGCGCGACCTTGAGCGCGACGTAGCCGGCCTCGGCGGCCTCGAACGACAGGTCGTCACAGAACAGCATGAAGCGCTCTTTGCGGCCCGCCACTAAGTCCGTTATCGCGGGCAGGTCCATGAGATCCCACTTCTCGATTTCGATCAGGCGCAATCCGTCCCGCGCGTACTTGTTTAGCAGGCCCTTAATGATCGACGACTTGCCTGTCCCGCGCGCCCCGGTCAGCAGCACGTTGTTCGCCGGTTTGCGTTGCACGAACTGGCGCGTGTTCTGCTCGACCTTGCGAATCTGGCCGTCGATACCCTGTAGATCGGACAGGCGGATTTGGTGCACGTGACGCACCGGTTGCAGCCAGCCACCGCCGTTGAGCGGTCCGGCCTTGCGCCAGCGAAACGCGATGCTTGCATCCCAGTCGGGCACCGGTGGTAGCGGCGGCAGCAGGGCTTGCAGCTTGTCGATGAGCGCTTCGGCGCGGGCCAGCAGGCCGTCGGGGTCGGTTTTCATGAGCGGTGGCTAGGTTCGATACTCGGCATTGATCTTGACGTAGTCGAAGGACAGGTCGCAAGTCCAGACCGTGGCTGCCGCGGGGCCGCGACCGAGCACCGCTCGCACGCTGAACTCAGGTTTAGCCAGGACCGCGGCGCCCATCTCTTCACGATAGTCGGGGTGGCGCCCGCCGTTCGCCGCCACCGGCACGGCATCGAGATAAAGCTGCAAGCGCGCCGTATCGAGGTCCGCGATTCCGGCGTTGCCGATTGCGGCCAGGATGCGGCCCAGATTGGGGTCGGACGCAAAGAAGGCGGTCTTCACCAGCGGAGACTGCGCGATCGCGTAGGCTACGCGGCGGCACTCCTCGACGGAGCGACCGCCCTCGATTCGCAGCGTGATGAACTTGGTCGCGCCCTCGCCGTCGCGCACGATCGCCTGCGCGAGATGCGAGGCTACTTCGGTGATCGCACGGCCCACGGATGCCAGGTCCGCCTCGCTCTGCGCCATGACGCCCGAGGCGCCGCTCGCAACCACGACGAACGCGTCATTGGTCGAGGTGTCGCCGTCCACGGTGATGCAGTTGAACGAACTGTCGGCCACTTGACGCACCAGCGCTTCGAGCGCTAGTTGCGACACTTTCGCGTCGGTCGCGACGAACCCCAGCATCGTTGCCATGTCGGGGCGGATCATGCCGGCCCCCTTCGCGATTCCAGTCACCGTTACCTCGCCCGCGCCAAGGCGTACCCGGCGCGAGGATGCCTTCGGGACGGTATCGGTGGTCATGATCGCTTCGGCTGCCGCGGCCCAGTTACGCGCCCGTAGATCGGCTACCGCGGCCGGAAGCCCGGCGACGATGCGCTCGCTCGGCAGCGGCTCCATGATCACCCCGGTCGAGAAGGGCAGCACCTGCTGCGCCGCGCAGCCAAGCGAGCGTCCGACCGCGTCGCACACCGCGGCCGCCCGCGCCAGACCGTCTTCCCCGGTGCCGGCGTTGGCGTTGCCGGTGTTGACCACCAGGGCACGCACTTCCCCGCCGGCGGCGAGGTGGCGCTTGGCCAGGATGACGGGCGCGGCGCAGAACCGGTTCTGGGTGAACACGCCCGCGACGGTCGCTCCCGCCCCGACGCGCACCAGGAGCAGGTCACGGCGGTTGGCTTTGCGCACGCCGGCCATCGCCACGCCAAGCTCGATTCCCGCCACCGGGTGCAGCGAGGCAGGATCAGGCGGCATCAGGTTGACTGCCATTTCAATTTCAGGTCAGCTTGCCGTGACAGTGCTTGTACTTCTTGCCCGACCCGCAGGGACAAGGATCGTTGCGACCGACCTTTTGCGTCGGACGAACCATCGGCTGCGGCTTCTTGGCCGCGGCCGAGGCGAGCGCCTCGTCCTCCGCCCCGAGCTGGACGTCGTCGAGGCTGGGGTGCTGCATGCGCAGGTTCTCGACGTGCTGCTCGTCGTCGACCTCCGCCAGCGCCTCGGTGGCGCGGATTTCCACCACGGCGAGGGTCTTGGTTACTTCAAGCTTGACCGATTCGAGCATGGCGCCGAAGAGCTCGAACGCCTCGCGCTTGTATTCCTGCTTCGGGTTCTTCTGCGCGTATCCCCGCAGGTGAATGCCCTGCCGCAGATGGTCGAGCGCTGCCAGGTGCTCGCGCCAGTGACCATCGAGAATCTGCAGCATGACGTAACGCTCGTATTGCCGGAACGACGATTCGGCCCCTTCCGGTACTTTGGCCGCGTAGGCCGCGTTCGCCTTCTCGATCACGCGCTCGAGCAGCGTTTCGTCGTGCAGATCGGGGTCCTTTTCAAGCCACTGCTTGAGCGGCAGGTTGAGATTGAGCTCCGCCTTGAGCGTCGCTTCCAAGCCGGCGATGTCCCACTGCTCCTCCACGCTCTCCTCGGGAACATGGCTGCGCAGGATGTCGGTCAGCACTCCCGCCCGCAATTCCGCGATCCGCGCCGAGACGTCCTGCGACTCGAGCAGCTCGTTGCGCAGTGAATAGATCGTCTTACGCTGGTCGTTGGCGACGTCGTCGTATTCGAGCAGCTGCTTGCGGATGTCGAAGTTGCGCGCCTCGACCTTGGTTTGGGCCGATTCGATCGAGCGCGACACCATTGCGTGCTCAATCGCCTCGCCCTCGGGCATCTTGAGCATCACCATGATGCGGTTGATCCGGTCGCCGGCGAAGATCCGCAACAGCGGATCCTCGAGCGAAAGGTAAAAGCGCGACGAGCCGGGGTCGCCCTGACGCCCGGCCCGGCCGCGCAACTGGTTGTCCACCCGGCGCGACTCGTGGCGCTCGGTGCCGATGATGTGAAGTCCGCCGGCCGAGACCACGTCGTCGTGCAGCTGTTGCCACTCGGATCGCAGCTTTTCGATTCGCGGCGTCTTGTCCGGCAGGGGGATCGTCTCGTCGGCCTCGATAAGCTCGACCTGCTTGTCGACGTTGCCGCCCAGCACGATGTCGGTGCCGCGGCCGGCCATGTTGGTAGCGATGGTGACCATCTTGGGTCGTCCGGCCTGCGCCACGATCTCGGCTTCTCGCGCGTGCTGCTTCGCATTCAGCACCTGGTGCGGCAGCTTATCCTTGTTCAAAAGCGAGGACAGCAGCTCGGAGTTCTCGATCGAAGTGGTGCCGACCAGCACCGGCTGCCCGCGCGTGTAGCAGTCTCGGATGTCGTCGATGATCGCCTTGTACTTCTCCGTCGCGGTACGGTAAACCAGGTCGAGGCGGTCGTCACGGATCATGCGTTTGTGCGTCGGCACGACTACTGTCTCGAGCCCGTAGATGTCCTGGAACTCGAATGCCTCGGTATCCGCCGTTCCGGTCATTCCCGCGAGCTTGCCGTAAAGGCGGAAATAGTTCTGGAAGGTGATCGAGGCGAGCGTCTGGTTCTCGTTCTGAATCGCGACCTTTTCCTTGGCCTCCACCGCCTGGTGCAATCCGTCCGACCAGCGTCGCCCCTGCATCAGCCGGCCGGTGAACTCGTCGACGATGATCACCTCGCCGTTCTGCACCACATAGTGCTGATCACGCAAGAACAGGTGGTGCGCGCGCAGCGCGGCATACAGCTGGTGCACCAGGTTGATGTAGGCGGGCTCGTACAGGCTTGCGCCCTGCGGAAGGAGGCCGACACGCGCCAGAACCTCCTCGGCCCGGGCATGTCCCGACTCGGACAGCAGAATCTGGTGATTCTTCTCGTCGACCCAGAAGTCGCCCGGCCCATTCTCTTCTTTTTGCCGCGTGAGCAGCGGCGCGACCTCGTTCATGCGGACGTATATCTCGGTCCGGTCCTCCGCCTGTCCCGAGATAATAAGCGGGGTTCGCGCCTCGTCGATCAGGATCGAGTCCACCTCGTCGACGATCGCGTAGTGCAGGCCGCGTTGGTACCTTTCTTCGACGTGCATCGCCATGTTGTCGCGCAGATAGTCGAAGCCGAATTCGTTGTTGGTTCCGTACACGATGTCCGCGGCGTAGGCCTTGCGCTTCTCGTCCGGCTCCAGCTGCGGAATATTGACTCCCACAGTCAGCCCAAGAAAGCCGTAGAGGCGACCCATCCACGCCGCGTCGCGCTGCGCGAGGTAGTCGTTCACTGTCACGATGTGAACCACTCTGCCGCCCAGCGCGTTGAGGTAGGCCGGCAGCGTAGCAACCAGCGTCTTGCCCTCGCCGGTACGCATCTCGGCTATCTTGCCGTAGTGCAACACCATGCCGCCGATAAGCTGAACGTCGAAGTGGCGCATCCGCAGAGTGCGCTTGCCCGCCTCCCGCACTACGGCGAAGGCTTCCGGAAGCAGCCTCTCGATCGCGTCCTTGAGCGCCTCCGGCCGCTCCTCCTCGGCCGCGGCGGCCACGCTGTCGGCAACGCGCCGCCTGAATTCGTCGGTCTTGGCGCGCAGCTGGGCGTCGCTCAGCGCGGCGATTTCGGACTCGAGCGCGTTTATGCGCGCGACCTTGCGCGAGTACTGCTTGAGCAACCGCTCGTTGCGGCTGCCGAAGATCTTGGTAAGTACGTTTGGAATCATGAAGGTTGCGACCCGCCCGGCGGTCAGACGGCACGGACCGGCGCGAGGTCGGCGCCCCGCCTCGCCGAGGTCAAGCGGAAAGCGAAAATTTTAGCATGGCCGCTGCAGCGGCCCGCCCTGCGCCTAGTCTTGCGCGCGAGCTACGCGGCGCGGCTTGACGTCCGGCAGCGTCGGGTCGGTCGCCTTCAGAAAGCGGTCAGGGTTGAGCGCGACGCCCTTGTAACGAACCTCGAAATGCAGATGCGGGCCGGTGGCTCGCCCGGTCGCGCCGCTAAGGGCTATTTCGTGGCCGCGCATCACGATTTCACCGGTCCGGACCAGGATCTTCGACAGGTGCGCGTAGCGCGTCGATAAATCGTTGCCGTGGTCGATCTCCACCAGGTTCCCGTACTGGGGGTGCGGGCCCGCGTAGCTCACCACTCCGCCAGCCGCAGCGAGCACCGGGGTGCCGGTATCGACTTCGAAATCGATGCCCTCGTGCATCGCCAACTGCCCAGTGAACGGATCGATGCGCTTGCCGAAACCCGATCCGCGCGGGGCGTGCACGGGGAGCATCGTCGGCATGACCTTGCGCCGCACCACGAGGTCGCGCAGCTCGGAGTCGAGCACGCCATACATGTCGGAGCGGTTCTCCATCTGGCGCGAGAGCAAGGCGACCCTGGATGCCAGGTCGCCGAGCGAAAGATTCTGCGGCGGCATGGTCGAAACTGCGCCACCCAGCCCGGGAGGGCTGCCGAGATGCAGATCCGTCGCCTTGATGCCCCCGAGGGACGAGAGGCGTTCACCTAGCGCGTCCAGACGAGCGAGCTGCGCCTGCATCTCGCCCAATCTGACCGCCATGGCGTTCACGTTCTGTTGCACGTACTGACGCGCCTTCTCGGCCTCAGCCCGTTGCGCTGCGGCGACCAGCTTCTCGACGAACGGAATCTTGAATTCGGACGCGTAGTGCAGCGTCGTCCAGTACACCGCGCCGGTCAGCCCAAGCAGCAGCAGCAGGGCCAGCAGCAACGAAGCGATCACGTGGCGCGGCGCAATGGTCACCGACCGGGCTTTTGCCAACCGGTCGGAGATCAAGATAATCTGCACGTCCCGCTCCTCACCTCAGAACCCCCGTGCGATTTCCCAGAATCGGCCGCTACCTCTCGACCGACGGTGACCTGCAGCCCGTTATCGCCAAAGCGCTCGAAATTCGGGCTCTTGCAGCACTCTGTACCCAATTCCTCCCGCCGGAACTCGCCTCCGAGGTTCAGGCCGCGAATCTCAAGGACGGCAAACTCGTGCTTCTAGCATCCCATTCCGCCGCCGCAGCGAAGCTCCGACTGCTGTCCGAAAGTCTCGCCAAATTCCTGCTGAAACAAGGGGCAAAGGTTAATTCAGTTTCGGTGAAGGTGCAACCAACTACATCACGGAAAAAGGATGTTGCGGCGCACAATAAGACCCAGATCTCCCCCGCCGCCCTGTCCGAACTCGGCGCCTTGCACGACCGACTGCGCGACTCCCCGGCGCGCAGCGCCCTGGCTGCGATCTTGGGGCGGCATGGCGCGAAACCCGCTACATCATCGCCAGCAGGTGCTCAGCAAGAAAAAGAAGCAGGATCAGGACGACGACGAAAAGGGAATATCTGAACACGCGCCAGGCGAACAGCAGGTACTTGCGCTCGCCGCTGAGCATGTAAAGCAGCGTCGACACACCAAGCGCGATCGCCGCCAGCAGCCCGATGACCCGAAGCAGCAGCATGCCGTGCGCGAGCCGGGGGCGGGCGCGGCTACGCGAGCTGTTGCATCAGGCCCGCGACGCCCGCGGGCGCATCCTCGGCGCGCTCGAACGAGACCAACTCCCAGGCCGCCGCGTCCGCCAGCAACTCTCGCAGCAGCCGGTTGTTGAGCGCATGCCCCGACTTGTGCGCCGAAAAGGCCCCCAGCAGCGGCTTGCCGATCAGGTACAGATCGCCGATCGCGTCCAGAACCTTGTGACGGATGAATTCGTCCGCGAAGCGCAGCCCTTCCGCGTTCAAGACGCGGTATTCGTCCAGCACGACCGCGTTCTCCAGACCGCCGCCCAGGGCGAGCCCTGATTCGCGCAGGTTCTCGACTTCGTGCATGAAGCCGAAAGTCCGCGCGCGGGCTATCTCCTTCAAGTAGGAGGTCTCGGCGAAGTCGATCGTCACCGCCTGGCTGGAGCGGTCGATCACCGGATGATTGAATACGATCGAGAACGACAGCTTGAAGCCCTGATAGGGGTCGAGCCGGGCCCACTTGTCGCCGTCGCGCGCCTCGACCCGCTTCTTGACGCGCAGAAACCGCTTCGGCGCGGCCTGCCGCTCGACGCCCGCCTGCTGCACCAGCAGCGCGAAGGGCGCGGCGCTGCCGTCCATGATTGGAACTTCGGGCCCGTCGAGATCGACATAGGCGTTGTCCACGCCCAGCCCGGCAAGTGCGGACATCAAATGCTCGACGGTGGAGACCTTGACGTCGCCAAGCACCAGGCACGACGACAAACGCGTCTCGCCGACCAGGTCGGCGCGCGCCGGGATGTCGGCCGGCGAAGCGAGGTCTACGCGGCGAAAAATCACGCCGGTATCGATGCCCGCCGGGCGCAGCGTCATGGTGACCTTCTGTCCGGTATGCAGCCCGACCCCGGTGGCGCGGATGAGAGACTTCAGAGTTCGCTGGCGAAGCATCGGTAACTTATTGTCCTGGTTGTGAATTGTAGCAGACAGAGGCCGCAGCGCCGGCAAGGAGGAGTGGCGCTGCGTCCGCTGCGCCCGGGGCGCACGGCACCAAAGCGCGTCCCGCGGACCGCGCTCAGTCCGCCTGCTTGCGCAGGAACGCCGGAATGTCGTACTTGTCGACCCCGCTCTGTTGCAGCGCCTCAACCGTCGAGGCGCGGTTGCGGCGGATGACCGCGGGCACCGCATCGAGCTGATTGTAGTCGACGCCGCTGGACACCGGCTGGTTGTCGGTGCCCGTCTTCTGCGACACCACCAGCTGAGGCTTGGGCTGGCGCTGCGCTGCGTGCGCGCCCAGGCCGGTTGCCACGACGGTGACGCGCAGCTCGTCGCCCATCACCTCGTCATACACCGCGCCGAAGATGATGGTGGCGTCCTCCGCCGCGAAACTGCGGATGGTGTTCATGACCGCTTTCACCTCGCCGTGCTTGAGGCTCGAGCGGGTTGCGGTAATGTTCACCAGCACGCCGCGCGCACCGGCGAGCATCACACCCTCGAGCAACGGGCTCGCGATCGCCTGCTCCGCGGCAATGCGCGCGCGGTCGATGCCGCTGGCCATGGCCGACCCCATCATCGCCATGCCCTGTTCCGACATCACCGTGCGCACGTCCTGGAAATCGACGTTGATCAGCCCCGGGCAGTTGATGATCTCGGCGATGCCGGCCACGGCGTTGTTCAGCACGTCGTCGGCGGCACGGAAAGCGTCGTCCATCGTGACGTCTTCGCCAAGCACGTCCTCGAGCTTGTCGTTCAGGATCACGATCAGCGAATCGACGTGCTGGCTGAGCTGCTCGATCCCCTGCTCGGCCAGACGCATGCGCTTGGTGCCTTCGAATCCGAACGGCTTGGTCACCACGGCGACCGTCAGCACCCCGAGCGAGCGAGCCACCTCGGCCACCACCGGCGCGGCGCCGGTGCCCGTCCCGCCTCCCATGCCGGCAGTGATGAACACCATGTGCGCGCCGGCGATCGTCTCTTCCAGGCGCTCACGGTCCGCCAACGCCACCTCGCGCGCCTGTTCAGGCTTCGCCCCTGCACCCAGCCCGCTTACCCCGAGCTGGATCTGGTTGCGAGCGCTGTTACGCGCAAGCACCTGCGCGTCGGTGTTGACGGCGATGAACTCCACGCCTTCGACGCCCTGCTCGATCATGTGATTGACCGCGTTGCCGCCGGCGCCACCTACCCCGATCACCTTGATGACCGGCCCCGCTGCCTGGTTGTCTACGATTTCGAACATGCTGTTTTCCTCCTTGCCAAAGAAACACCTACGAAAAAATGCTCAGAAATTGCGCTGGAACCATTCACGCATCCTCGCCAGCACGGCGCGAAACGAACCGCTCTGACGCGATATGTGCCCCTGTTGCACCTGCGAGACGCCTTCGAGCAGCAGCCCGACCGCGGTCGCGTAACGCGGGTTGCGCACGACCTCCGCCAAGCTGCCCGTGTAGCGCGGGATACCGACCCGCACCGGCATGTGAAAGATCTCTTCCCCGAGCTCGACCATGCCGCGCATGACCGCGCTGCCGCCGGTGAGCACCACGCCCGAGGACAGCAGCTCCTCAAAGCCGGATTCGCGCAGCACCTGCTGCACCAGCGAGAACAGCTCCTCGACGCGCGGCTCGATCACTTCGGCGAGCGTCTGGCGCGACATCACGCGCGGGCCGCGATCGCCGATGCCCGGCACCTCGATCATCTCGTTCGGGTCGGCGAGCTGGCGCAGGGCCACCCCGTGCCGGATCTTGATGTTCTCGGCTTCGGCGGTCGGGGTCCGGAGCGCCATCGCGATGTCGTTGGTAATCTGGTCGCCCGCGATCGGGATCACGGCCGTGTGGCGGATCGCGCCATGAGTGAACACGGCGATGTCGGTGGTGCCGCCGCCGATGTCGATCAGGCACACGCCGAGATCGGTCTCGTCGTCCTGCAGCACGGCGCGCGAGGACGCGAGCGGCTGCAGGATCAGATCGTTTACCTCAAGGCCACAGCGGCGCACGCACTTGACGATGTTCTGCGCGGCCGACACCGCGCCGGTGACGATATGAACCTTCACCTCCAGGCGCACACCCGACATGCCGAGCGGTTCGCGCACGTCCTCTTGGCCGTCGATGATGAATTCCTGCCGCAGCACGTGGAGGATCTGCTGGTCGGTGGGTATATTCACTGCCTTGGCGGTGTCGATCACGCGCTCGACGTCGAGCGCCGTGACTTCCTTGTCCTTGATCGCGACCATGCCGGTCGAGTTGAAGCTGCGGATGTGGCTGCCCGCGATGCCGGCGAACGCCGAGGCGATCTTGCAATCGGCCATCAACTCGGCTTCCTCGAGCGCGCGCTGCACGGCGTTCACCGTGGACTCGATATTGACCACAACGCCCTTCTTGAGGCCCTTGGACTCATGCCCGCCCATGCCGAGGATCTCGAGCGCACCGTCCGGGCGCAGCTCGGCCACCAGCGCCACCACCTTGGAGGTGCCTATGTCCAGCCCGACGATCAGGTCCTTGCTGTCTTTCGCCATTTGGTTCAGCCCTTCATGTCCGGCACGCGCAGCGCGAAGCCGTTGGGGTAGCGCAGATCCACGTATTCGTGACGCTGTGCGATCTTGCCGAGCGTCTGCGGATACACCGCCACGAAGCGCGCCAAGCGCTGCTCCACCGGAATCTCGCCGCTGTCGCGTCCCAGCACGATGCTCAGCCCGCTTTGCAGCTTCAGTCGCCAGGCGAAGCGCGGCGTGAGGATCACGCGCACCAGCGGGTCGCCGAGCGGGGCGAGCAGCGCCGCGAAGCGCCGGTAGCGCTGCGCCACCTCGGCCTCGGTCCCGGCGGGCCCTGCGAGCTGCGGCAGTGAGGCGTCGGTCTGCGCCGAGAAGCGCTCGCCGTAGATGTCCACCAGTGCGTCGTCGCCCCAGTGCGCAAGCGCGACGTGCTCCTCGATCGAGACCTCCAGGCCGTCGGGCCAGAGCCGGCGGACGTTCACGCGCCGCACCCACGGCAGCTGCTCGATGCTCTGGCGCACCGCGCCCAGGTCGACCGAAAAGAAGTTGCCCGCGATCCGGCCCCGGGTCGCCTGCTCGATCTGCGCCGCAGAGGTGTGCGCGAGCGTGCCGCGCACCGTGATCTCGCGCAGCGGAAAGAGCGTCGAGCGCAGCAGCAGCTGCGCCCCGGCCAGCATGAAGATCAGCAGCGCGATTCCGGTCAGAATCCCCGCCACATGATTGAGCAGTCGCGGGTTATCCCACATGCGCACCCTCCAGGATCTTCAGGCACAGGTCCTCGTACGACATGCCGACGGCGCGCGCTGCGGTCGGCACCAGGCTATGCCCGGTCATGCCGGGCGAAGTGTTGACCTCGAGCAGCCATGGCCTGCCTGAGGCGTCGAGCATCAGGTCGACCCGCCCCCAGCCGCTACAACCGACCAGCCTGAAGGCCTCGAGCGACAAGGCCTTGAGCTCTTCTTCCTTTCTTGCCGGCAGGCCGCAGGGGCAGAGGTACTTGGTGTCGTCGCTGAAGTACTTGTGCTGGTAGTCGTAGTTGCCCTCGGGCGCTTCGATCCGGATCAGGGGCAGCACCGTGTCGCCGAGGATTGCGACGGTGAATTCGGGCCCATCGACGAAGGACTCCGCCAGCGCGATGTCGCGGTACTTGGTGGCCGCAAGCTCGTAGGCCGCAGGTAACTGGGCGACGGTGCTGACCTTCGTCAGGCCCAGCGTCGAGCCCTCGTTTGCGGGCTTGACGATTAGGGGCAGGCCGAGCTCGCGCGCCACTGCGTTCCAGTCGTCGCTCGCGCCGAGGATGCGGTAGCGCGGCGTCGGAAGTCCGCCCGCCAGCCAGATCATCTTCGTGCGCCACTTGTCGATGGCGACCGCGGAGCCCAGCACCCCGCTGCCCGTATAGGGGATGCCCATCACCTCGAGCGCGCCCTGCACGGTGCCGTCCTCGCCGCCGCGGCCGTGCAAGGCGATGAAACAGCGCGCGAAACCTGCGCGCTTGAGTTCGGTCAGGTCGCGCTCGGCGGGATCGAAGGCCTGCGCATCCAGTCCCTTCGCGCGCAACGCCTTCAGCACCCCCGTGCCGCTCATGAGCGAGACTTCGCGCTCGGCCGACTTGCCGCCGAGCAGGACCGCGACTTTGCCGAACTCGCGCGGCGTCATGCGACCTCCCCGACGATGCGCACCTCGGGTTGCAGCTCGATTCCGGTCTGCTCGAGCACCCGCGCGCGCACGGTCGCGATCAACCACTCGATGTCGGCGGCCTTTGCCGCGCCCTTCGGGTTGACGATGAAGTTGGCGTGCTTTTCCGATACGCGTGCGCCGCCGCGCTCGAGGCCCTTGAGGCCGCAGGCTTCGATCAGCCGCGCCGCGTGGTCCGCAATCGGGTTGCGGAACACGCTGCCCGCGTTCGGCAGTTGCAGCGGCTGCGTCGCGATGCGGCGCGACAGGAATTCCTTGATCTTCGCGCGCGAAGCCCCTCCGTCGCCCTGCGCGAGCCGGAAATAGGCCGCGACGAACCATTCATCCTGCCCCAGCCTTCCGCCCTGCCTGATGGCGCAGTGCCGGTAGGAGATCTCGAACTCGCCCTTCTCGCGGCTGTGAAGCTCACCCCCGCGGTCGATCGTGACCGCGCGCTCGACGATGTCCCAGGTCTCGCTGCCGTAGCAGCCCGCGTTCATCGCCAGCGCCCCGCCGACGCTGCCTGGCACGCCGGCCAGGAATTCGGCGCCCGCCAGGTCATTCAGCGCCGCAAAGCGCGCCACCTTGGGGCTGGCGACGCCGGCTTCGGCGTAGACGCGCCCGAGCAGCAGCTCGGGGCGCTTGACCGCCGCGTGCGTCAGCACCACCGTGCCGCGCAGGCCGCCGTCGCGCACCAGCAGATTCGACCCCAGCCCGACGAAAACGAGCGGCTCGCCCGCCGGCAGCTGGCGCAGGAACCCCGCCAGATCCTCCAGATCGGCGGGCTGGTACAGCCGCGCCGCGCGGCCACCCGCGCGCCAGCTGGTATGGCGCGCCATCGGCTCGTCGAGCCGCAGCGTGCCGCGCAGTCCCTGGAAACGGAGCGTCTCGGACATGTTCATGTCAGCTGCGCCGGCACGTTGCCGATCGAGCCGGCTCCCATGGTGAGCACCACATCGCCGTCGCGCGCAACGCGCCGGATCGCGTCGGCCATGTGCGAGATGTCGTCGACGAACACCGGCTCGACCTTGCCCGCCACGCGCACCGCGCGCGCGAGCGAGCGGCCGTCGGCGGCCACGATCGGCGCCTCGCCCGCCGGATAGACTTCCGCGAGCAGCAGCACGTCGGCGGTCGAGAGCACGCGCACGAAGTCCTCGAACAGGTCGCGCGTGCGCGTGTAGCGGTGCGGCTGGAACGCGAGCACGATGCGCCGCCCGGGAAATGCTCCGCGCGCGGCGGCGAGCGTGGCCGCCATCTCGGCCGGGTGGTGGCCGTAGTCGTCGACCAGGGTGAAGCGGCCGCCGCCCGCGAGCGCGACGTCGCCGCAGCGCTGGAAGCGCCGGCCCACGCCGCGGAACCCGGCCAGCGCCTTCTGGATCGCGCGTTCGGGAATCGCGAGCTCGCTCGCGACCGCGATCGCCGCGAGCGCGTTCTGCACGTTGTGCCGCCCGGGCAGGTTCAGCGTCACCTCGAGCGGCGCGGCCTTTTCGCGCAGCGCGCGGAAGCGCATCGCCCCGGCCGCGTGCTCGACCGCTTCCGCCCTCACCGCGGCGTCGGCGGCGAAACCGTAGGTCACTACCGGCTTCGACACGAACGGCAGGATCTCGCGCACGTGCGCGTCGTCCGCGCACAGGATCGCGCTGCCGTAGAAGGGCAGGTTCTGCAGGAACTGAACGAACGCCTGCTTCAGACGGGCGAAGTCGTGCTGGTAGGTTTCCATGTGGTCGGCGTCGATGTTGGTGACCACCGCGATCACCGGCTGCAGGTGCAGGAACGAGGCGTCCGACTCGTCCGCCTCGACCACGATGAACTCTCCGCTGCCAAGGCGCGCGTTCGAGCCGGCCGCGTTAAGCCGACCGCCGATGACGAAAGTCGGGTCGAGCCCGCCCTCGGCGAGCACGCTCGCCACCAGGCTGGTGGTGGTGGTCTTGCCGTGGGTGCCGGCGATCGCCACGCCCTGCTTCAGCCGCATCAGCTCGGCTAGCATCAGCGCGCGCGGCACGATCGGCACGCGCCGCGCGCGCGCGGCGATGACCTCAGGGTTGTCGCCCGCCACCGCGGTCGAGACCACCACCGCGTCCGCACCGTCCACGTTTGCCGCCGCGTGCGCAAGCGAAACCCTGGCCCCGAGTCCGGCCAGTCGGCGCGTGGCGGCGTTCTCGGCCAGGTCCGACCCGCTCACCTTATAGCCGAGGTTGAGCAGAACCTCGGCGATACCGCTCATGCCCGAGCCGCCGATGCCGACGAAGTGGATGCGCCGCACCTTGTGCTTCACGCCGCGCCTCCTTCGGCGAGCGCCATGCAGCGCTCGGCGACGACGCGCGCCGCGTCCGGCTTGCCCAGCGCGCGCGCCTTGCGCGCCATTTCGAGCAGCTGCGTGCGCTCGAGCGAGCGCAGCATGGCGACGAGCCTGTCCGGCGTCATCTGCGGCTGCGGCAGCAGGATCGCCGCGCCGCGCTCGGAGAGGAAGCGCGCGTTCGCGCTCTGGTGGTCGTCGACCGCGTGCGGATACGGCACCAGGATGCTCGCCACGCCCGCCGCGGCCAGCTCGGCGACCGTGGTCGCGCCCGCGCGGCACAGCACCAGGTCGGCTTCGGCGTAGCGCCGTGCCATGTCGTCGACGAACGCCACCAGCTCGCCTGCGACGCCGGCCGCCGCGTAGTTCGCGCGCAGCGCTGCAAGGTGCCTCTCGCCCGCCTGGTGCACCACCTGGGGGCGCTCGCCCGGCGGGAACTGCCCGAGCGCCCTCGGAACGGCCTCGTTCAGCGCCTGCGCGCCGAGGCTGCCGCCGACCACCAGCAGCCTGAGAGGCCCGCCGCGCCCATCGAAGCGCTCTTGCGGTGCCGCGATCGCCGCGATCTCCGCTCGCACCGGGTTTCCGGTCCATTCGGCCTTGTTCAGCGCGCCGGGAAAGCCGACCATCGTCTTGTCCGCGAGCGCGGCGAGCACACGGTTGGCGAGCCCCGCGATCGCGTTCTGCTCGTGCAGCGCGAGCGGCCGCGCCAGCAGCGAGGCCATCATGCCGCCGGGAAATGCGACGTAGCCGCCCATGCCGAGCACCACGTCCGGGCGCACCCGGAACAGCGCGCGCGCGCTTTCCCAGAACGACCACAGCAGGTTGGCCGGCAGCAGCAGCTTGGCGAGCAACCCCTTGCCGCGCAGCGCGCGGGCGCGGATCCACGCCATGCGGTAGCCGCGCGGCGGCACGATGCGTGCCTCCATGCCGGACCTGGCGCCCATCCAAACCACTTCCCAGCCCGCGGCCCGCATGCACTCGGCGACCGCGAGCCCGGGGAAGATGTGCCCTCCGGTGCCGCCCGCCATGATCATGACCACGCGGCTCATGCCGGCAGCCCCCGCGCAAGCTGGCGGTTTTCCCAGTCGATGCGCAGCAGGATCGCGAGCGCGACGAAGTTCACCACCACGCCGGTGCCGCCGAAGCTCATCAGCGGCAGGGTCAGCCCCTTGGTGGGCAGCAGCCCCATGTTCACGCCCATGTTGATGGCCGCCTGGAAGCCGATCCACACCCCGATGCCCTGCGCCGCGAGGGCGGCGAAGTGGCGCTCGCGCAGC
>Ga0335081_10004666_pt1 | contig 21633 bp, 18 predicted proteins | sample Lox_Sample_35_FD_206713 | JGI IMG/M metagenome (GOLD analysis project Ga0335081, IMG submission 206713) | Soil microbial communities from Loxahatchee National Wildlife Refuge, Florida, United States - Lox_Sample_3.5 | ecosystem: Environmental > Terrestrial > Soil > Wetlands | place: USA... | reverse complement strand
ACCTTGTACCCAAGTTGGGTTATCGCCGACGTAAAGACACTGCTCAGGTCGGATGAGACCTTGGATGATTTCGATTTTACCGTAAGGGAGAATGAAACATCCGATCCAGTTGCAGTCCACCTGAAATTCACGGCAGACGAGAGCAAATTCTGGCTGAATTCTCGATCCGCGTTCCCTATTGAAAGTCGAGCGTGAATTCCATTGCCGGCCATCGTTCGAACGATCGTCTGAAAGCTTGCCTCCCCCTGATCATCGGTTAAAGCATCGCCGATCTTCGTGTGTTCCGGCATCTCGAACACAACCATACTGCCGATCACTGGGACCGATTTGCCTTCCCTTACTATCGCAGCCTGGAAAACAAATGGCTGTGAAAATCGTTCACCGATTTTTCCTTTCTGCTCGTCCCCGCTTTTCTTCGTCAGCCGAACATCCGAGAGGATGCTGCGAATGTCATCGGAAATCGACGACGGACCAAAATTAAACGGAGGTTTGTACGGCGTGCTTGAAACGGCATCGTATAAGGTCTGCTTGGGAAGCAAGGGGGCGATTCCCTTCCTCGCCTCAAGCAAGTTTTGAATGGCACTCGTTAGTTTCCCCTGTCCGGCGAATTCGAGGCCCGCAGTCCTCCGATCATTCACTTGTTTCCAGCCTGCATCAAGCTCGGTCTGGATCGCCGCGCAATATTTTTCACGCTGGAGCACGACGAGGGCGTACACTATCCCGGTCGAGTTGTCGGTGACAGTTTCTGCAACCTCCATTCCTGTAATCTCATCGCTCACGGCAGTCCTGACCGTTGATCGAAATTCTGAATAAAGCTGTTCATTCTTGTTGAACTGATAGCTTTCCGATACATTTTTGACCTGCGCCTGCACCTGCACACGAATTTGGGATACCAGATCCAGTTGGGCAGCTTTCTTGGCAGCGTCAGCTGCGTTGTCACCCGTTCCCGATCCGACACCAATGATGTACTGTTCCGACGGGTACCGGGCGTCCTTATGCGTTGCAAACCAATCAGGGATCTGTCCGCACAGCATCGAAATGACGCCGACAACCAGGATTAGCGATGCGACGACACGATGGAATGTAGCGTTCACGGTCTTGGTCCTTTCCGGGCTTACTCAACCGCAACCATCATCAGCTTGCGATTGAGGCTGACTTCGTGCAGTTTCCCGGCAGAAAAATCCGCGTTGAATTCCTTTCGCATTTCGCGAAAGAAACCAGTCGGGTTCTGCATATCGGGATTTGTAACCCACACCAGATAATCAAGCGTCTGATCACTGGAGACGTTCTGTTTGATTTGATTGCAGAGCTTCTTCAACGTCTTCTGAACGGCGTCCTGGAGATCGTACTTGGTATCTTCATCGTATTTGCCGGTAATCGAGACAATGACCTTGTACTGAAGCCCGTTCTTGATATCATCCTGCCAGTACGAATTGATCCTGCTCATGACATTGTCCATGGCATTTGTGATCGCCGCCTCGACCAGCGCCGTCGCCGGTGCAGCCGATTCCTCGCTATACCCTGTTTCCGCACCTAGGAGTCGCGCGGTCGTCGTTTCATAGGCCCTCACAGACACGGATGCCTTCCGGACATCTGTCGATCCCACCTTGCGTGTGTTGACCGTAATGGAATACTTGACGTAGACATCGCTTCCGACGGACAGCGCAATCGCATAGGACAGGTCTTCTTCGGCTCCTTTCAGCGACAGCTGCGCCTTTTGCTGCTGGTATATCTGCTCGGCCTGTGCAGGCTCGATAACGTTGTACTTCTTTGCCGTCAAATACGATTCTATGACAGAAGCTCCCTGTTGCAACAGACTGTCGGACTTGAGTTGTTCCAGCGGATTCTGGCCCTCCTTCACTTCCGGCAATGCCATCAATGTCGGCAGCCCCACTTGCTCGGTGATGTCTTCGAGTGATGCAATGATATGTCGTGCGACAAGCTGGTCGCTGATGGCCTTTCTATTAACGCGCATCTGCTTCTCAATCTTCAACTTCTCTCCGCCAGCCATCTTCACGCGGCTATCGAACGTGGAAGCCTCCCACGAAATAAATCTCTGAATGTTGGCATCATCAAAGAAATCGTTTTCGATCGCTGAGAACTTCCTCTTATCGTCATCGCTCCTCAGAAGCCCATCAAGTCCGGCACCCCCATAAAGTACAAAGTAGACCGCTGCCTTTCGTGCGTCCATCTCCGCCTTCTTCAGAGATTTTTCCTCATCGAAACCCCAGAAACCTTTGACGCCCCCTATACCTTTCGCCCGAAGGAGGACTTCGGAGGAACCGTTCGCTTCGATGAAAGTGGCTTCACGGGAAGTGGGCAAATTGCCCTGAGAATATGCTGTTGCAGTTCCAAGGGCGAATATCAAGCCGAGGATAGCGTATTGTTTTATCATTGCCTTTCTCCGTGCTGTTTCACAATCGTTTGTCACTAAAACAATGATGGAACTGAATAGTTGAACCAGAGATAGTACCCAACCCCCGCATAGTGAACGTCGGGTCCAAGCTCGCGGGACTTTTTGGTGATGTCATTATTGCCCGTATCAGTTACCTCGGCAGTGTAGTATCTTGCGATCCCGAAAACGTTGTATTCTGCCGCGAGTCCGACGGAGAGCGTCGGCGACAGGTACGTTTCAAGACCTGCCCGCGCATCCATGCCGAGAGCCCCGTTGGTAAGCTTGTATGTAATCTCATTGCCTTCCCGCGGATCCTTGTCACTCGCCGACATACGTAAGAGTGAATACTTGAGGTCAGCCTGGAGAACAAGGCCAAACCGTCGAAAATAGAACTTCTTCAGGAAGCCGGCATTCACTGAGCCTGTCCACGAAGCACCGATGTCGAGACTGTCCACGCCGCCACCATAAGCCGGCGCCACGAATTTCCCATCGATGCTTGTTAGCCCAGCATCCAAACCGATATGGAACCACAATTCCGAAATCCTTGTCGCTTGCGCAAGGCTTGTTTGGACCGCAAGCATGAATCCATACGCCGACTTGTTCGCAGAGTTGATCTTGACATAGAAAGGATTGTAGGCAGCACTATCCCAGACTATGGTGGAGAGGGTGCCGTTCCCCACATTGTACGGAGAAACTTTCAGTGGGAACGTGGTGGCAGAAAACAAAACATTTATACCAAGCAACGGCAACTCTGTCGCTTCGAGACCTTCGGAGTAGTTCGTCCCAGTAATGACCTGGGCATAGGATGTTGCCGACTGGTCTTTTTTGTTGTCACCGACATTTCTGATTTTCACAAATCCCCGTTTCGTTTTGATGATCTGTCCACTTTCGGTTTCCTCCATTTCTTCGATCCAGTAAGTGTCGTCAAGCCCGACCCCTTCTCGGGTGCCGAGGCTTAGCCGGAGACCGGTAGCGGAAGTCTCGGTCACTCCGCCTTTCAGCTTGAACGCTTCCATCCGCTTCGTTTCCAAACCAATATTTTCACAGCTCACGTCTACTGCTTCCCGGAAAGCCTTCGTGTCGACATCATCACTATTGTTGTCGTCTTTTTGATAAGTGCGTGAAATGGCATCCGTCTTCCAGCCAGGTGCTCTTCCGACGAACCCAACAGAGGCATTCCCGGAACGATCGACTTGAAGCTGATACCAGAGAAGCCCAAGTTCCAACTCGTGAGTATACCGTGTGAACGGAACCTTCTTGATAACCTTCCCCTTGTCATCCTTCTCTTCACGCACATCTTTTTCCACCTTGTGAACATAATCTTCAACAAATGGTATATAGAAGTATCCTGAATTCAGAATCGCCTCCAATTGATCGGCGGATAGTCCGGCGGCTTTGGCTTTTGTTGCAAGAAAAGTGTTCCGGTCGGCTTCCGAAAGATTCTGCTTGCTCAAAAGCTCCTTGTTGACGTCGAGTATGTGAAGCAGTTGGGGGCCTAACGTGCTATCAAGAACCGGCTTGACATCGTTGGGACTAAACTTCGTGAGCGACGACGCTTCCGTCTTAAACGACGCAACGACGTTCTCCGGTAGCGGGGCATAATCAAATCGCTCGAAACGAATACTTTTTGCAACAGCCCGCGTGATGTAACTGATCTCTTTCGGCGAGAGCTGGAACCGGGAAGGAGCCAATGCCGTATTGACGAACGATACCACTTTTTTCTGGTACGTTTGGGAGTTCGCCGAAACAGCAGCAGAGATTATTATCCATGCGAGAAGAATATGGCGCCGCATAGTGTTCTCCTTCGTATGATGCTGTTCTAACGCGATGATCCCGGTCGACATTGACCGGCTTGAAAGGCAGGAATGCGTAGCGCTACACTCCAAAGTTATCCAAGATTTCTTCAAAAGCAATCCTCTCCCTCGAGAGTGTTGTCATATTTGCACTCTTGCAAACAAAACCACACAAGAATGAGAGAGGCGTCAATCGGAAACTGAGAGATTGACGTGCCGCAGCGTAACATCCAGCATATGCCGCAGGATTTGGGTCGTGACTCAGTTGTAGGGGTGTCACGGTCCCCTCCGCAACAAAGTTGCGGGGCAGGCATACCGTGACACCCACAGCGCATTTCGGTCACGGAATGGTCCGTGACCGCCGGTGTTCTTTCACATTGAGTCACTACCAGGATTTGACTTCGTGAGGCATTTGCGTATCTTTTGACATTTGCCACATCAAACGCCGTATTCATTGATGCAATACGTCGAATCATCGCTCGAATACCGCATAGCACCGTACGACGAACAGCGCGACGACCTTCGTCCAACGCTGGTCTTACTCCACGGCCGCGGAGCAAACGAAGACGACCTTCTCGGACTCGTTCCGTACCTCAGTCCAAGGTTTCTCTTTATTGCGGCCAGGGCACCATTTGCGTTTCCCTTTGGGGGGGTTACATGGTATGACCTTCAGGAGATTGGCAGTCCAAATGGGGATCAGTTTGCCGAGAGCTACGAACGCTTGGTTCGGTTCCTCAATGACATTCAGAAACACTACCCGGTTGATCCCCGACAGACTTTTCTCCTTGGATTCAGCATGGGAACGGTCATGTGTTATTCTCTTGCACTGACAATGCCAGAACGGATTCGGGGAGTGGTTGCTCATAGCGGATACGTCCCCGAAGCATCCTCACTCGAATTTCAGTGGGGGAACCTGGGGCAGACATCGTTCTTTGTTGCACACGGCATCTACGATCCGGTTATTCCAATATCATTTGGGAGAAGGGCCAACGAACTCCTGGCCAAAACAAACGCTCCTCTCGAGTATCGGGAATATCCCATTCAGCACGAGATGAGTGACGAGAGTCTACACGACTTGAGCGGTTGGCTTGTCAAGCACCTTGATGCTGCGGCGTGAAACAAATTCGTTGTCGAAATTGAATGGCGTACTTCTTTCCCTTATATTTCTGACAAGGAACAGTAAAGCGGCACTCGCGTGCATCACATTGCACGGAGGGCCGTCGGGGGAATCAAGATCTCAAGGCCTGGGCGCCGTTTCAATTTGAAAGTCCTACTGCGAATGCCAAAACCGAAGAAAAAGATTCTTGTTGTAGACGATGAGCCCGCGTGGCTCAAGATTCTATCCTACGTACTGCGCAAAAGGGGATATGACGTGCGTGAAGAATCGAGCGCAACCGGTGCCCTCAAATCCCTGAAGGAATACACTCCCGACTTGATCGTGAGCGACGTCCGCATGCCGGATATGAATGGATTCGACTTCCTGGATCGTGTTAAACGATCGAAGACGAATTCCGATATTCCGTTTGTGTTCATCACTGCCATCGACGATTATGACTCCCGAAAAGCCGCCCAGGACCTTGGCGCGGCGGATTACCTGACGAAACCGTTCAACGAGGAGGAAGTTGTCAAGATTCTCTCAAAATATGTCGACGCGAAATGACCCTTCCCTTGTGCTGGCCGGCACGCCCTTGACGGGGAGGGATATCCTCACGTTGCTTTCGGAGATGGGAGTTTGTACATTCCATCACAAACTTTCAGGATCTTTGAAGCGATGGCAAAACCCAAGAAACAAATTCTGATCGTTGACGATGAGCCTGCGTGGGTGAAAGTGCTCTCCGTTCTGCTCCGCCGCCAGGGGTACAAGGTTCTGGAGGCAACGAGCGGCAAGGAAGCGCTCAGGACGCTGACCGGGCTCAGGCCGGATCTTATTCTCAGCGATGTTCGCATGCCGGACATGAATGGTTTCGATTTTCTCGATGAAGTCAGACGAACGGCGCGAAATTCGAAAACTCCCGTCGTGTTCCTTTCTGGTATCGACGACTATGATGCCAAGAAAGTCGCCAAAGATCTTGGCGCCACGGACTACCTCATCAAACCATTTGATGAACACGATGTCCTCTCCATACTTTCGAAACACCTCAAGTTCAAGCAGCAACACCCCTCTTGACTTCGTATGAGCCGCTGGACCCTCAGTAAGTTCCGTGCTTCGTTGGGACCCTTGCAGCAGGCACAGATTGTTGCTTCGACAGCGGTTGTAGTTGCCCTCGTTACTATTGTCGCGGTTCGCTATCTGAGTGTCGGCCCGGAGACTCTCACCACACGCCCCAAATTCGATTGGATCCTCTTGATGTCCGTGTTAACCACGGGCTTGTTCGGTTTCTTCATTGTTATGTTCACCCTCAAGTACAGCAAACTTCTAGACAGTCAACGGCAGGAATTGCTGGCACTCAATACGATTTCAGAGGCGGTCAACAGGGCCGTCGAGATCAACTATCTGCTGCAGAATGTGCTTCAGGAAATCCTGCGTGTCCTTGATGTCGAATACGGTTGGATTTATCGCATCATTGACAACCGTGTAGTTCTCATTGTACAGCGTGGGGCTGAAGAACTTAAAGCCCCCATTGTCGCTGCGGGCGGAGAGGTTACCGCAGACCAGAATTCCTGGATTCGCGAATCCCGGATTCACAAAAGGCCAAAAGAGGAAGCGACCGGAGGAGAGGTTCGGTGGCAACACGGCGAGGTGGAGGCCTGGGCCTCGGTTCCGATCATGATGAAGGATCAGCTTTTCGGAAATATCGTGGTTGCAAGCAGGAATCGTGAAGCATTCTCCAACAAACAACTTGAGCTCATCACTGCATTTTCGAATCAAATTGGCGTCGCAATTGAGAATGCCACACTCTTTGAGCGTCTCCGCAAGTCCGAAGAGCGCTACATTGATCTGTTTGAGCACGCTCCAGATATGTACCACATCGTCAACCACGAAGGAATTATTATCAGCTGCAACCATACCGAAGCCGAACGCCTGGGGTACCGCAAAGAAGAACTGATCGGCCAGCCTTTCACCAAACTCTATCCCGCAGTTTATCACGTTGAAGCACGTGCGTTGCTCAATGAGATTTTCGGGAAAAACCAGGAGACCAAGGGCTTGGAAGAGCAGATGGTGCATTGCAATGGTGAGCCTATCGACGTCAGCGTCAGCACGTCGTTGATCTACGATGAATCGCGCAATCCGATCCTGTTGAGAGTTGTGGCCCGGGACATTACCGAAAAAAAGAAGATGGAAGCAAAAATCCTCCACGCACAACGAATCGACAGTATCGGCAATCTGGCGGGAGGTGTCGCCCACGATTTCAATAATATTCTCACATCGATTCTCGGATCTACCACGATCATGAAACGGAAGATGAAGAAAAACGATCAGTGGTTCCGGTTCGTGGATATCATCGAGACAGCTGCGAAGCGTGGTGCAAGCTTCACGAGGCAATTATTGACATTTGCGAGGAAGAGCAATGTGCAATTCCGGCCGGTGGTTCTGAATGATATCATTGAAGAGACCCTTCACCTGTTTGAACACAGCACCGACAAGACAATCTCCGTCAAAAAAATCCTTACCAGCGATGTTTGCCTCGTGAACGGCGATGACGGCCAAATGCAGCAATCCTTGCTCAACCTGCTGATCAATGCCAGGGATGCGATGCCGGACGGAGGCGTCATATCGGTTCAAAGCGAGAGAATCAATTTCGACACTCGCACCCGTTCTGCATTGACGGAATCGAGAACCGGCGAATATGTGGCCATCTCTGTTACCGATCACGGGACTGGAATGGAAAGGAACGTCCAACAGAGGATTTTCGAGCCCTTCTTCACCACGAAGGATCAGGGAAAAGGAACGGGCCTCGGTCTTGCCGTAGTCTACGGTGTCGTCAACTCTCACAACGGTTTTATCACGGTGCAAAGTGAACCGGGAATAGGATCGCAATTCACTCTGTACTTTCCTCTCCTGAAAGAATCTGATCGATCACTGCAATCCCTGAAGTCGCAGAAACTAGAGCGCGGCCAGGAACGGGTCCTTGTGGTGGACGATGAGCAAAACGTGGCAGAAGTGATCGGAGGTATGCTAGCAAACCTTGGCTACCACGTAACGATCGCCAACAGCGGCAAGAAAGCCATCTCCCTCTACAAAAAAAATCCACGCTTCGATGTCGTCATCCTCGACATGAATATGCCGGTGATGGGAGGAAAGGAAACGTATACAAAGCTGAAAGCTCTTGACCCCGACGTCCGGATCATCATCTCGACTGGCTATAGCAGCAAAGGATTTGCGCTGTCTGAGACAGGAGAGTCCGCGAACGCTGTCCTCCAGAAACCGTACCAACTTGAGGATCTCTCAAGAACCATGCGCGACGTGCTCACCGGGAAGCGCTTACAAACAAAGGTGTGAGCACGCTTTACACTGCAACCCATCCCGCGTCTCCTTGATACTGGTTCAAATAATTGGTAACATTTCGATGCAGCAATGGCGCTGAAAGCCAAGGTACTGCACCTTCTTGAGTTCGCCAAACATCGTCTATGGATCTGATAAAATTCGGCGAGGAACTGAAAAAGCTCCGGTTGGAGAAGCAGATATCTCTCATGGATATCTCGTTCTCCACTCGCATTAACATCAAGTTCCTCGAGGCGATTGAAGCCGGCAAGTTTTCGGTGCTTCCACAAACCTATGTAAGGGCCTTCCTTCGCGAGTATGGGGAAGCTATTGGATTAGGCGCGGAGGAAATCCTTCGCAAATATGACTCGCTGCGCGAGCCACAACCCCCGTCGCCGCAGCGTGATACCACCCACCCCCCCCATCCCATATCGCCTGCACCGATCGGACCATCCGAACCCAGGCGGCAGAAGGTCTCGACAGCGCTCAAGAAGAATTTACTGTTTGCAGGTGTACTACTGGCCGCGGTGGCGTTCGTGCTCATTCTCCGCACTCCATCCGGGAAAAACGCTGAAACGCCGCAGGAAGTACCTTTCGACGCAGTTGTCAAGGAGTCGGAAGCAAGCACGTTCAAACCGGACACGCTGAGTACCGTTGTCCTACCTCCCCCCGTCATTCACTCGGACAGTCTTTATCTCGAGATGTCGACGACAGACTCTGTCTGGATCAGCATTCTGGTAGACGGGAAAAAGACGCTCGAATATCTCTTCCCACCCAACCGCACGCGAACATTCGGCGCAAAAGACCAGTTTTCGATCACGATCGGCAACGCCGGCGGAGCGTCCTTCAAGCTCAATGGAAAGAACCTCGGACCTCTCGGCAAACGCGGCGCCGTCATGCGAAACATTCTCATCAACGAGGCTCGTCTCAAGAGCCTCTAAACCGGGTGATGATGAATGGTCTCCGCGCAGCGTACGTCGGATAGAAAGCGAATCGAAGCCCTCCGGTCCGAGCTCCACAACCATGATTACCGCTACTACGTTCTGGCTCAGCCTACTATCTCGGATTCCGAATACGATGCACTGATGCGCGAGCTGATAGAGCTTGAACGAATCCATCCGGAATGGATCACACCCGATTCCCCTTCACACCGGGTTGGTGGTGCTCCAACCAAGGAATTCCCAACTGTGATCCACACAGTGCCGATGTTGAGCCTTGCCAACACGTACAACGAAGAAGAGGTACACGACTTCGACCGCAGAGTGAAGTCACTCCTCGGTGGTGAACCGTACCGATATGTCTGCGAGCTGAAGTTCGATGGAGTCGCGGTTACACTTCGTTACGAACGGAGCCTCTTCACGCAAGGCGCGACAAGAGGAGATGGAATTCAAGGAGATGAAATCACGCAGAATCTCAAGACGATTCGTTCAATTCCTTTGCGACTGGTGTCGCCACCGAAGGGTTTGGAGTCGATCGAGGTGCGTGGAGAAGTTTACATGAGGCGTGAAGACTTCAAGAATATGAACGAGGAACGCGACCTCATCGGTGAGAAAACGTTCGTCAATCCTCGGAATTCGGCCGCTGGTACGTTGAAGCTTCAGGACCCCAAGATCGTAGCAGAGCGCCCGCTACAGTTTATCGCCTATTATCTGTTGGCAAGGAGGGGAACGTTGACAAGCCACTTTGACAACCTGGAGCGATTGAGGAAACTCGGTTTTCCAGTGAGCGAGCACTCCAAGCGTTGCAGGAACATTGAGGACGTCGTGCAATATTGGAAGAAGTGGGAAGAACAACGCGATACGCTCCCTTATGACATCGATGGCATTGTTGTCAAAATAGAATCGCTCAGTCAACAGGAAAAGCTCGGGGCGATTGCGAAGAGTCCCCGATGGGCCATTGCATTCAAGTTCACTGCGCGCAGCGTGCAGACAGTCCTGAAGAAGATTACCTTGCAGGTGGGACGCACGGGGACTATCACTCCTGTCGCCGAGCTGGAACCCGTCTTCGTGGGTGGAACAACCGTCTCGCGCGCTACATTGCACAACGAAGATTATATTACGGAACTTGGGATACGTGAAGGCGATACTGTTGTCATCGAAAAAGGTGGTGATGTCATCCCTAAAATCACCGGAGTCATCCTGGAAAAGCGACCCAAAGGTGCGCGGGCCTATCGGTTCGGTCCAACGTGTCCGATGTGCGGGTCAACCATATTCCGGCCTGCCGATGAAGCCAATTACTATTGCGAGAATAGCGAATGCCCGGCGCAAGTGCGCGGTCGCATTGAACACTACGCCCATCGTGGTGCAATGGACATCGAGGGCCTCGGCGAGGCAATTGTGGATCAACTCGTTTCACTCAGATATGTCCAGAGCTACGCAGATTTGTACGACCTCGGGAAACGGGCGCGACAGCTTGCCTCGCTCGACCGTTGGGGCGAAAAAAGCGCACGCAATCTCCTGGAAGCAATCGAAGGAAGCACATCACGCCCATTTGCGCGCGTCCTCTATGCGCTGGGTATCAGGCATGTTGGTGCAGGTGTCGCCCAACTTCTCGTCCAACATTTTCCTTCCATCGATGCATTGATGTCCGTCACACAAGAAGAGCTTGAACAAGTCCAGGGAATTGGCCCCCGCATCGCGGAAAGCGTGAAGCATTTCTTCGATGATAAGCATAATCGAAGGTCGATTGAACGACTGCGAAAAGCGGGAGTTCAATTGAAGGCGCAATTCTCAAAATCGACAACAAAGACTCCATTGTGGCAAAAGACATTTGTTCTCACTGGGAGTTTGAGTACATTAACGCGTGAAGAAGCAAAAGAAAAGATCGAATCTCTGGGAGGCAAGATCGCTTCCAGCGTGAGCAAAAATACTGATTTTGTCGTCGTGGGAGAAGAAGCGGGCTCGAAACTCGAAAAAGCCCGGCAACTTGGCATCAAGACGATGAACGAAAATGAGTTTTTATCGATGATCGAGAAGACGTCCAAATCCAACTAGCGCGGGGGTTTTATGAAAAAACCTACTTTGTGGTACTCAGTCGTGCTTTGTTTTGCCATCGTCACTCTTTCGAATCCAGCCACAGCTCAAATGCGAAGTGGTAAGCTGGGAGTAGGTGTCGGAGGATCTGCATACCTGTTCAATTCAGACATTGGTGATGGACTCATGAAGGCTGGAGGCGGCCTGACCCTCAGCTATTCCGCAATGGAACATCTCGGGCTCCGGGCTCTCTTTGGATTCGGCCAACTCGGCTGGAAGACTCCTGATCTTCACACGAACACGACGACGATGCTTTCGGGTAATCTGTACTTGAGCTACGATATGATACCTCACGGATCGTTTAATCCTTTCATATTTGTCGGTGGTGGAGCCGCCTATTTTGACCCGCGTTCCGATCAGGGCGCTGACCTGTCATCGTCCAACATGGCGAAGTTCACGCCAACGGCGTCGGGAGGTGTCGGCTTTGACTATTTCTTCAGTGAATTCTTTTCGATGACTCTCTCCGGCGAGTTCGTAATGACCACCACAGACAAGCTTGATGCATGGACGATAACGAAGAATCAGGGGATCAGCGAATCTTTTTCACGCGTCAACCTCGAATTCCGGTACTATTTCTTCGACCAAGACTACATCACGAAGCTGTTGGAGGCACTTCAGGCCCGCTACAAAGGAAAACAGCATTGATATGTTCGATGGAATGAAACTTAGAGTCGGACTTGCGTACGCGCGGTTTCATTTCCGGAAGCAACGCGACCCTGTTGTACGGTTCACGGAATCTGTTGAGCGCGCCCGCAAGGCGCTTGTTCTTTTCCCGGAGACAATCACCGATTCAGAGTCCATCCAGTCCGTCTTGAAGTACCTCGGCCGCCGCTTCGGCTCCGGGAGCGTCATGGTCGTTGCCCGCGAAGATCTTGCAACATCACTGCGGACGGGTTTCAATGGAAAAACAATTACCTATACCCCACGCGAAATCAACGGGTGGCATATTCCTCGGGGAGAATTGCTTCGGAAGATGAAATCCACTACATTCGATATAGCCCTGGACTTGAATGTCAACCTCGCTTTACCGAGTGCTTTCATTTGCCGGGAATCCAATGCGCCGTTACGTGTTGGATTTGCCAAACCCGAAGGCGACCATTTTTACAATTTCGTTGTTCAGACGCGGATGACCACGAACACTCCGGTCGCCTACAAGAATCTTTTGAAGTGCCTTGACATGTTTTAGGAGCAGAGGCAGTGCCTAATCCAGGGAGAAGACCCTTGCAGGCACCGACAAGGTCATTAAGACGGTAGAAGTAGTTCATTGGTTCTCTCAACCGTAGACATGTGTGGATGAACAGAGCGTCGAAAACAAACGGATAGCCGGACCACCGTCTGAAACGAAAGAGCACGGGGAATATTCATCAGTGAACGTCGTCGTGGAAGTCTTTGTGGTGGCATCAGGAGGAATGCATGCATTTTGACATTAAGAAAAACGGAAAAGCGACGGTCTTGAAAGTAAAAGCTCGCAAGCTCGACGCAAATATATCGCCCGAGCTCAAGGGGGAGTTCCTCATGCTCTGCTCGCCGCAAACCAAGGAACTTGTGGTAGATCTGACGGACGTCGAATTCTGCGATAGTAGCGGATTGAGCGCACTCCTCATTGCCGAGCGGAAGATGAGGGAAAACGGAGGAGTCGTGAAACTAGCCGGGATGCAGAAGAAAGTAATGACCCTCATCAAAATCTCCCACCTTGATCGCGCGTTCAAAATCTTCGATACGGTTGCAAAAGCTGTCAAGAACTAGCAGAAATTATCCGCTCGGATTCGCCTGGAGGCATTGAATGGCTTGACCTTCAATTGCTCATACCGGATTCCACACGACAGAAGCTTACAACGCCTATCGTTTTTCTCCTCGTCGACCATCTACCCTCATTCGCTCCCGATCCTCTACAATAGTCAGCGTTCAGGCAACAGATTGTCACCCCTTTGTACGGCAGGACAATCGTGAAACAAAGGAAGAAACGTGCCATTGATTCACTGCCTCGCAAGCAATCGGCGCTGGATAAGCAATACTCGAGGTATTTTGATTTCTTACGACTCGAGAGACAGGTGGCGCAGAACACTTTCCTATCTTACGAGTTCGACCTTACTCGGTACAGGGATTTCCTCGGCACTATCGGCATTAACAGTGCGGAAAAAGTCACCGAAGACCATATCTCGAAGTTCATTCGGATCCTTCGGGAAAACAATCTTGCCCCTCGGAGCATTTCCCGAATGGTTTCGGCGGTAAGGGGTTTTCATCGTTACCTGGTCGGTGAAGGCGAGACAAAAGACGATCCAACGCAAAACATCGATTCCCTTAAGCGCGGGAAAGGCCTCCCCGAGGTTCTTTCCGTTGTGGAAATCGACCGGATGCTTGCTCAGCCGGTAACTTCCAAACCTTTGGGAATCCGTGACCGGGCGATTCTCGAAACTCTATACGCCACAGGAATTCGCGTCTCCGAGTTGGTCAACCTCAAGCAAGCGAATCTCATGGTCGACGAGGAACTTATTCTTGTCTACGGAAAGGGATCAAAGGAACGTCTTATTCCCATTGGGAAGTCAGCGCGACACTGGATCTCGCAGTATCAAAAGAATGCGAGGCCCTTCTATGCGAAGAAGCAAAAATCGCTTGACGTTCTTTTCCTGAATGTCCGCGGGACGAAAATGACACGACAGGCGATTTGGAATATCATTCGCGGTTATGCTTCAGCGGCGGGCATCAAGAAGGAAGTGCATCCGCACACATTGCGACATTCGTTTGCCACTCACCTTTTGGAAGGCGGTGCCGATCTCCGGGCAGTCCAGGAGATGCTTGGCCACGCTGACATATCCACGACGCAGATCTACACTCATATCGACCGCGAGTACTTGAAGGAGGTTCATAGGACCTTCCATCCTCGGGGTTAAACACAACGTGGAGACGGAAGCGATGTTGTTGTGATAAAATGTGAGGCCATTTGTAGCCACGAACCGCTGGCGCCACGCACACAATTCCATTGCAAAGCGGAAGTCCATTTTTTCGTTTCATAAACAACGTGAATGTTGTATATTGAGGTCAGATCATAGCTATAGCCAGGGAGTAGATATGCGAAAATTCCAATTTATCATTATTGGAGTGTTCTTCACATTCCTGATTTCTGGGATGTTGCAGTATCCGCTGGATGCACAGCAGCAACCTTCGAACCCGGATGAGCATATGAAAGGTGAGGATTTTACCCGGATTCTGAAAGATGAGTGGAGTTATCTGAAGGACGCGACGGACGAATACCTCAAGACCACAAGCAAGAAATCAGAATTTGAAACCAGCAAGGAGTACGCAGATCGAATTGCAAGAACAAAGGCAGCGTTTGTCGCAAAGGTGGACACACACATCCAAGAACAAAAATACGACCGGCGCGTTTTCAGTGTCCTCTTCAAAGCCTCCCTTATATCATACAACGCGGACTTGCAGCGATATTTGATCACATGTACCGGGAGTGTGGAGGCACCGTACGACATACCCACCTTGCGTTGCATTGTTCCGAAAAATCCCTTTGTTGTCCTGACAGATTCCGTGAACCGCGGATTTCGTACATCAGCGTTGCGGGTTCGGATTCCGACCGATTACCGCTGGAGCGTTCCTCGGGATGAAGCAAAGGAGGCAAAAGGGGATGAGGCTGACCTCTTTTACGAGGTCCGATTCGTTCTCGACCTCCGTCAGGAGGATATGGTAAAGCAGGCTAAATTGAAGATCATCCCGACACAGATCTCTATGCTGAATATCGCTTCACACAAAGTCTATTGGAGCGTGGATATCAAATAAGCACCCCGGTATCCGACACACAAAAAAGGGAGGCTTTCCGGCCTCCCTTTTTTGTTTACCGCCATTTCGGAGTCTAACGGGATTCGCACTGGGGAATAGGTGCCTCTGTCCTCACAATTCCGTGGAGAGGGCAGCGTTCCATGGCTTCCTGACACTGTTCTTTCTCTTCCCACGTCACAGGTTGTTTCACAACGTCAAATCCGGTTCCGCCCCGGATTCTTGCGAAATTGTCAACGGCGAGGTATTCACACAATTGACATCCGTTGCAATCGCCCGCAACGCTGTAAACAAAGTCCTTCGAGATAATTTCCAGAATCGCTTCATTGATCATGGTGTTCTTCCTTTCTCACTTGAAGCTGTATTCCTGGCCGTACAAATCGATCTTTCCATTGATGTGAATTGTCTTGTCCAACCGTCCGCCCTGTTTTGCCGGGTCGAGATAGTGACAATTGGTGCACGACGTCTGAAAATCCAGATGACCCGTGGGGGGCAAGCCGTGACATGTTCCACAGGCATCCTGGGAATCCCCACCCGTCCACTGTGGTGAAAAATTGGAACCGCTTATGACAGTGTCGGCGTAAGCAAACTGAAATTGAGATGGTGCCAGTGATTCCTGCAGTTGCCAATTGCCGTGACAGTAGGTATTATTGCAACGAAGACTCTGTGTATCATAGGAGGGCGGCGGAGTTATTCCTTCGCTGGGAGTCGTCGCCAATTGGCCTGCGAAGAAGACCGGTGCCGGGAGCGGCGAATCAAAGTGACCGGGGACGTACACACTTGATGGAACGTGGTGGCAGCTGTTACACGCTACTGGTTCAGAGAGATCCATGAAAGCGGTGTTCAGGTGGTACTGATGTGCGCCCACGCCGCGTACAGTTTCAGCCGTGTCACCAGCAAGAGATCGTGGTGGTGCCCACGAAACCGTATCGCTTGCTAGTGCGGAAAATGCCCCGTGACACGTGTTGCACGCCTCGGGGCTTTTTGGAGTGCCGTTTGCATCGACGTGGCAGCCAGCACTCACGCACGAAATAGCATTGTTGCCCGTGTATGATCCCCCGTGACACTGTCTGCAGTTGCGCATTTCCCAGCCAGCGTTCTGGATAGCCGTCCCGTGAAACTCGGGCGAAGACGGAGATTGGAATCCATCGGGGTGAACGTACACGAAAACAGGATTGACGGCCTGTGATTCATTCTTCAATTCGCTACATCCGGAAAGAAACAGGGCAGCAATGATAACGCTGATCAGTTGATAGTACCAATCGGATTTCATAGTTCTCTTCGGCAATTCACCATTAAGAATGACAGTATCCGCAGAACCCTCTACCCCTTACTCCATTCGGTCTCGCATTGGGATCGGTATGGCACACATAACACGTGGCACCTGGGTCTGAATGCCAGTCACCGTGGACAGAACTCATAAATCCCGCAACGTGTGTTCTCGGATCCGTGTGCTTAATCCCATCGTTATCGGAGTGACATCGCACGCACGCGGGCTCTGTTCCTTCTGCATCGTGGCAGCTCGCACACTGCTCGATATCTTTCTTCGCCAAATCTGCGTGGCGTCCACCACCACTTCCGTATCCACCGGGAATAACAAAACCCGGAATGCGGTGGCTCTCCGGAAGGGTTCCGCCTAACCCTTGCGACCCGTTTTCATGACAGTCGTTGCAGAACGTCCTTGAATCGTGGCAGGTCTGACATTCAACCGTTTTTGCTTTTGCATCCACGGCATGAGTGTACAGGTAATTGAGGTCGTGCACCGACTGACCTGCAAGAGCCTGGGCTTTGTCATCACCAAGCGTCCGTGGAGAAATCATCCCAATCATGGTTCCGGGACTCAGCTTCGTCAGGTTCGTTCCATCGTGACACTGAGAGCAAAAGTTGTCCGTATGACACGTCTGGCATTGATCATCCATAGCTCCCAAGCGGGCATACTTCTTATGATCCTTCCTGAAATCCTCCTTCTTGTGAGATTCCGGGTAAAGCGTCGCCAGGTTCCTGTGACAATTCTCGCATTGGTTGGTGGCCACACTTCCGTTATGACAGCTGGTGCACGTGGTCATCTTCGGTACCGACAGTTCCGAAACAAGCTGCGTTGTGTCGACTCCTGCGTGGCAAACAAGACACTTGATCTTTCGATCCACGACGTGATTCTTGTGATTGATGTTCAGGTCGCGAACCGGAGTCACGGCTACCCGTTCCGGCGTGTCGCTGTAGTGACAGAACGTACATTTGTTCTTAACCTCGTCGTCGTGACAAGTCTGACAGACCGTGTGGCCCGGGATGACGCGCCCTGTCAACTTTTCATTGTTTACGATGTCCTGATGGCACGTTTCGCAATCAACCCCAATCTCGACCACGTGTTTCTGGTGGGAAAATTTGAGGAATTTCGCGGACTCCTGCGCTTGGGCAAGGTTATCCGAAATGAACCAACTTCCGGCATTGAGGCCAACGAGAAGGGGAAGAAGCAATCCGAAACTGAACAATTTAGTCTTCATAGCAGCTACTGATGTGATTCGGCACCCTCATTCAGCTTCTCGCTGAACCAATAGGTGAAGTTGAAAAAAATCCGCACGTCGTTACTGTAGAGTCTGTTTTGAGTGTATTGCGTCTGAATATTTGCAGAAAGCGCTGGAACGGGTCGATAGGTAAGCCCCAAGGATCCATTGAGAACGTCATTTGATGGTGCATCGGGGGAGATTTTGTAGCTTCCATACCCTGCTGAAATCATCGGAACAAAAACGCGGTCAGGCAGTGGATACGTTGCCTGGATCGCAATACCGTTCAACTCGCCTGCGAACCCGAAGTTGCGCGTAAACGAGGCGCTGAAGAAATCGTACGAGCCGCCGAGTGTGAGACGTTGGCTGTTATCACCGGTGTAGTCGACGTACGCATAGCGCGCGTAAGCCCTTACCAATGTCGATAGCTCATAGTCGACCCCGCCTTCTACCTCTTGCGTGCTGTTCGAGTTGAAGACAGAAAAGATGGAGTTATATTCAAGACGAGGCTCGCGATCGAGAACATCCGCAGTGACATACAGTGAAGAGAGAACACCAACACGTGCGTTGAGTTCAGCTCGCGACAGCCGATCCAGATTCAAATCGTAGTCTCCCCTGCCGTAGACACTCACGTTCGACAATACATCATAGTCTGCATCAATGCTTGCATACTGTTCCAAATAAGGAGTACTGTTCAAAGTTACGAGATATGGGTTGAAGAGAGAATCCAATCGGACAACAGTGAATGCGTCCGGTTGCCTTCTTCGATCCATGTAACTTACTCCAATGAGAAGGTTGTCAATGGGAGATCCGGTGATCTGCGCTCCAAAGAAGGAATTGTCTGGCAGACTCTTTTTCCAGTTTAACGTGCGAGTTTCCATGATATTGTAACCGCCGTACAACTGTCCGTTCAACTTTCCGCCAAGGACTGAAGACTTCAGATCGGCACCATCGATGATTCCATTTCCAACGCCCGCAAAGATGAACTGACGTCCGAGCGAAAAATCCAGCACGTCTGCAATATGGCGGGCACGCAACACCAGTGAAGAGAGTCTCAGCTCAGGATCAGTTCCAATCTTCGTTCCAAAATCGTTCGAGACCTGCAAATTCGTCGCGAAAGAGAAATTCCCGCTATTAGCATTGAGCTGAACATTTTCATAACCTCGCACGAAATTCAACTTTGCATCGCTCGTATCTCTTCCTTGCCAACCATACATTGAAGTCGTCAATCTACCACTAATGAATTGCGCGTCGAGTTGCGATACAGAAAAGCTGAGGATAACAACAAGAAATCGGAGTTTCATGAGTGGAGTTCCAAGTTATGCCGCTCCGCATTGTTCAAGACTTGTACCATAAAATGTAGAGAATTTCAGCAAAAAATCCCTTGCGTATCTCTACATTCGAGGTAGATTTACCAATGTCAGGAAAAGAAACGGCCTTTTCTCGCATTAGTAAGAAGGTGGAGCACCTTTGAAAATCAATTGGGGGCAGAAACGGCGAGTCTCGCTACATCGCGTTCAAGGCGAAGTCAGCGAGACTCTATGAGGTTGTCAAAATACGTACACGAGCACCCACACTGCCACGTACCTGTGGCATAGTGCAGAATCAGACTTTCAGACTTTCTTGATCTCCGACTACGACTTCGGGACCGGGTGTTTGATCTTGGGCCACATCTCGTCGAACTTGAAGCCTTTGAAGGTCGGGCTTTTTTCGTTGTGGCACGTCTTGCACCACTTTTCAATGGTAGCGGTGTCCTTGAAATCAGTCAATCCTGCCGCAATTGCTTTCTCCTTGCTCTTCATGACCACCATGTTCTTGTAAGCTGATCCGGGCCCGTGGCAAGTTTCGCACTGGACTCCATCTTTGGCATCGTACATCGACTCTGTCAGTTTCGGATCGATCTGTTTCGCGTGGCATTCGAGACATTCCGGCGCTTCGGCTGCAGGCTTCGTTATTCCTTTGGCCTTTGCAATTTCATTCGCCTTTTCTGTGGTCAGCGTCTTGTAAGCTTCTGCATGCTTTGTCTTTGACCACACATCATATTGCTTGCCCATCTTCGCAGTATTGTGACACGCTTTGCACATTCTTGTCCCGACATATTTGTTTTGAGCTGGCGCGTAAACCGCAATCAGCCCGATCCCCACAAGGAGCAGGATCAAGAGTCTTGGCATCTTCATGGTGTTTCTCCTTCGTTGATGATTGATAGGACGGGATATACCGACTAGGTTCTCGTCTGTTGTCTGCGTTCGATCCTTCTAATAAAAATATACAAAGAAATTGCCAGGATGGTAATGATAATTGATGCAATGCCTAGTCCGATCCTCCGGAATCGATACTCTTCAATCGCAGCCTCTCCCTCAGCAGTGACAATCGAAGCAGTTTTCAAACCCTTTTCCACGGTTTCGTGGAATTTTTGTTCATTAAAGGAATGCACCATGGTCCGAGATTGGAGACGGGCCTGTCGAATATCGCGAAGCTTGAATTTTGCTTCGGAGACTTCCATCCCCTTTTGTTCCGCTTCATCAATCAACGCCCTGGCATTGTTTTCCGCCAGCTCGAGACTATCGGCGAGTTGTCTCATTTCTTTTGCTGCAATATAACCTTGAGCATACTGTTGTTCGGTGTGGCACTTGCTGCAGACGGCTTCAGGCGTTACTCCGAGCAGTCGGTTTGTTGCAGCGACGATATCGTGGTTGCCGTGACACGTTTCACATTCCGGCAGTTTGCGTTCATCGAATGCCTTCTTATGAGGACTTGTGGAAAAAAGATCTGCGTTCATTGCGTGGCATGTGCCGCATACCTCCGATATCGATTCTACACCAGGAGGTACAGCGCCGTGGTTGCCGTGGCAATTGTTGCACGCCGGGGCACCAAGGTCGCCTTTCTGAAGCAACGCGACCCCGTGAACGCTCTTCGTATACTCTTCATATTGATCCGTCGGGATATGATATTCCTTCATGTATTCCCTATTACTGTGACAGGTTGCGCACGTGGAAGGCAGGTTCACGGGATACACATTCGACCGTACGTCTTTTGCTGAAAGGATATCGTGACTTCCGTGACAACTTGCGCACTCCGCAACTTTGGGGTCACCTTTGGCGTTCCGTTTCCCGTGCATACTCGTGCGATATTTATCGAGTTGATCCACCGGCAACGACGGATTGTACGTTTTCATGAAGGTCGCATTGGCATGACACTTTGTGCATGTCTTGACGATGTTGAGTGGATACACGGGCGAACGAGGGTCTTTGACCGACACGATGCCGTGGGCGCCGTGGCACGTGATGCATTGCGCAATGTGCTCAGTACCGTTGAGAGAGAGCCTTCCGTGCACGCTGGAAAGCAGACTCTCGTACTGGTTCGTCGGTAGCGTGGATCCGTACTTCTTCATCTTCTCCGGATTGGAGTGACAACCTGCGCACAATTTCGAAACATCGTCTCCTTTGGGAACCCCTTTGAATCCGGCTTTTTTATCCATCGCCTTGTCTTGATCTTCCTCGCGCGGATTTCCGCCGTGGCAATCTGCGCACGAAATCCCTTTCCGAAAGTGAATATCGTGCTTGAAGAGTGTCGATGGATTATCGCCAATAGCAGCGTGACAGGTGAGACACTGATCATCTGCGAGCGCACGACCGCCGAACACGATCAAAACGGAAGAAACAACGATTATGCGGACTGCAATGCTCACGCTGCCCATCCAATGATA
>Ga0335081_10004665_pt1 | contig 21634 bp, 20 predicted proteins | sample Lox_Sample_35_FD_206713 | JGI IMG/M metagenome (GOLD analysis project Ga0335081, IMG submission 206713) | Soil microbial communities from Loxahatchee National Wildlife Refuge, Florida, United States - Lox_Sample_3.5 | ecosystem: Environmental > Terrestrial > Soil > Wetlands | place: USA... | reverse complement strand
GCTGCGCCAAGAATCGCACTAACCGTTTTAAGTTCTGTGCCGTCGCCGCCAGTAGGAACTGCTCGCTGACATTCCACAACCGGCGGAGTCGCACCCGCCCGAGCCGCATGCGCTGCTTGAGTTCGGCAAACAGCGCTTCGATTTTGTAACGAGCTCTCCGCGAACGCTCGTAGGCCTGGGTTCCGACCAGTGCGCGCACCGCCTGGCGGACCAGTTCTTGCTCATGGACAAACAGCCGACGATAGGGTCCAGCCGTGCAGCGCCTCTTCTGCGGGCAACCTTCACACTGGGCCTCGGTAGAACGATAAAGATAGCCTTGACTCTCCCGCCGTCGCCCGCCATAAGCCAAGGTTTTCCCCTCCGGGCAGTAGTAGACATTTTCCGCAGCTTCATAGCGAAACTGATCGCGCGTGAACCGCCCACCGGTTTGATGGTGATGATCAATCACCGGAACGTGCGGCTGCACCCCGCGATCCAACAACCACGCCAGGAACTCCCCGCTGCCGTATGCCTTATCAGCAGCCAAAGTCTCCGGGAGAAGCCCGAACTTCTGGACTTGCTCCACCATCTTGCGAGCGGCCACCGTCTCCTGGCGGAACAGTGCGGGCGTAGCCTCTACCCCGAGGATGACTCGACTCCGAGTATCAATTAAATAGTTGTCGAAGTAGGCCATTTTTGCCGGGCCGACTTTCTTCGCCCAGACGGCATCCGGATCGGTCGAAGAGACCATCTTCGCCTCTGAAACCGGGTTGCTCTGTTCCAGTTCAGACAAGTATTCCTGTGGTGATCGCGCGATTGGCGCGATCTCCTTGGGTCGAACCCGGCTCTGCGGACTCGCGTTGGCTTCTATCATCGTTCCATCGACCGTCAGGTGTTTTCCTTCGACCAGACCTGCCTGCACGCAGCGACGCACGATCTCCTCAAACACTTCCCGAAACACGCCGGACTCACGAAAACGTCCATGGCGATTCTTAGAAAAGCTCGAGTGATCCGGGATCTCCTGCTCGAAGCCGAGCCGCGTGAACCAGCGATAGGCCAAATGCATCCCGACTTCTTCCAGCAAACGACGTTCACTGGTGATCCCGTACAGATAGCCCACCAGAAGCAACCGCAACAACACCTCGGGATCGATCGAGGGCCGACCGGTCGCACTATAGAGATCCTTCACCCGCTCGCGCACAAAGCTCAAGTCGATCTGCTCATCAATGAGTCGGAGCAAATGGTCTTTGGGAATCTGATCTTCTAAACGGAAGTAGTAAAACAACGATTCATTGCGTGCTTGCAGTCCCATCATCGTCGCTGTTCCTCCTGCGCTTCCTTATCACAGGTCGCGGTGAACGCAACGAAAAAACTTTGGCTCCGTAGCCGAGTTTTTCAACAGTCTCATCTGTTTCTGGGCAGTTGAATAGACACTTTGCATCCGTGTAGATTCAATCACCTGCAGACAGCCGATTGCGCGGGATTTTGGGCAACACATGGAAAGTCGTTCGTCGGCATGGCGGCTGAGAGTTTAATCGCTGGGTCGGAACGCTAATCTAGCATATGAGATTGGGCCAAAGGCTGTTGCGGAGACTCGGTGCTTCTAGAGGTGAGTTTTTCCATAAGGTCTTGGACTTGGCTCCGCCACTCAAGGTCCTCGGCAACTTCTGACCGCTGACCAGCTATCCACGATAGGACTCGGCTCACTCCGAACAGATGTGACACTGCGCCATCGACTCCAGGAACCGGACGGACCTTCTTGGCACGGATTTGGCTCGGGTGTCGATTCCTCAGCTCGCCTATTGGTTCCACGTCAAAACCCGTCTCCACAATCCCCAGCACTCTGACCGCAGCTTTCACGCCCCATTGCGGACACACTACTTCATCAATCCAGTTAACCAATGTGTCCCTGTCAATCGCTTTCCTGAGCCAACACGTGGCATCCGCCAGTCGTACAGACTCATTACCAACACCAGGGAACCCCGTCAGCGAATGGGATGTTGCGAGAGGATTCCCTTGGCATCTCTAACAAATTCTAGTGGGCTTCTGGTCGTAGAGGTCCAATCGGTTCCTTTCGAATTGTATCCAGTGCCGTGTCAATCGTGTACGCGACTATGAAACCCGTATTTGCATCTATTCGTGCTTTCGGTGCGTGCTTTGCTTTGCTCACAGATTTGCTTCCGCCAAGCGAAGGGATGACCTGAGCCGGTTCGGTCACAATGCCGGAGATAACGCCGATTATTTGTTGACTTGGCCCTGTCCGATATATGACCGGGCCACCAGAGAAACCGGGATTGTTCACGCCATCGAGAATAAAAACGGGCGATCCGGGCAGCGGCAAAGATGAGACGAAGCAATGTTTCACGAATGGCATAAAATACGGCGATCCATCACCTAAATTGATTGGCCAGGCACTGCCGGTGGCGCTCGGGAAACCCAAGAACTCACAGTCGTCGCCTAATGTGGTCCCCTCAATCGTAGTTTTCACGCTTGGCAGCGGGTTCTGCAATAGCGGCGCGGACGACGCGAGGACAACGATGTCAACGTCCTTTCCCGCATCGAGAACGGAAAAATGCGCTGTCAGCCATCGTTCCTGTTGAGACGTAGAATCAAGCAGACGAACTGTAGCGGTCTTCGCTGTAATTGAACCGTAGGGCGGGTGCTTTGCTCCAGTTAGAATGTGTTTGGCGGTTATCCAATACTCACGCTGATCTACGTCAATGGAGAATGCAGTACCGTACCCATGTTCGGATTGGATGATCGTGATGCGAGTCAAAACGTTCCTGGTGGGAGCCGATTGAGCGACTGCCATTGAAATATAAACAGGAAACAACAGCAAGAGTAGAGAGAAGCACGAAAGTGGCACGATTGTTATTTCCTTCCTTTTCAGAGTAGAACGTTTTGATTCAGATTTCTTGCAAGTGTCATTGGCGATTTGAAAAAAAAGATGTTTTGCATCGTATGCAGCACAAAGGGTCGCCATCCCGCCAAAAGATCAATCTTGAAAGAGTGCGAGCCTCGCTTGGGGTCCACTGCCCGCACCGTGCTTACTCGATCCCGCCAGCGGAAATCAGGCGCACGGGCTTTCATACGGTGCGCTGCCCGAAGTGCGGGAAAGAGTTTGCACCGCAGGCCGGAGTCGGCAACGTGACTCCGGCTGATGTGTACTACGGACGGCGGGAAGAAATCTTACGCAGGAGGACGGAACAAAAACAACGCACGATCGAGCAGCGGCTGCGCTACAATCTGGGTCGCTGGAACCAGGAACCAAGGGTGGAACTGAAACTCAAACCGTAGCTTGGCCCAAGGGCCAAGCCGGTCTCAGAGGTTCTGACGACAAACATCCCCTTGTCGCAACCTGCATGTTGTGAAGTGAGAACGTAGGAAGCTGACAACGTGGGTAGTAGCGCCGCCACGAGCGCCTCGACTCTGAAATTCGGCGACCCGTAGGGCGAGATCCTCTTGTCCTTTCAGGCAATCTCTCATTTACAGCAAGCCGAGTTTTCCAGATTTAAGACGCACGACATCTGGCGGGGCGAAAGCGCAGCGGCTAATCGTCTTAGATACGGAACCTTCGCACTGGTTTGGCACACGCGTTCCTCTTGGCAATAAGCGTGCAACAGAGCGTAGGGACAGCTTGTTGGCAGATCCGATAAGGAGACGGGCACCATGATTGCCAAGAACCCAGTTGCGGATAACGCCGTGGTCGGTACGATTGAACGTAGACGATATCGCCGCGTTGCACTCGCCATCCAAGTCGAATTCAGGCTGCAATCCGGTGACGTACCATTGCGCACGCGCACCACCGATATCAGCCTCGGCGGTTGCTATGTCGAGATGCCTTTTACACTCGAAGTGGGAAGCCAGGTCGATATCGTGCTTTGGGTCGGCGCCCAGAAGGTGAAAGCGACGGGCGTTGTGGTCACCTCTCACAGCCAGTTCGGCAACGGCGTCAAGTTTACGAGTATGTCGCCAGAAGCAATGGACCTGTTAGAGCGCTACCTGAACACGATGGAAGATGAACAGACGGTTGAACAGCCTATGTAAGCCGTCGGCCATCCGGGAGGGATACGTTCTGGCCCTTGGTGGTATTCAGCCCGATAAATTCAGATTGCCTCCTTGCGCTAAGAACCCCTTCTCGATCCGTTTTCCATCTTGTTCGGTTTTCGTAACAAACCTGCTGGCAGTATCATTTCGCGTTCGAAAGCTTCTCAAAATCATGAAAAATAGTAGACATGGAGCGCGAATACAGCTATTTTGCTAGCACTGGATCGTGGGCTTCGCACGGAAGCTTCTATGCAGATATGCTTTTAGCTGCTCTATGCGAATGAGGAGTTTAGCTGCGCGGGTTAGAAGACAACTGGATCGGCCGCTGGTTGTTAGCTTGATTTATGTTGTTGTTTCGATTCTTTGGATCGTCTCTTCCGATAAGCTCATCCGCAGGCTGCTCGCCAACCCCGATCAGGTCCTTGTGTGGGAGATCATCAAAGGCATCGGCTTCGTTTCTCTTAGCGCTCTCCTGATCTACATTCTGATGCGGAGCCTGACCTCGGCCAATCGCGAATTGGAGTCTTTATTTGCAGCACGCACCGAGGCTCTCCGCAAGAGCGAGGCTCGATACGAGAGTTTGCTGCACACAGCCCAGGAGGGGGTCTGGGTTCTTGATCGCCAACACTGCACGGAGTCCCTGAATCAACGTATGGCCGAAATGTTGAAGTGTTCCGCCGAGGCCGTTGTTGGTAGGGACCTATGTGCGTTTGTAGTACCGCAATCGAAAGAAGAAGCTAAACAAATCCAGCAGAAGGTCAGCGCAGGGTTCTCACAGGCATGCGAGCTTCATCTTCTCCGGCAGGACGGTACGCGTTTCTGGGCGCTGCTGAATCTCTCGCCGCTCTGGGACGAGCAAGGCGAATACAACGGCGCCATGTGCCTCGTGAGTGACATCGAACAGAGCAAAACCACCCAGGCCATGCTTGAGTTGCAGGCCACGGCGTTGCAGGCGACCGCCAATTCCATCGTCATTACCGATGCCAAAGGAAATATCGTCTGGACCAATCCGGCATTCACCGAACTTACAGGCTACGATCAGCAAGAAGCATTAGGGAAGAATCCGCGCTTCCTGAACTCTAGGCGGCAGCGACCTGAGCTCTACCGGAACCTTTGGAATACGATTCTCGCTGGAAATACCTGGCACGGCGAACTGACCAATCGGCGCAAGGACGGTACATTATACGAGAAGGAAATGACGATTACGCCGGTGCGTTCTGCAACAGGCGAAATCACGCATTTCGTGGCGATCAACCAGGATGTAACAGAGCGAAAGAGTCTTGAACGACAGCTTCGGCAGGCACAGAAAATGGAGGCGATCGGCAGGCTGGCCGGCGGCGTCGCTCATGATTTCAACAATATGCTGGGAGTCATTATCGGGTATGGCGATATTCTGCAGACTCAAATACCTCCGGACCATCCCGGTAACATGGAGGTTTTGGAGATGCAGAAGGCGGCACGCCGGGCAGCGGATCTGACGCGACAATTGCTGGCTTTCAGCCGCAAGCAGGTTTTGCAGCCGCAAGTGCTCAGTCCGAACTCCTTAATCGAAGAGTTGGGCAAGATGCTCCGCCGCCTCATCGGAGAATCGATTGAGTTCGAATTCCGTCCAGGCAAGGAGGTGGCCCGAGTCAAGGTGGATCCGGGTCAGCTCGAGCAGATCGTGATGAACCTGGCCGTCAACTCAAAGGATGCAATGCCTGAAGGCGGTCGCCTGATTCTCGAAACGGCGAACGTAAAGATTGACGACGATTTTGCCCGTTCTCATCCGCCGATGAGACCGGGGCCATATGTCATGTTGTCGGTCAGAGATACAGGAAGCGGTATGGACGCCGAAACCCTCTCCCATATTTTCGAGCCGTTCTTCACTACCAAAGAGCAGGGGAAAGGCACCGGACTAGGACTTTCGATCGTATATGGCATCGTGAAGCAGAGCGGAGGCTTTATCTGGGTCGATAGCGAATTGAATCGCGGCAGCACGTTTCGCATTTATCTGCCGCCGACAGCGGAAGCCGAGCCAGTTACCGCGCCCGCCCCGTCTCTTCGCTCCCTCCGAGGAACCGAGACAATTCTCGTTGTGGAAGATGAGACCTCCTTACGTGAGATGATTCGCCTGGTTCTGGCCGGCAACGGCTATAAGGTTCTGGAGGCGTCGAATGCCAGGGATGCTCTCGCGATTTTGAATTCTCACAGCAATGCTATACCTCTGTTCATAACCGATATCGCGCTTCCCGGCAGCATGAACGGCTTGGAGTTGGCGCGAGCGGTCGCCGAGTGCACCCGCGTGATTCGCCCTATTCTTATGACTGGATTTGCGGGAGAAATCTATACATACGGTCTTACTCTTTCACCAGAAGTAGCGCTAATTAGCAAACCGTTCAGCTCCGATCTTCTGCTCCATAAAGTGCGCGAAGTGCTTGATGGAGAGCTGGGGAAATCAGCACGCGCATCTCTCTAAAAGCGGTTCTCCGGAAATCCAGCCAATGGAAAATCTGTCCAACTAATGGATGGTTTCGCCCTTTCTCGCTTCTGGGCGGAAACGGAATTGGAAAGGACGATCCGCATGTTTCATCGCGCCCAGGAGTCAAGGCGCGCTAAGTTCTTACGCCAATTGGAGATTCCAGTAGTTTCCCGCGACTGTTACCACTGAGTTCAGCGATTTCCGCTAAGAACTTCCGCGCTGACTATTTTGGCGAGCCACTTGTACTCTCCGTGTTGTCAATTCTGAGTATTGCCGGGAGGGGACAATGACACACACTAGGGTCAATTTACATGGGATGGCGAAAGTTGGGAGCCTGATGGCGCTAATAGGGGCGGTCCTCCTCACGGTGAGTTGCGGTGGAGCGAATTGCACATTGGCGTCTTCTCAAAAACAAGGAGACCCCCTCCACCTGGGAGCTGATCCCGGACCGCTGGGATCGACGACACCTTCGGCAATTCAGATTCGCCTCGGCAGCGAGCCGAATGACAGGATCGTTTCCCTTTCGCTGACCCTGAACTCACTACAGGCCACCAACTCTGGAGGTGGAAACATCGATCTTCTTCCAGACCCGATGACAATCGAGTTCGCTCACCAGGCGATTGTTACGGTTCCGATCTCAGCCACGAACATTTACGACGATACTTACTCGGCGCTCGTGTTTCCCGAAATGACCGGTGAAGCCGTCTTCTACAACTCAAACGGCAATCCGGTTTTCCAGAACGTCGATGTTCCCGCACAATCGGTTCCGGCCAATTTCGTGCTGGGACAAAATCCCATGGTGTTAAACGTATTCTTGGATCTCTCGCAATCGTTCACCATAACAGACCCGGCCGGCAGTGCCGTACATCGCCGCCGGAACCGATTCTCGCCGTCCATGCCGAGCGGGGGGCAGAGCACTCTCTTCGTGAACCCGCTGGTGCTTGCGGTTGAAGCAGACGCTCCGAATCCCGCGGTCGGCCAGCCAGAGAGTGGCGACGTTGGTCCCATGTTCGGGATTGTGACTGCGGTGGATACGCAAAATCAAATCATCTCGGTGCAACCGAGAGCTGGAGACGCCATGCAGTTCTCGTACAGCACCGCCGGTTCGACCATTTTCCAGAATTGTGATCCTACGACTCTGACGGGCAACCTCGCTAAACCGGAGGCTCTAACCCAGATGGGCAATCTGGTCGAACTGGAGGGTGTAACCCAGACTGACGGCAGCCTGCTCGCGACCGAAATGAGATGCATTGATCCAACGCAGTTTTCTGAACTGTACGGGCAGCTGAATGGCTATGCTCCGGAAGGAACCTACTACAATCTTATTTTGGATGCGGGGGATGGTGCGAATGTCACGCCATCACTCATGGGGACCAACATCACTGTGGATTGGACGTTAGAACCGGAATATCAGGTCGACAGCGGGAATCTCGACCTTAGTGGATCTCAAGACCTGATATTCGACGAAAGCCACGCTTTCCCTGGTCAATTGGTTGAAATGGAAAATGATACCTTGACCGTGCCTGATCCAGACTCCTCAAACACCGGGTACTTCGAGCCGCTCATGTTGAAATTGGAACAGCAGACGCTGACCGGCGTGGTGTCAGGCTACAACTACGATCCGCAATCGCAAACGGGTAGTTTCACGCTCGTAATGTCGGCCGACACCCCTCTGGGAGACATGAATCCCGGCTTGACGGCAGTCACAGTACGTCAGATTCCGCAGACGTATCTGCGCAAGCTGTCCTCGATCACGGAGGGTTCCGCCGTGAAAGTCCGTGGATTCTTATTCGTTGATCCCAACTGCTCAAACGCAATGCTAGAGGCTGACCCGACCATGCCAGTCGATTTCATTGTGGTGGCCAGCCGGATCTCACAGTAAAGGTTCCTCCTTCCCTCCCTCATCGCGCGGCCGGGCACGCTATTAGCGCCCGGCCATCTTTCTCCATATTTAAGAGTCAACGGAGTTAGTGACCGATGGAGCTACTCCAGGCGCCTTGCTGCAATCTTCGTTTTATTGTTACTGCTGAGTTAGGCTCCGTGATCGCCGTCACAAACCCTCAACATTACGAGGGTAACGAGATTCATTAGAAATCTCTAAAGAAGTTCTTTCCGCTGCTATTACCATCATATAGATCCTCTTCAAGTGGGACCGAGCGTCCCTATGTATGGCAGGAGTCGTCTCATGTCGGACGGTCGGATTCTGGTGGTTGATGACGAGCCACAATTCCTTCAAACCGTCCGAACTTTCCTGGAAAGCAGTGGATACGAAACGATCGCGGGCGAGTCTTGCCGGCAGGCCGAGGCTCTGTATGCGTCATCCAAGCCCGACGTTGCGGTAATGGACTACAGCCTTCCCGACGGCAACATCCTCGACATCCTGCCTCGGCTGCACACGCTGGACAACTCGATTCCGATCATCATCATGACCGGTCATGCCTCGATTGAGCTGGCGGTACAAGCGGTCAAGTTAGGGGCGGAGCATTTCCTGACCAAGCCGGTGGATCTGCCGGCGCTGGCCACAATGCTGCAACGAAGCTTGGAAAACCAGAGAAATCGGCGCAAACAGGCTCTGGATCAGGCACGCCGAAACCGCGAGAATGTTGACCCATTCCTCGGAACTAGTGCAGCGATCCGTCAACTGGCCGACGTCGCCGCCCGGGTGGCCTCGGCCGACAGTCCAATCCTGATCCAAGGAGAGACAGGCACGGGAAAGAGTGTTCTGGCACGCTGGATTCACGAGCACAGTGGCCGCTCCAAGGAACCGCTCGTGGATCTTAACTGTGGAGGCCTTACGCGTGATTTCCTGGAGACTGAACTCTTCGGCCACGAAAAGGGGGCATTCACCGGAGCTGTGCAGGCCAAGACCGGGCTTTTGGAGATCGCCCATAAAGGCACTCTGTTTCTGGACGAGATTGGCGACGTGGACGTGCAGGTACAGCCGAAGATCCTCAAAGTCCTGGAAGAAAAGCAATTCCGTCGGCTGGGCGATGTTCGGGATCGTCGAGTCGATATCAGGCTCGTCGCCGCCACCCACCAGAACCTGAACCAGTTGATGAAAGACAATCGTTTTCGCAACGACCTGTTCTTTCGGATCAGTACGATTCCACTGCTCGTGCCCGCGCTTCGGGAGCGCTCGCAAGATATCCCGTTACTCGCGAACCGCTTGCTCGTCCGATTGGCTCCCGAACTCGGCTGCGGCGAACTTGAGATTGCGCCGGAAGCCATGCGCCGACTGGAGGCCTACACTTGGCCAGGGAATATTCGGGAAATGAGGAATGTCCTGGAAAGAGCCGTGTTGCTCAGCGGAAAACGGCTGATTGGCGAGCAAGACCTCCACTTCGATCAGAATGAATGGCCCGTCGTCTCCCCCACCGACAATCTCGGACGAACGCTGGAGCAGGTGGAGCGGGATTACATCAGTCAGGTTTTGAAAGCCGAAGGGGGCCGGGTCGAAGCTGCCGCGAAACGGCTCGACATCCCGCGCAGCACATTGTACGCCAAGCTCAAACAGTACAAGCTTGACGCTTGCGCTCAGGCTGCCGCTTCTGGTTCTTCGTAGTCGCTACTCATAACAATTTCTGAAATTAAGACGGGTTCCTGCTTTTGGAGAGCCGCTCTTCCGCGATTCGTCCCGCCACGTCTGCAAGCTACTAAAACTACGTCCTTTAAAGCCTTCACAGTTTGGCTGCAACCTTGCACTGATAGAGTCCGACGGTGGCAGCTCAATGCGCGACTTTCCTGCACCGGAATCAAAGTGCGCCAAGCACAATTGGGGTGATTATATGTCTTCGAAAAATGGCAATTCGCAAGTTGAAGGCGGTGAGACATTACCCAGCCGCTCCAAGGAAATCCAGGAGCACATGACGACCTTGGCAGGCAGGGACCTGCAGCTGATGTCAATCATATTGCTCATGTTGTTCGTGCTCTCTGGTGGGATTATGGCGCTGGCTTATCCCAGCCTGGCTGCAGTCTCGAAATCCCTGCAACCCGAAATCAGCTTCATGCCTCAGCTTCTTTTTGGCCTGATCACGCTAATCCTGCTTTTCAATGTGTATATCGTGCTGCAAAAGAGAGAGCTGACGGTGACCCGCCGGCGTCTAGTCGAGGAATTGATCTTTAACGAACGAATGGAGGCCGTCTCTCTGATCGACCCCACAACGCAGCTTTACAACCGGCGAGCCATGGAACAGATGCTCGCACACGAGGTCGCCCGCGCCAACCGCCTCGACTCCCCGCTCTCCCTGCTGGTCTTGGATGTTGCCAATTACCAATCCATCAGCAACCGGCTGGGCACGAAGGAAGTCGAGCAGTTTCTCTATGAGGCGGCACAGCTGGTGAAAAATACCCTTCGCGGTTCCGATATCGTGTTCCGGCACAAAGAGACACAGTTTCTCGCTGTCATGCCGGACACCGCCGAGCAGCAGGTCGACTTCGCCCTCAAACGGCTGCAGGGAGAGATCGACCGCCACAACTCCGAGTTCCGCTGTCCCGCAGAGTTGGCCTTCAACTTTGGAGTCGCACAGTATGCGCAAGGCTCCCGCATCGTCGACGCGTTGCTCAGAGCAGAACGCAAAGTGTTTCTTTTGAAAAACGAACTTGCTCCCGTCTTCTGAACTGGAGCCGGTAACCCCATAAAGAGAGCGGATCATGTCGGACACTCGTGCACAAGTGGTGATCGAGATTGCCGCCTCCGATAGCACGCCTCACGCGCCCGGCCGCGTTCGGCGTAACAGCGGCGAATTCGGACTGGGATCGGAACTCCGACGGTGCCTGCAACCCGGAATGGAAATTGCCCTCACCTTTCCCGGATTTACCGCGATAATGTCGGTAGTTTGGATCACCGAGCGGCAACGCGAAGCAAGCTTCCGCGCAGGCGTTCGGCTAGTCAGAGTCTCGCCACGTCAGCCCGTCACTTCCGAAGCGGTAGAGAGCTTATGATTTGGTCGTAAGCGGGTCTTAAGCAGGAGGAGTAATTTTCGGAAACATTGTGTCAGGTAACTTGACTGTTCGAACGCAAAAGATAATTTGGGCCAGAATGGGGCTCGGGCGGTTCGTGGCTTGGCCGAACTCCATGGTTCGGATTGGGCAAAGAAACCGGCATGGGAATGGAATGGCGGATTGTAATGTTCTCCTGCCCACGAGGATCTCCTGAACCAGCGTATGCGGTTCTGGCTCAAGTCTGGACCTTTCGAGGCGTTCCGTTCGGAACCCACTGCCCCGCGGCCGAGCAGCGCCACTTCGTCAACAAAGCAAAGGCAGCGGCTGAACAGGCAGTCCGGCTTGACGAGTCGCTGGGTGAGGCTCATGGGGCGCTCGGCTTGGCGATGCTCTTCTACGACTGGGATTCGCGAGGAGCGGAGCGAGGCGCATCTCGCAACTTCCGAGGCGAACCTTGCGAAGGCGCGGGAGGCTCTGGCTCCCGCTGATCCGGCAAAGTTGACGCCGGAAAAATTCCGCGAACTCAAAGTGGCGGTCGCATCCGCGCAGGATGCCGTCCACCAGCTCAAGAACATGAGCAAGCCTTTCCTGAACTGGGCTGGCAAAGCACGCTCCTTGACTCCAGTCTCGACATAGCAACCTCGGCTGACAAAGTGGGCCGCAACGAAATCTTCGAGTTCCCAACCTCTTGGGTCCTTAGCGAGCTCGGCCAAAACAAACCTCCATCCGGCGCGTGGCTCGATTTCCCATACCAATGTACTCTAACTCTTTGAAGAAGAAGATGATTAAGGGATATGATCGGACTTCAGCGAATCGGCTGTCATAAACACGCTGCGGACACATTGAAGTGGCCCAGGCTTGCCCCAGCTTCTGCAGGCCGTCCAAGCGCGACAAAATCTCCGTGATAATTGTTCGTTCCGCTCTTGGTTACGATGTTCACCACGCTACCCGCCGTCCAGCCATACTCGGCCGATACCGAGTTGCTGATCACGTTCATCTCTGATAGATCATCCACCTGCACGTTGGTAAAGATCGTCTGTCGTCCCCAGCTGTCCGAGGCATTTGCGCCATCCACCTCAAACCACGCCTGACGACGCCCGGTGCCGCTGGTCGTGAACAGGTCCTGGTTCATGAATACGTCGCCCTGATTGATCGCGGGACGGTTCGCCGCGTTCAGTAGAGGCAAGAAGGTGATCCGCCGATTGGGCAGGGGAGTTTTTTGGATCTGCGTTGTATCCAACTGCGTTCCAACCTGCGCCTCATTCATCGAGACCGTACTCGTGGTTCCCGTTACCGTCACTTCAGTTTTCCCGCCCGCCGGACTGATAGGCAACCCTGTAGATCAGCGACAGAAGTCTGTCGCCTTGTACTTGTCTATCGCCAGGTCAGGGTTGCCTTCTCGATTGAATCACCACTGATGAATAAACTGATTGCCGATCCTGTCGCCGCAGGACGAGAAGCGCGAATAGAAGTAAAACCAATGGTGCAGGGAAATGCAGTTAGAGCGAGCCCGTGCGAGGATCGCGTGAGACTACTTCAGTCCGTCAGCCAGATAAAGAGTTGTCATCGCTCGACGGTAGCGGTAGACAGATGTTTTTCCATCAGGCGTCATGACAATATTGCCGTAAAGCACCCCCGCGGTGTCGGGCGGAACAAGGGTTGTCCAGGGCTGACGCGAGCCGGTTTTCAAATCCAACAGGAATATATGTGCGGGAAAGGTGCGGCCCCAGATGTATAGCTTCGTACCAGAGTCGTCCCATTGTATGGGAACTTCACTATCGTTAAGGCCCTTCACCGGCTGCGGTTCGCCTCCGCCCACTGGATACAACTGGAACGCTTGCGTAGTATCACGCGCCACGACGGTTTTTCCGTCGGGAGAAATCAAGGGATCCGAGGTTCCTTCTGGTGTCACTGCCGTGGCTCGACCCGTGGTGATATCTACCAGGTAGGTTCTGGCACGTTTTCCCGGTTCTTCTCCTGGGAACGCGAACTTGGAACTGTCTCGAACCCAACTGCCGTAATAATCGAGCGTCCGAACTGATCCGAGATTGAAAATGCGCGTTTCTCCGGCGCTGGTTGGAATCAATCGGAAGTTGGAATTTGTTGGCAGGAAAGCAGCAATCCACTTGCCGTCGGGCGATATTCCCATGGATGAGCCTTCCCCCAAACGTACCGGAGGCGAACCATCCGTTTTCACCAAATACACAGCGTAATTTGGTCCCGAGCCCGCGCCGCTGTAGTCCACGGCGATGCGAGAACCGTCCTGTGAAATTCCGGTGGCAATCGTACTTTCGCTGGGCAGATCAATCATCTGGTCCGAGGCCGCACCCAAAGAATGAATGCCGACGAGGCCGCCTTCCTGGGAATCGCCCAGAAGCACTTTGCCGTCCGCACTGATATCCTGCAGCCACATGTAGGAAGGGGACGAGTGGATGATCCGCACGGCTGCAGCGCGGCTTACCGCCAACAGCATCTGTGCGTCTTCCTTTTCGCTGGCCGTAAACCAGACTTCTCGGCCCGAAGGAGCCCACGCCAACCCGCGGAGCGAACTCCATTGTTCGGTCAGTCGGGTCAACTTGCCGGTTACATCAACGATGGCAACGTAACCTCGGTCATCGCCGAGAACCGGGTGGTCACAGAAGGCAACGACATCGCCTTGGGGAGCAATGCGCACGTGACTGATGTAGCCGTTGGTGTGGTAAAGCACCTTGCCGATGGGGAACTCCAGAGTCTGCTCGTTACCGACACAACGAACCACGGCAAATTGGTTTCCATCGCGAGAAATGTCCCCATCGCAGACTTTCTCGAGCACGGGCCGGGCCGCGCCTCCGCTCAAGGAGGCTTCGGCCAAAGTCCCTTCGGTCATCCAGTTGAAAGTGTGATGCCATCCCAGTCCAAGAGCCATTTGGCCATTCGATGCGATCCCCAGAACATTGCCTGCAGGGAGGCCGAAGGGACGCGACTCGAGACCTTCCAATCGAGTGCTGAAGATCTCGAACGGCTTATTGTTCCAGGCTGCCCCGTAGATCACGCTCTGCCCGTCAGGTGTGAAGCGGGCAGTCTCGATGAATCCGCGTCCAAAAACGAGCTGGTGGAAACTGGGATGCTCAGGCGCACCTAATCTCATGCCGGCAAAAACCCCCAAGGCCAAGGCGAGGAGCACCGGAACCGCGACCAAGAAGGCGAGCCGTGATCTAGGTTTAGGATTCGCGCCTGCAACCGGAATGGCCGAAGTTCCCGAAATTCCCGAGACTGCATCCAGGGCAAAAGCCAGGTCGCGAGCTGATTGGAACCTTTCTTCCGGCGACTTCTCAAGGCAGCGCCGAATCAATCGTTCCATGGCAGGCGAAATGTTCTTCGCTGCGGTGGAAATCTCCGGCGGGTCCTCCTTCAGGATGGCGTTCATCGTCTCAATGGAGGAATCTCCGCGGAAGGCTCGCTGCCCTGCGATCATTTCGTAGAGAATGGCACCGAAGCTGAAGATGTCGGAGCGAATGTCAGCCGTCCCTCCCCGCACCTGCTCCGGTGACATGTATCCGACCGTCCCCATAACAACTCCCGAAACTGTCGCGGGACTCGCGATCGTGGCCGTATTTTCACCGACCGTGGTGGTCGATTTCGCCAAGCCAAAGTCGAGGATCTTCACCCGGCCGTCTTTTGTGATAAAGATGTTGTCGGGCTTCAAGTCGCGGTGCACAATTCCTTTTTCATGCGCCGCGCCCAGCCCATTCGCCATCTGAACGCCATAGTCCACCGCTTTGCGCAGTGCCAACGGCCCACCGTTGAGACGTTCTCGCAGCGTCTCGCCCTCGAGCAATTCACAAACCAGGTAGTAAGAGCTGTCCTGGTTGCCGACATCAAATATGGCGAGAAGGTTGGGATGGTTCAGCGCACTGAGAACTCGCGCTTCCTGCTGGAAGCGCGATAGACGATCCGCATCCGAGGCGAAAGCGCCTGGCAGGATCTTGATCGCTACGATTCGCTCGAGACGCGTGTCCCGAGCGCGATAAACTTCGCCCATGCCACCGGCGCCAAGTGGTGTTTGGATTTCATAGGGGCCTAGCTTCGTTCCAGAGGTGAGGGCCATTGTGTAGGCGCAATTATATGCTCGACCGAGACGGTAGGACCCGACTGGATCGTGCGAAACCCAATTGTTTCAACCGTTCGCAGAGAATGCTCTGGTTCTTGGTCACTGAACTTCTGTGCGTACCTCGCCTTGCGGCTGGGGTCAGAGAAATTCGAAAGCAGGATTGCGGCGATGATTGCAGACGAGCGTATATCTGATTGCTGTGATGCTGCACAAGAACTTGAATTGGGATTCGGCTACCCTGCCAGCGTCACCTCGAACGATCCGGTATCGTCCCGCAACAATCCGACTGCCGAGAGAGCCCGCCCCAGCGCGATGAGGACGAATGCCTGCCTCTGCAGTTCACATTGTTGATTTGGCTGGGAATCAGGCGGGACGCTTTGCAGGATGATAATTTTGTAGATGACCTTGAAATGTTGCGGACGATGGAAGCGAGAACCAGGGACATCCAGTCCGATGTAATACATATTCCTCGAGGAGCGTCCGTGGTTGTTGGCTGAATCAACATGCCGTTGAGTTAAGCCTTTTTACACCACGTGCTCCTCGTGGACTTAGCATTCAAACAGTCAGTCGAAAGATTTCCACGATGGCCACCAAGCCCGGGCGGCACACAACGCAGCCCAGACACAACTTCCGGTTGGCTCGTGTGATCCGTCCGCAAAGCCTCGGAAGACCTACGAGACATTACTCGTCGAACTATTTCTCAATAGGTTGCTTGAGGAGGTGGGCGTGGCATTTGATTGTGCAACGCCGCCATCCATCTGCCATTTTGTCTGGTGTAAACGTGGGTGAAATGGAGTGCCCCGCTGAAACTTGCGTTTGGATCGGGTACCCACGTGCTGCCGGCGACTCGTGCTAATATCGTTCGCCTCCATGGCTACCGCTGCTTCTCCCGGTTCGCTCGTCGCGCCCGACCGCAAGTTCTACACCGGCATGGCCATCGTGATGCTGTTCACCGCTCTGGTCGGCTTCTCGCGGACGTACTTTCTCGGCCTGATCTCCGGGCATGCGACAACCATCACCGGCCGCGTTCCGAACGCAACCGTGCACCTACACGCGCTGCTGTTCATGTCGTGGCTGTTCCTGTTCATTGTGCAGACGAACTTGGTCGCGACGCACCGCGTGAAAGTGCATCGCAAGCTCGGCTACTTCGGGGCGGCTTTGGCGGCGGCAATGATCGTGGTCGGCGGCCGCACCGCGGTCGAAGCGGCGCGGCTCGGCGCGGTCCCTCCCGGAGCTAAGCCGTGGAACTTCATCGCCATCCCCTTCGGTGACATCACAACCTTCGCCATCTTTTTCCTCGGCGCCGTCCTCTGGCGCAACGACAAGGACAAGCACAAGCGCCTGATGATCCTCGCCTCCGCCTGCCTGATGGCCGCGGCGCTGGTGCGCTGGCCCGGCGTCCTGGCCCTTGGAGCACTGGTCTCCTACGGCCTCATGCTAATGTTCCCCATCGCCGGCGCGGTGTACGACCGGTGGTCACGCGGGCGCGTCCACCCGGTGTACTGGTGGGGGCTGGCGCTGCTCGTGCTGGGCGTCGCCGCGCGCGTCGCTCTGCTCGGCAGCCCGACTTGGGCGCACGCCACGCAGTCGCTGTTCGGCTAGCCTGCACCTTCCTGCTACCTATGTGATCCCGTACCTAAGGATAGACCTGAGTCATCATAGCGACGATTGTGATGATGTGCCGTTATGCTTGAAGATGGTCTTCATGGTGCTGCATGCCATGGCTGGTTGTTGTTCCGAACTTCAAACTGGAGAGACCGGATGGATTAGCACATTGAGCTTCAAGTACCAAGCCCTCCAACACCAAGTGGCGAAATGAGTCCTCGGAACAATTTCGAGAAAGCGGAATGCAAGTGGGTTCCTCGAAGAGATCAAGGCATGAGCAAAGGCCGGGAGCGATTGCCCCCGGCCTTTTTATCCCTTAGCTAGCAAGTCATGCCCGCCCGTTCAAAGCGAATCAACTCCGATAAGGCAAACGCGGAAGACTTCGTAGATCCGCTTCCGTCTGGAACACTGACTAGGCAGCTTAACCCCCCGCAGTTTTCGGTCTTGATTAAACACCGTACTTCGCGAGGATAACACCGGATACTCAACGATGCACGATCAGGCATACCTCACGCAAGCCTCACAACTTTTGTTCTGTACAGGGAATATCACTCTCGCGGATGTTATGTTCCGATTGTCCAGAAAGTTTTTGCTAGGACCCGCGAAAACCCCGGGAGCGCCTTGGGAGGGGGTCTGCACGATAAACTTCACTACACGCGCAATGTGGGAACCGATCAGGGTTGAGGAGCTTATCAGCTGCTTTTCGCTCGCCTGACACGTCAGCTTCCCACTTTCGAGCAGACCTGTGAGACGGTCTGCCTGAACTTGCTTGTAAAGTTATCTTTGTTAAAGTCGGAGTAGTTAGAGCCCAATGCAGCTGCTCCTAAATGCCCAACAACAACTTCCTGACTGTTGACACATATGTCGGTCTCAACAATTCTGTCGCAACAATCCCAATGGCCCCTGCGCCTCCAATCTCAGCCGTTTAGCGGAGCCATGACATCGGGACCCCGCCCAGCAAAATACTTTCAATGACGATCTTTATCTTTCTCGTGGTCGTCGTCGCGGTCATGGTCGTGGTCATGGTGGTGGTGCCTTCCATTGGCGTCGCCCACCGCGGCCGGTTTGGGAGTTCCTACATACACCTTCGCGGCGCTCTCGCTGCCGATTACAGCAACATCAAGCGTACACGCATCCAAAAGCGACTTGATCTTTACGCCGGCTTGCTCGCATACGCGTCGTGCAGTTTCGTAGTCCTTCGGCGGGAGGTCGTGGGCAAAGAAGGGTTTCTCTGGAAGGCCTGTTTCGACCTTTCGCTCTCCACAGGCGTCCAAAAGCGATTCCCGAGGCACACTCCAGCTGTCGGCATAGTGATGATAAAGATCGGCGAACGGAAAGGGCGCTGTTAGCACTTGGCCATCGCGGGCTTCGATCTTGTTGATGTCGTCGTTGGCATTGAGAAGGATGCCGTGAGCCTCTTCCGGCCAACGTCCCAACCCTACAGTGACATTGATATAGGACCCGTTCAGCTCTGCGCGCAGCGAATCGCCGCTCTTATCCCAGACGGAGTAGACATTGTTGTCCCGGGACAGGTGAACGCCCGATGGCAGGACCAACGACTTGCCATCTTCCAGCGGTGTCGGGTTCCCGTCGACGACAAGCGGCATCTCCTTCAAGCAAACGGCGACACTCGTTTTTCCCATTCGTGCAGCGACAGCCTTGTTGAGCGTCGCGTTCGGCCACGTCGGCGCTCCGGATTGCTGCCGCGCCTGAACCACGAAGTCTGATTTCGGCGTCTCGACCAGCACAAAATCGCCCGAGGCCTGGAAATCATAGAGCGTTCGGTCGAACGTTGTCAGATGAGTATCTCCAATGCTGGTTGCGGCCGCGCAAGCCGTCAGGCCGCCAGTACTGCTCTCCGTGTACACGAGCGCCGGCCCGGCACCTGAGGCCGCCGGAGCCATCGGTCCGAAACTGAGGTTGTTGGTCTCCCCTGTGCTGGCTTGCGTGCTGCAAGCCGGCTTCTTCCCCGAGCCGTCGGTCACCGTGATTCTCTGAACCAGCTGGATCGGCATCGTGGGCGCGCTGAAGTTTGCCTGGGAGCCGCAGCAGTCGCCGCAAACGATGAAATCGGTCGTAGTCCAGGCGCCCTCCAAATTCAGGACACTATCCGCGGCCATCGCGGTCGCCATTCCGCCGGGGGCCGTGATCACAACAGTATCCGTGCCTCCTTGCGCTGTCGCCGTCATCGTCGTATTTTGCAGCTGCGCCGCAGTGATGGTAGGAGCGGGCGAGCTGGCGCTGTTGAAAAAACAACTGTTCCCCGACTGGATCCAGTTCCCCGTCGGACAAGGTGTTCCAAAATTGCTCAGCCAGTACTCCATGAATACACACGGGCCGCTGCACTGATTCTGCGAGTAGATGAACTGCTGCCAGCCCCCGCACCCTGCGTGGCCTGCGCACACTGAGGTTGGAAACGTGAACTGTGCATTCATCTGAATGGTAAACGCGTTGGCACTATTCGGGTTCCCGTTCCAGAGTCCCGTCTCGGTAATCGTTGCCGGAGTGACGCTGTCAAAGCTCCCGGTTGCCGAAGAAATTAGCAACGGCGAAACATCGGGGCCGACGTCGTTGCCAATACTGCCACCGACGGTGTTCGGATACTTTGATGGCGGGCCGCAAGGAACTTCCTTCCAATGCTTGTCCGGGTAGGCTGCAGTGAAGCATCCCTTCTTTGGCACCGGAACTTTCGCCATCTCCTTTTGCCACTGTTTTCGTGCTTTTTCTTCGCGTGCTGAGCGTTGTGATGACGAGGGCGTTTTTGCTGCTGGTTTTTTCGATTGAGCAACGCCGGCAAACGAAAACAACAACACCAGCGGCAGGATTGCGACAGTCTCAATAGATTTCATTCCGGAATCTCCTTCTAACTTCAAAGACGGCACATTACTCGCCAGTAACATCGCGAGCGCAGAGAGATTGGGCAACCTGGGTACGTCGCCTAGGAGGGAAGAACTTGAGAACAGCGGAGGCGACGACGCTAGTATAGGCACAATTGAGAAGCTGTCAAGAAGCTTTTTCTCGAGCACCTGTAGCTCGCAGGCTGGTTGCAGGAAAATCTCAACATCGTAAAGCGCGCAGGCTGCAGGTCCCGCCCTGACCGAGTAGCGACGGAAATCTAAACCTTGCTTGGGCTCCTACTGACTGTTTCCGGACTGGCAGAGAACACCAACTCAACCTTCTGCGAAGGCCCTCGCGTCCAGCCTGCCGGAACACGGTAAGGGGATGAAGGCCAGAGCGATTTCCGCCCCTAGATCCTCAATTCCACTCGACCGCCTCATGCCGCAGTACGGCTTTTTCCCGGCGACTTTCCCGTTTCTGCCAATTGCCCCCACTCTTCCGGCACGTGCTCGTGGCAGCATTGAGGCGGTTGAAGGTATCGATCAAGCCGATTTGCACGACCAACGCCGCCAGGGCTCGCTCAGCGTAATGCCGTGCGGCTTCGTTCCAAACCTCGTCGGGCACTGGATCTATGCGGTCGCTCAGCCGTGTTGTGGCCTCCGCGAGCGCGGCGCGTTCAGGCTCGGTGAAGTAAGGCGTATCGCGCCAAGCGGCCAAGGCGAAGAGACGCTCGTTGGTCTGTCCAGCCTTCTTCAGTTCACGCGCATGCATGTCGGTACAAACGCTGCAGCCATTGATTTGGCTAACGCGCAACTGGACGAGCTTGCTGAAACTCTTCTCCGCGGTAACGGCCGACAAAATCGTAGGAACGAACCACAGTTTGAATACGATTGGCGGCTTCTTTCAACACGACTGTCGCCGACGAGATGGCCATGCGAGTCGTTAATGATCCAGGTCCAACAAGCGTCATGGGGTGGGCGTTCGTGGCTGTTGGGGTTGGAAGCTAGAGAACTGATTTCGGAAATCAGTTTGTTGTTTATCGTGGACTTAGAACGCCTCAGATTGCCAACTGTGCTCGCCTAAGTTCTTTGGTTTCAGTTTCTCCGCAGGTTCGAGTCCTACCTGAGGAGCCATTCTTTTGTCCGCATAAACATTGATGATTTCCATATTCAGCATCCCGATTGTCCTAGATTTGTACTAGGTGCTAGGCGACCGAATCGGGAGATTTCTCCGTTTCGCCGTATTAAGGCGTTGGAGCCTCAAAACGGAGAACCCGATGGAAATCACCACGTACCGCCGCCACTCTGCGGATTGCAAGCACAATGACGACCGCTACCATGCCCGCTGCGGCTGTCCCCTCTGGTTTCAGTTCAACTGGTCGCAATCGGACACGACGCTGGACGGGAAGAAGCTTCGTCGTGGACAGAACAAGTGGTCTGCCGAGACCTGCATCTGGTCGGACGCCCAAACGAAGGCCAAGAGACTTAACTCTGACCTCGAAGCCCTGCTGCAAGGCAAGCCCGTTCGCCAGAACATCACGGCCAAAGCTGCGGTGGATGAATGGCTGGAATTCCGCAGCACGAACAAGCTTTTTGCAGTTCACGAAGAACAGCTTGGAATTTCCAGCGCCCACGCCCGGCTCGCACCCAGTAGTAATGACAATCGAGCCACCG
>Ga0335081_10004664_pt1 | contig 21634 bp, 20 predicted proteins | sample Lox_Sample_35_FD_206713 | JGI IMG/M metagenome (GOLD analysis project Ga0335081, IMG submission 206713) | Soil microbial communities from Loxahatchee National Wildlife Refuge, Florida, United States - Lox_Sample_3.5 | ecosystem: Environmental > Terrestrial > Soil > Wetlands | place: USA... | reverse complement strand
CGTTGCAGATAGGCGCCATACTCGGTATTGCGGTAGCCCTCGACGAGCGCCATGAGCTGCGCCGCGTCGATGAAGCCTTGGCGGAAGGCCACCTCCTCGATGCAGCCGATCTTCTGTCCCGTCCGCTTTTCGAGCGTGCGCACGAATTCGCCGGCCTCGATCAGCGAATCATGCGTGCCGGTGTCGAACCAGGCATGGCCGCGCCCCAAGCGCTCGACCGTCAAATGTCCGCGCTCGAGATAGGCCTTGTTGACGTCGGTGATCTCCAATTCGCCCCGCGCAGAGGGGAGGATCGTCGCCGCTACCTCGACGATGTCGCTGTCATAGAAGTAAAGTCCGGTCACCGCCCAGTCGGAGCGCGGCGCTTTCGGTTTCTCCTCGATCGAGACTGCGCGCGCCTGCTCGTCGAATTCGACGATGCCATAACGCTCGGGCGTGCCGACCCGATAGGCGAACACGGTGGCGCCCGTCCGTTTTGCGGCCGCGCGACGCAGCATTTCGGTCATTCCGTCGCCGTAAAACAGATTGTCGCCGAGGATTAGCGCCGCCCCCTCGCCCGCCAGGAACTCGCGGCCGATCAAGAACGCCTGCGCCAGACCCTCGGGCCTCGGTTGTTGTGCATAGACGAGGCGGATGCCCCATTGGGAGCCGTCACCCAACAACGTGCGGAACTGCGGCGCATCTGCGGGCGTGGTGATCACCAGAATGTCACGCAGGCCACCGAGCAACAGCGTCGAGAGCGGGTGAAAGATCATCGGCTTGTCGTAGACCGGCAAAAGCTGCTTGGAGACCGCACGAGTCAGCGGATAGAGCCGTGTGCCGGTGCCGCCTGCGAGGATGATACCCTTCATCGCCGTGTCGCTCCCGCGGCAAGCCGCCCGAGCCGCTCGCCCCGATAGACGCCGCTGCGGATTGGTTCCCACCAGGCTCGATTCTCCAGATACCAGCGCACGGTCTTGGCGAGGCCGGTCTCGAGGCTCTCGCGGGGGCGCCAGGCAAATTCACGGCGGAGTTTCGCATCGTCGATGGCATAGCGAAGATCGTGACCGGGGCGATCCTCGACGAAGGTGATGAGCGAACGGTGCGGCCGATGCGGCGATTGCGGCAGCGCGTCGTCCAGCAGCGTGCAGAGGGATTGTACGAGATCGAGATTGGTGCGTTCCTCGCCGCCGCCGACATTGTAGGTCTCGCCGATCCGCCCGCGCTGCAGCACCAGCGCCAACGCCGCCGCGTGGTCCTCCACGTAGAGCCAGTCGCGGACGTTGGCGCCGCGGCCATAGACCGGCAGCGGCTTGCCCGCAAGCGCGTTGAGAATCATCAGCGGGATAAGCTTTTCGGGAAATTGGTACGGTCCATAGTTGTTGGAGCAATTTGTGGTGACCGCCGGAAAGCCGTAAGTCTTGTGCCAAGCGCGGACGAGATGGTCGGCGCCGGCCTTGGTCGCGGAATAGGGGCTGTTCGGGCGATACGGGGTCTCCTCGGTGAAGCTGCCTTCGGAACCAAGCGAGCCGAAGACCTCGTCGGTCGAGATGTGGTGGAGGCGAAAGCGCGACTTGGCTTCACCGGATAGCGACTCCCAGTAGGCGCGTGCCACCTCCAGCAAAGTGAACGTGCCCACGAGGTTCGTATGCACGAAGGTGTCGGGACCGGAGATCGAACGATCCACATGGGTCTCGGCAGCGAGGTGCATCACCGCATCGGGACGGAGCTGGGTAAATATGCGCTCGACCGCCGCGCGGTCCGCGACGTCGGCCACTTCAAGAGCGTAGCGTCCGTCCTTGCCGAGATCGCCCAGCGGCGGATTCGAGCCGGCATAGGTCAGCTTGTCCAGATTAACGACCGAATTGCCGCTGCGAAGGAGGTGCCGCACCACCGCGCTGCCGATGAACCCGGCCCCGCCCGTCACCAAAATTTTCAAGCGCCGGTACTCCTGCTGTGCACCCCGATAACGCGCGAACCCGACACTGTCATCCTTGTTCCCGAGACAGCAACTCCGCGACCCCGGAAAGCCGGGGGACGATCCAGAAGTCCTGGCATTTCGCGATCTCCGCGGCAAGGGGGTCGAATTGCACGAGGTTTCCGATTCCCGCGGCGCGACCCGCCTCAATATCGGTTATCTTGTCGCCAACGCTCCAGGACCGTTGGAGATCGAGGCCGAGATCATGGGCGGCCTCAAGGAACATGCCGGGTCCAGGCTTGCGGCGGGGCGTGTCGCGTCGGTAGGCGCCGAGACCCTCTGTCGGATGATCGGGACAGTGGTAAACGGCGGCAATCGCTGCGCCGTGCCGCACGAATTCACAGGTCATCCAACGCATCAGAGCCTCGAAATCCGCCTCCGTGTAGTAGCCGCGGCCGATTCCCGCTTGGTTCGTGACGATGACCGGAACGAAGTCGCTAGCGATAAAGCAACGCGTGAGATCGAAGATGCCCTCGATGAAGCGGCATTTCTCGATCTTATGCAGATAGCCAACATCCTCGTTGACGACGCCGTCGCGATCGAGGAACAGCCCGCGGCGCCCAGTCGAGATCATGCCCGTCGCTCCCAGAGATCAGGCTCCCTACCCCAGCCGATATCGCAACGCAAGCGGTGCTCATATCGCGAGCTTGGCGAGGTTCTCCACCTCGTCCGCCTCGCCCGCCGGCTTGTCCCAGCGGATACGAGCGATGCGCGGGAAGCGCAGCGCCAATCCCGACTTGTGACGGCTCGAGCGATGCACGCTGTCGAATGCCACCTCCAATACCAGCGCCGGCTCGACCTCGCGTACCGGGCCATAGCGCTCGCGCGTGTGAGCGCGCACCCAGCGATCAAGCTGCACCAGCTCCTCGTCGGTGAAGCCGAAATAGGCCTTGCCGACCGGCACAAGCGCCCCCTCGCGCCAGGCGCCGAAGGTGAAGTCGGAATAGAAGGACGAGCGCTTGCCGTGCCCGCGCTGCGCATACATTAGGACGCAATCGGCGGTGAGCGCGTCGCGCTTCCACTTGAACCAGGGGCCCTTGGGCCGGCCGGCCAAATACGGCGAGTCCGCGCGCTTCAACATCAAGCCTTCGATGCCGCGCTCGCGTGCACCGGCACGCAACACGCGAAGCTCCTCCCAGCCCGCGAACGGGATGAGCGGCGAAAGATCGAGGCGCGGGCGGGGCGCCAAGCGATACCACGTCTCGAGCGATGCTCGCCGCTCGCGGAGCGGCAGCGGGCGGAGATCGCGCTCGCCCAAGTGCAGCAAGTCGTAAAGACGCACCGCCGCCGGATATTGCTCGATCAGCTTGGGCGTCGCCTGTTTGCGATTGAGCCGCTGCTGCAGGTCGTTGAAGGGAGCGACCGCGCCGTCGCGCAGGATAAGCAGCTCACCGTCGAGCGTGACTTCATCCTCGATCGCGCCGACGATCTCCGGAAAAGCCGAGCCAATTTCGTCGCCGGCGCGCGAATAGAGGCGGCGCTCGCCGCCGCGGGCGACGAGCTGCACGCGAATGCCGTCCCATTTCCACTCCGCGACGAAAGCGCCGGGGTCCATCTCCGCGAGCTCTGCCTCTTCAAGCGCGATGGCCAGCATCAGTGGCGAGAAAATCGGCCGTTCCGCGGCGCTTGGTTCGCGCCCCTTGTCCTCGAGCCAGGCGAAGAGCGAGCGGTAGGGCGGCTCGATTCCGTGCCAAAGCTCCTCGATCCGTTCCAGCGGCTTGCCGCTCCACTCCGCGAGCGCCGTCTTCGCGAGCCGCGCCGAGACGCCGACCCTAAGGCCGCCCGTCACCAGCTTCAGCAGCGCCCAGCGACCCTCGCTGTCGAGTTCGTCGAGCCAGCGCGCGATGAGCTCGGGGGCGGCGCGGCGATCACTCTTTTGCAGGCGCTCCACCACCTCGGAGAGCCGCGGCATCGCGTTGGTCGAGGGTCGCTCCACCGGCCAGATCAACGACACGGTCTCAGCGAGATCGCCGACGAAATCATAGGACCACTCGAAAAGCTCGGCATCGACCCGCGCCGCCGCGAGCGCGCGGATCTGCGCCGGTTTCACCGCAGCCAAATCCAGACTTTCCGTGAGCGCCGCCAACGCCCAGCCGCGATCGGGGTCCGGCACCGTCGCGAAATAGTCCGTGAGCAGCCGAATCTTGCCGCCGCGGGCGGGGGTAAAGAGCAGCGCATCGAGCAGCTCGGCGAAGCGCTTCATGGCATCACTGCTTCAGCACTCCTCCTCGAACCCCGTAAGCGACAACGCCCGTGCGCGGAATCCGTCGAGGGTCGCCTGTCGGATCAGTGCTTCTTCGCGGCCGTGGGTCACCCAGACTTCAGGTGCCCCGACCTCGGCAATGGTCACGTTCAGTTCATCCCAATCCGCGTGGTCGGAGATGACAAGCGGCAGCTCGACGCCCCATTGCTTGGCGCGCTGCCGCACTCGCATCCAACCCGACGCCATGGCCGTCAGCGGCTCGGGGAAGCGGCGGAGCCACCGGTCCTCGAAACCGGGAGGTGCCAGCACCAGCTTGCCCTTGAGCGCGTCGCGGTGCGCGCCGGCGACCGGCGCCAGCGGACCCAGCGCCACGCCGTGCTCTTGGTAGATCGCGCAACAGGGTTCAAGCGCGCCATGGAGGTAGATCATCTCGTCGAATCCGGCCTCTCGCAGCAGCGCGATCACACGCTGGCACTTGCCGAGGGAATAGACCCCGACCAGATGGCACCGCTCGGAAAAAAGGCTCAGCGAATGCAGCAGCCGCGCGATCTCCTCGCGGTCGGGCGGGTGGCGAAAGACCGGGAGCGCGAACGTCGCCTCGGTCACGAATACATCGCACGACTCGGGTGCGAACGGGGCGCATGTGGGATCGCGGCGGCGCTTGTAGTCGCCGGACACGATCGCGCGGCTGCCACGATATTCGAGCGCAACCTGAGCACTCCCGAGGATATGGCCGGCCGGCAGCAGGCGCAGCGAGACCCCATTGATCGAGAGCGTCTCGCCGTACCGCAACGCCTGCCGTTCCGCGCCGGCCGCGTCACCGTAGCGATGCGCCATGAAGGCCAGCGTCTCGGTCGTCGCCAGCACGGAGCGATGACCCGGACGGGCGTGATCGGCATGTCCATGGGTTATGACGGCGCGGTCCGACTTGCGGCTTGGATCGATGAAGAAATCCGCCGGCTCGCAATAGAGTCCGGCCGGGGTGGGCTTAAGCCAGGTCTCGGGTGCCGGCACCGTGGGGTGCATGATGGGGCCTCAAGACAGTTCCTAATGCCCAAGTACCAGGGTATTGTTCTCCTGGGAATACCGGGGAGGAAGGGCGCCACCGCGCCCCTCGAATTGCCGTCCAAATCGGGAACGGACGGGAGAAAATACACGGGATCGGATCGGAAGGGGGAGGGCCCGGTGGCCGCCTTGGGACGTGCTCGGAATCTGGAGGTAGCGCCCCATGGATGCTCGGCGACAATGTGGCGCGGCGAGCCTTCTCTTGACTTATGAGCACCTGATATCGCAATAAACAGGGGGGACTACAATATGTCGACTCGAACCCCAGGGTTTCTGCCGGGGAGAGGGTACAGGGGGAGTTATAATCTGGTGTGTTCCTTCGATGATTGACGGCGCCAGCCCACCCGATCCGACCGGACCGGGCCAGGGTACGCATTGTCGCCCGGCAAAGAGCGATTAAATGCGGTCATTCGCGCAGAGACTTCGCTTCGCATCGGTGCGTCCACGGGGGCGCCGAGCGCGCCCAGGCAACGTGAGCGCATCACCTACCTTCGCAACTCGCCACCATAGCAAAAGCAGAACATGGCTCCTTGGGACATAGAGCGCACCGCCAGCAAGGCGCTGCGTCTGGCAATCGTAGGCTTCGGCAAGATGGGGCGCTTGCACCTCAATGCGTGGCGGCGGCTTCAGGAGGTGTCGATCGCGGCACTCGTGGACATCGATCCCGCCAAGGTCGATAGCATGGGCGGCGAAATGCCGTTTCACACCACCTGCGGCCCTCTGATCGGCGAGATCGACGCGGCCATCATCGCGACGCCGACAGCGTGGCACTACGACTGCGCCCTGCCCCTGCTGGAAGCCGGCATTCATTGTCTCGTCGAGAAGCCTGTCGCGACCGATTTACGCCAGGTACGCGAATTAACGACCACCGCCGCGGGCAGCCGCGCGACGCTGGCGATCGGCCACAGCGAGCGCTTCAACGAGGGAATTCAGGGCGCGCAGGCCGCACTTGGCAAGGATGCGACCCGCATCCACGTGCTGCGCATGTTGCCGGCGCGCGGCGGCGTCGAGATGAACATCGACGTGGTGCAGGATTTGATGGTGCACGATCTCGACTGGATCATTTGCACCCTCGGCAAGATGCCGGAGCAAATCCGCGCTCTGGACGCCTCACGGATCGATGGGCGGCTTGAGGCGATTACCTGCGAATTAGCGTTTTCGGATGGCTTGACCGTCCTGTTGCAAGCGAGCCGCGTGGCGCAAACCCGCCAACGCCTGGTGATCCTCGACAGCGGGGCACAGCGGCAGCGCTTCGATCTCGATGTAACGCGGCGCGTCGATCCCGATCCGCTCACCAGCCAGGCGCGCGCGTTCGTCGCCGCGATAAGAGGCGAGCCCACGCGCATTGCGCGCGCGGAGGAAGCGCTCCGGGTCATGTCTGTGGTCGAGCAAATCCGACAGGACGCGGCGTAAGGCCATCCCCGCCGCCGCTTGGCTCGTGCAGAGCGAGCGACAATCCCACCATGAGAGCGGGATAAGCCGGGTGATTCCTGCACCTTCGCTGTGGAGGCTATGATTGAGCGATCGCAAACAGCATCGCTCGGCCGATACATGCAGCGTGGATTACCCGGCATATTCGTCGAATGGTTTCGGCGGCGCGGATGGGCGCCGCACCGACATCAGCTCGATCTGCTCGACGTCGCCACGCAGGGCCAATCGGCGCTGCTGATCGCGCCGACCGGCGGCGGCAAGACGCTCGCGGGGTTTTTGCCCAGCCTGGTCGAGCTGGCGTCAGGCCCCTTCGAGGGACTCCACACCCTCTACGTCTCGCCCCTCAAGGCGCTCGCGGTCGACATCCACCGCAATCTTGCGACCCCAATTGCGGAGATGAATCTTCCAGTCCGGATCGAGACGCGCACGGGTGACACGCCGCACAAGAAACGCGAACGGCAGCGCAGCGATCCTCCGCACATGCTGATGACAACGCCCGAATCCCTGGCGCTGCTGCTCTCCTACGAGGATGCGGGACGGGTGTTCGCTCGGCTCCGCGCGGTGATCGTGGACGAGTTGCATGCGCTCGCGGGAACCAAACGCGGCGATTTGCTGGCGCTTGGTCTCGCGCGCCTCGCACGCCTTGCCCCAACGCATCGCCGCGTCGGCCTTTCGGCCACAGTCGCCTGGCCCGACGCGCTCCGCCGCTATCTTGCCTATGGCGCCGCGGTCGCGCTGATCCGCGCCGGCGCGGGAGCCGAAGCGGAGGTCGCGATTCTCGACTCCGGACTTCCCCTACCCTGGAGCGGGCACATGGCGCTCTACGCCATGCCCGCCATTTTCGACGCAATCCGTCGTCATCGAACCACACTGGTCTTCGTCAACACGCGTGCCCAGGCCGAGTTCGCCTTCCAGGAGCTGTGGCGCCTCAACGATGAGAACCTGCCGATCTCGCTGCACCACGGCAGCCTTGCAGTCGAGCAGCGCCGCAAGGTTGAGGCGGCGATGGCCGCGGGCAAGCTGCGCGCGGTGGTCGCAACCTCCTCGCTCGATCTCGGGGTCGATTGGGGCGACGTCGATCTGGTGGTGCAACTCGGCGCGCCCAAAGGCGTCTCTCGCCTGATTCAGCGCATCGGCCGAGCCAACCATCGGCTCGACGTGCCGAGCCGCGCCTTGCTGGTGCCCGCCAATCGCTTCGAAGAGCTTGAATGCCGAGCGGCGCTCACGGCGCTTCGCGCGCACGAGCTGGACGGCGCCCCCCCGCGCCCGGGCGGCCTCGACGTGCTCGCCCAGCACGTATTGGGCATGGCCTGCGCCGGCCGCTTCGGGCCCGATGATCTTTACGACGAGGTGCGGAGCGCCGCCCCTTATGCGGACTTGGCTCGGGGCGATTTCGAGGATGTACTCCGCTTCGTCGAATGCGGCGGCTATGCGCTGCAAGCCTATGACCGATGGCGTCGGCTCTTCCGCGATAGCCTTGGTCGCTATCACGTGCTTTCGCCGCGCGTGGCGCAGCGCTATCGCATGAACATCGGGACGATCGTCGAATCGCCTATGCTCAAGGTGGTATTGGGGCGTGGCCGTGTACTCGGTGAAGTCGAAGAGTATTTCGCCCAGGGCCTCCGACCCGGCGACAGCTTTGTGTTCGCCGGCGAAAAGCTGATTTTTCATGGCATTCACGAGACCCAGGTACAGGCGAGCCGAGCTCCGAGCGCGCTTCCGCCCAAGATTCCGGCCTATGCCGGCGGCCGGCTCCCGCTCAGCACCCATCTGGCCCGCCGTGTCCGGGAAATTTTCGCGGATCCCAGGGCTTGGCTCGGCATGCCGGAATCGGTCCAGGAATGGCTCCGGTTGCAGCGCTGGCGCTCGGTGCTGCCGGACCGGGACGGTCTCCTGGTGGAGACCTTCCCACGGGGTGAGCACGAATATCTGGTCGCCTATTGTTTCGAGGGCCGAAACGCTCACCAGACCCTCGGCATGCTGCTCACCAAGCGCATGGAGCGCGCGCGGTTGAAGCCGCTGGGCTTCGTCGCAACCGATTATGTATTGGCGATTTGGAGCCTCGACGCCGCCGATGCCATCGACACCCTCTTCGACGAGGATATGCTCGGCGACGATCTCGAGGAGTGGATGTCCGATTCGTCGATGCTGCGTCGCTCATTCCGCAACGTCGCGGTGATCGGTGGGTTGATCGAGCGCTCGATGCCAGGCGCGGAACGAACGCGACGCCAAGTGACGGTAAGCTCAGATTTGATCTACGACGTGCTGCGCAAGCATGAACCAAATCACATTCTTTTGCGGGCGACGAGAGCCGACGCCGCGACCGGCCTCACCGACATCCGAAGGCTCGGCGAGATGCTGCGCCGTGTACGAGGCCGCATCACGCATCGCCGACTCGAGCGGGTTTCGCCGCTCGCGGTGCCGGTGCTCCTGGAGATCGGCCGCGAGGAAGTGTACGGGACCGCGCTCGACACGCTGCTCGACGATGCCGCGCAAGCCATGATTGCCGAGGCGACCGATGCGCGATTGGCGGCGGCACCGATGCCGGCGGGTTCCAGCGATCGGCGCAGAGTGCACGCCAAGCAGCCGAAACTGCTGTAGCGCGCGGCGGGGCGTTTTTCAGGCAATGATCTTGCTTTTTGCCGTGCGCACTCGCGCCGAGGCAATCGAGTGCCCATTTCATTGTATGCGACCGGGATGCCGCCGGTAAGAGCGGCACCTTTGCGCAATTATAATAATGGGAGTGCATGCCATGGCAGATCCGACGGGACGGGCTACCCAACCGTCCTCGACTTCAACGACCAGTGAGCGCCGCATCGAAGATGCATTCAACTTGGATGCTGCGCAGATCGCCAACAATCTGGAACCGTTCTTCGCCGCCAGCAGCCGGTTGATCGAGAATTGGCGCAAGGCCAGTGAGGAACTTTTGGAATTCGGCAATACACGCCTCAGTCGCAACATGGAAACCGGGCGCAAAGTGGCGCGCTCGGCGAATTTGCAAGAGGCGATGGAGGTCCAGTCGGAGCACGCGCGCTCCATGATGCAGGACTATATGGCCGAGACCGGCAAACTCGTGGAGATGGGCAACCGTGCGATCGCGGAGACTTTCTCGGTTTGGCGCGTCGAGCGGCTGTTGCCCACCGAGCGCACGAGGACTCAAGAGGCGGCTCCGCAAACCGCCGAGTCGGGCTTGAGCCGCAAATTCGCAGCGGAGTAAGCGGCAGAACAAGCTTTTCTGCCAGAGACTCCGCGACGATACTGGTGCGAGGCACGCAAATGGCGTAAGCACGCTTCGCCATGGCTAACGTCCTTGTCCTCACGTTGAACGGTGCCGAGCTCATTGCCGACGCGAGCGGCGGCCTCTATTGGCCTGGGCAACAATGCTTTGTGCTTGCCGATTTGCATCTCGAAAAGGGGTCCAGCTACGCCCGGTCGGGCGTGCTGCTGCCGCCCTATGACAGCCGAGCCAGCCTGGACGCATTGGAAGAGGCGCTGGCTCGGCACCGGCCGCGGCGAGTCCTTTCCCTCGGCGACAGTTTCCACGACGGCAACGGCGCCGACCGACTCGGCCGCGCCGAGCGGCAGCGCCTCGCGAAGCTCACTCGCGACTATGAGTGGACATGGGTTGCCGGCAATCACGACCCCGATCCGCCCGCCGGCATCGGCGGCACCGTGGTGGCGAACGAAATCGCGATCGGACCCCTCATCTTCCGACACTGTGCCGCCCCCGGAAGTATCATCGGGGAAGTGAGCGGACACTATCATCCCAAGGCGAATTTCTGGGTGCGTGCCCGCCGGCTCACCGGCCGATGCTTCGTTGCCGATTACCGGCGCATCGTGCTGCCGGCCTTCGGCGCCTATGCCGGGGGGCTCGACGTGCGCGACCCCGCGATCGTGGCGCTGTTTCCTCGGGGCTGCTCCGTGCACCTGATCGCACGCGGGCGTATCGCCACCATCGCGAGCGATGTGCTGAGCGCCGCGGATTGAGAGGAAAACCACCATGAGCCTTGCGCAGGAAGAGGACAGCGCTCGCGTTCGCCGCTGGTTCGAGAGGCTTGCCGAGCACGTGCGCGCCGTTGATTTTGCGGGTGCCCGACCGATTTTCGCCGAGGACATGATCGCCTTCGGGACCTTCACCGACTTCATGACCGGGCGGGATAACGCCGAGGCGAAACAATGGCGCAACGTCTGGCCGCATATCGACGGATTCCGCTGGCGCCCGGACATCCGCGTCATCGTTTCGCCTGACCGCCTGACCGCAGTCGGCATGGGAGTCTTCGACTCGACGGGATACGCCCAGGACGGCACACCCTACGAGCGGCCGGGACGCGCGACGGTCGTGTTCGGCCGGCGCGGCGTGAACGACGAATGGGTAGCGCAGCACACGCATATGTCGCTGGTACCTGGCGTGCCGACGCGCTCTTTCAAGAGCAAGCCGGAGAAACAGGCGGTCTAGCGTGATCCGATCAAAGAATCGGATCACGCTCTAGATTCGTTGACTTGGTCGCGCAATCTGACGGCGAACCGCTCACACTTCGCCGGATTGCGCTCTATGCCGTTCCCTTGGCTCGCGCTTGATGATCCGCCAATACCTGCGCGATCACCGCGGAAACGCGCTTGCCCGTGGGTATGTGCAGGAATTCGTTGGGCCCGTGCGCGTTTGAATGCGGGCCCAGCACGCCTGTCACCAGGAATTGCGCGCGTGGGAACTTTTCGCCGAGCATCGCCATGAAGGGAATGCTGCCGCCCTCGCCCATGTAGGCGGGCGGCGCGCCGAACGAGGCCTCCGAGGCGCGCGCCAATGACTGTTCGAGCCAGGGTGCGAGCGCCGGGGCGTTCCAGCCGGTGCCCCCTCGCTCCAGGTCGAACGTGACTTTCGCGCCGTAGGGTGGATCGCGCTCCAGCAACGTGCACACGGCTTCGCCCGCCTGTTCGGCACCCAGGGTCGGCGGCAGGCGCACGCTCAGCTTCGCTGTGGTGTGCGGAAGCAACACATTGCCGGCATTGAGCGGCGTCGGCAGCCCCTCGATCCCCGTCACTGCAAGTTGCGGGCGCCAGGTGCGGTTGAGCACCAGCTCCGTCAGGTCGCTCGCCATAGGTTGCGTTCCGGGAACGAACGGGAATTTGGTGTAGAGCGTGTCACCCAGCGCCGCAGCCGCGCGCTTCGCCTGCGCAATGCGCTCGGCCGGTATCTGCGCGTAGAGCCACTCCGGCTTGATCGCGCCGCTCTCTTCGTCTTCAAGGCGCGTGAGCAAGCTGCGCATGATGCGAAAACTCGAGGGAACCACGCCTGAGGCATCGCCGGAATGGACGCCCTCTTCCAGCACCTCGACCGTGAGCGTCCCCGCGAGCATGCCGCGCAGCGAAGTCGTGAGCCAAAGCTGGTCATAGTTTCCGCAGCCCGAATCGAGACAAACCACCAGCGAAGGGCTGCCGATGCGCGGCGCCAGGTGATCGACGTAGAATGGCAGATCGGGGCTACCCGATTCCTCGCACGCCTCGATCAGGATCACCGCACGGGCATGGGGCGCTTTTTGCTCGGCGAGCGCGGTCAAGGCCGAAAACGCGCCGAACATCGCGTAGCCGTCATCGGCGCCGCCGCGTCCATAGAGCTTGTCGCCCTCGCGCCGAGGAATCCACGGACCGAAACCCTCGGCCCACCCCACCATCTCCGGTTGCTTGTCGAGGTGGCCATAGAGCAGGACCGTATCCACGCCGGTGCCCGGCACCTCGATCAAGATGACCGGCGTCCGGTTTGGCAACCGTACCACCTCGATCGTGGCGCCCGGCAGCTCCGTGAGGCGCGACCGCGCCCAGCCCAGGAACATCTGGACCGCCTCTTCCATGTAGCCATGGCTTGCCCACTCGGGATCGAAGGCCGGCGACTTGTTGGGGATTTTGATGTACTCGACGAGGGTCGGCACGATTTCCTCGTCCCAACGCCGATCGATAAATTTCCGTGCGCGCGCAATGTCGATCATCGAAGCATCCCTGGTGCAATGTGAAGGTCGTATGCTGCCCGGGCCCAACCGAAACCCGCAACCGCGTAGTATCGCTCAGGCCGCCGGCCGGATCGGTTCGCGTGAAAGTTTCTCTTGGGCGAACCACAGATCGCGCCCGGCCTGCATATGCAGATAGAGGCTCGGCTCACCACCGACCAGCTTGGCGAAGCGCACCGCCATCTCCGCGGTAACAGCGCTACGGCCGTCGAGCACAGCATAGAGTGCTGCCCGACTCACCTTCATGCGCCGCGCCGCCTCGGCGATGGGCAGCTTGACGTGATCCTCAAGTATCTCGCGCATCAATTCGCCGGGATGGGTGGGTGCACGCCGGGCGCGCACGGCCGGATAACTTTTCTTCGCCATGATGCTGCTCACTTAGTGATATTGGTCCAAATCGACGTCGACAACGTCGGTTCCGTTAAGGCCGAAAGTGATACACCACGGTCCATTCACATGCATGGTATACCGCACCGGCCGCCCATGTAGCCGATGGAAGTCAAAACCGGGTTGGTTGAGCTGCTGCAACGAGACCATCGCGTCGAGTACGTCAAGCCGAACCAATATTCGCTTCTGGAGCGCTGCAGTCACCTTAGCAGATCGGCCGGTTTCGAATAACTCGCGTAGGCCCTTGTGCCGCCAATTCCGGATCATTCAGTCATGTATGGTGTCGAAAGACAATTGTCAAGTGTTGCCATACAGATGGGGTACTGCATTCGAAAACAAGGAGACTCCTTCCAAAGAGACGGTTACGCTCTCCCCAGCGACCTTTTTTCGGAGCGACATCATGATGACCGCGGCTGCGTTCAGCATCTCCCACTTCGTAATCGGCTTGATCGTTTTAGTCGTATTGCTGTTCCCGCTAATCAAAATTCTACAGAAGGCCGGCTATAGCGGCTGGTGGGTGCTGCTGTGGTTCGTGCCGATCGGCAATATCGTGGCGCTCTGGATTTTCGCCTTCGCGGATTGGCCGGCGCTGCGCCGATCGCCGAGTTGATACTCGCTCTCAGACCGAGCCGTCTTCTTTGTTGAATCGCCGGTCGCGCCACGCGATCGCGGCGCGCAGGCCCTGGTTCCGCGCAATCTCCATGAACTCGCGCTTGTCGACGCTGCCGGTGCCCTCGATCTGCAGGTCGATTTCGAGGGCCGCATCGAGCGCCTCGCCCATGCCCATGATCTCGTAGCTGCGGTTGATCGCGCGCTTCGTGTTCCGCAGCACCATCGGATCGATGACCGCAAGCTCGTGGGCAAGAGCGAGCGCCCGCTCCAACACGCGATCGTCGGCGACCACTTCGTTCACCAGCCCCAACGCCTCCGCGCGCCGTGCGTCGACGCGGTCCGCGCCCGTGAACAGCAGGTGCTTGGCGCGCTTCGGGCCCATGAGCCACGGCAAGAGCAGCACCACGATCCCTGCGCCGAAGCGGAGCTCCGGCTCGCCGAAGATCGCTCCCTCGCCCGCAACGGTGAGATCGCAAGCGAGCATCATTTCGCAGGCACCCGCCAGACAGGGGCCGCGCACGGCGGCGATGGTGGGCTTCGAGAGATGCCAGAACCGCATCACCGTATCGAAATCGCGGCGCAGTATCGGCCGCCATTCCGCCGTGCCGCTCGGGCGGCGCTCGGCCTGCTCCTTAAGATCGAAGCCGGACGAGAATGCATTTCCGGCGCCGGTCACCACCACGGCGCGCACTGCCGCGTCAGCCTCGGCGGCATCGAGCGCGCGTCCGATTTCCTCCAGCATTGCGGCATTGAGGGCATTGACCCGCTCGGGCCGGTTCAGAGTGAGCAGCGCCACCGCGCCGCGAGTTTCGTAGAGGATGGTCTGGTAGGTCATCGCAAGGCTTCGCACGACGGATAAGCGACAGATCGCAAGAAGTACACCACCGAGGCGCCAAGGCACAGAGCGGAGTAGGTGCTGTGTCTGGGCATGCTCATCAACTCGGTGCCCGGTGGTGGTCGAGTTCAATTGTACCGCTGACGAAGGTATAAGCCTGCGCTAGGAATGAACCATGCAGCATCTGTCGCAGCTCCTGGACGATCCGCTTTCGCGCGCGCCCGAACGCCCCGCGGCCCGAGGGCTCGACGGCAACTACACCTATGCGGCGCTCGATCGCGCGGCGGAAATCGTGGCGCGCGGACTTGCTGCGCGGGATGTTCGCCCCAATGAGCCGGTGGTCGTCCGCATCGGCAATCGCGCTCTCGACCTCGCGGGATTTATCGGCGTCTGGCGCGCGGGCGGGGTCGCCGTGCCGATCCACCGCACGACGCCGGAGCGCGTGGCTCGCGCGCTGATCGAGCGCTGCGGTGCCCGCTTCGTGGTCGAAGCTGGCGAAGTGCTGGTGCCGGATACGGATCGGCCAGTCCCACCCGAACGTCCGCTGCTGCGCGGCGCGGCATTCGTTGTCTTTACGTCCGGCACCACTGGAGAACCCAAAGGCGTCGCGATCAGGCATCAGGCCTTCACGGCGAAGCTCGCGACCATCGACCGCACCTTTCCCTTCCTGGATACGACCCGAACCTTGCTCGTGCTGCAGCTCACCTTCAGTTTCGGTCAGTGGGTGTCGCTGCTGACCCTGTCTCGCGGCGGTCTCCTCGTGCTGCACGAGAAATACGATGCAGAGCGCATGCTTGCTGCGCTCGCCGAGCAGCGGCTCAACCGCATCGGCATCGTTCCGACCATGATGCGAGCGGCGCTGCCAGGACTTGCGACGTCCGCAATCGCGCGTGACGGCATCGAACGATTCTTCATGGCGGGCGGCGAGCCGATGGCGAAAGCGCTGGCACGGGAGTGGCGCGCGGCACTGTCCAAGTCGGACCTCGCCGACATCTACGGCCTCACCGAAACCAGCACCTGCGACTTCTTCCTGCCGCCCTCGGACCTGAAACGCTACGCCGGCACGATCGGAACGCCAATGCCGGGGGTCGCGTTCGCGATCTCGGAAGGGGAGCTGAGGATCAAGAGCCCCTTTATCATGGCGGGCTATCTCGACGCGCCCGAGCTGACGGCGGCGGCTTTTCACGGCGACTATTTCAGGACCGGCGATCTCGCCGAGGCGACGGAAACGGGGCGCGTGCGGCTGATCGGCCGCCTCAAGGAACTGATCCTGCGCGGCGGCAACAAGGTGGCGCCGCTGGAGGTCGAGCGGGTTTTTCTCGATCACCCCGACGTGGCGGAGACGCTGGCGACCGGCATCCCGGATGCACGCCTTGGCGAGGCGGTGCATCTGTTGATCGTCCCCAAACGGGGCCGTAGGCCCGATGCCGAGCGGCTTCGCGATTGGGCCGCGGAGCGCCTCGACAAGTACAAGCTCCCGGATGCCATTCACTTCGGCACCGAGATACCGCTCGGCCGCACCGGCAAGGCCGATCGCACAGCGCTTCGAGCACGGCTCATGGCTGAGCCAACCTAGCTTCCAGCTCACGTTTGGAGCGAGAACGGGACTATCTGCGTGCGGAACCAACGCATTGACGCCGAGCGCCCGCGCGCCTACTTTCCCCGCAATTGGGCTGTTGCCCGGGAGTTCCGCCATGCGTTCGATGTCCCGCCGCACTTTCTTTCAGTCGACCGCGCTCGCGGGCGCGGGTTTGGGTGCTCTGCTGATCCACGATCGAAGCGCCACGGCCTTCGCAATCAAGCCGATGGACGCCAAGACTCAAGAGGAATATGCCAATGTCTGCGGCTCGCCGGAGCAGCGGGCCTATCACCAACAATTGCTCGCGGAGGCAAAGGCCAAGCTGAGTGCGACCATGACCGACGCCGAGATCGAAGCGGCGCTGGCACAGCTCACCTGTCCAATCTGCGGCTGCCGCCTCATCGGCTGAGCCGACCTTTCAACAATTTAATCTTCGACAAAGCCGGCGCGGGCCGGGGGGAGCTGGCGGCCATGGATCTTCATTTGCAGACTTGGGCCGAGGTCGAGAGTTACCTCAAGCGCTCCAAGGGCATCATTATGCCGATCGGCTCGACCGAGCAGCACGGCCCGAATGGGCTCATCGGCACCGACGCGATCTGCGCCGAGGTGATCAGCCGCGGCGTCGGCGAAAAGGTCGGGGCAATGGTCGGTCCCACCATCAATGTGGGCATGGCGCAGCACCATCTGGCGTTCGCGGGATCGATGACGCTGCGGCCGAGCACGCTCATAGCCATGATCCACGATTACGTGACCTCGCTCGCGCGGCACGGCTTCGGACGCTTCTACTTCATCAACGGCCACGGCGGCAATATCGCGACCGTCACGGCCGCCTTCTCCGAGCTCTATGCGACGGCGTCGCTGCGGCCCGGCGCCAACGCGCCCTCGGTGCGCTGCCGGCTCAAGAACTGGTGGGAGAGCAATGGCGTCAAGGCGCTCTCGAGGGAGCTGTTCGCGGACAAGGAAGGGAGCCACGCGACGCCCAGCGAAGTTTCGGTCACCTACTACGCCCATCCCGAGGCAATCAAGCGCGTGGGAATGGGACCGGTCGGACCGAAGCAGCGGGATTTCTGCGATGCCGACGATTACCGGCGTCTCTTCCCGGACGGCCGCATCGGCTCCGACCCGACGCTAGCGACGCCGGAGCACGGCAAGCGCTTTGTGGAGACCGCAGTCAGGGACATCAGCGAGGACTACCTCACCTTCCTCGGTCAGGCCTGATCCCGAAAGGCTAAACTCGCCAGCGCGGCCTTCGCCGTTGTAGCCTCGGGCGATGGCTAGCCGAGACGACGATCTCGCCCAACGCATCGAACGAATTTGCGCCGACACTTGGCCGCCGATCGAAGCATGGCTCTATGACGGTTGGGTGCTGCGTTTCGCGCGCGGCTACACCCGGCGCTGCAATTCCGTCACCCCGGCCCAGCCGGGCACGCAGCCGCTTGCAATCAAGATCGAGGCCTGCGAAGCCGCCTATGCTGGGCGCCACATCCCCGTGGTATTCCGCTTGCCGAGCACGGCACCGGAGACCGAAGCGCTCGATGCGGCTCTCGTCGAGCGCGGTTATTACAGCGCCGACAAGACCAGCATCCGCGTGAAGCCCCTCGATGCGACCCTGCCCGAGCCCGAAGTCGAGATCGACATCGCGGGCGCGATGACGTCGGAGTGGCTCGGGCATCAGCGGCGCTGGAGCAAGCTCACCGCGGAACAAACCGCAACCGCTGCTGAGATCGTCGCAGGCATCCACGAACCCACGGCCTTCGCGCTGGTGTGGTCGGGTGCGACACCTGTCGCGGCGGGGATCGGCGTTTTGCAACAGGATCTCGTTTGCCTGCACGCGATCATCACGGCGCCCGAGGCGCGGCGCCACGGCTTCGGGCGCGCCCTCACGCTCGGGCTGCTGCGCTGGGCGCGCGGCAAAGGTGCCGGCAACGCCTATCTCCAGGTGATCAAGAGCAACACGCCTGCGCTCCGGCTCTACAACGAGCTGGGCTTCAATCGCGAAATCTATCGCTACCACTATCGCGGGCGGCCCGGCGAGAGGGCGAACCCGGCCCCCGCCGGAACTGCGCAACCCCGGTGATTCCGGGCGCCTCGTGATATAATGTACTAAATCCCTGTCGGAGAGCCGCATGGCCCGATCCGCCGCCTCGCTGAAGCGCGAACACAACAGCGGCTTTCATCCTGAACGGCATGACCATGAAAGCTGCGTCGAATCGGCCCTCGACCGGGCAGCCGCACTCTGCGCCCAACGTGGCGTGCGTCTTACCGATCTTCGGCGCGACGTCTTGGCGCTGGTGTGGGAAGGGCATGAGGCCGTCGGCGCCTATCACCTTCTGGACGCCTTGAAGCGACGTCACCCCAATGCCGCTCCACCCACGGTCTATCGGGCGCTCGACTTCCTCATCGCGCAGGGCCTGATCCATCGCATCGAGTCGCTCAATGCCTATGTGGGATGCGATCGACCCGATGCGCCGCATCTCAGCCAATTCCTGATCTGCGAGCGCTGCAACGGCACAGCCGAGCTCGATGATCCCGCGATCGCGACCGCCGTGCGCCGCCGCGCCGGCGAGCTCGGATTCGCGGTGAGCCGCCAGACGGTGGAGGTACGCGGGCTGTGCCCGAGGTGCCGAGAGCAGGCGGAAGCGGAGTAGCCTGGCCTACAGCTTCCCGACGTAGCGCTGATTCACTTTGGCGACGAGCTTGTGCGTGCCGAGGAAGGCGTGTTTCGACATGTCCGGCGAATAGCGGCTGGCCTCGGGATGGCGGCCCAGCGCCTCTGCGACCGCGCGGATGTGATGCGGACCCGCGCCGCAGCAGACGCCGAGATAGTGGATTCCCATTTGGTAAGCTTCCCTCGCGAACTCGCCGAGCTCGTAGCGGTTGCACACGAAGGGATCGAGCGCGGTCGGAAACGGCCGTCCGCCGGGAATGCAGTCGCAATGCGAATCTTGCAGCGACTGAAACGAGGGTTGCTTGCGCGTGGTGCGATAGGGCACGGGGAGCGCCGCCATCTCGCACTTGACCGCACGGCGCATGCGCTTCAGCAGCGGCATCATGGTGTGAGGCCCGCGGATGCAGTTGAGCCCAACCACGTCGGCGCCCGCGCCCTCCAGGCGCTTTGCCGCTTCGACCACGCTCCATCCTTCGCGCGTCACGTCTTCCTGGTGCATCGCAAGCGTGATGACCGCGGTCTTCTTTGCCTCCTTGATGACGTCGAGCGCGAGCAATGCCTCCGCGGCAAAGGAAAAGGTCTCGCCGATCACAAAATCAACACCGGCGTCTCCGGCCCAACCCACCTGCTCCTCGAACATCGCGTGCACGGCCTTGTGCGTCTTCGGATCGGCGGGATCGTAGATGTTTGTGTTGCAGATGTTGCCGGCGAACAAGGCCCCTGTAACGCGCGCCACTTTCTTGGCGATCTTGAGCGCCGCTCGGTTCATCGGCTCCAGATCCCTCTCCCGGCCGATGATGCGCAGCTTCTGGCGATGAGCGTAATAGGTGAAAGCCTCCACCACGTCGGAGCCCGCGTGCACGAATTCGCGGTGCAACTGCTCCACCATCTCCGGATGCTCCAGCACCACCTCCGGCACATAGGCGCCGGCCTGGAGATAACCCCGCCGCTCGAACTCGAAGAGATAGCCTTCGGCGCAAATCACCGGACCCGCTGCGAGCCGCTGCATCAGCGATTTTCCCGTGCTTGATTTTTTGCGCGCCATGGCCGCTCGCTTTCTTTGATTTATCGCACTTGATAGCCGAATTCGAGCGCGGCGTCGGTCACCGTTTCCCAAGCCGAAACGGCGAAGCCGCGATAGACCGCGATATCGAACGTGTCGTCGGCGCGGCAATCCAAAAGTGCGCCGATCTGCCCTAGCTGCGTCTGCGCGCAGGTGTCCGCCGGAAAAGCCGGCGGGTCGAAGTCGAGTGTGCAGAGCTTCGCCAGCACCGGGCGCGCGGCATTGCCTTCAATGCGGATCACCGTGCGCGCGTGGCTCAAATCGGTGATGGCGGCGATTTCCGGTGTGCAGCGCTCGGCGATCAGGCCCACGAGATCGCGGCTTTCGGGCTCGCACACCAGCCAGCGCCCGGGACCGGTCCAGAGCACGCGCGTGAGGCCGCTTGATGCAACCCCGTGGCGGGCGAGAGGTGCGGAAGTGCCGATCGCAGGAGCGAGCGCCGCCCACGCTTGCGCGGCATCAATAGCGGCGACTTGCACCATCGCCAGATCAGTTACTTCGCCGATCGCTAGATTGGGAGAGCCGGCCGCGACGGCGCCGTAGAGACCCGGGCGCAAGCATTCAGCCAGCGCAGAGCGGCGCTCAGGCATGGAGCCGAGCTCCCTCGGCATCAACGAAGACCGGATTGACGATCCGCGCGGCGACCACGCCGCCGTCCATAGGAAACGCGACCTGTATGGTCTCGCCCTTGTGCTCGAGCCCGCCCGCCAGCAAGGCCAGCGCGATCGGATGCCCGAGCGTCGGGCTAAACACCCCCGAGGTGACGTGACCGAGGCTTTGCGTCGGTAGGGTCGGCGCCGGGTCGCGGACCAGATGCGCGCCGCTGCGCAGACGCGAGGAACCATCCACGGGCACCAGCCCCACAAGCCTGAGCCGCGCGGAATCCTGCAAACCCGGTCGGCTCAGAAGATGCTTGCCGACGAAGTCCGGCTTTTTCTGCGCGACCAAGCGGCCCAGACCCAAATCCCCCGGCGTCGTGCGACCATCGATCTCCGGTCCCGCCACATGCCCCTTTTCGACGCGCAACACGCCCATGGCCTCGGTGCCGTAGGGAATGATGTCGTGGCTTTGACCCGCGGACATCAGCGTCTCCCAGACCAGGCGGCCATGGTGAGCGGGCGCATTGATCTCGTAGGCGAGCTCGCCTGAAAAGCTGATGCGAAAGATTCGGACGGGAACGCCCGCGATCCGCGCCTCGCGCACACCCATGAACGGGAGTCCGGTGTTCGAGACGTCCGCTCCCTCGGCGGCTTTCTCGAGCACGGCGCGGCTCTTGGGTCCCGCCAGCGCCATCGCGGCCCATTGATCGGTGACGGACGTAACCTGCACCCTGATCGCGGGCCAGACCACCTGCAGTAGGTGCTCGAGATGCGCCAGCACCGCCGCCGCATTCGCGGTGGTGGTGGTCATGAAGTAGCACTGTTCGGTGAGGCGGCTGGTGGTCCCGTCGTCGAAGACGATTCCGTCCTCGCGCAGCATGATGCCGTAGCGGGCCTTTCCCACGGGCAGGCTCGCCCAGTTATTGGCGTAAACGCGGTCGAGGAACAGGGTCGCATCGGGGCCCTGCACATCGATCTTGCCGAGCGTCGACACATCGACCATCCCGACGGCGCGCCGCACATGCGCTGCTTCGCGGCGGATGGCATCGGTCGGACTTTCGCCGGCGCGCGGATAACAACGCGGCCGCATCCAAAGCCCCGTTTCCAACATGAGTGCGCCGTGCTCCTCGTGCCACTCGTGCATGGCGGTGCGCCGCGTCGGCGCGTAATGGCGTCCAGTCTCGCGCCCGACCAGAACGCCGATGGCGACGGGCGTATAGGGCGGGCGGAAGGTGG
>Ga0335081_10004663_pt1 | contig 21634 bp, 18 predicted proteins | sample Lox_Sample_35_FD_206713 | JGI IMG/M metagenome (GOLD analysis project Ga0335081, IMG submission 206713) | Soil microbial communities from Loxahatchee National Wildlife Refuge, Florida, United States - Lox_Sample_3.5 | ecosystem: Environmental > Terrestrial > Soil > Wetlands | place: USA... | reverse complement strand
GGTGAGAGCCGCGGTGGAACGCCGACAGGCGAGCGCGCCTTGCAAGGCGCGAGCCGCATCCGCAAGGATGCGGAGGATACGGATCAGCGTTTGCCGGCGTTCCGCTATCCTTCTTTTTTCTTTGCTTTCCGTGGCTTTCTTCCTTGAAGCTTTGATCGACCTTGAAGCTTTAATCGGCGAAGCTGACGTTGCGGCTGAACGAACGGCAGGCACCACCCCTGCCCGTTTCCTCCCCGACCCGGTTTCGCGCTTCACGTGACGGAAATCTGGCAACACGCGATTCATATGGGATCGCGCACAGGAGAACTTTGCATCCTCCCCCGCTGCCGCGGGGGAGGATGAAGAGGAGAAACTTCGCCATGAAAGCTACCGGACAACAGCAGCGTGAAAGCTTCGCCGTGCTGGCCGCCATGCTCAAGGCCGGACTGAAGGCAGAGCCGAAGCTCGATGCGATCGAATACGCCAAGCGCTTCGCGCGCGAGCAGGCGCTGCAGCTGCAGCGCTATTGCGACGCCTTCGCGCTGTGGCGGACCTGCTCGCGCAAGGAATGCCGGCGCGCGCACGCCTGCGGCGGCGATCCGAGCGGCTGCCTGCGCCGCGCCCTCGACCGCGTGCCGCATCCCGAGCAATGGCGGGCGCGACAGGACATCCTCGACGTGACGCCGCGCAACATCGGCGCGCCCGAGCGCGCCGCGCGGCAATGCATGCCGCGCGATTTGTATGCTTAAGCGATGCCCTTCACCTCGCCCCTTGCGGGAGAGGACAAATTGCGCGCAGCGCCATCTGGGGAGGGCTCATCGGTCGCGCCGTAGACCAGCCCTCACCCGCGCGCCTGCGGCGCGCGTACGCCTCTCCCGCAAGGCGAGAGGCGAATGCCTACTTCTGCCGCGCCTTCTCGTAGGGATAGATCATGGTGCCGGTCTTCGACTCTGGCGGCCACACGATCGGCTGCGCCGAGCCGTCGCGGAATTGCTCGAGATTGTTCGGCTGCGCATTCTGCACCTGCGTCCACACCATGCGCGACTTCGACCATTCGCCGTCGGCCCCGAACGAAAAATCGCCGGACACGGTCTTGAAGCTCGCCTTGTGCATGTATTCGGCGAGCTTGCCGTGATCGAGGCTCTTGGTCTCGGTCACCGCCTGCGCCAGCGCCTGGCCGGCCGAATAGGCGAACGGCCCCCAGGCGAAGCCGAGCGGATCGATTTTGGCAGCCGCCGCCTTCTCGCTATAGCGCTTGAGAAAATCGGGAGCGCCGGGGATCTGCTTGACCAAGGCCGCCGGCAGGTTCTCGCCGGTGATCAGCCCGTTGGCGATCGGCCCGAGCTGCACCTTGATCGGCGTCACCAGCATGCCGATCATGGCGCCGCCCATCATCTTCGGCGCAAAGCCGATCTCGTCGGCGGCGCGGATGATGCCGACATTATCCGGCGGATAGGCGCCGATATAGACGATGTCGGGATTGGCCGCGCGCACGGCGCGCATCACCGGCCCGAAATCGGTCGTGCTCGGCGGATAGCTCTTGTCGTAGACCAGCTCGAAGCCGTGCTTCTTGATCTGGTTGCGCGCGCCGGCGGCGGCGCTTTGCGCGAATTCGGCGTCGGCCGCGACGATCGCCACCGTTTTCGGCTTCGGCTGCTGCGCGTCGGCGAGGTCGAAGAAGCCGATCGAGAACGCATCGACGCCCTCAGGCCCCGTCGACACCATCGAGAAGTATTTCGGGTAGCGGAATTTGTCGTTGATGCCGATCGCGGTGAAGCTGATGGTCAGCTTGTTGTTGTCCATCAGCGTCGGCATCGCCGGCGCGACGAAGTTGGTACCGTAGGGCCCGAGCAGCAGATCGACTTTGTCGACCGTGATCAGCTTGGTGTAGATGTTGGGCACGTTGGCCGGCGTGCTCTGGTCGTCGTAGATCACGAGCTCGACCGGCCGGCCGAGCAGCCCGCCCTTGGCGTTGATGTCCTCGCGCCAGACTTCGAGCGCGGTGTTGACGACCTTCGCCGGCGACGCCCCCGCGCCGGTCAGCGCCAGGCTCATGCCGATGCGGATCGGATTGGCGCTCTGCGCGGCCGCTCCCGAAGCGAAGCCAAAAATCGAACCAAGCCCGATAACGAGCGCGGCACCAAGCGTGCGCAACATCGTGCGGCGAGCGTCCATCATCGCGTCCTCCCTGCGGCAGGCTTTATGGCTGCCTGCTCGGCACCGATGATAGCGCGCGGCGCGGCCGAGCCGAAGGCCCCATTCCGTCGCATTGCGGATTGGGTCGCCACGCCGCAAAATTCATTGCACGGCGCGCGAAAGTGTTCAAAATCGCGCCGCGATCCGGCTCCCGCAGGTCTCGATGACGCTCAATCTCGCAACCGCGATCGACGACTTCTGGGCCGCCCGCCTGCGCGGCGAGTATTTCCCGCTCGCCTATTACGACCGGCTGGCGATGGACGATGCCTATCGCATTCAGCTTGCGTTGATCGATCGCCGGGTCGCCGCCGGCGAACGCCATATCGGCTGGAAGGTCGGTCTGACCGCGAAGGCGATCCAGGAGCAGTTCAGCTATCACCAGCCGCTGTTCGCCTGCATCCTGGAAACGCAGCCGACCGGCCATGTGTTCGGCGTGGCCGAATTGATCCATCCCGGCATCGAGACCGAGCTGTGCGTGCGCCTCGGCCGCGGCCTCGAAGGCGAGGTCACCCTGGAGCAGGTCCGCGCCGCGGTCGATGTGATCCACCCGTCGTTCGAGATCATCGAGACGCGCGGCGATCCGGTGAATCAAATGGCGCTGGTCGTCGCCGACAACGGCCAGCAGCGTTCCGTCGTCATCGGCGAGCCGGTGCGCCTGGCATCCGATGTCGATCTGGCCAAAGTCGGCGCGCGCGTTCAACTCAACGGCGCCGAGGTGGCGGCTGGTTTCGGCTCCGCCGTGCTCGGCAATCCGCTGCACTCGATCCAATGGCTCGCCGGCAAGATCGGCGAATTCGGACGAAGCTTGCGGCCCGGCGACATCGTCATGACCGGGTCGTTCGTGCGCCAGCTCCCGCTGCACCCGGGCGACCACGCCGTTGCCGAGTTCTCCGGCATCGGCCGCGTCGAGGTGGCCATCGCTCCTGCCCCGCGATAGCGGGGAGGAAAAGAGAGGGCAGTCATCCGGTTGCGCGGCTACTCGCGTCGGGCCATCGATGCTATGATTGATACTATAATTGCGCCGAACAGGGCGGGATTCTCATCCGCCATCAGGGAGTTAACCCCATGCACGACATCGTCATTCGCGGCGGCACCATCATCGACGGCACCGGCAAGGCACCGTTTTCGGGCGACGTCGCGATTGCGGGCGGCCGCCTCGCTCAGGTCGGCGGCAAGGCCGGTCCCGGCAAGCGCGAGATCGATGCCGCGGGGCTCAAGGTCACGCCCGGCTGGGTCGACGTGCACACCCATTACGACGGCCAGGCCATGTGGGATCCGCTGATTTCGCCGTCGTCCTGGCACGGCGTCACCACCGTGATGTTCGGCAATTGCGGCGTCGGTTTCGCGCCGGTGAAGAAAGAGCACCGCGGCGCGCTGATGGATTTGATGGAAGGCGTCGAGGAGATTCCCAATCCGGTGCTGGCCGCGGGCCTGAGCTGGGAGTGGGAGACCTTTCCGCAATTCATGGACGAGCTCGAGCGCCGGCCGCGCGTCATCGACATCTGCGCCCAGGCCGCGCACCTGCCGACCCGCGTCTATGTCATGGGCGACCGCGCCGTCCGCCGCGAGCCGGCGACGCCGGACGACATCGCCGAGATGCGCAAGCTGACCGTCGAGGCCCTGCGCGCCGGTGCTTTCGGCTTCACCACCTCGCGCACCGATTCGCACAAGACGCCGGACGGCGAACTCGTGCCGTCGCGCGACGCCGACGATCATGAGCTGCTCGGCATCGGCCAGGCGCTCGGCATCACCGGCACCGGCGCCTTCGGCATGAACTCCGACTTCGACGACGAGGAGTTCGAGTTGCGCTGGATCCGCAAGCAGGCGCGCGAGACCGGCCGCCCGGTCTGGTTCCTGCTGACCGACCGCTACAACGACCCGCAGCGCTGGCGCCGCCTGATCACGGCGGTGCACGGCATGCGCGCCGAAGGTCTGCCGGTGACCGCGCAGATGGCGGGCCGGCCGATCGGCGTGATGATGGGCATCGGCACCGCGCTCAATCCCTTCACCGTGCGGCCGAGCTACAAGAAGCTCGAAGCGCTGCCGATCGAGGAACAGCGCCGCCGCCTGCGCGATCCGCAGGTGCGCGCGCAGATTCTCGCCGAGACGCCATCGGAAGCCGAGATCGCCAAGCTCGCGCAGTTCCGCCAGGTGGTGGCGAAAGCCTTCGACAAGTTCTTCATCATGGGCAATCCGCCGGACTACGAGCCGGGCCCGGACAAGTCGGTCGCGGCGATCGCGCAACACGAAGGCCGCACCTGCGAGGAAGTCGCCTACGACTACATTCTCGGCGACGGCCAGTATCTCTACTTCCCGGTGGTGAACTACGTCACCGGCGACCACGCGCCGATTCTGGAAATGCTCAACGACCCGGCGTGCCTCTTGGGCCTGAGCGACGGCGGCGCGCACTGTACGTCCATTGTCGACAGCGGCGTGCCGACCTACATGCTGACCCACTGGAGCCGCGACCGGGTGCGCGGGCCGAAGCTGCCGATCGAGATGCTGGTGAAGCGGCAGACCAGCGAGACCGCCGACTTCTTCGGGCTTTCCGACCGCGGCCGCCTCGCGCCGGGGCTCCGCGCCGACTTAAACCTGATCGACTACGACCGCCTGCAGGTGCAGAAGCCGGTGCTGATCCACGACATGCCGGCCGGCGGCCGCCGCTTCGTCCAGAAGGTCGACGGCTACGAGGCGACCATCGTCGCCGGCACGCCGATCTACCAGCGCGGCGAGCATACCGGCGCCCTCCCCGGCCGCCTGGTGCGAGCCGGCCGCGACACGCAGACGCTGGCGGCGGCGGAGTGAAGTCGGGCGGAGTGAACTCGTAGGGTGGGTCGAGCGCAGCGAAACCCACCCTTTGGCGATGATGCGCGATGATGGGTTTCGCTTTGCTCAACCCATCCTACATTACCGTGCGAACTTCTTATACTTGATGCGCTTCGGAATGACCGAATCCTCGCCGAGGCGGCGCATCTTGTCCTTCTCGTAGTCCTGGAAGTTGCCTTCGAACCATTCGACGTGGCTGTCGCCTTCGAAGGCCAGGATGTGGGTGGCGATGCGGTCGAGGAACCAGCGGTCGTGGCTGATGATCACGGCACAGCCGGCGAAATCCTCGAGCGCCTCCTCCAACGCACGCAGGGTGTCGACATCGAGATCGTTGGTCGGTTCGTCGAGCAACAGCACGTTGGCGCCGGATTTGAGCATCTTGGCGAGATGCACGCGGTTTCGTTCGCCGCCCGACAGCGATCCGACCTTCTTCTGCTGATCGGCGCCCTTGAAGTTGAACGCCGAGCAGTAGGCGCGCGAGTTCACCTCGCGCTTGCCCAGTTGCAACTGGTCGAGGCCGCCGGAGATTTCCTCCCATACCGACTTCTTGCCGTCGAGCGAGTCGCGCGACTGGTCGACATAGCCGAGATGCACCGACTCGCCGACCGTGATGGTGCCGGCGTCGGCCTTGTCGGCGCCGGTGATCATGCGGAACAGCGTGGTCTTGCCGGCGCCGTTCGGGCCGATGATGCCGACGATGCCGCCCGGCGGCAGGCGGAACGTAAGTTCGTCGATCAAGAGGTTGTTGCCGAAGCCTTTGCGCAGGCCCGCGAAGTCGATGACGTTCTGGCCGAGCCGCTCGGCGACCGGAATCACGATCTGCGCGGTCTGGGTCTGCTTCTCGCCGGCCCTCTTGAGCAGTTCCTCGTAGCGCTCGTAGCGCGCCTTGGATTTGGCCTGGCGGGCGCGCGGCGAAGCCGAAATCCATTCCTGCTCGCGGGCGAGCGTGCGCTGGCGCGACTCCTCCTCGCGGCCCTCCTGCTCCAGCCGCTTCTGCTTCTGGCCGAGCCAGGACGAATAATTGCCCTGGTAGGGAATGCCACGGCCGCGGTCGAGCTCGAGGATCCAGCCGGTGACGTTGTCGAGGAAGTAGCGGTCGTGGGTGACGATGAGAATCGCGCCGGGATAGTTGCGCAGATGGCCCTCGAGCCACGACACCGATTCGGCGTCGAGATGGTTGGTCGGCTCGTCGAGCAGCAGAAGCTCGGGCTGCTCGAGCAAGAGCCTGCACAGCGCGACACGGCGGCGCTCGCCGCCGGAGAGCTTGGCGACGTCGGCGTCGTCCGCCGGGCAGCGCAGCGCGTCCATGGCCTGGTCGACCTTCGAATCGAGATCCCACAGGCCCTTGGCCTCGATCTCGTCCTGCAGCTTGGTCATCTCGTCGGCGGTCTCGTCCGAATAGTTGGCTGCGAGCTCGTTGTAGCGGTCGAGCACTGCCTTCTGCGGCGCGACGCCGTCCATGACGTTGTCGCGCACGGATTTCGAGGCATCGAGCTGCGGCTCCTGCGGCAGGTAGCCGACGCGGGCGCCCTCGGCGGCCCAGGCCTCGCCGGTAAATTCGGTGTCGAGGCCGGCCATGATGCGCAGCAGCGTCGACTTGCCGGCGCCGTTGACGCCGAGCACGCCGATCTTGGCGTCCGGATAGAACGACAGATGGATGTCCTCCAAAACCTTCCGGTTCCCCGGATAGACCTTGGACAGACCCTGCATGTGATAGACGAATTGACGGGCCATGGTGCTGAAATCGGGCCTCCGCGCGCCCTTTGTGCTCGCTATGTGAAGGAGAATCTGGCGCTGATGTAGCCAGCCGACGCGGCCGGGGCAAGGACCGTCGTTAACCGCATTAAAGCTTCGTAAGGCTTGATCATAAAACGAACCACAGTGCGCCAAAATCGTACCAAATTTTAATTGTTATTCGCGGAAAATTCGGTCAAACGGGCGTTTGAAAAAGACGGCCCATCGGCGAACGATCGGGAGCCTGTATGATGTGGCGTAGTGTGGCAAACGAGCTTCGCGAACTGTGGCGCGCCTCCGGCGAGCCCTGCAGTGCCTACCGGCCCGACCTGCACTATATGCGCGGGCCCGGGCCGAAATGGCACGCCAAGTACGACGGCCTGGTCACGCGGGCCGCGCCCTCGATCGCGCCATCGCTCGACGAGACCGCCGAGAACGATTTCTGATCTGCAGGCCGGGCTGACCGTGCGCGCGGCACGTTCCGCGCCTTTGCCGACCCTATCGCTATGCTCTAAAACCAATCCCGGCCAAAAAACGGGGTGGAAGACGCCATGGCGCTGCGTTGTGCAATTCTCGACGATTACCAGAACGTCGTGATGAAGGTCGCCGACTGGTCCAAGGTCAAGGGCGACATCGATATCAAGGTGTTCCACGAGCATCTCGGCGGACCCGACAAGGTCATCGCTGCGCTCAAGGGCTTCCAGATCGTCGTCGCCATGCGCGAGCGCACCGGCTTTCCGCGCGCGGTGATCGAGGCCCTGCCCGATCTGAAGCTCCTCATCACCACCGGCATGCGCAACGCCTCGATCGACACCGACGCGGCCAAGGAGCGCGGCGTCACCGTGTGCGGCACCGGCTCGTTCGGCAGCCCGACCTCGGGCATCGCCATCGGCCTGATGCTGGAGCTGACCCGCCACATCGGCTTCGAGAACGCCCGCCTGCATGTCGGTGCCACCTGGCAGGCTACCATCGGCCCCGACCTCGAAGGCATGACGCTCGGCATCCTGGGCCTCGGCAAGCTCGGCACCCGCACCGCCAATATCGCCAAGGCGTTCGGCATGAAGGTGATCGCCTGGAGCCAGAATCTGACCGCCGAGAAAGCGCAGGAAGCGGGTGTCGCTTACGTCAGCAAGGACGACCTGTTCCGCCAGTCCGACTTCATCACCATCCACGTGGTGCTGTCGCAGCGTTCGCGCGGCCTGGTCGGCGCCCGCGAGCTCGGCCTGATGAAGCCCACGGCGCTTCTCATCAACACCTCGCGCGGGCCGATAGTCGACGAGGCGGCCCTGATCGCGGCGCTGCGCGACAACAAGATCGCCGGCGCCGGCCTCGACGTGTTCGACGTCGAGCCGCTGCCGGTCGAGCATCCGTTCCGCAAGATGGAGAACGTCGTGCTTACGCCGCATCTCGGCTACGTCTCGGAGCAGAACTACAAGCATTACTTCGCCGGCGTGGTCGAGGACATCCGCGGCTTTCTCGACGGCAAGCCGGTGCGGGTGATGACATAAGACTCCTCGCCAGAAGGATCGCCATGGCCGCCGACACCATCATCGACTTTTATTGCCACATCTTGCCGGCGCGGTTTCTCGACGAGATGAACAAGCTCGCGCCGAAGCTCGGCAATATCGCCGCAAGGCTGCGCGGCGTGCGCAAGATCCACGACCTCGACGCGCGCTTCAAGGAGATGGACGAATTCGGCGCTTACCTTCAGGTGGTCTCGCTGCCCAATCCGCCGATCGAGGATTTCGCCGCGCCCGGCCAGGGACTCGCGCTCGCCCGCATCGCCAACGACGCCATGGCGGAGCTCGTCGCCAAGCATCCGAACCGCTTCGCCGGCTTCGTCGCCGCGCTGTGCCTGACCGACGTCATGGGCTCGGTCGAGGAGGCAAAGCGCGCGGTCAATGAGCTCGGCGCCGCCGGCGTGCAGATTTTCACGCCGCTCGCCGGCCGGCCGCTCGACGAACCCGTGTTTGAGCCGCTCTACGCCTGCATGGCGCAGCTCGACCGGCCGATCTGGCTGCACCCGGCGCGCACCGCCACGATGCCGGATTACACGGCCGAGCAGAAATCGCGCTTCGAAATGTGGTGGTGCTTCGGCTGGCCCTACGACACGTCGGTCGCCATGGTGCGGCTCGCCTTCTGCGGCCTGTTCGACCGCTATCCGAACCTGAAAATCATCACCCACCATCTCGGCGGCATGATCCCTTATTACGACGGCCGCATTGGCCCGGGCCTCGATGTGCTCGGCCAGCGCACCTCCGACGAGGATTATTCGCGCATCCTGCCGTCGCTCAAGCGCCCGCATCTCGACTACATGCACGACTTCTACGCCGACACCGCCATGTTCGGCGGCGGCGTGCATGCGCTCAAATGCGGCTTCGACTTCTTCGGCGCCGACAAGGTGGTGTTCGCCACCGACACCCCGCTTGGCCCGATCAAGCCGGCGATTGACGCGCTCAACACGCTCGATATCTCTGCCGCCGACTGCCGCAAGCTCTTTGCCGGCAATGCCGAGCGGTTGCTGAAGAAGAAAGCTTAGGTCTGCACTACTGCCGGCGGCGCGAAGGCGCGCACGGGCGGCAGCGGCTCGGTGAAGCGCTCGATCTCGACCATGTTGGTGCCGGTCGAGGGGCCTTGGCTCAATTTCGAGGAGCCGCGGTCGTGGGTCAGCACATTGGCATTGCCGTGGGCACAGATGGCGCCGTCCTCGGCGCCGGCCGGATCGTACCAGGCGCCGCAGGAGAGTTTGGCCACGCCCGGCGACACGGTGTCGCTCAAGACCGCGCCGGCGAGACAGGCGCCGCGGTCGTTGTGCACGCGCACAATGTCGCCGTCCTTGATGCCGCGCCGCCGCGCGTCGTCGGGATGGATGGCGATGGCCTCGCGGCCGTCGATCTTGCCGCGCGCGCTGATGCCTTCGGGATCCATCTGGCTGTGCAGCTTGTAGCGCGGCTGGCTTGAGACGAGGTGCAGCGGATATTTTTCCACCGTGCGGGAGCCGTGCCACTCCGACGGCTCGATCCATGTCGCGTGCGGCGGACAGTTGTCGTAGCCGAAGCCTGCGATCTTTTCCGAATAGAGCTCGATCTTGCCCGACGGCGTCGTCAGCTTGTTCGCCTCCGGGTCGGCGCGGAATTTCTCAAACATCACGTATTCGTCGGCGCCTTTCGCGATCTCGAAATAGCCGTCGGCCCAGAAGCGGTCGAAGTCGGGAATGGCGTGGTTGGTGCGGATGCTGTCGCGCCAACTATCGTAGAGGTGACGCAGCCAGCCCATCTCGTCGCGACCTTTGGTGAAAGCATCGGCGCAGCCGAGACGCGCGGCCAGCGCACAGAAAATGCCGTAATCGTTCTTCGCTTCGCCGACCGGCGCGATCGCCTGCTGCATGGCGATGACAAAAGGATCGCGCTGCGCCGAGCCGATGTCGTTTCGCTCCAACGTGGTCGTCGCCGGCAGCACGATGTCGGCGTGCCGCGCGGTCGCCGTCCACCACGGCTCGTGCACCACGATGGTCTGCGGCCGGCGGAACGCGGCCCGCAGCTGGTTGGTGTCCTGGTGATGATGGAACGGATTGCCGCCGGCCCAGTAGACGAGCTTGATGTCCGGATAGGCCTGCTTGCGGCCGTTGAAGTCGTATGGTTCGCCGGGATGCCGCAGGCATTGCGCGATGCGTGCCGCAGGAATCGCGCGGCTCGCCATCGGATTGGGTGCCGATTCCATGCCCGGCGCGCGGAAGGCCGGCGGCGGCTCGGCGATGCCGGAAGCCGAGCCGTAGCCGAAGCCGAAGCCGCCGCCCGGCAGGCCGATCTGGCCAAGACAGGAGGCCAGCAACAGCACCGCCCAATAGGGCTGCTCGCCATGGTCGGCGCGCTGCAGCGACCATGACGCGCTGATCATGGTGCGGTTCGCGGCCATGCGGCGCGCCAACGCGCGGATGGTTTCGGCCGGAATGCCGGTGATCGCCGCCGCCCAGGCGGCGTCCTTGGGCTGACCGTCGGTCTCACCCATGACGTAAGCGGCAACCCGCGCAAAGCCGATGCAATAGCGCGCAAGAAAATCTTCGTCGTGCAGACCGTTCGCGATCAGCGTGTGGCTCAGCGCCAACAGCAGCGCCGTGTCGGTGCCGGGCCGGATCGCGATCCATTCCGGCGCCACTGCAGCCGGTCCGTCTTCGCGGATCGGACTGACATTGACGACATGGACGCCGGCTTCCGCAAGGGCTGCGAGCGACTGGCCGATGGCGTGCGCGCCCATGCCGCCTTTGGTCACCTGCATGTTCTTCGGATTGGCGCCGCCAAACAGCACCATGAGCTTGGCGTGGCGCGCGATCGACGACCACGAGGTCAGCGGCCCGGTGCAGGCCTGCGCGTTACCAAGCACATGCGGCAGGAACACCAGCGCGGTGCCGAAGCTGTAGTTCGACACCTGGTCGATGAAGCCGCCGAACACGCCCATGAAGCGGCGGAGCTGGTCGCGCGCGGCGTGGAAAATCCCCGCCGATGCCCAGCCCTGAGAGCCCGCCATGATGGCATCGTGACCGTGATCGCGCTTCACGCGCGCAAGCTCGCCGGCAACGAGATCGAGCGCGCGCTCCCAGGATACCGGCACGAACGGCTCGCGGCCGCGGCCTTCGCCGGAGCCCATCGGTCCGTTTCTGAGCCAGCCCTCGCGCACGACCGGCTGCGCGACGCGCGTCTTCGAATGCACCGCCGCCGGGATCGCCTCGATCAGCGGCGACGGCTCGGGATCGCGCTCGAACGGCTGCACGCCGACGACGCGGCCATTTTCGACCTCGGCGAGAAAGGCGCCCCAGTGCGAATGATTGCGGACGAGTTTCTTGGCCATGGTGCGCGGTTCCAATCCCGTTTGGTCAACTGTATCACATCGGACCGCAAATAATGTAAGCTACAGGCCATGACCACACGCCAACAGAACGACTTCCTCGCGCTGACCGGTCCCGGCACGCCGATGGGCGCGCTGATGCGGCGCTATTGGATTCCGGCGCTGCTGTCGTCGGAAATTCCCGAGCCCGATTGCCCGCCGGTGCGCGTCAAGGTGCTCGGCGAGCGGCTGGTCGCCTTCCGCGACAGCAAAGGCCGGGTCGGCGTGATGGACGAATTCTGCGCTCATCGCGGCGTGTCGCTGTGGTTCGGCCGCAACGAGGAGAACGGGCTGCGCTGCCCGTATCACGGCTGGAAATACGATGTCGCCGGGCAATGCGTCGAAGTGCCGTCGGAGCCGGTCGAGAGCGGCTTCTGCAACAAGATCAAGCTCACGGCGTATCCCTGCGTCGAGATCGGCGACGTGATCTGGCTCTATATGGGCGCGCCCGAGCAAAAGCCGGCGCTGCCGAATTTCGAATGGGCGGTCGTGCCCGGCTCGCATCGGTTCGTTTCCAAGCGCACCCAGGAATGCAACTGGCTGCAGGCGCTCGAAGGCGGCATCGACTCGGTCCACGTCTCGTTCCTGCACCGCCACGATTTGCGCAGCGATCCGCTCCACGTCGGCCAGGGCGCCGAGTTCACACGTGAGACCAACGTCCGCTTCGAGGTGATCGAATCGAAAGGCGGCATGGTGATCGGCGTGCGCCGGCCGGCGACGCCCGGTAATCTCTACTGGCGCATCACCCAATGGGTGATGCCGTTCCACACCATGATCCCGCCCTATGGCGACAACGCACTCAACGGCCACGCCTTCGTGCCGATCGACGACGAGAACTGCATGTCATGGTGCTTCACGCACCACCCCTCGCGCGAACTCACCGCGCACGAGCTCGAGGTGATGCGCAACGGCGGCGGCATCCACGTTAATTTGATTCCAGGCTCGTTCCGCCCGGTCGTGAACAAAGACAACGACTACATGATCGACCGCGTGGCGCAAAAGCACCACAAATCCTATTCGGGCGTAAAGGGCATCGCCATGCAGGACGCCGCCATCCAGGAAAGCTGCGGGCCGATCCAGGACCGCACCAAGGAGAATCTGGTCTCGACAGACAACGGCGTGATCATGGCGCGCCAGCGCCTCAGCAAGGCCGCGCGCGAGGTCGCCGCCGGCCGCACGCCGGACGGCATCGATCCCGCGACCCACGCCGTACGCTCGGCCTCGATCGTGCTGCCGGAAGGCGCGAATTTTTACGAAGCCGCCGGCGACGCGCTGCGCGCCAAGGCCGGCGTCGCGCACGCGTCGGTGTAACGCCTAGCCCTTCCAAAGATCGCGGAACTGCGTCGCCACCATCGCCTCATAGGCGACCGGCTCGGTAACCAGCCCACCAGCCATGGCGACTTTATTGAGGCCGTCGACCGCTTCGGGTGTGATCGTCGCGTCGTAGAACGGCGCGTCGCGCGCGATCAGGCCGGCGATCAGCGGCACCTCGTCGGGCGGGAACAGCCGCTCGGCGACCCCCGTGGCGAGCGACGGATCGGCCTTGAGTGCGCGCTGCGCCTTGACGATGGCGCGCACCGCGCCGGCCGCAGCGTCCGGGTGTTCCGCAATAAACCGCTCCGTCGCGGTCAGCGCCGCGAAATTGTAGAAGCGCGCGCCCGGCGGGCCGTCGCCGCGGCGCAGATCGAGGTGCAATTTCGCGATTCCGAGTTTCTCGCCGATGGCAAGCCGCATGCCGTTGCCCCAATAGGCGTCGGCCCGGCCGTCTTTAATGGCGAGCACGCCCGCGCGACCCATGAAGCGGCCGGCCTGCGTCGGCGGCGCCGGCACGATCTGCACATCGCCGCGCTTAGGATCGAGGCCCGCCTCGGCCAGCAGATGACGCAAGCCGAGCACTGGTGCTTCCATGGACGACGAAATGCGCAGGCCCCTAAGCGCCGCAAGATCGCCGCGGGTCACTGGCAGATCGGCGCGCACGGCGAGGAACCAGTAGGAATACTGCGCCAGCGCGCACAGAAGCTTGGTGCCCTTCCAGCCGGGAAACGCCCGCGTCGCCGCATAGGCCGGGCCGCCGTAGAAATCGAGCGTGCCGTCGCGCAGGCGCTCCGGCCCGACCGGGCCGCCGTACTCGCGCAGCAGCTCGACCTCGACGCCCTCGTTGCGAAAGAAGCCGAGATCGGCCGCGGCCACCGCGACGAAGTACGATGGCGAATCGAGATCGGCGACCGAAACTTTGAACATGGGCGGTGCCCTATTTTTCTCCGAGCATGGCGCCGATCTTGGCGCGGACCTCGGGGGACAATTGGTAGGTCTCGTGCACGACGGCGTCCAACTCCTCGCCGCTGCCGGCGTCGACCATGAAATGCCGTTGCTCGCAGGCGCTGATGAAGCCGGGATCCTTCAGCATCGCAGCGAAAGACGAGCGCAGCGCCGCGAGCCGCTGCGGCGGCAGGTCAGGTCCGGCAACGATGGAGCGGCCGATCTCCGCGGTCGAGGCGATGGCGCGCAGGATTCCCCTCGTCTCATCCGACACCGCAAGCTCCGGCAGTGTCGGCACGTCGGGCAGCAGCCGGTGCCGCTTCAGCGCCGCCTGATAGATGATGGTGGCCTCGCCCTTGTCGATCCAGCCCGGATGACTGACCAGCATACCGGGCAGCCCATAGGCGCCGACGATGTCGACCTCGCCGCGCGCCATGGCGAGCAGAATGTCGTTGGTGCCCTTGTAGCCGCGCACGATCTTGAATTTGGTGCCGCCAAAGGCGTTGAGCGCGAGCGGATAGATCTCGGTGCTCGAGCCGCCGCCCGACGCGCCGACGGTGTATTCCCGCGTGCGCGCATCCTCGATGGATTTGATCTTGACCGAGGCGAGCGCCGCGCCGGTGTCGATATTGGTGGTGACGCGGCCGACATAGCGGAAGTTCTCGGCGTTCACCTTATGGCCGACCGCGCTGTCGAGCGCCAAAGTCTGCGTCAGGCTGCCGAGCACGGTGCCGTCGCGCGGCGCCACCTCGGCCATGTATTTCGCGGCGACGATGCTGCCGGCGCCCGGCATGTTCTCCACCACGATCTGCGGCTCGCCGGGCAGATGCTTCGGCAGAAATTCGGCGACCAGCCGCGCATAAAGATCGTAGCCGCCGCCGGGCCCGTAGCCGACCAGCATGCGGATGGTCTTGCCGCGGTAGAAGTCGGCGACCGGATCGGCGCGGACGCCGACGGTCGTGGCGACCAGCAGGGTCGCAACGGTCAATACGCGCGCGATCGGCCGCCTCGCCATGCTCACCGCTCCTGCAGCGCGCGCTTGCGCCACAGCGCCCACGGCCGTGCCGAAGCGTTCAGCATGGCGGCGTTGGCGGTCAGCGCTTCGGCGCGCGTCATGAAGTTGATGGGCCCGCCGATGGTGATGGCCGCAAGCTGCTGGCGCGCGTTGATCTCGGTGTAATAAGCGCGGAACACGGCGTTGGGCAGCGACGGCCCGACCACCGAATCGCCATGGCCGCGCATCAGAACAACGGCCGCGTCAGGCCCGAGTTTTTTTGCGAGGTCCTTGCCGAGGTTCGGCGTCAGGATCATGAGGTCGGTGCCGTCGCCGGCAGTTTTACGAATCTCAAACAACGGCACGCCGAGGCCGAGGAAGCCGGCATTGTGCAGAAGCGGCTTGAGCTTCGCCCGCGTCACCGTGAACGGCACCACGGTCGGCGAATGGCTGTGCACCACGGCGTGAACGTCCGCGCGCGCTTTATAAATTTCGCCGTGGATGAAGCGCTCGCGGTAGAGGAGCTTGCCGTCGTCCCTGGGGGCAACGATCTGGCTGTCGAGATCGAGTACCAGAATGTCGGCGGCGGTGACCGATTCCGGCGCGATAGAGCGCGAGATCAGGTAGCGATGCGGATTGCGCGGATCGCGCACACTGACATGGCCGAAGGCGTCGAGCACGCCGAGCCGCGCCAGCGTCCGGTTGGCGGCGACCAGATCGTCGATGAAGGCCCTGTCGAGCGGCCGCTCCGCGGCGCGCCGCCGCGGCGGCTTCGCTTTTGCATTCATGATCGGACGTTCCCCCTGCCCCGCCGCAACGCTAACAATTTTCGCCGCGGCTCAAAAGTGTGCCATAACGCCCGGCGCACCGAACGTGGCCGCTCAACCGCCATGAACAATGCCGACCTGATCGTCGCCATCTGCAAGGCCGCCGGCGTCAGACGCGGCTTCGGTATCCCGAGCGGCAATGTGCTGCCGCTGATGGAGGCGATGCGCAAGGGCGGTGTGGATTTCGTGCTCACCGCCCACGAAGGCTCCGCGGGCTTCGCCGCCGACGTGACCGGGCGCATGACGGGCGCACCGGGGCTGTGCATCGCAACCCTCGGTCCCGGCGCCACCAATCTCGCGACCGGCGTCGGCTGCGCCTATCTCGACCGCTCGCCGCTCATTGCCATCACCTGCAATCTCAACACCGACCAGCTCGGCCGCCGCATCCAGATGTGGATCGACCATCATGCGCTGTTCAAGCCGATCACCAAGGCGACGCTGCCGCTGCGCCAGGGCGAAGCCGGCGCCACGCTGGCCGCAGCGATCAAGCTTGCGCTCACCGAGCCGCAAGGCCCGGTGCATCTCGACCTGTCGGAAGACGTGGCGCTCGCCCAAACCAACGAGCCGGTGCCGGCGGTGTCGCCGCCGGGGAAGCTTGCGCCGGCGACCGATGCCGCGGTTGAGCGCGCCGCCGAATTGATCGACGCTGCGCGGCGGCCGATCGCGGTGATCGGCGCCTCCGCCATGCATCTCGCCAATTCCGGCGAGCTTCTTCGCGTGATCGAGCATTTCCATCTGCCCTTTGCTACCACGACCATGGCGAAGGGGCTTATTGCGGAAGATCATCCGCTCGCGCTCGGCTGCATCGAGCGCGGCTGCCGGCAACTGCAACGCCGCCTGCTGCGCTCTGCCGACTTGATCGTCGGGCTGGGCTACGACACGATCGAAGTCGAATACGAGGCCTGGATCGGCGACGTGGCGCTCGTCGCTGTCGACATCGAGCCCGCCGATATCGCGCCGTCGGTCAAGCTTGTGCATCAGGTGGTCGGCGATTTGTCGTCGTCGCTGACGCGGCTTGCGGCGCGCAACGCCACGGCCAACAGCTGGCTGCCGGGCGAGATTGCCGATCATCGTCGAAAATTTCAGGGGGCACTGCGGCCGGCGAGTGAAAGCTTCACGGCCCATGCCGCCATCGACGCCGTGCGCCGCGCTTTGCCGCGTGACGGCGTGCTCGCCTTCGATGTCGGCGCGCACACCCATCAGATCGCAAGCCAATGGCCGGCATTCGCGCCGAGGTCGTTTCTGATCACCAACGGCTGGTCGTCCATGGGCTTCGGCCTGCCCGCGGCGATCGCCGCCAAAGCGGCGCGTCCCGACCTGCCGGTGGTGTGCCTGATCGGCGACGGCTGTTTCCAGATGACCTGCGGCGAGGTCGCCGTGGCCAAGCGGCTCGGACTTGCGCTGCCGATCGTCGTGCTCGACGACAAGTGGCTGGCGCTGATCAAGGTGAAACAAATCCGCCGCCAATTTCCGCTCTACGGCACCGCGCTTCAGGAAGAAGACTATCGCGAGCCGCCAGCGCATTATTTCGGCGTGCCGGCGCGCGGCGTGCGCAGTGCCGCCGCCTTGGAAGACGCGGTGGAGACCGCGCTCGCCGCCGCTGGACCGACCGTGATCGAGGCCGTGGTCGATTCCCAGCATTACCTGGAAACCGTTTACGACTGAAACCGACGGCTGCGTGGCCCGCTATTTGCGCAGCGACGCGATATAGCCGGCGATGTCGTTGGCGGCGTTTCGGCTCAGCGCCATTTCCGGCATTTTCGGATGCGGATCGAGCAAGAAGTAAGCCAGCGCCTGCGCGGAAAAATTCGGCTGCTGCGCAATGCTGGCGAACGGCGGCACGTCGGCGCTGGCGCGCGTTTGCTCCGGGGTGACCAGATGGCACGACGCGCACCAGCGCTTGGCCAAGTCAAGACCGTGATAAACGTCGGCCGCGTGTCCGGGCGTCGCGGCCATAACGAGGCTTGCAGCCAAGGCTGCGACGGAGATGCGCATCTGCATGAACGGTGTCCTGGGTTTTGCTTACACGACCGGCACTACGCCTTAGCAAAGCTTCCTCTTGCGGCGCCACTGAGGCCTTGTGGATGGATTCAAAAATAATGGTTGTACTATCAATATACCTGTGCAATATACTAAAATTGATATGTCACATATCATTTCTAATGCCACCCTGTGATTACCGCCGGCCAGCTTCGCGCCTCCCGGGCGCTGCTTGATATCGACCAGCGCACGCTCGCCGAGCGTTCCGGCCTGTCGCTGCCGACCATCCAGCGCATGGAGGCGAGCGGCGGCGTCATCCGCGGCAACGTCGATTCACTGATGAAGCTCGTCGCAGCCCTCGATGCGCTCGGCATCGAGCTCATCTCCGACAGTGCAGGAAGCCAAGGCGGCGGCCGCGGCGTGCGGCTGAAGAGGTCGCTATCGTGACCTTGACGATTGTGCTTCTTGGCGCCGCGGCGTTTCTCGCCATCGCGGTGATCGCGGTCGCGGCCGGTCGTTCGCGTGCCGCCACGCGCTTTGTCTATGGCGCGAGCCTGACGGTGGCGGCGATCGCGCTTGCCGCGGGCTTACGCTTTCTTCTCGGCGCCAGCGCGGCCGAAACTATGACGCTGCCGATCGGCCTGCCCTGGCTCGGCGCGCATTTCCGCATCGATGCCCTGGCGGCGTTTTTCCTCGTCGTCGTCGATTTCGGCGCCATGGCCGCAAGCCTGTTCGCGCTCGGCTACGGCAGCCATGAGAGCGCGCCGCAGCGCGTGCTGCCGTTCTACGCGGCCTTTCTCGCCGGAATGAATTTGGTCGTGGTCGCCGACGACGCATTCACGTTTCTCGCCTCCTGGGAGTTCATGTCGCTTACGTCATGGGCGCTGGTGATGGCGCACCATCGCGACGCCGACAATGCGCGCGCCGGCTACATCTATCTGGTCATGGCGAGCTTCGGCACGCTGGCGCTCCTGCTCGGCTTCGGCCTGCTCGCCGGGCCCGATGGCCTCTACACCTTCGCGCAGATGCGCGCCGCGCACCCGTCAGCGGCGCTCGCCGCGCTGGTCTTGATCCTGGCGCTGATTGGCGCCGGCTCGAAGGCTGGCCTCGTTCCGCTGCACGCTTGGCTGCCGCTCGCGCATCCGGCGGCGCCGAGCCACGTCTCGGCGCTGATGAGCGGCGTCATGACCAAGGTCGCCGTCTACGGCTTCATCCGCATCGTGTTCGATCTTGTCGGCGAGGCGGCCTGGTGGTGGAGCATCGTCGTGTTGGCGCTCGCCGGCATCACCACGGTGCTGGGCGTTCTCTACGCGCTGATGCAGCACGATCTCAAGCGACTGCTCGCCTATCACACCGTGGAGAACATCGGCATCATCTTCATCGGGCTGGGCTTGGCCCTCGCCTTCAAGGCCCATGGCATGGTGTTCGCCGCGGCGCTCGCGTTCACCGCGGCGCTGTTCCACGTTTTCAATCACTCGCTGTTCAAGAGTCTTCTGTTCTTCGGCTCGGGCGCCGTGCTCACCGCGACCGGCGAGCGCGACATGGAGCATCTCGGCGGCCTCATTCACCGCATGCCGCAGACCGCGTTCGTGTTTCTGATCGGCTGCGCGGCGATCTCGGCGCTGCCGCCATTGAACGGCTTCGTCTCCGAGTGGCTGACGTTCCAGGCGATCCTGCTCAGCCCGCAGCTGCCGGCCTGGGGTTTGAAGCTTCTGATCCCCGCCGTCGGCGCGCTGCTGGCGCTGTCGGCGGCGCTTGCGGCCGCCTGCTTCGTCAAGGCCTATGGCGTCACCTTCCTCGGCCGGCCGCGCACCGGCGTCGCCGAGACCGCAACCGAAACCGACAATTTCTCGCTCGCCGCGATGATGCTGCTCGCCGCACTGTGCCTCATCGCCGGCATCCTGCCGGGCTTGTTCATCGATGCGCTGGCGCCGGTCGCAACCGCGCTGATCGGCGGCCATATGCCGGCGCAGACTGGCGCACAATGGCTTTCGATCGTGCCGATTGCCGCAAGCCGCAGCTCCTATGACGGCTTGCTGGTATTTCTCTTCATGGTGATCTCCGGCGGTCTCGCCGCGTCGGCGATCCACCGCTTCGCCTCGGACCGGCTGCGCCGCGCGCCGGCCTGGGATTGCGGCTATCCGGACGCGAGCCCGGCGACCCAATACACCGCCATGAGCTTCGCCCAGCCGATCCGCCGGGTGTTCGGCACCGTGGTGTTTCGCGCCCGCGAGCACGGCGACATGCCGCCGCCAGGCGCCACGCGCCCGGCGCGGCTTGACGTCGAATTGCATGATCCGATCTGGGACGCGCTCTACGCGCCGCTCGCCGCCGGCATCACGATCGCCGCCGAGCGCCTCAACCGGCTGCAGTTCCTCACCATCCGCCAATTCCTGACGCTGGTGTTCTGCACGCTCGTCATTCTGCTGCTGGTGCTCGCCATATGGCCGTGATCCTCGATTTCACCGCGCAGCTCACGCAGATGCTGCTGGTGCTCGCGCTGGCACCGCTGTTCACCGGCTTCGTGCGCAAGGTCAAGGCGCGGCTGCTGCGCCGCCAGGGCCCCCCACTCATTCAGCCCTACCGCGATCTTGTCCGGCTGGCGCGAAAAGAAGTGGTGCTGGCGGAAAGCGCATCGTGGCTGTTCCGCATCGTGCCCTATCTCGTCTTCGCCGCGACCTGGGTCGCCGCGGCGCTCGTGCCGACGTTCCGCACCGGCCTTCTGTTCTCGTGGTCGGCCGACCTGATCGCCATCGCGGCGCTGCTGGGCAGCGGACGCTTCTTCCTGGCGCTGGCCGGCCTCGACGTCGGCACGAGCTTCGGCGGCATCGGCTCGAGCCGCGAGGTCATGATCGCCTCGCTCGCCGAGCCGGCGATGATCATGATCGTGTTCACTCTTGCGCTGATCGCGGGCTCGACGCAGCTTTCCACCATGGCCGCGTTCATGGCCTCGCCCGAGGTGGGGCTTCGCGTCTCGCTGGCGATGGCGCTGGTGGCACTGCTCATGGTGGCGATCGCCGAGAACGGCCGCGTCCCGGTCGACAACCCGGCGACGCACCTGGAGCTGACCATGGTGCACGAGGCCATGGTGCTTGAATATTCCGGCCGGCACCTGGCGCTGATCGAGCTGTCGGCGTCGCTCAAGCTCATTCTCTATGTGTCGGTGGTCGCCTGCCTGTTCGTGCCGTGGGGCCTGCAGCGCGAGGCCGGCGCCGCGGCGCTCGCCATCGGCGTCGTCACCTATCTCGCCAAGCTCGCCGTGCTCGGCGTCCTCTTGGCGCTGTTCGAAACCTCGATCGCCAAGATGCGCGTGTTCCGCGTGCCGGAATTTCTCGGCGCCGCGCTGATGCTGGCGCTGCTCGCGACCTTGCTGCGCTTCGTCTCCGGGAGCCTGTGATGCACGGCATCGCCTTCGACGTCGCTCATCTCCTCGCCGGCTCGCTGGTGCTGATCAGCTTCCTCGAGCTTTATCAGGACCGGCTCTATGCGCTGCTCAACATCTTTGCGCTGCACGCCCTGGTACTGGCGGCGTCGGTGGCCTGGCAGGCCTTCATCCAGGATGCGCCGCATCTCTATGTCACCGCGCTGATCGCGCTGACCTTCAAGGCCATCGTCATCCCGACGGCGCTGCATCGCATCATCGTCCGGCTGGGCATCCATCGCGAGATCGAGAAGGTGGTCGGCGTCGGCACCGCCATGCTCGCCGGCATCGGCCTCGTCGCGCTTTCCATGGTGGTGATGCTTCGCGTCACCCAGGAGGCCGATCCGCTCGCCCGCGAGGACCTCGCGTTTGCGCTGTCCGTGGTGCTGCTCGGCCTCCTGATGATGGTGACGCGACGCAACGCGGTGAGCCAGGTGGTCGGCTTCATGTCGCTGGAGAACGGCCTCGTGCTGGCGGCGACCGGCGCCAAGGGCATGCCGCTCGTGGTCGAGATCAGCGTCGCGTTCTCGATCCTGA